>Ga0272441_10010424_pt1 | contig 14064 bp, 10 predicted proteins | sample SSMProp6N_FD_193582 | JGI IMG/M metagenome (GOLD analysis project Ga0272441, IMG submission 193582) | Marine sediment archaeal communities from Little Sippewissett salt marsh, Falmouth, MA, United States - SSM-Prop-6N | ecosystem: Environmental > Aquatic > Marine > Wetlands > Sediment ... | reverse complement strand
CCCCCCGGCCCCCCCTGCCCCGCAGGGGCAAACGCGTCACGCGTCACTCGTCACGCGTCACTGCGCCGAAGGCGCCCCCCCGCTCTCAGCCATCCATCTAAAACTATTAATACGATTTGTTAGTTCTTTGTCAAGATCGTAACATGACATGGCCGCTGATAACTGCACTCTGCATGCAACATACCAGAATCGGGCGAAGCCTCCATTGATGGTTGCGATTTGGTATGAGGCAAGAAAATCACCATTATATGCGATCACCTTTTTCCGGAAAAAAGCCCTTTTTAAAAGTATTTTTTACTATCGGTTGCCTGATATGGCTCTCGGCATTTCATTTAATTTCCTGTAAAACAATGAGTTCAGTGAAAGACTATTCCTATACGACGATTCCCGAAGATTCCCTTCATACAAGAATATACCGGCTTGAAAACGGCCTGACCGTCTATATGAGTCCCTACCACAATGAGCCGAGGATCTATACATCTATAGCGGTGAGAGCCGGCAGCAAAAATGATCCGGCTGAGACAACAGGACTGGCGCACTATCTTGAACACATGCTCTTCAAGGGCACTGACTCTATCGGCTCGCTGGACTATGAACGGGAACATATAGAACTGCAGAAGATTATCGCTCTCTATGAAGAGTACCGTTCCACCGAGGACCCCGATACACGGGCGGAGATCTATCGTCAGATCGACAGTACATCAAATATCGCAGCACAGTACGCCGTTCCCAATGAATATGACAAGTTGCTCAACTCGATCGGAGCCCGCGGCACGAATGCGTATACATGGGTGGAACAGACTGTCTATCTTAACGACATTCCTGCCAATCAGCTGGACAAGTGGCTCTCAATCGAATCTGAACGATTCCGTAATCCTGTCATGCGACTTTTTCATACCGAACTCGAGACGGTGTATGAGGAAAAGAACATGACCATGGACAGCGACAGCAGAAAAATATGGGAAGCCCTATACTCCGGCCTGTTTACCAGGCATACCTATGGAACACAGACTACCATCGGTGAAGCGGAACATCTGAAAAATCCGTCCATACAAAATGTCATCGACTACTACAGAAAATGGTATGTCCCCAACAATATGGCGATCTGTCTTGCGGGCGATTTCGATCCCGACGAGACCATACGCATGATTGACGAAAAATTTTCCGTCCTCAAACCGCGCGAACTGCCCGTATTCAACCCGCCGATCGAGGAAGAGCTCAGCCAGCCTGTTGCCTCGCATGTCTACGGGCCGGAATCTGAAGAGCTTGTCATCGGATTCCGCTTCGATGGCGCCGATAGCCGGGATGCCGATTACCTGACGCTTCTGGATAAAATCCTTCATAACCAGACGGCAGGTCTCATCGACCTGAACCTCAACCAGGAACAGCAGGTTCTGGAAGCAGGATCGATGGCCATTCTGATGAAAGATTATTCGACGCATATTCTGAGCGCCAAACCTCGTGAGGGCCAAAGTCTGGACGACGTCAGAAACCTGCTGCTGGAACAGCTGGAACTGGTTAAAAAGGGTGAATTTCCCGACTGGCTGCCCGATGCGGTCATCAACGATCTGAAAATAGAAGAACTCAAGACATGGGAGTCGAACCGTGGACGTACTGAAGGGTTTGTTGATGCGTTTATTTGGGATATGGACTGGGCTCGCTATGAGAACCGTATCGAAAGAATGTCGGCCATTACCAAGGAAGAGATCATGGCTTTTGCCCGGGAGCATTACAAAGAGAATTACGTTGTCGTCTACAAACACCATGGGAAAGACAAGGAAAGCCCGAAAATCGCCAAGCCGCCTATCACTCCTCTTTCGGTAAACCGTGACAGCACATCGCTCTTTGCAAAAGAGCTCCTGGCAAGAAAAAACACTGCTATCGAACCGGAGTTTCTGGATTTCGACAAGGATATCTCGCGCGAGTCAATCACCAGCGACATCTCTCTCTACTCGGTTCCCAACCGCGAAAACGATCTTTTTTCGCTCTACTATGTGTTCGATATCGGCACCAACCATAGCCGCCGGCTGGATATGGCGCTTGATTACCTTACCTATCTGGGAACATCGACCGCAACGCCTGCAGCATTCAACCGGGCGCTCTACCGGATCGGGGCCAGCTTCTCGGTCTATACAGCTGATGATCATCTGTATATCAAACTGTCGGGTCTTCAGGAGAACTTCACTGCATCGATACAACTGCTTGAATCGCTTCTTTCCGATGCCAGGCCTAATGATGAAGCCCTTGAGAAACTGAAACAGGGCTTGTTGAAAGAACGATCGGACGACAAACTCTCTAAACGTAAAATCCTGTTTGAGGCGATGAGCAGTTATGCTAAATATGGCCCGCAATCGCCATTTACGAACGTTCTGACCAACACTGAACTGCAGCAGATCTCATCTGATGAACTCCTGAGTGAAATCAGCAATCTGATCCGTTATGAACACCGGGTACTCTACTACGGGCCGCAAGAGCCGAAATCACTTGCAAAAGAGCTTCAAGGGCTTCGGCACATGCAGAAGGAGTTAATCCCGGTTCCTGCAGAAACCCCTTTTGAAGAAATCGCTCCGGAAGAGAATCTCGTGTATGTGGTCGATTACGACATGACACAGGCCGAAATCCTCATGCTCTCGCAGGACAACCGTTATAGCCCGGAACAGATTCCTCTGATCACCCTGTTCAATGAATATTACGGAGGCGGAATGTCCTCTGTGGTTTTTCAGGAGCTCAGGGAAGCCAAAGCTCTTGCCTATTCGGTCTTTTCGATCTACCGCATCCCTAAAAACAAGGATGAACATCACTATATTTTCAGCTATATCGGAACACAGGCAGACAAGCTCCCTGAAGCACTCTCCGGACTGGGCGAGCTTATGGAAAAGCTGCCGGAATCTCCGGAACTCTTTGCTTCGGCAAAAGCAGGAATTCAGGAGAAAATCCGCACTGAACGGGTCAAAAGAGAAAAAATTCTCTTTACCCGTGAAGAAGCCTGCAAGCTCGGCATCGATTATGATATCAGGAAAAATATCTATGACCATGTCGGAAATATCACCTTCGACGATATCTCACAGTTCCATAAAGAGCGATTCAACAGTAAAAAGAGGATCATGATGGTCCTTGGACGTATGGAAAACCTCGATATGGAGACGCTCGGCCGTTACGGTACCGTCAAAACGCTGACACTGGACGAGATCTTCGGCTACTGAAATACGGAAAAGAAGTGATCGGTGACCGGAAAAGCCGAAAAGCTGTATGCAGCTATCGGCGCAAACCATTAACGGATAACGATTAACAATTAACAGATAACTAAAAACAAATCAACAATTCTTTATGAGCTCTCTACTTTTTTTAGGCATCATCCTGCTGTTTATCGGTTTCACGACGAAGACCCTGAATCCAGGGCTCCTTCGATTTTCAAGCCTTTTCAAAATCGGCGGCATTCTTGCCATCATTCTGGCTCTTCTGACAGCAAGCATCAGAATTATCGAGCCGGGAAAGGTCGGTGTAAAAGTCCTTTTCGGTGAGGTTAAGGAGAACATTCTTGCAAGCGGATTGAATATTATCAATCCCCTGATCAAAGTCGAAATGTTTGACATCACGACACAGACCTATACGATGTCGGGGACTGAAACAGAGCTCACCCAGCTCAGCGACGCTCCGATCCGGGTACTCAGCGCCGATGGTCTCGAGGTCACCATCGATATGACGGTACTCTACAGGATCAACCCGACCAAAGCCCCTGACATCAGAAGAGAAATCGGGCCGGGCCTTTCCTATATTGACAAAATCGTCCGACCTACCGCCCGTACCCGCATCAGGGACAATGCTGTTATCTATAACGCGATCGATCTCTATTCAACAAAACGCGAGGAGTTCCAGACAAAAATCTTTGAAAGCATCGAACTGGACTTCAAAAACAGAGGCCTTATCCTGGAAAACCTTCTTGTTCGCAACATCTCGCTGCCTTCATCGGTCAAAGCGGCTATAGAAGCAAAAATCAACGCCGAACAGGATGCCCAGAAAATGCAGTTTGTTCTGCAGAAAGAGCGACAGGAAGCAGAACGAAAACGCGTAGAAGCAACGGGTATCTCCGACTATCAGCAGATCCTCACACGCTCTCTGACTGACAGACTGCTTGAATATGAAAGAATCAAAGCGCTGCAGAACCTCGTAAAATCAGAGAATGCAAAGGTGATCATCATGGGTGATACGAAAGGCGCCTCGGTCCTTATAGGAAAATAGCCACACGGTGACGCTCACGACATGCTGCACTGCGACAGGTTGCGCTCCTGCACACCACAACAGGAATGAAATGCGCAACCTGTCTTCCTGCAGAGTCAGCACTCCTTACAGCGGCGTCTTGCTTGCAGACTTTTGACTTCAGACTTTTGAAACGCATCGACACCTACATAGCCCGTCAGTTCGGCCTGACATGTATTTTTGCCAGTCTGAGCTTTCTTGCCCTCTTTGTCGTTCTTGACCTGATTGAAAATATCGATCGGTTTATCGACAACAGTGTCGACATACAGCACATTTCTCTCTACTACCTGAGCTTTCTGCCCGAAGTCTTTCTTGCAACGACGCCGATTGCCGTCCTGCTCTCATCCCTGTATGTTACAGGCCGGCTTTCAAGCTCCAGCGAGCTTTCTGCCATCTTTTCGGCAGGATTGAGCCTGCGCCGCATCATGCTCCCCTTCGCTTTCGTCAGCCTTGTCATCACGGTTTTCAATATCGTCAATGCCGGATGGATCCTGCCGGAAACGACTGCCTATAAAAACACCTTCATGAGAGAGTTTTTAGGAAAAAACAGTGAGCATCTCTTTCCGGAAAGCCGCATACATATTCTCGAGTCCAGAGACAGGATACTCTCGATCGGCAAGCTTGAGCCAAACACCGGACAGGCTGAAAAGATCACGCTGGAAACCTTCGATGGTTCGACAATAACGCAACGTATCGATGCCGAAAAAATGAACTACAACGCCGACCTTGACCGCTGGATCATGACCGGCACCAGGAACAGAACGTTTCTGCCCGATACAACCCTTTACCGCTACGATCCTGGAAACGATACCCTGAAGCTTTCCTTGACAGCTTCGTCGCTGAAAGAGCTGCATCTCAGGCCTGAGGAAATGAACATTGTTCAACACTATCGATATATCGAAGAAAAGAAAGATGCAGGCTTTTCCAACCTGCAGACGGCCATCATCGAACTGCACTCGCGCATAGCACTACCGATAACCTCACTGATCATCATTCTCATCGGCGTTCCGCTTTCAACAAGAAAAAAACGGAGCGGACTGGCTATCGAAGCCGGAATCAGCATACTCATCGGTTTTCTCTACATCAGTCTTGAAAAAACCATTCATGCGATCGGTAACGGAGGGATGGCTGACCCCGTTCTGACAGCCTGGCTGCCGAACATCATCTTCCTCGGTGTAGGAATAGTTCTCTACAAAACATCAAAAACGTGACCGCCATGCGCGATAAGAGACAACAGGTTATCGCTCTCCTGACCGATTTTGGTCTTCAGGATACCTATGTAGGAATTATGAAGGGCGTCATTGCATCAATCGCGCCGGAAGCCTCGGTCATCGACCTGACCCATTCGGTAGCGCCACAGCATATACGTCAGGGCGCTCTTCTTCTCGGCTCATCCTCAGAGTGGTTCCCCGAAGGGACTGTCTTTGTCGCTGTCGTCGATCCCGGTGTCGGCACCTCACGCCGTCCAATCGCGGTAGAAACTGACCGTGCGGTTTTTATTGCCCCTGACAACGGTCTTCTCTCGATAGTCCTCACCCAACAGTGCGTCAGGTCCTGCACCGCCATTACCCGGCCGCAGTTCATGCTCCCGAACCCTGGCGCTACTTTTCACGGACGTGATCTGTTTTCTCCTGCAGCCGCATATGTGGCCAGCGGCACCAGTCCGCAGGAACTCGGAACACCGGTTTGCCCTGAAAGCTGTGTCATCCTGGACTTTCCGGCCCCTTCAACCGGAGATGGAGGGAGAACATGGGACGGAGAGGTGCTCTATAGCGATATCTACGGCAACCTGATCACCTCGCTCAAAACGTCGCTTACCGGTTCCGACCTTCTGCCCGGAGAGTGGTCAGTCAGGGCAGGCGACCATCTCATAGCGGAACTACAGCGGACCTATGGCGATGTCAGTGAAGGGGGCACGGTTGCCTATACGGGAAGCACCGGATTGCTGGAAATAGCCATACGAAACGGCAATGCTGCACGAACGCTCGGTTTACATGAGGGTGACAGGGTCAGCCTTGTGAGAGACCGGGATCCCCGGTCGATTGACTGAGCAGATCTTCGAATGCTTTTCTGTTGCCGAAAAGCAGGAGAATATCGTCTTTTTCCATCACCGTTTCGGGTTGAGGAATACCTATAAAACGATCGACGTCCCTTGTTGCCATCCCCCAGAAATGCGGTTGTGTTTCAATACGCTTGATCGTAATCAGGACGACCTGATGATCCTCCCTGAAATGAATATCCCCCACTTTTTTACCGATAAATGCTGCGGGCACCCGTACCTCGGTAATTTCATATTCCGATGACAGTTCGAGCCGGTTGAACTGGTCCTGAAGGGCAAGTTTATTAGCCAGCCTGTAGGCTGCGTCAACAGCAGGCAGAATGACCTCTTCAATATCAAGATGCCTGAGAATATAGGCGTGACGGGTTGTCGTCGCACGGGCGATAATACGCTTGACGCCAAGATTGCGAAGAACGGTAACGATAAGCAGGGTCTCCTCGAACTCATCGCCGATACAGATGATAACGGCGTCAAACTCTTCGATTGCCTGACTTTCCAGAGCCTTTTCTTCAGTCGCATCAAGACAGACGGTACGCTCCACCACATCCTTGATCTCTTCAAGATGTTCCATGCTGGAATCGATAGCAAGGACTTCGATCCCTTTCTTTGCAAGTGTAACGGCAAGCTGGGAACCGAAATCACCCATGCCGATCAATGCATATTTTTCTTTTCTTGCAGAACCCATAGCGGTGCGCGTGAGCGAATTGTGTGATGTTAGGATATCATGACGTTTTCTTCAGTATACGAATACCGGCCGTAGCTTCGCTGCCGAATCACTGCGCCAAGAACGGCAAGCATACCGATCCTTCCGATAAACATCGAAACGATGATGACGCATTTTCCGGTCATGCTCAAAGCAGGCGTTATACCGGTCGAAAGACCAACAGTTCCGACTGCGGAGACCACTTCGAAAAGCAGCTGCTCAAATGGCAGGTTTTCTGTCACCAGCAGAATAAAGAGTGCACATGAAATATAAAAAATAGAAAGAATGACGGTACTGAATGCCTTGGTAACCGTCACCTGGGCAATCTGCTTACGGAAGATCTCAATGCGGTTCCGGCCTGATACGATAGCAAGAATATTAAGGACTGCAACGGCGAGCGTCGAGGTCTTGATTCCACCGCCTGTTGAACCGGGAGAAGCGCCAATCCACATCAGGACGATGATAAAAAAAAGCGTCGGCATGGTAAAATGACCGATATCAAGGGTATTGAAGCCTGCAGTCCTGGCCGACACCGAATGAAACAGCGATGCAAATACCTGCTCTGTGACCGGAAGACCTTCAAGGGTTCGATGTACTTCGAGAAGGTAGATCCCCAGCGTTCCCGTAACAAGCAGTACTCCCGTCGTCATAAGCACAAGTTTGGAGTGCAGTCCAAGCCTTACCCTGCGTTCCCGAAGCCTTTCCTTTTGAACAACATCGGGACTGTGGAGATTTTCAACCACAGGTTCGTCACTGATCATTGAGAAAAAGCGCCTTCTGAAACGGTGAGCGACGATGGCGTTGATATTGGCGATAACAGGAAAACCGAGGCCACCGAGAACAATCAGCACCATGATGACAGACAGAATCAGCATGTCATTCTGAACGCCCGGCGCCATCAGATTTTCACTCCAGAGGGAGAATCCTGCATTGCAGAAGGCGGAAACAGAGTGAAAGATCGCAAAAAACAGACGATCCGGAGCGGATGCGAACGAGTAACGATCAAACTGCTCGAAGAGGATCCATGCACCAAGCACCTCGAAGGAGAAGGCAAAAAGAGCAACCTGGAAAATAGTAGAACGTATCCGGCCGAGGCTCTCCTCCCCGAGGAGGGTCTGCAATGTAGCATACTCCTTCAGGCCTGACCCGCTGCCGACCATATAGGCGAAAAAGGTGGTCATGGTCATAATACCAAGTCCACCGAGCTGCATAAGAATCATGATAACGGTCTGGCCGAACATGGTCAGATCTTTTGCGGTATCGACGACAACCAGACCTGTCACGCACACCGCACTGGTTGACATGAAGAGTGCGTCTATCACGGAGATTGAACCGTTGAGGGTCGCTTTGGGCAATAACAGGAATAACGTTCCGAGAAAAATGAATAACAGAAAACTCATAATGATGAGCGCAGCAGGCTGGACATTGAATGACATGAGCCGCTGACTATAGCGCAACGCCGGGGGAACAAGGGCGAGAATAAGCAGGACCTGGGTCAGAACGATGGAAATTTTAGCAATCACCTTGGGAACCAGGCCGGGAATGAAGGACTGCATGATCGCAGCGATATTGACAGGAAAAAACAGAAGCATGGAGATGAGAAACAGAATCAGGACATCCGACCAGTGGGATTTCAGATAGCCTGTCTTGTCAGAAATCAGCAGAATGCGTATAAAACCGCAAACGGCAAAGATCCATAGAATCCCAAGATCAAGGATCTGGATCAGGCTGGTCTGGTCGGATGTGAGATAAAAGCCATACTCTGCAACCAATGAAAAAACTGCGGGGAAAGCAAGCAGTATAACAATCCAGTCAATAACAGCAAGAAAACGGTTGTTATCCTTACCCGGCAACAGCCTGGGTCCATCTTCTCCGCCATTGAGCAGTCCGGGCTTGACATGAATATTACCCATGACAACTGGCAGCGACTAACTGCCGATGTACTCCTTGAGAACTTTACTATAGGCTGACTGGCGCAATCTTCTGATGGCTTTTTCCTTGATCTGACGGACTCTTTCACGGGTAAGTTTGAATTTCTCACCGATCTCTTCCAGCGTAAGCGGGTTTTCCATACCGATCCCGAAATAGGAACGGATAACGTCAGCTTCACGGGGAGCCAGGACCGAGAGAGAACGCTCAACCTCAAGGGTAAGAGAATCGCGGGTCAGTCCATGATCTGGTTTCTGTCCGTCATGCTGAAGCACATCGAGCAGACGGTTATCATCTCCCTGGGCAAAAGGGGCATCGACAGAGACATGACGGCCGGCGATCTTGAGCGTATCGGCAACATCCTGTGAGTCCATGTCGAGCACAGTGGCAAGTTCCTTGGTATTGGGATCCCGCTCAAACTCCTGTTCAAGCTGACTGTATGCCTTGCTGATCTTGTTGAGCGTCCCTACCCTGTTTAAAGGAAGACGCACAATTCTCGACTGTTCGGCAAGAGCCTGAAGAATTGACTGCCTGATCCACCAGACAGCATAGGAAATAAATTTAAAGCCACGGGTCTCATCAAAACGTTTTGCTGCCTTGATCAGGCCGAGGTTTCCCTCATTGATAAGATCACCAAGAGTTAAACCCTGATTCTGATACTGTTTGGCTACTGATACAACAAAGCGAAGATTTCCCTTGATCAGCTTATCGAGCGCTCTCTTTGCTCGCTTGTACTCAGGAGTATCGACCGGCATGTCATATCCTTCCTTGATCGCCATGGTCAGTTTGACCTCATCTTCCGCTGTCAGCAGCTCGTATTTGCCGATCTCCTGCAGATACCGATCAAGAGATAAACTCTCACGATTGGTGATCTGTTTACTGATTTTTAGTTGCCTCATTGACTCTCTCCATCTATTCTTCGTCCTTAAAGAACACTGTTACTCCAAAATGGCCTTAAAATATTAATTTCGCCCACAATGAAAAAGCAAACCTTTCATCAGGCAACATCTCTGTACAGGTGGCGTCTGCCTGTTATTCTGAGAGCACATCCATGTTTGCCTTTAACTTACTGAGGCTCGCAGCGGCTTCGGCAAGTTTTTCCTTCTCGCTCTGTACCACATCCTGAGGAGCATTATCGACAAAACCCCGATTGGAAAGTTTCTTCTCAAGTCGGGTCACATATCCCGAAACATTCGAAATTTCCTTTTCAAGCCTGACCTTCTCCTTCTCGAAGGATATCAACCCCTTCAAAGGCATAAAAAGTTCATGCCCTTCCACGACGGCGCCAGCCGAAGAGGGGGGGCGCTCACCATTTTCCGTAATAGAAACACGGCATTTCGTCAATGATGAGATAATCTCGCTGAACTGGTTGAAACAGAGGATCGCCTCACTTTCAGAGCTTCTGATAACAAGATCGGCTTGCATATCGTGGGGAACGCTGAACAGCGCCCTGATACTGCGGGTTTCTGAAATGATACTCTGTACCAGGGTGAAGGCTGAAATATCTTCCTGAACCAGGAGCGGGTCAGGGTGCGGCATAGCGGTCTGGGCAATACTCCTGTCAAGAGGCCGATCAATAATATGGTGCCAGATCTCATCGGTGAGAAACGGCATGACAGGGTGCAGGACCTTGAGCACTCCTTCGAGGATCGATACCGCAAGACAGACCCGATCGGCTGCCTCGTCGTGAGAGGAGCCCGCCAGCTCGACTTTCAGCGCTTCGAGATACCAGTCGCAGTAGTCCCCCCTGAAAAAGTCATAGATAATCTTGACGATATCGTTGAGGCGGAACTGGGCAAACGCATGATGATAGGCTTCAAGCATCCTGTGGTAACGACCGAGAATCCATCGATCCGCCCCCTGGATCGACAGGCTGTCGAAGCTGAAAGCTTCATAGGCATGGCGGAAACTATCCATATCATCGAACACCTTTTCCCGCTGCATGAAGACCAGCCGGGTGGCGTTCCAGATTTTGGTGGCGAAATTGCGGCCCAGTTCGCACTTTTCCTCTCCGAACAGCACATCCTGGCCAAGCGGCGCGATATAGACGATGGTAAAACGCAGGGCATCGGTACCGTAGGTATCGATCACCTTGAGCGGATCGGGCGAATTGCCAAGCGACTTGGAGAGCTTGCGCCCTTTCATATCGCGAATGATACTGGTAAAGTAGACATCGCGGAAGGGAATATCACCGTTGAAATAGATCCCTGCCATGATCATTCTCGCCACCCAGAAGAAAATGATATCAGGCCCGGTCACCAGGGTGCTGGTGGGATAAAACGATTTGAGATCATCGTTTTCCTGGTGGCCGCCTGTCCAGCCAAGCGTCGTCATCGGCCAGAGCCATGATGAGAACCAGGTATCGAGCACATCCTCATCCTGAACAAGCTTGTCGGTACCGGCAAGATGGCAAGCCTCTTCATAGGAACCGGCAACCCATATCTTTCCTTCGGTATCGTACCAGGCGGGGATCCTGTGCCCCCACCACAACTGCCTCGAAATGCACCAGTCCTGAATGTTTTCCATCCAGTGACGGTAGGTGCTGATCCAGTGGGAAGGGTGGAAGGTGATCTGGCCGTCATTGACGGCATCAAGAGCCTTTTCGGCAAGGGGTTTCATCCTGACAAACCACTGCTCGGAAAGATACGGCTCAACGACAACGTCTGCACGCTCGGAATAGCCGACATTGTGCTCATACTCCTCGACTTTGACCAGACTGCCTCGTTCTTCAAGATCAACGATAATTTTCTCCCTGGCATCAAAACGGTCCATCCCCTTGTAACCGAAGTCGTCAATCATATGACCGTCACGTCCGACAACACTGATAAGCGGCAGGTTGTGACGCTCTGCGACGTCATAGTCATTGGGGTCATGGGCCGGGGTAATCTTCAGTGCGCCTGTCCCGAACTCGATATCGACATAACTGTCTGCAATAACAGGTATATGGCGTCCTGCGACTGGAACAACGGCAAGCTCTCCAACAAGGTCCCGATAACGCGGGTCATCGGGGTTCACGGCAATAGCGACATCAGCAAGAATTGTTTCAGGCCTGACGGTAGCGATAGTGATATACTCTCCAGGCCTTTTGACAAGGGGATAACGGACATAGACCAGCTTGTCCGTTCTCTGCTTCATGATGACCTCCTCATCGGAGAGTGCTGTCTGGGAGACTGGACACCAGTTGATGATGCGCTTGCCCCTGTAGATCAGTCCGTCCCGGTAGAGCGTCACAAAGGCGTGTTTGACAGCCATGGATGCGCTCTCGTCCATGGTAAACAGATTGCGCCGCCAGTCACAGGAAATACCAAGCTTGCGCAGCTGACGAAGAATCAGGCCGCCGTATTCGTCCCTCCATTGCCAGACATGATCGAGAAACTCCTTCCGACCGAGATCATGACGTGAAATCCCCTCTTTGCGAAGCTTTTTTTCAACAACGGTCTGTGTCGCGATGCCGGCGTGGTCGGTTCCGGGAAGCCAGAGTGCCTCCTTGCCCTGCATTCGCTGATAGCGGATAAAAATATCCTGCAACGTATGGTTGAGAACATGACCGAGCGTCAGGCTCCCGGTAACGTTCGGCGGCGGCATAAGCACGGTGTAGGGCTCTTTTCCACCCTCTGTAACCCTTGCGCTTTCCGCCTCGTATATGCCGAGAGATTCCCAGTGGGCACTGCTCCAGCGCTGCTCCACCTCATGATGATTGTAGGTTTTATCGAGATTGGCGTTGGATAACTGATCGCTCATACTGCTCTTGAATAAAAATTCTGCGGTTGTTGTACTGGAGACCTCTGTTAATCGTCGTGAGCGAGCTGAAGACAAGGCGGACGGAGCATAGAAACCGGAATTCCGACAAGTCGGGATGAGGATTTCGGGCACCGACTAACGAAGTATTCGGGTCGCGCAACAAATTAAAAGAGGTTCCTTACTGCCATAACGGCCGTGGGAAGATACCCGGACGACCGTCATCGTTCAGAACGCCTCTTCAGGCATCCTTTTTATCCAGGGCTGGACGGCGGTCGAAAATCTGGTCGATAATGCCATAGGCTTTCGCCTCTTCTGCATTCATCCAGCGGTCCCGTTCGGAATCAGACCTGATTTTCTGGACGTCCTGACCGGTATGCTGTGCAAGGATTTCATCAAGAAGCTTGCGTATTTTCTCGATCTCGCGAGCCTGAATAAGAATATCTGTCTCCTGGCCCTGAGCACCCCCGGATGGCTGATGGATCATGATGCGGGAGTGCGGAAGCGACGCTCGTTTATCTTTCGCACCGCTTGCCAGAAGAAACGCGCCCATGCTGGCTGCCATACCGACGCAGACGGTAGAGACTTCGGGACGGATATACTGCATGGTATCGTAAATACCCAGTCCGGCCGAAACACTGCCCCCCGGTGAATTAATGTAAATATATATATCGCGCTCAGGATCTTCGGATTCCAGAAAAATCAGCTGAGCCATGAGAAGACTTGCCACATGCTCGTCAATGGGAGTGCCCAGAAAAATGATACGTTCCCTGAGAAGACGGGAAAAGATATCGAAAGCCCTTTCACCGCGGCCGGATGTTTCGATAACCATCGGGACAAGACTGTTCTGGATACCCTGCTCTATAGCGCCGGAATACATTTTCTGTGCCTGCCGCTCAAAGCCGAAATTGATATTTGCCATTATATAGTTCCCGTTTATGGTGTTACTGTATCTTCTGCCGGACCCCGGCCCTCTTCTGGCATGGCAACCCGGTCCGAATCAGCATATCAGTACGAATTTTCAACCTAAAAAGTTTACCGGCACAATACAAGAAAACCGGATTCAATTAATAAAAAAAAGTCAAAAGTAAAAATGGATTGAAAAAGTAACGTCGTTATTCGTGATAAGAGCACCTGTCGCGCGGGAGAAGAGAGCGCCTGTCGGCGCATTTGAGTATGCTTTTTGCTCACAAGAGAGCATTGATTGAATGGAAAAGAATTGACTGGTAACTGGTTACGGATAACGAATAACGAATTCCTGTCCACGAATTTTCACGAATGAACACGAATTGGGAGCGCCTGCGGCCTCCCCGTCGCTCGTCACCGCTCCACAAGTACACTTAATAACCAACGTCCCCCTTTTTCACCAGTCACTATT
>Ga0272441_10010423_pt1 | contig 14066 bp, 13 predicted proteins | sample SSMProp6N_FD_193582 | JGI IMG/M metagenome (GOLD analysis project Ga0272441, IMG submission 193582) | Marine sediment archaeal communities from Little Sippewissett salt marsh, Falmouth, MA, United States - SSM-Prop-6N | ecosystem: Environmental > Aquatic > Marine > Wetlands > Sediment ... | reverse complement strand
GTAAAGTAAAAAATGTCGGTGAAATAAAAGCCAACTGGCAGGATATCAAAATGCAGGAGGAAGGAAAGCGGTACCGGAACGAATCGATACTGGACGGCATTCCCCGTTCCCTTCCCGCTCTCCTGCGGGCGGAAAAAGTCACCCGCAGGGCATCGAAGGTCGGCTTCGACTGGCCGGACATGACCGGCGTGCTCGACAAGATCGAGGAAGAACTGGATGAATTCAGAAAGGCCCTCGAAAGCGGGCGGCAGAACGCCGTCAAAGAGGAAATAGGCGACATCCTCTTTTCTCTGGTGAATCTCAGCAGATTCGCGAATGTCGATCCGGACGGGGCATTGCGTTCCTCAACGAAGAAATTCACAAACCGATTCAACTATATCGAAAATAAACTGAAAGAACAGGGACGGACCCTTTCCGATGCGTCGCTGGAAGAAATGGACATACTCTGGGAACAATCGAAAACAGATGAAACAAAGGGTGAGGACAGATGAAATTCATGCTTTGCGTCATAGGTCTGGTACTGGTCATTGAAGGCCTCCCCTACTTTGCCTTTCCGGAAAAGATCAAATCATACCTTATGAAGGTACAGGAAATACCGGACAGGACGTTGAGAATTCTCGGTTTTCTATCCGTGGCCGCCGGATTGATTCTCGTCTATTTCGGGCGACAATAGCGGCACCCTGTCCGGATCTTCCGGAGTGAAGTTCCCCCGCAAGGGAAGCATATTCCTGCAGACGGAATGACCGGGCAATATTACCTGTTGACTTTCGGTTTTTTTTCTGATTATCTCCCCCAATTCGCCATGGAAACAAACGATTTCTTATATACCCTTCCGGAACGACTTATCGCGCAGCACCCCTGCGAGTCACGGGATCGTTCGCGCATGATGATCGTCAACCGGAAGGACGGCAGCATTCAGTGCCGGCATTTTTATGAAATAGAAGATTTTCTTCATGCGGAGGATGCCCTGATCATCAATAATTCCAAGGTTATTCCCGCACGGCTGCGGGGGAAAAAGCCCACCGGCGCCGGCATCGAAATGCTCCTTCTTTCGGCGGTGGAGGCACCCCTCCGGTGGGAGGTATTACTGAAACCCGCGAAACGGGTTCGCATCGGAACACGGATCTTCTTCGATGACCGCTCCTGGGTCGATATAACCGACAGGATATCGGACAAGAAATGGGTGGTCGAATTCCATACCGATACGGATTTCGATCGGTTCCTTGAACGTCACGGGACGGCCCCTCTTCCGCCCTACATCAAACGTAAAGACGGAAGTGTCGATGCCGCCCTCGATCATGAAAGATACCAGACGGTCTATGCGGAGAAAGGCGGGTCCGTGGCGGCACCGACGGCGGGACTTCATTTCTCCGAAGGTGTGCTCACGGCGCTGCGCAGGAAAGAGGTCGATATCGTGCCCGTTACCCTTCATGTGGGGTACGGCACATTCCTCCCTATCGAGGCGGACCGCGTGGAAGACCACCGAATGGAAGAAGAATCTTTCGAAATATCCGTCGAAGCGGCGGAAAAGATCAACAGGGCGCGGCGCATCGTCGCAACGGGGACGACGGCGGTGCGGGTCCTTGAATCATCTACCGGAGCGGACGGAAAGGCCCGGGCGATGACGGGACACACGGATCTTTTCATTTATCCGGGATACCGCTTCAAGAAGGTTGATTGCCTTCTGACCAACTTTCACCTTCCCAGGTCGTCGCTCTTCCTGCTGGTCTGTGCCTTCGCGGGCAAGGAACTGATGGACAGGGCCTACGGAATCGCGATCAGGGAAGGATTCAGGTTTTACAGTTACGGCGATTGCATGCTCATCCTGTAGGGGGAACGGCATTGAAACAAACAGATACAAAAATGATGAACTCGTAAAAAGTAGATATTCAATGGCAAAGTAAAAAGCTTCAAATGCAAGGCGCGCAAATCCTGAGGAATGAGGCGTACTTTTAGTACGCCGCATAGCCTGCCCCCGCGAAGGCGGGGGAAGGATGCAGCGCAACGCAGCAGTTGGACTTTTTACGAAGCCATCAAAGACAAAGGATCGGGAGAGTAACGATATCCGGGTTTTCTACGCGAAGAGACCGGAAGATCGAGAGTGTCGCCATGGGTTTTAATTTTGAAGTAATCAAAAAGGATGCTTCCTCAAAGGCGCGGCTGGGAAAAATCATGACGCCCCACGGCGGGGTGACGACGCCCGTTTTCATGCCTGTGGGAACACAGGCCACGGTAAAGTCGCTCGAACCGGAACGGGTTCACGAACTGGGTGCTGAAATAATTCTTTCCAATACCTACCATCTGTACCTGCGTCCGGGACATGAACTGATCGACAGATTCGGCGGACTCCATACATTCATGAACTGGCATCATCCTGTTCTTACCGACAGTGGCGGATTTCAGATTTACAGCCTCGGAGCACTTCGGAAAATTACCGAGGACGGCGCCTCCTTTCAGTCACACATCGACGGATCGACCCATTTTATCAGTCCCGAAAAGTGCATTGAAATTCAGGAGGCCCTCGGCGCTGATATTATCATGTGTCTCGACGAGTGTGTTCCCTATCCTGCGGATCGCCGGTACGTAGAACGATCACTCGGTCTCACGACGCGATGGGCGGAGCGCTGCAGGAACGCTCACAAAAAAGAAACGCAGGCACTTTTCGGGATCGTTCAGGGCGGAATCTACGAAGACCTGCGGGAACGGTCGCTTGAGGAACTGCGTGCCATCGGCTTTGACGGATATGCCCTGGGAGGTCTCAGTGTGGGAGAACCGAAGGAGGAAATGAGCCGTATCGTGGAGTCGACCACACCGCTCTGCCCCGAAGATCAGCCGCGGTATCTCATGGGCGTGGGGACCCCGGAAGACATCGTTGAATGCGTCTATCACGGCATCGACATGTTTGACTGCGTCATGCCGACACGAAATGCCCGAAACGGAATGTTATTTACAAATAAGGGAAAGATTGCTATAAGAAATGCCCGTTACCGGGAAGACAATCTGCCGCTGGACAGCGAGTGCGACTGTTATACCTGCAGGCACTATTCCCGGGCCTATCTGAGGCATTTATTCATCGCCAGGGAGATCCTGGCGATTGTTTTAAATACGATACATAATGTACGCTATTATATGAACCTGATGGAGAAAATCAGGAACGCGATTGTACGGGACGAGTACGAAACGTTCAGAAAACATTTTATGTCGGAGCTGTCGGAACACACCCCCGATGAAACGAGGTAAGTTCCCTCAGATCATAGAAACGACAAAAATCAGAGGAGGATTCACATATGATGAGTATAGCCTATGCAATGGGAGGAGCCGGACAGGGCGGAGCAGGGGGTCAGGGCGCGGACATGCAGTTTATTGTCGTCATGATCGCCATTTTCGCCATCTTTTATTTCCTCCTTATCAGGCCGCAGCAGAAACGGCAGAAGCAACTCAAGGAGATGATCGACACTCTGGGGCACGGAGATTCGGTGATCACCACGGGCGGATTGCACGGCAAGATTACCGGGATTACCGACCAGGTCATCACGCTGGAAATTGCCGACAAGGTGCGCGTGAAGATATCGCGGGGGAACATCGCGGCAGTCACGCAAAAAGCGGCGAAAGAATAGTTCTCGAAAGGGGTACCGGTATCGATGTTTGATAAGAATATCAAATTGAGGGGAATTATCACGGTTATTGTGCTGGGATTCGCGTTGTTCTATCTCATGCCCTCTCTCGTCGGAGGACTTCCGACATTCTGGGAAAAGAACCTGCCTTCCGACAAGATCCACCTCGGCCTTGACCTTCAGGGAGGCATGCATCTCGTACTTGAGGTCGAGACCGAAAAGGCCGTAGAGAGTGCTACGGAACGGATCGCCAATGACCTCAAGGAACAGTTGATGAAAAAGAGGGTGCGGTTCAGGAAATTTGACCGCATAAACGGTTCGACGATCACGCTTGAATTACCCGACGAGAAAAACAGCAGCCAGTTTTCTCTCATTCTTGACGAGCATTTTCCTTATCTGAGCATTCAGTCAACGGAAGTGCGCAACGGCAGGGAGACGCTCCAGCTGAAAATCAATGAAGCGCAGGCGGAAGGTATCAAGAAGTTTGCCGTTGAGCAGAGCCTTGAAACGATTCGGAACAGGGTTGATCAGTTCGGCGTCACCGAACCGGAAATCATCCCCCAGGGCAGGGAACGCATCCTGATTCAGCTTCCGGGCATCAAGGACCCCCAGAGAGCAATCAACCTGATCGGAAAGACGGCCCTTCTCGAATTCATGCTGGTGGATGATGAACACAGTCTCGACGAAGCACTCAGGGGCAACGTTCCGCCCGGCGATGTCGTACTGTACGGCTACAAAGTGAATTCGGAGACAGGCGCGAAGAGAAAGATTCCCTATCTTCTGAAGAAAAAGACGCTCCTCACCGGTGATGCGCTCGAGGACGCGAAGGTAACCATCAGTGACCGGTTCGGCGAACCCTACGTTTCGCTGAAATTCGATTCCCAGGGCGCACGGGACTTCGACAGAATTACCGCTGAAAACGTCAAAAAACGCCTGGCAATCGTCCTCGACGGCATCGTCCATTCGGCACCGGTCATTCAGGAAAGAATCTCGGGTGGAAACGCACAGATTACGGGATTGTTCACCATGGAAGAAGCCCGCGATCTCGCCATCGTCCTCCGGGCGGGTGCTCTGCCCGCACCGGTCGTCATTCTCGAACAGCGGTCGGTGGGTCCCTCACTGGGACAGGATTCGATTGAAAAAGGATTCATGTCGATTATTATCGGCGGTATTCTGGTGATCTTTTTCATGATTGCCTATTACAGATACTCGGGCATCATTGCCGACATTGCGCTGACATTGAACATCATCCTCATTCTGGGGGCACTGGCCGCCTTCAAGGCAACACTGACGCTGCCCGGCATCGCCGGTATCGTCTTGACAATCGGTATGGCCGTCGACGCGAACGTACTTATTTTCGAAAGAATCCGGGAGGAACTGCGTCTCGGTAAATCGCCCCGGGCGGCGATCGACGGAGGATATTCAAAGGCCCTTCTGACCATCATCGACGCAAATGTCACGACACTTATCGCGGCACTGGTCCTCTTCCAGTTCGGAACCGGACCGATAAAAGGATTTGCCGTCACACTGAGTATCGGTATCCTGTGCAGTATGTTTACGGCAATCTTTGTCACACGCATCATCTACGACTACTTCATATGGTACAGAAAAATCACCACGGTGAGCATATAGGAGAGGGGCATGGAACTAATTAAACCTGGCACAAATCTGGATTTTGTCGGAAAAATGAAGGTTGCCTTCATCGCATCGCTGGTGGCAATCGCGATCAGTATCCTCTCGCTCGTTTTTCACGGCGGACCGAACCTGGGAATCGATTTTGCGGGCGGAACGCTGGTACAGGTCCAGTTTTCAAAAGAAACATCAGTCAACGAGGTCCGTGACGCCCTCGGTACGGTCGATCTTGGAAACAGCATTATCCAGCGTTTTGGATACAAGACAAACAATGAATATCTCATCAAAACGGAAAAGTCGAGTTCCGAGGTCAAGGGACTCTCTTCATCCATAAGCGAAGCACTCGCCAATCAGTTCGGTCAGGACGATTTCGAACTTCGCAGAGTCGAAGTCGTCGGTCCGAAAGTCGGCGCCGACCTGCGCAAAAAGGGTATCCTGGCCATGTTATATGCGATGATCGGCATTCTCATATACATAACCCTGCGGTTTGAACTGCGGTATGCCATCGGGGCGATCATCGCGCTCATTCACGATGTGACGATTACCGTGGGGATCTTTTCCCTTCTGGGCAAAGAGTTCACCTTACCCATCATTGCGGCCCTGTTGACGATCATCGGGTATTCTCTCAATGACACAATCGTTGTCTTCGACCGCATCCGGGAAAACCTCAAGAAAGTCCGGAGGCAGAGTCTTGGAAATGTCATTAATTCGAGCGTCAACGAAACGTTGAGCCGCACCGTGCTTACATCCCTGACTACGCTGATCGTCGTGGCATCGCTCTATTTCCTGGGCGGCGCGGTTATCCATGATTTCGCCTTTGCCCTCATTGTGGGAATCCTGATCGGAACGTACTCGTCGATTTTCATAGCCAGTCCCACGATTCTCGCATGGGAATCGCTGTGGCCGTCAAAACCGAAAAAGAAAGGGTAATCTTGGCCCCTTTAGACGCAGCCGGCTTAACAGCAGTTATCGTCATTCTGTTCATTGGTATTTTTGCGACGGTATACGGATTCCCGGGAACATTGCTTATCCTTGGCGATGTGGTTGCCTATGCATGGATCACCGATTTTGAGAAAATCGGCCTTCCCCTGGTTGCCGCGATGGTTGTCATATCGCTCATCGCGGAAGGGCTCGACTTCTTCATGGGATTAAAGGGGATCAAACAGTTCGATCTGTCGCGAAACGGTGTCATGGCATCCATAGCCGGAAGCGCTGCGGGAGCCCTCATAATGACGCAGTGGATGCTGGGACTCGGCACCATAGCGGGAATTTTCCTCGGCGGTCTCGCGGGGTTGCTCGTTGTGGAACTGATTGAACGGCAGAGGCTCAAGGCCGCCTACCGGCCGGGGTATGGAACCATTGCCGGAAAAGTTGCGCGGGCATCATCACGTGGTCTCTGTGCCCTCATAATGACCTGCATGGCCATGTCAGCCATTTACTCGTGAGGTTTGTACAAGGATGGAAAAAGGCAAGAAAAGCATCATCAAGGAATATGCCGAAACGATAATCATAGCGGTGCTTATTGCACTGTTTATAAGAACCTTCATCGTGCAGGCCTTCAAGATTCCCTCGGGTTCAATGAAGGAAACGCTGCTCATCGGCGATCACATCCTGGTCAACAAATTCATTTATGGTGTAAAAATCCCCTTTATCCGGAAGACGATTATTCCCGTATCCGATCCCGAGAGGGGTGACATCGTCGTATTCATTTATCCCATGGACCGTTCGAAAGATTTCATAAAACGCGTCATCGCTGTCGGTGGTGACACCATAGAGATACGGGACAAGAAGATCTATCTCAACGGCGCCCTTTGTGAAAATGATCATGGGCACTTTACGGACAACCTGATTCTTCCCAGGGCGATTCAGCCGCGCGACAATTTCGGACCCACCACAGTCCCCGAGGGTTCCATTTTCGTGATGGGAGACAACAGGGATCAGAGTTACGACAGCCGATTCTGGGGATTCGTGGAATTGAAGGATCTGCTCGGAAAGGCCTTTATCATATACTGGTCATGGAACAAGAACGATCACGGCGTTCGGTGGGACAGGATAGGCGACCTGCTTCACTGAGAAGAGGCTCCGGAACCTCATGCCACCGGAGGAACAGGTAAAACGGCTTGACAGAAAAAACCTGTACTGTTACAAATATACCTCGTAACTGATATTTTTGATGGTAAAGGATAATGATGGCCATCGTGTCCAGACAAACAGACGGGTAACCGGCCTTCTCATCTTGTGGGAAGGCCTTTTTTTGGACACATCCGCAATTGAACACAGAAACAAAAGAGAGGACATGCACGGGGATGAAAGGGAAGAAAGTGGTCATGGATGCCGAGGGTATCGATCGGTCCCTCACACGAATTGCCTATGAAATCCTTGAAGAGAACAAGGGAACGGAAAACATTGTCCTGGTGGGAATCCAGAAAGGAGGCGTCTTCCTTGCGAAGCGTCTCGGCAGAAAAATCGCCGGGATGGAGGGTGATGAAGTGCCGCTCGGCATTTTGGACATCACGCTCTACCGTGACGACATCATGACCCGCGACCGGAAACCGAAGATGGGTAAAACCGATATTCCCTTCTCTCTGGATCACAAAACGGTCATCCTCGTGGACGATGTGCTCTTCACGGGAAGAACCATCCGCGCCGCCATGGACGCCCTCATGGATTTCGGACGGCCCAAACTCATTCAGGTGGCCGTACTCATCGACAGAGGTCATCGTGAACTTCCGATCATGGCCAATTATGTGGGACGCAGCCTCCCTTCATCGCTCTGGGAAGAAATCAGTGTCAACCTGACCGAAAAGGCCGACGCGGATGAAGTCATTATCGAAATATGTTAATCTGAGGTAAGAGAATGAAATTACCGAGAAAAGATATACTTGGGTTAAAAGATGTACCGCGCGACGAAATTGCGCTTATTCTTGATACGGCCGAGTCGCTCAAAGAAATCTCGTCGCGGCCTATCAAGAAGGTGCCGACACTTCGCGGCAAGACGGTAATCAACCTCTTTTACGAACCAAGCACGAGAACGAGAACCTCCTTTGAAATCGCGGCGAAGCGCCTCAGTGCCGATGCCATAAATATTTCCACCTCCACAAGCAGCGTCGTCAAGGGTGAAACGCTGATCGACACAGCGATGACACTTGACTCCATGAACCCCGACATTATCGTCATCAGACACGGTGCGTCAGGTGCGCCGCACATTCTCGCAAAACTGCTTCCGCAATCGATCATCAATGCCGGTGACGGGGCCCATGAACATCCCACACAGGCCCTCCTCGACATGCTCACGATCAGGGAACGAAAGGGAGCGGTTGAAGGCCTGACGGTGGCAATCGTCGGAGATATCGCTCACAGCCGGGTCGCCCGTTCCAATATTTACGGATTGACGACCATGGGTGCACAGGTCCGGATCTGCGGACCGGCGATGATGATTCCGAGAGGCATCGAGAAGCTGGGAGTCTCCGTTTTCACGTCCATGGACGAGGCGATAGCAAATGCCGACGTGATCATGATGCTTCGCATTCAATTTGAACGACAGAACAACGTCATGTTCCCCTCCACCAGGGAATACGCACGAAACTACTGCCTGCAGGCGGAGAATCTCAGGCATACCAGAAAAGACGTGCTGATCATGCATCCGGGCCCGATCAACAGGGGCATCGAAATCGCACCTGACATCGCCGACGGTCCCCATTCGGCCATTCTGGACCAGGTCGCCAACGGTGTTGCAGTGCGAATGGCACTGCTTTACCTTCTATCAGGAGAACAGGAATGAAACTTGTATTAAAGGGGGGACGGGTCATCGATCCGTCTCAGAGCATCGATTCCGAAATGGATGTCATCATTGAGAAAGGCCGGATATCAGGGATTGAACGGGATTTTCCGCAGAAAGAATCCGGGACGGGAGTACGTATCATCGACTGCAGAGGCATGCTCGTTGTACCGGGACTCATCGACATGCATACCCACCTGCGGGAACCGGGATTTGAATACAAGGAGACCGTCAAGACGGGAAGCGATGCCGCCCTGGCCGGCGGATTCACGTCGATCGCCTGCATGGCCAATACCGATCCGGTCAACGACAACCGGTCGGTGACGGAGTTTATCCTTCGACAGGCCCGGGCCGCCGACGGCGTCCATGTATTCCCCGTTGCGGCGGTCAGCAGAAACCTGGAAGGAGCGGTTCTCACGGAATTCACCGATCTTCTCGACGCCGGGGCCGTGGCTCTCTCCGATGACGGAAAACCGATTGTACACAGCGGACTCATGAGAAACGCCCTCGAATACGCCCACTCGCTCGGGTTGCCGCTCATGTCGCACTGCGAGGATCCCGGCCTCTCCACGGGAGGGCACATGAACGAGAGTCTCGTTTCAACCGAACTGGGACTGCCGGGCATTCCCGCAATTGCCGAAGACATAATGGTTCTCCGGGACATCGCCATCGCCGAGTATACGAAGATATCACTCCATATCGCCCACGTCAGCACGGCCGGTTCCGTTCGGGCAGTTCGGGATGCCAAAGCGAGAGGTGTCGCAATAACCGCCGAGACGGCCCCCCACTATTTCAGCCTGACCGACGAGGCCCTCGCGGAATATTCCACGAACTGCAAGGTCTATCCGCCCCTCAGGACGGCTGATGATGCCGAGGCCGTGAAGGAGGGCCTTAAAGACGGCACGCTCGATGCCATTGCCAGCGACCATGCGCCCCATTCATCAATCGAAAAAGATGTGGAATTCGAATATGCCGCCACCGGCATGATCGGCCTTGAGACATCACTCGCCCTGAGTTATGCCCTTGTTCATACAGGCATCCTCACGGAGCGGCAACTCGTCGAAAAGATGAGCACGAATCCGGCCGCAATCCTTAGAATTCCCAAGGGAACTCTGCAGACCGGTGTCGATGCCGATGTGACCCTCATCGACCCCGGCAGGACATGGACCGTCGATACGTCGCTTTTCCGGTCAAAGAGCCGCAATTCTCCCTTCCAGGGCTGGAAACTCAAAGGAAAGGCCGTAATGACCATCGTAAGCGGAAAAATAAAATACGATGAACGGTAGTTACCTGCCCCCTTTATAGGTTCTCCGGAAAAGAGATTTCTTTCCTTATTCCCGGGCGGCGCCACTGAAAATGCGTGGGTTTGTCTTGTTGAATTCGCGCTAACATGTTATGAAGTAACGCTTAATTTTACTCAGCGGTGGGATGACGAACCATGGCAACGTCACGTCGGGAAGAAATAAAACATCTCAAGCAGCTGAAGCTGTGGATTGAGTCGAACCGGGAATTCGACATTATTGACCTCTTCTCCACGCTTCACCCTGCCGACATCGCCGACCTCATCGACAATCTGGAGGAACAGGAGAAATCACGCCTCTTCTTACTTCTTGAGATCGAAAAGGCCTCCGACGTCATCCTCGAAATCAGCGACGAATCACGGGAACGAATTTTAGAGGGCCTGTCACAGGAACAGCTTACGGAAATCATCGACGAGATGGAGTCGGACGATGCCGCCGATTTGATTGCCGAATTGCCCGACGAGCAGGCAAAGGCCGTCCTCGAAGGAATTGAGCCTGAAGAATCGGAAGATGTCAAGGAACTTCTCAAATATGATGAAGACACGGCAGGCGGCATCATGCAGTCCGAGCTCGTGTCGGTCCGGGAATCGGCCACCATCAACGATGCACTTCAGGCCGTCGTGCAGGCATCGGAAGATATAGAGCATATCTACAACATATTCGTGGTGAACGAGAACAATGAACTCACCGGTACGGTACCCCTACAGAAGCTGATTGCCGCCAAACGAAGCAGCACGATCCTCGATTCCATCGATTCGGCAATACCGAAGGTGAATGCCGACGTGGACCAGGAAGAGGTTGCCAGAATGTTTGAAAAATACGACCTCGTCTCGCTGCCGGTGGTAAACGACGGCAACCAGCTGCTGGGCCGTATCACCGTCGACGATATTGTCGACGTCATGGAGGAAGAAACCTCGGAAGACCTCTACCGGATTGCCGGACTCGACGAAGATGACAGTATTTTCAACAATCCGATCCAGTCGGTCAAAAAACGTCTCCCCTGGCTGTATATCAACCTTTTAACCGCACTGGTGTCGGCCCTGGTGATCGGGTTTTTCGAAGACACTATCAAGATCATGGTAGCTCTTGCCGTATTCATGCCCGTCGTGGCCGGGCTCGGGGGAAACGCGGGCAGTCAGACCTTGACGCTGATCGTCAGGGGGCTCGCCCTCGGGGAGGTGACCTTCGAGAACTCAAAGCGGGCACTCTATAAACAGTTTCTTGTCGGAATCGCCAACGGCGTCGCTGTCGGCGTGGTGATCGGAATCATTGCCTATCTCTGGAAAGGAATACCGGTACTGGGAATTGTCCTCGGCCTTGCCATGATTATCAACATTTTCGTCGGTACACTGATCGGGACCCTTATCCCCCTGACCCTGAAATGGTTCCGCTCCGACCCCGCACTCGGTTCCCACATCTTTGTCACGGCCTTTACCGACGCCTTCGGTTTTCTTTCCTTTCTCGGTCTCGCAACGATTTTCCTCAAATTACTGACATGACCAGGCGCCCCACACAGAAAACAGGCGCCCTGGTGCTGCGGTTTCTCGATTACGGAGAATCCGACCGCATCGTCACGTTCTACACGGAACGGTTCGGCAAACTGAAGGGGATCGCGAAGGGGGCCCGCCGCAGTCGGAAGCGCTTTGCCAACGCCCTTGAATTGTGCACGCTCCTCGACATCTTCTTTTCACGGAAAAGCAGGGACGGCCTGTCACTGATCGAGGGGTGTGACGTCATTACCCATTATCCCGCCATGAGAGAAACCCTCGAAGCGTCCATGGCCGCCTTATACGTCATTGAGCTCGTCGACCATTTTACCGTGGAGGGAAAGAGGAATCTACCGCTCTTCCGCCTGACACAGGATGTACTCGGACTACTTGAAGGGGGAACCCATATCGAGGAAGCCCTCAGGATCTTCGAGCTGCGCCTGCTGAAGCTGTCGGGATACGATCCCTTCCTTGAACAGTGCGGTCTCTGCATGACGCCCCTCGATAAGATGACCGCCCCGTCCTTCCATGCAGCGACGGGAGGTGTCCGTTGCCGGCGCTGCACCGGAGAGAACGGCTATTCCGTCCCGGTGTCAGTGGGTACCCTGAAAACACTGCTCCTGGGAAAGACCATCGACATCGACAAGATACCCCGTCTCGCCTTCTCCGAACGAACGCTCAAGGAAAGTTCCCTGATGCTCGGCACCTTTATACGGCACATTCTCGGAAAAGAGCTCAAGTCCCTTCGGGTACTGAACCAGTTCAGGCTGATGGGGATCTGAAAGGGTCTTGGCAGGTATCAGGAAGAGACCGCCCCGTCATCGCCCCGGGATGACCCGTACCGGAGCACAAAGATATTCCCTTCGACGGAGACATTCCTCTCTTTGCGGATGACCGCGGGACGGCACAGATCGACGGCAAAATCATGATCAGCCGCCAGGTTTCCGATGTAATCGACGCTGTGGGCGTACCGCCCCTCCTGACCCAGCAGGAAGGGGTTCACGCTGCACCGTTCCGTGGAAAAGGCAAAATAGGCCCCTTCATGGGAGCGGCGACTCACCAGCGAAAAGACCGGTTCGAGATTGCCGGTATAAATAAATACATCCGTCGCCAGAAACAAGTGATACCGCTCTTCGCGTTCGGAGAGGAATTCCACCAAGTCCGCCACATTGAGGCAGTCATAGAGATCCTTCTCCCGTGCCTTCGCTACCATCTCCGTTGAGATATCGACACCCGTGAGACGGTCGCAGAGGGATCTGAAGGCGGCGCCGGCAAGCCCCGTACCGCACCCCAGGTCGAGGGCATTCCCGAAACGCTTCTCCCTTTCGATCAGTCCGTCAAAGATATTCCGGAGGATGGACGGGATGGCATATCCCAGCTTTTCCACGAGAAGATGATCGAATTCATGGGCGTACCCGTCGTAGAGTGATTTCACATACGCCTTCGGAGCTCGTTCCGTGGTATCGCCCGCCAGTGCCGCCATGAAATGCTGTGCCGATACGTTTTCGGGATCGATCTCCAGCACACGTCGAAAGCAGGCGCGGGCCTCGTCCGACCTTCCCTGATCTTTCAATATGTGAGCCATGTTGGTAAAGATCATTCCGTTACCGGGATCGATATCCGCGGCCCGGCGAAAGGAGGCAAGGGCCTCGTCGATCCGCTTCAGGGCCTTGCAGATAATCCCCCTGTTATAATGTGCGGCGGCGTTTTCGGGGTCGATGGCGAGAAGCTTTTCCTGTATGTCAAGGGATTCGTCAAGGTTCCCCCTTTTTTTCAGCACATTCCCGAGATTCAGAAGTGCACCGGCATGGTTCGGCTTAACGGCAAGGACTGCTCGATAGTGCTCGGCGGCGTGATCGAGTTCCCCCTGTTCAAAGAGAACGTTACCGAGGTTGAAATGGGCGGCCCCGTGACGGGGATTCAGCGAGACCGTCCTCAGATAGGACTCGACGGCCTCGTCAATCCTGCCGAGGCCTTTCAGGGTGTTGCCGAGATTGAAATGGGCGGATGCATGTCCCGGGTTGCAGGCAATTGCACGTCTCAGCACGGCCTTCGCCTCGACCAGCCTCTCCTGACCGTAGAGTGCGGCCCCCAGGTTGCACTGCACGTCCACCTCGTCGGGAAAGCGCTGCAGCACCGTCCGGTACCCCTTTTCCGCTTCCCGCAATCTTCCTGCCCGGTGATGCCGCAGGGCAGATGCCAGTTCATCCGTGCCGCCATCCCCCCGTCCTCCCCGGAAGGATGCCGTTACGGA
>Ga0272441_10010422_pt1 | contig 14067 bp, 11 predicted proteins | sample SSMProp6N_FD_193582 | JGI IMG/M metagenome (GOLD analysis project Ga0272441, IMG submission 193582) | Marine sediment archaeal communities from Little Sippewissett salt marsh, Falmouth, MA, United States - SSM-Prop-6N | ecosystem: Environmental > Aquatic > Marine > Wetlands > Sediment ... | reverse complement strand
ACCCTGGGATTTTTTTATCTCAGGGTGAAATGAAGAATCCCGGGTTTTAGTTTTTTGTTTTATACTTAACCTTTCATTTATCTAATATATTTTACCCACTGTAAATAAAAGAAAACCGTAAGTATGAAATTCTATATAGAGGCTTTAAAAAGTTTACTTTTTATACAGCATAAATCATCAAAATGGCATCAAACAATTCAAAATATGCCCATGATCACAGCAATAAATGTCAAGACAAATTCCCGGTCTTTCCATATACTGGTAATCGAATGAATATCACGATAGACGGGAGGTTTTTATATGGAAAAAAACAGCGATATATGTCTGGGGTGTGCCTATTTTGGAACGGGCACGAATAAATTGGATTCGATGAAAATACTCGATGAGTTCTATGAAAACAAAGGCAGGATTGTCGACACGGCAAATTGCTATGCAAGCTGGATGGATGGCGCGCATGGCGGTGAAAGTGAGCGTGTAATAGGAGAATGGATGAAGGTAAACGATGTTAAAGACTTGAAAGTGATGACAAAAATCGGTTTTGAATACGAAGATGTGAAAAGAGGAATCGATTCAGATATCATCATACGTGAATGTGAAAAATCACTTGAAAGACTGAACACTCAGAAAATCGATACCTATTTTCTGCACCTTGACACCGGATATGAAATGTACGAAATTCTTTCAACTCTGAATGATTTGTACGAAAAAGGGCTAATAGGTGAATTTGCGGCTAGCAATCATAGACTTGACAGAATAAAAAAAGCCGAAATAATCGCAGCTGAAAACAACGTGATTTCTTTTTCTGCTGTTGAAAATCACTACACATATCTTAAACCAAATGATAAGGGCCTACTGGGGCACTTCAGCTGGGAGGTATTCGATGAAAAATATCTGAATTACTGTAACACTGAAAAAATAAAGATGTATGCGCATACTGTTATGTTATGGGGTGCGTATTTTGATAAATTCAAGTACGTCTGGAAAGCATACGATTGTGAAGAAAATAGGGAGATACTAAGAAAACTAGAAGATATGGCGCATAAATACAATGAGTCAAAGGCAGGACTGGCAATACACTGGATGATAAAAAAAGGAGTGCATCCTATAATAGGTGCAAGTTCATCAAAACAGATATGTGAGATTATGAAAACTGAAAGACTTGAACTGAATGTTGAAGATATGAAGTATCTTGAAGATATAAGAAGAGGTGAATGATTATGGATAATATAAAAAAATATTATTCTACTCAAAGTGATTTTACTGCTCCGGGGAAGCACGAGGTAAAATATGCAGTGCTGCCATATGAAGTGAAATCATTGGTGGATGTCGTACATGGCTTGCTTATTCACCCTGCTGAAGCAGAACTGTACGGAATAAAACTGAACAGCAGGAGAATAGGTTCGGAGGAGCAGCTCAGGACAGTTGAACAGATGCTCGATGTTTTATTTTCACTCGATCCCTCGCCGCTTGTCAAAAAAAGGGAGTTATCCAACAAACTCGTTGGAATTTGCAGGGATCATTGTGTACTGCTTGCATCGTTTTTAAGGTACCGAGGAATTCCCGTGCGAATCAGAAGCGGATTTGCCGGATATTTTGACAGTGAAATTTCAAATGAGACACATTGCATACTCGAATATTTCTATGAAGAGGAAAACAGATGGGTTGCCATCGATCCTCAAGTCGATGAAGCACAGGCTGAAAAACACAAAATATCGTTGAATATGATGGATATAAAAATCGGAAGTGACTTTTTAACGGCAGCCCAGGCATGGAAATATGCCGGTGAAAAGAGAATCAATCCGGATGAATATGGTTACAACAAAAAATGGAAAGGAATGAGAACTCTGAAATCTTCGCTCATGCAGGATTTCAGTTGTATGAATAAAGTTGAACTGCTGCCGTGGGATATATGGGGGGAGATAAATTCCAGGGGAATAAGTGACCTGACCCGGAAAGAACGCGATTTTCTGGATGAAACGGCAGTCATAATCAACGACAGCGATGAAGATATTTCAAAACTCATATCTCATTACGATAAAAGTACTTATGCGGATGAAGTTGGTTCAAAACTTAGACTTCTGGGAATATCCGGAAATATGGTTTATGCAAATACGGATTTATTATCCGGAAAAATTGAAAACGAGTTGCTAGGTGACACGAACACTAAAAATAACATTTCGGATTTCTGGAATGAAGCGAGGAAAGAAGCAGATGTTGAGGAAAACATCATTTCCATAAGAGGTGCGGTTCAGAACAATCTAAAAAACATAGATGTTGACATAGAGATAAACAAGTTCACGGTGATAACGGGAGTCAGCGGCAGCGGAAAATCTTCCCTGGCTTTCGACACCATATATGCCGAAGGCAGAAGGCTTTATATGCAAAGTGTTTCTTCCTATGCCAGAAGGTTTATGGGGCAGACAGAAAAACCGCATGTAAGAAGAATAAGCGGAATAAGCCCTACAATCGCGATAGAACAGAAAACTGTCGGCAGAAATCCCCGTTCCACCGTGGGTTCTATAACGGATATTTATGATTATCTCAGGATGCTTTTTGCTGGTGTGGGAATAAAACATTGCCCTTCATGTGGAAGGACCGTCGAAGAATTTTCAGCATCTAAACTGGCAAGCCTTATAACAAAGATGGAAGAAGGTACGATTTTTGAACTGATCAACATGAAAAATGGTAAAAAATCCAAATACGTTATTCCATCAATCAACGAGCTGAACGATTTCAGGATAATTCTCGAAGAATATATAAATACCATGTACTCTGAATCAGATAACAGGATTAAAATGGAAATTCCCGGGAATTTTACCCACATTTTCACGAATAAAAGTATTTGCCCATATTGCGATATCAAAATACCCGAACTTAGTCAGAGCAGTTTCAACTACAACAGCCTTGACGGTGCATGCCCAACCTGCAGGGGGCTTGGAGTAAATATGGTTGTGGATCCCGCCTTGATAATCACGGATGAAAATCTGTCACTTTTGGAGGGTGCTTCGCCATATTACGGTAATCTCAGGACACGTGAGAGGAACGCAAACTGGATGGTTGGTGAGGTTTTTGCAGCAGCCGACGGAATGGATGTTGATCTGGAAAAACCATGGAAAGAATTACCTCAGGAATACAGGGATACGGTTCTTTACGGATCAAATGGGAAAAAATACACATATACGTATGAAATGTCGAAAAGAGGCCGGCAGGGAAAACTGCACAGAGAAGTGAGCGGAGCTGTTTACAACATAAACAGGCTTTTTAAAAACACGAATTCGGAGGAAGGCAGGACATTTCTGGAACAGTTTATGCGAAAAGAAAAATGCAACACCTGCCAGGGAGAAAAGATAGGGCCGGAGGCAAGATATGTAACGGTGAATTCCTTAAGGTATCCTCAGGTTTCATCTATGAGTATTCATGAAATAAATATGTGGATAGACGAGCTTCCCGAAAAATTATCCGTTTACGATTTGGAAATAGTGAAAGACATATTGCCTGAAATAAAAAACAGGCTGAATTATCTGCTGAAAGTGGGACTTCATTACCTCACACTCGATAGGGAAGCACCAACATTATCCGGTGGAGAGGGGCAGCGTATCAGACTGGCCACACAGCTTGGCAGCGGGTTGTCCGGGATAATTTACGTACTGGATGAACCCTCAGCAGGGCTGCATCCGACCGATCACGAACCACTTATAGATACTATGCTGGAACTTCGCAATGAAAAGAATACGGTTATAGTGGTTGAACACGATGAACAGACTATGAAAAAATCCGATTTCATAATAGATATCGGTCCCGGTGCAGGTGTCAGAGGCGGGGAAATAATATCGATGGGAAAACCTATAGATATAATGAAGGATGAGAAATCTCTTACGGGAAAATATCTTTCAGGCAGAAACAAAGTCGCCGTAAAAAAATCAGTAAGAAGAAAATGGAATCAGTGTATTCAACTTTTTGGTGCAGATGAAAACAACCTGAAAAATGTGAACGTGAAAATTCCATTAGGGGTTATCACAGCCGTTACCGGTGTGAGCGGTTCGGGAAAAAGCAGTTTGATCGCCAAAACACTTTTTCCGTTGCTGGCAAATTGTATCGGTGGTAATGGAGAAAGCCTTTCGAACCTGAAAAAAGCCGAAGGTATGGACAAGGTTGAAAGAATAATAAATGTAAATCAGGCACCAATCGGCAGAAATTCAAGGTCAAATCCCGCCACATACACGGAGATTTTTGATGAAATAAGAAAAGTTTTTGCCGATACAAAAGAGGCCAAAAAGAAGAAATTCAAAGAAGGCTGGTTCAGTTTTAACAGCAAAAACGGACAATGTGAAGAATGCAAGGGTTTGGGTGAAAAGGAAATAGAGATGCAGTTCATGAACGACGTCAAAGTTGTATGCCCGGAATGTCAGGGGAAAAGGTACAAGAAAAAAATCCTGGAAATAAAGATAAAAGGAAAAGATATTTCAGATATTCTCGAAATGGAAGCGGGAGAGGCCTATGAGTTTTTCAGAGGGTATGGTTCACTGGAAAGAAAACTGAAAACCATGTGTGATGTCGGACTGGAATACCTCAGACTCGGACAGAGCGCCATGACGCTCAGCGGAGGTGAAGCTCAGAGGATAAAGCTGGTAAAGGAACTGAGCCGTGAAAACAGTGGTAATACACTTTACATACTGGATGAACCTACCACGGGGCTTCATTTTGACGATATAGGAAAACTTCTTAGAATTCTCAACAGGCTTGCGGATGATGGAAATACCGTTGTGTTAATAGAACACAACATGGATGTCATAGCCTCATCCGACTGGGTCATAGACATGGGACCCGTTGGGGGAATTGATGGAGGATATGTGATCGGTGAAGGCACACCGGAGGATATCGTAAAAAATATCGGCAGTGCGACGGGGAAGTATCTGAAATACTCGCTGGTAAATTAACAGGAATATAAATAAAAAAACTCAAAAACCACTTTTTTATAAAAGTGGTTTTTTTATGAACAAAATTCCGGATATCTACGTCAAATAATTAAATTATTTTAATTAATATTTTTTAATTAATGGAGGAGAAAAATGGGAAATGTTATAACTTTAGAGAATAGGGTGAAAAAAGAAGGAGATGTAATTACACTATCGATAATAATCTCTGGAATATTTTTCGTACTGGGAATAATTGTAAGTCTTTTCACCGGATCGACATCGATACTCATGGATGGTATAGCATCGGGTTTGTTTGTAATAATCGGAGTTGTTTCTAAACAGATTTCAAAACTGGACCTTAAAAAACCCACAAAGAAATTTCCGATGGGATATTCCATGATTCAACCACTTTATTATTTTATAATCGGAACTCTGTTATCAATTATAATTGCCTATATCGGTTATGAACATGTGCTTCTGGTTATGAGTGGCGGTAAAAATATTTCACTTGGATTCTCAACCTTTTTTGAAATTGCCAGCGGTTTTATCTGCCTCGGTTTTTATTTTTATTTCAAAAAAAAGAACAGGGAAATAAACTCAACTCTGATTAAAGTTGAAGCTGTAAATATGTTCTCAGACGGAATTATAAGTTTTGCGGTGGGAGTGGCTTTTTTAACCGGATTATTACTTAACAACACGCCACTTTCTTTCATCGTGCCTTATATAGATCCGGTGATTACTCTCGCGGCTCTTGTGTACATGGTATTTCAGATACTGGATATAATGAAAGACGGGGTCAAAAGCCTTCTGCATATGTCTCCTGATGAAAAAACAGTGAGAAGGATTGACAGCCTGATTTTAAAATTCAGGCATATAAATCCTTTTGTGAGTAATGTGGGTAAAACAGTTGTTTTAAGCGGAAAGAAAATACTGGTATTACTCAATGTAGAGATAAATTCCAGAAGTAAAGATTTTCCCATTGAAAAGCTGAGAGAATTGAAGTATTATTTAGAGAACGGAATCAAAAAAATTCAGGATGAATCCACCGTTCATATTTCATTTGATTTTTTCATAGAAAACGGAGTTATATATGGAGATAAAAGAGGAGTTGAAAAAGCTTTACGCTAATTACTTTAAAGTATACAGAAATGCCATAAAAAATGGAGAGATACCCGAGGCATCAAATATAAGTGTGTCGCAGCAGGGGTATCTTGAAACCATTTACCACATGGATACGCCGACTTTCGGTGAATTGGCCGATGAAATACAGGTAACCAAACCTGCCGTTACCGTTATGGTCAGGAAATTTATAAACGAAGGTTTTGTGGAAAAGATACAGGCTCAGGAAGATGGCAGGATATTCAGGATAAAGCTCACGGAAAAAGGCATGAGAATAGTTGCCCCGGAAGTGAAACTTCTGGACGAAATAATAGATAAAGTCACTTCAAAAATAGAAGAAAAAAAAGTAAAAGAATTTTCAAAGATGATAAACGAATTCAACCAGGTTTTCGAATCTGAAATTGAAGACATATAAACTCCTGATTTAAGTTTATTTACCCGTAGCGAATAATAATCCGCTGCGGGTTTTTTATCAAAATTCAAACAAAGTTTTTAAATTTCTTGGAATAGCTGTATACCATTCATCTATTCCAAGTCTGAATATCTTTTCTTTCATATCTGAAGAAAGTACATCTATAGGAGTTCCCGAAAGCAGTTGATTTGTTTCCTCTTTGTTGAAATAAATATCTTCAATTGTTTTATTTATCTGGTCTTTATTCATGGGGCAGACTTTTTGGCATATCAGGCAGTCGTACAGAGTGTGGTGTGCATTCGTCGGAATCCATTCGGGAAATTCGCCCGGAGATTCGTTGAAAAAAGACAGGCATCTTTTATTGTCTATAAGAAATCTGTCTTTCAAAATGGCCTGTGTGGGACAGTTTCTGACACATAAATCACAGCTGTTGCATAACTCCGCATTTTTTGCCTCACCCCAGCTGTCGCTTTCACAGATTATATCTGTAAAATAAGCAGCATATGAAAAATTGCTTCCCATACCGTCAACATAAGTTATGTTGTTTCTGCCGTATTTTGCTAAACCACTATGTGTGCCAAGCCTTTTTAACGGAAGGGCTTTAGCTTCGAGTATATGGTAACCGTTTTCTGTTGAAAATTCATGTAAATACTCTGTGGTTTTATCGAAATCCGACCTTACGAGACAGAAAAATCTCTTATTCTTACCTTCGAATTTAAAGTTCACATTCGCATAAAACGCATGACTGATAACGATGAGGATTATGGAATTGATTTTAAAATCAGCGTCTGGAATACGATATGAATAGAGATTATCCACTATCCATTCCTGAAAGTTGTTCAACTCATTTTTTGATTTAAATTCTTCGATTACGTTTTTTAAATCGTTCAGTCTGCCAACAGGGATCAGTTTGAGTTTATCACCGTTTTTGTTGGCGAGATTTTCGAGTTCCTTCTGCATTTTTCCTCCTTTAATACGGTACAAAAAGCGTACAAGAGTTGTTGAATACCGAAATTTGTGATATTAAAAGTGCATAAAAAATAAACTTATGTTTATTTCACAAAAGCTTTAAAGAAGATTTTATTTATAATTCCCCTGAAGTCATTGATGAGTTATTTATATAAATCCCTATTATTATAGCAGAACCGCTGTTAAGAATACAGATAATAGCATAAATAAAAGTGACAGTATCTGTCACCTTTAACCCTTTATAATTCAGTAAAGAAATTTCAGTAAAAGGAGAGAAATAGGATGAAAAAAGGCTTTGCAATATTCACGCTAATAATGTTGGCACTAACAGGGACTTTTTTTACTGTGGAAAGTATGGATGGTGAAAATTTCAAGGAGCTTCCGTTCAGCTTTGATAATAATGGAGACATTCTTAAAGGAGCATTTTTTAAACCGAATATAAAAAAAGACTCTTATACTGTGGTGATTTTCATACATGGAGACGGAGCTATGGATAGATACAGCGGATATTATTTCAATATACTTGCAGAAGAGTTCGCTAAAAAGGGAATTGCATGTGTTTCCTGGGACAAGAAAGGTGTTGGAGAATCCGAAGGCAACTGGCTTTATCAGAATATGAAAGACAGGGCAAATGAAACTGTTGATGCAATAGAAGCTCTGAAGAAAATGGAAATCGTAAAAAAAGATGCGATAATTTTATGCGGATTCAGTCAGGGCAACTGGGTGCTTCCACTTGTAGCAAGTATGTCTTATTATCCGGATTACATGATAATGGTTTCCGGAGCGGTAAACTGGAACAGGCAGTTTAAGTACATGGTTGAAAATGACATGAATCAGATGGAGTATTCGCCTGAACTGAAAAAAGAAATTCTGAAAAAATGTGATGAATTCAACGGCTATTTTAAGTCTGAAAAAACATATGTAGAATATGTTGAATACATGAAAAATCTCCCAGCTGAAGTGAATCTTGCAATATCAGGTGATGAAAAACCTTCAATATCGTCTTATGACAGATGGGTTTTCGAGAAAATAAATTCTGATTCTGATTCCCGGCCATGGCTGAAAAATATCAACTGCCCCGTACTTGCCCTTTTTGGGGAGAAGGATGAGAATGTCGACTGGAAAGAAAGTATAAGTGTATACGAAAATGAATTTGTTAAAAATAATAATGACGATTTTACTATAAAATCATACCCGGATTCAGACCATTCCCTATACTTGAAAAATCCATTTGAAGATGAAAAAATGTCAAAAGAAGCACAGTTTTACAGTTTCATATTCAACCCTTATCAGTACTTGAACAGAGAATATGTCATGGATATGGTTAATTGGCTTTCGAACAGATTGTTTTAGTATATTTAATTCCTTACCTTTTGTGATTTGTATAATGCAAATTACGCATGTATATCGTGGGGTTTTTAGCCCCACTTTTTTGTTATGAATATGAAAGGACTGTATAATATACGATATTCAAAGTAAAAAAAGAGAGGTTTAAATATGGATGAATGCGTATTCTGCGAAATATCAAAAAAGAAACTGCCGGCGGAGATAATATATGAGGATGATCTGATTATGTGTATTATGGATTGTGATCCCGTTAACGATGGCCATGTTTTACTGATAACCAGAGCTCATAGATTGGATATAGATGAATTGACGGATGAAGAATCAAACAGAATAATGAAAGTATCAAAAATCATATACAAAGTGTTGAAAGAAACATACGATTTTGACGGTTATACGATTATGCAGAATGGCGGGATGTTCAACGACGTAGGTCATTATCACATGCATTTTTTTCCAAGGTATAAAAACGATGGATTCAAATGGATCTGGCCGGATATCAAACCCAAAAACATTGCCGAAGAAGGGAAAATATTAAGGACAAAAATAGATAAAATATTGGAAGATATCAGATAAAAATTAACTGTAGAGACGCCTGGCAAGGCGTCTCAAAGTTTCTAAAATTGTCAGTTATCGATTTAAATTTATAAACTAAAACATGATAAAAGTGTGTAGAGACGCCTGGCGAGGCGTCTCAGGTATCAAAATAAGTGGAATTTGAACCGAAAAAGAGACACATTGCCATGTGTCTCTACAAAAAAACTTTTTTATTTGTAAATGATTGTTTGGATAATGAGTCGTGTATGTCTAAAATTCCGTTATTACATACCCCAAACAGTGATAAATTTTTCTTTTTTATTCAGTTTAAAAGTACAGGTTCGTACGAATATCTTTTCATCCCAATGAATGTTTTTCTGGTCAAATATTATAAGATGTCCATTTTCAGCACCTGTTTTATCCATATATTGATAAGTCTGTTCGAGTCCTTCATCTATTACTTTTTCGAGGGAATTTCCATATTTAAGTTTTAGTTCAATTACAATCCTTTGGATTTCAGTTTTCTCTCCTGATTCATTTATTACTTGCCAACGAATGTATAAATCTGTTCTTTTTTTTCCCAATCCATATTCTCTGTCAATTTGTCCACCACCGTTAATAATTCTTTGGAGAAAAGCCTGAAGAAGTAGTTGAGGGCCTGCCTCTCTATATTGAAATCTTTCGAGCCAGCTTTCGCTGTTCTCCCTGAAAAATTGTTGAAAATTAGTTAGTAGTTTTTCCATATTAATTTTACCGTTTTTTTCTATATACCAGTTTCTGTCTATTTCGCTTTCAAGCGCTATTTGTGTGATATTGTTGAGAACTCTTGGGATTATTTCCCTGTATATATCATTGGAAATGTCCAAACCATTTGATTTTCTTTTTATCAATCCTAAATCTTCGCAGTATTCTATATCATCATTATAAACATCGGTGGGTAAGGGTATTCCTTCAAGCATTGGTTCGATAATTCTTTTAACCCTGTCTTCTTTCAACTTATCCACAAGTTGATCAAGATGAGTATCTCTTTTTAAAATAAGATTATTTTTAGCATTTTCCATCATTTCAATATCGATAGTTTTATTTCTGTCCTTACCATCGTTCATTTCGAAACAAGTTTCATACGCCAATGCATTTACAAGCCATGGTTGACCTTCGGTGTATTCCCATATAAGGTTATATATATTTTCATCAAATCTCTGACCAGTGGCAGTTGTATGTTGCTCATAAAGTTGTTTAATTTCGTGAAATGTGAAATTACCGAGAGTTAAGGATTTTGACTTTATGTTAAAGGCACTTCCACCGGTAATAATTTCTTTTTGTGAATCGGAATATATCCTGTAGTCTCTGACATCTCTAACACCACAAAGAATTATTGAGCGGGGAAAAGAACCAGGTCTGTTTGTATACCCTGCTCTGATTTGTCTTAAAACAGATATTAATGAATCTCCTATAAGTGAATCAATTTCATCTATCAAAAGAACAATATCTTTTTCGTTATTTTCACACCAACTGGATAAAGCTTCACCAAGAACTCCGCCTTCACCATATATTTCAATTCCATCCTTGAGATATTGTTTGAAGAAATCGTCTTTGAATATTATTCTGTTTTGTCTGTTGCTGTTAAAAGAGATTTCATAGCACTTGCCATATCTCCGCGGGAAGCTTGTGCAGCTTCAAAATTTACATAAAGACACTTATATTTTCCCTGTTTATTTAAATATTCCTGTAAAGCAAGTAACGACGAAGTTTTTCCCGTCTGTCGCGGTGCATGTAATATGAAATACTTTTCCTGGTAAATAAGCTGTTCAATTTCTTTTAGGTCAATTCTTTTTAAAGGGGCAAGACAGTAATGCTTATAAATATTAACCGGCTCAGCAGTGTTAAAAAACTTTCCCACAATAAATTCACTTCCTTCAGAAGTAAAAATGTTCGCTGAAAATCTTATTTAAAGACTGTTTCATATATGTATTATACCATTATGCAGGATTTATCAAATCAATCAAAATCGATGATATAATAACCAATGGGTGGATTTTAATTCATTGAATTATAAAAATTCCATATAACAAACGAAGCCTGCTTCACTGAAAATCTTAACGTATTACCACCATGCAAAGGTGTATCTTTTTAATTATAGAAAAAATAAATAAATTCAAGCTTGTCATTTCGAACGCAGTGAGAAATCTCAGTTTTTCACAGTAAAGCATAGACAATTTATACCAAAATGAAAGGACAGATATGGAAAATAAAAACTATTACAAAGAATTTCTGAATTCAAACAAATTACTGCAGGCATACGATACAAAAATAACGAGAGTGAAACAATTCCTTTCTGAGGAAATAAACTTCGTTAAAAACAGATTGACGGGTAACGAATCGGTACTAGAGCTCGGTGCCGGATACGGAAGAATAGTAAAAGAACTCGCACCGTATGCAGGAAATGTCCTTGGAATAGATATTTCGAAAGATTCAATAGAATTCGGCAGAAAATATATTTCTGGAATCGACAACGCAAAACTCGAAGTCATGGATGCATACAATATCCCTTTTGAAGAGGAGTTCGATGTCACACTTTGTATGCAGAATGGAATATCTGCGATAAAGGGAAACCAGATGCAGCTTGTAGAAAATGCCCTGAAAGCCACAAAACAGAATGGAACCGTATATATAAGCACATACAGTGAAAAATTCTGGGAACACAGGCTATCCTGGTTCAAAGAACAGGCGGATAAAGGGCTTTTAGGTGAAATTGATTTCGAAAAAACCGGAAATGGTGAAATATACTGCAAAGACGGATTCAAGGCAATGACTTTCAGTGAAGACGATTTCAGGGAAATAGGGGAGAAAACCGGATACAAATATGAAGTTATCGAAGTGGATCAATCCAGTTTGTTTTTGGTGGTTTGGAAAGATTAAATTCTATAAATTGAATCAAATAATGCGATAAAAATTTCCAATAAATGTAGGGGCAATTCATGAATTGCCCTTACAAAATAGGTTGAATAATTCATTCGAATATAAACAAATTACCATTACATGATGCTTTTTTATCAGATATTTTAATTCATTTTATATAATCCGAAAGGACAAAACATGTGTACAATATTAGCTTATAAGAACAAGGATGATAAAACAATAATAGGGCGGAATTTTGACTGGATACAGAGGGGAGGCAATGTACATTTTATACCTCCTGCGAGGTCGTATGGTATCGAAACAAGCGGTATGGTTTTATTCGAGCAGATGGGTGAGTATATGCCTTATGATGGTATCAACGATAAGGGACTTTTCGTCGGAATGGCTGCGGTTGTCGATTCTGATATAAAACCCGGTTTTAAGGATATGAACGATCTTGGGCTTATAAGGTTTATTCTTGAGCTGGCTTCGACCGCAGAAGAAGCATTGTACATCGCCAAAAAACAGGATATATATTATCTGGAGGATATGGCTTATCCGAAAGTGCATTATATGTTTGCGGATAAGGACAACAATCTGATAATTTATGAGGAATACAGAGGCGAGAAAAAAGTACAATTGGATAATGGTGCTGTAGAAGTCATAACAAACAATTCCTGTTTCGGGAATAATCCCTGTGAGAGAATGGAGAAAGTCAGAGAATCTTTTAAAAATAAATTTCCCAATATCAGTACAAAGCAGCTGCTTGAAGATGTGAAACAGGAAGAGCTGACTGTATATTCAATGGAATACGATTTGTCGGATGGAAGCATAAGGTTCTGGATCGAACAGGATTTTGAGAATGAACATATTTTTAATGTAAAAGATGTTGAGAAGGGTAAAAAATCACTGGATTTTGGAACTTTAAAATTATTGGCTAATTTAAGGCAGAATCAATAAAAATTTCCAATAAATGTAAGGGCAATTCGAGCAACTGTAGGGTCAATTCATGAATTGACCTATAGGTTGAATATAAACAAATTGTCCTTACATGATGCTTTTTCGTCAGATATTTTAATTCATTAGGACAAAACATGATCGATTTTTACAATACAGAATACCCGAATCTATATATAATATTCATAGGTTTTGAGTGATGAATCTGAAGGGATTATTTTAAGTTTTATCGTTTATATGTGAGTATGAAAATAGGGAGGGTATAAAATGAAAATCAGTGAAAAAGCTATGAAAATGCTTGAAGGGAAAACAGAAGTACTGCTTGCTTCTGTAGGTGAAGAGGGCTATCCACGTGTTTGCGTGCTTTCAAAAACAAAATCAGAAGGAATAAACAAAGTCTGGGTATCTACAGGACTTAATTCCACGAAAGTCAGCCATTTCAACAAGAATCCCAAATCGAGTGTGTGTTTTTATGAACCGGGAAACAGTGTAACTCTGACTGGAAAAGTGACAATCAGGACTGATCCTGAAATTAAAAAGGAAATGTGGTTGGACTGGTTTATAAATCATTATACCGGTGGAGTGGAAGATCCTAACTACTGCATACTCGAGTTTGAAACCGAAGAAGCCACTTTGTTCATAGATCAGGAATTCGTGACGCTCAAAAAAGAAGAGTTTTAATTCAAAATATATGATATTTTGAAGTTAATAAGGGACAAATTCGGATATAAAAACAATTAAAGGCTGCTGAACAACTCTATAAACATCATAAATAAAGGTTCTCTTTCATTTACAGTGGGTAAAATATATTAGATAAATGAAAGGTTAAGTATAAAACAAAAAACTAAAACCCGGGATTCTTCATTTCACCCTGAGATAAAAAAATCCCAGGGTTCATTCTGAATGACAATAGAC
>Ga0272441_10010420_pt1 | contig 14068 bp, 12 predicted proteins | sample SSMProp6N_FD_193582 | JGI IMG/M metagenome (GOLD analysis project Ga0272441, IMG submission 193582) | Marine sediment archaeal communities from Little Sippewissett salt marsh, Falmouth, MA, United States - SSM-Prop-6N | ecosystem: Environmental > Aquatic > Marine > Wetlands > Sediment ... | reverse complement strand
CCGCTTCAGGTAGTGGTCCCGGTTGCGCTGGAGGTGGTTGAGTTGGGGAACCCAGATGTCGATCGAGCCGGCGAGGTCCGTGGCGTGGCAGGCTTCGATGATGGGTAGCCCGGGGGCGTGTTTCTGGACGAGGTTGGCGAGGGCGCGATAGCTGTCGATGTTGGCGGCCGTCGGTTCGTCGGCCAGATGCTGCACGTAGATGTTGAGCCAGCCCTTCTCGCGCAGGTGGTTGACGAGTGCGGGCAGGAACTGGCCGCAGAAGCGGTCGGCCTCGGGGCTTGTCGGGTCGACGACTTTCGACGTGAGCGCGTCGGACTCGCGCCGGCGGATCTCGATCACGAACGCCGAATCCCAGCCGCCGCTGCGCCGGCCGAAATGCCCGCCTTCGATGCGTCCGATGACACCCGCTTTCTGGAAGATCGCGACCCAGCGGTCGAAGAGGTCGAAGTCGAAGCTGAGCTTGCCGTCCGGTGCGAGGGAGAACTCGGTGAGCCGGAGGGGCGAGATCAGGATGACGTTCTGGCGGTGTTCGGCCATGTTGCGGGCGTACCGCTGGAGGAGCTGCCAGTACTCGGGTGAATCCGGCTTGGGCGAGATGGCCATGTGCCGGCTGTTCATGTTGAACCAGTTCGTGACCCAGAGGCGGGTGCGGTCGATGGTGACGTTGAAGACGCGGATCTCGACGGGGATGCTGGCGGTGGCGTCGACGCGGTTGCGCTTGGCGTTGAGTGTGAGCTCTCCGCGGTAGAGTCCCGGGGGTGTCTTGGTGGAAATGGGGACGGTGATCCAGATTGGCTGTGCCTCGTAGGGCCCAACATCGATCTTCGCCACCTCGAGCAACGGGTCGGGGAAGTCGGCCGGCGGGAGGCGGAGCCGGTCTTTCGACAGCGTGTGCATCGGCCGATCGACGGGGACGTAGCCGACGAAGCGGATCTGGTGCCGGGTGATGACGTCGCCGGCTTCGTTCGCCAGCGGTGTGAGCGTGGCTCGCAGCCCGGTCAGCGGCGCGTCGGTTCGCACGACGACCTGGAGTGTGGCATGCTCGCCGCGGGCGACGTCGGCGTGGGCGGCGGCCTTCGGTTTGGGCAGCGCGTCGCGGAACACCTTCGTGAGAGGATCGACCGGCCACACGTCGAAATCATCGGCGCGGAGTGCGGCGGAGCCAGCGCCGATCAGGCAGACGGCGAGTATGTTGAAAGCTGTCTTCACCATGATGGTTTTCCTCCGGCTGCGGTCGCCGCGGTCCAGAGATCGCGACGGCCGCGCAAGTTGGCTGTTCACTATACGGGATGGTGGTGGTGCCGGCACGGAGGGGGACCTGCGGCGAGTCCCGCGCCGGCGGGGCAGGCGGCGCGTGATGCGGTTTAATCTTGCGGCAGACCAAACGACGGCGGGCTGCCGGAGTCTACTCGTGAAGAGGGGAAGCCCTACGGCGCTGACCTCCGGCGGTCGAGGGGTACCAAACATGGTGGCTGGCCTTCAGCCAGGGGGCGGCGCACGATGCGCGAACCCTGCGAGACAGCCGAACACGGCGTGACGGGCGGTACGAAGAAAACACGGGCGTCAGAAGGAGCACGGCAATGCGCAGTCACATGGCGTTTCTCATCCTTGCGGTTCTGCTGTTGGCTTCGGGGTGTGCCACCAACTACGTCACCCCAGGGGCCGGAGTGAGTATCGAGGCCATCAGTGACTTTGGCATCAAGGAGCGGTTCCGGACGAAGCCAGCGGCGCAGTTTCCAGCGCGGATTGCCGTCGTCAGAATCCAGCAGTCGGGATACTCCTCTTGCGGGAACCGCGGGTATGGCAGAGGCAACTACAGCGTCGTCACAACGCGCGATATTGAGCAGGATGAGCACTTCGAGAAGCTGTCGTCGCTGCCGCAGGTGGCCGGACTCGCAACGCTGAACAGGCTTCTTCTGCCGGAGAAGCTGCAGAGCGTGAAGGACTTGCGGCTCGGCGCTGCGAGCCTGCATGCCGACATGCTGCTGCTGTACACGCTGGATACGTCTTTCAAGATCCGGGGGCAGGACATCGGTCCACTGGCCGTCGTGACGCTCGGGTTCCTTCCGAACAAGAAGGCGTATGTCACAACCACGGCCTCCGGCGTGCTGTTTGATGTCCGAACCGGCTATGTGTACGGCGTGGCCGAGGCGAGCCACAGCACCAGCCATATCGCGAGCACGTGGTCGCGGGAGCAGGCGATCGACAACGCCCGGTTGGAGACAGAGAAAGAGGCGTTTTCCGAGCTTGTGGATGAGTTGTGCCAGCTCTGGCCCGGTGTTGTGAAGGAGTACGCCGGCGAAGGCTAGAGATCGCGGCGGCCGCGGAAGGCTTCTTCCAGCATGGAGCGGTTGGCGAACTCGATGTGGCTTCCGGGTGCGATGCCGCGCGCCAGGCGGGTAACCTTCACGCCGACGTCGGCGAGGAGGCTGGCGAGGTGGAGGGCGGTGGCGTCGCCTTCGACGGTCGGGTTGGTGGCGAGGACGACCTCGCGGACGTCGCCGGTGCGGACGCGTTCGATCAGGGCGTCGATGGTGAGATCGCCGGGCTCGATGCCTTCGAGCGGGGAAATGTGTCCCATCAGAACGTGGTAGACGCCGGTGATGAGGCCGGTGCTCTCAAGCGACATGAGGTCTTTGGGTTGCTCGACGACGACGATCTGGGCCTGGTCGCGGCGGTGGTCCTTGCAGATGTGGCAGAGCTCTTCGTCGGCGAGGTTGTAGCAGCGTGAGCAGGGTCGGATCTCGTCCTTGGTGGCCTGGACGGCTTTGGCCAGGGCGAGCGCTTCCTCGCGATCGGCCTTGAGCAGGTGGAAGGCGATCCGCTCGGCCGAGCGGGCACCGATGCCGGGGAGCTTCTTCAGCTCGTCCATGAGGCGTTGCAGAGGGCCGGTCAACGAGGCGTCGCCCACGGGCTACTCCTTCATCGCGTCTGTGGCGTCTTCGGTGGCGTATAGCATGTCGGGCGGGTTGTCGGTGCCGTAGATCAGCCGGCCATCGGGCGGAGCATTGATGAGCCGGTCTCCGCCGCCCGTGCCCTGCCAGAAGTTGAGCGTGGTGGTCTCGATCTCGAATCCGCCGATCTCGAGGGTCACGAGCAGGTTGCCGAGGTGTTCACCGTAATCGTTGGCGGAGACGTCGTCTCGTGCGAGGTCGGCGAGGAACGTGCCGGCATAGGCGAATGTGCGGCCCACGGGCCGATCGGCGCCGAGTATGTGGCGGAAGACGCCGAAGTGTGTCGGCGTGGGCAAGGTCAGCAGGTTGAACAGTGCGGCGGCACCATCGGCTCGCATCGCGCACCCGGCGCGCTGGTTCCAATCGTCGAATTCCTCGTCCTCATCGGGCGGGTCGAAGCTGTTGAGCTGTTGGACGGCGTCGAGCGCCTCTTTGCGGGTGAGGATGGCGCCGTGAAAGTCGCTGAGGAAATCGCAGTAGACATAGCCGCAGGAGACGATGGGGATCGGCTGCGGCGTCGGCTCGAACCACTCGGGTGGAATGCCGAATCGGGGCTGGTGCGGACCGGGCCACCGGGTTTCGCCCGGCGGGCGTGCCATGAGATGGCCTTCCATCTCGAAGATTTCGGCGACCTCGTACTCGGCGCCGATGAGCAGGTCGGGCGATTCTCGCCGGCGTGGAGCATTTGGGGGCGCGCCACGGTAGCGAAGTATCACGGCTGGTCTCCGCCGCCGAGCAGCGAATCCATACCGGGGAGGTTGAGGCCCATCCCGCCGGTGAGGTCTTGCATTTCCTTTTGGACGGCCTGCCGGCTTTGGCTGACGGCATCGCGAACGGCGGCGCAGGTGAGGTCTTCGATCATCTCGACGTCGCCGGCGGTGACGAGTGCCGGGTCGATCTTGAGGCTGACGATCTCGCCTCGGCCGTCGACGGTGGTCTTGACCTGGCCGCCGCCGGCCTCACCGGCGAAGCGGGCTTCCTGAAGGCGTTGGTTCATCTCCGCCATGTTTTGTTTGATCTGGCCAGCGTTCTTGAGCAGGCTGGCGAGTTGTCCGAGGTTTCCGAACATGGGGTTACTCCGCGTCCTCGTTGTCCGGGGCAGCGTGGGGCGACCGATGCTCCACGTTGATGACGATACCATCGAACAGGTCGATTGTCTGCCGGACGACGGGGTCCTGCTCGACAAGTCGGCGCTCTTCGGAAGAAAGGTTCCGCCGGCTGGAGCCGTTGCCCTGCGGGGGCGGGTCGTTGGAAGCGGTTGGCGCCGGAGCCGGCGTTGGTGCGGGAGCCGACCGCTGGGTGACGACTTCGGGCGAGCGCGGACTAGGGTCGGCGGGGGCGGTCACGGCCTGGGCTGGCGGCGGGCACTTTTTTTTTTCGAGAGTCTCCGGGGCCTCGTTGGGCAGTTGCTGGAGGAGCTTCTCGATCGAGGCCCACTGGTGCAGCCGGGCAAAGCGGACGACGAGCGCCTCGGTGAGCGCGCGGCCGGCACCGCTATAGCGTACGTTCCGCCGCAGCTCTTCGAGCATCGCGATCATCTGGATGTAGTGCGAGAGCTCGTAGCGCTTGGAGAGCGTGACGTAGTCGTCGCGCGTGTCGGTGGGGAGGTCGATGAGCGTCGCATCGGGGCCGCATGTCTGGACGAGCATGAGCGTGCGGACGACCTCAATGGCGTCGTTGCAGAGGTTTTCGAGGCCGCGGCCGGCGGCGAGGATCGCGTCGAGCTCGGTCAGCGCTGCGGCGGCATCACCGTCAGCGGCGTGGGTCAACAGCGTGAAGACGCGCTCGTTTTGACCGGGCGGAAGGATTTCCTCGAGCACCTTCGTGGTCAGTTTCTTGGGGGAGACGGAGAGGAGCTGGTCGAGGATGCTGAGCGCGTCGCGCATGGAGCCGGCGGCGAGGCGGGCGACACGTTGGGCCACGGCCTTCTCGCACTTGGCGCCTTCCTCCTTGGCGATCTCGGTGAGGCGTTTCTCAATCGCCTCGGGGCTGATATTCCGGAAGTTGAAGCGTTGGCAGCGGCTTTGGATGGTCGCCGGGACCTTCTGGATTTCGGTGGTCGCGAGGATGAACTTGACGTGGTCGGGCGGCTCTTCGAGCGTTTTCAGCAGCGCGTTGAACGCGCCGGTCGAGAGCATGTGGACCTCGTCGATGATGTAGACCTTGAACCGCGCGCGGGCTGGCCGGTAGGCCGTGTTGCTGCGCAGCTCGCGAATGTTGTCGACGCCGGTGTTGCTGGCCGCGTCGATCTCAAGGACGTCGACGTCGTGGCCCTCGGCGATGGCGGTGCAGGCATCGCACGTGCAGCAGGGGGTGGCGGTGGGGCCGTTGGCCTCGAGGCAATTGAGGGCCTTGGCGAGGATGCGCGCCATGCTGGTCTTGCCCACGCCGCGGGTGCCGGTAAAGAGGTAGCCGTGGTGGATGCGGTTGGCCTTGATGGCGCTGGCGAGGGTTGTGGCTATGGGCTCCTGCCCGATGACCTCGTCGAAGGTCCGGCTGCGGTATTTTCGAGCAAGGACGGTGTAGGCCACAGGCGTTCTCGTCGGGCGGTTGCCGATTATCGCTTGTCGCCGGTCTGCCGCGGAGGCGGCGCCACGAGGTTGCCGCGTTGCGGGAGCCAGCCGTCAGCGGTTGTAGACGTCAAAAAAACACCTGAGGCTCGGGCCAGGTTGACGGAGCACGTGGGCCATGCCGGGTGAGCTGCTCCCGTCAAGGCCTGACTCGTTGTCCGGCCGACGCACTGCACCGGCCCAGCCGTCACCTCAGGCGACTGTGCATGGTAGCGGGTGGCGGGGGATTGATCCACCCGGCGGGCGCGTGGCCATGGCCGGCGAAGCGGGCGAGGGGTACGATAGGGCGACAAGGGGCAGGCGCGTCGGGGATGCGGGGCAATTCGTTGTCAGGCGGGTCGTGCGCGTGGACGAGCATGCCCTGCGGCGTTGCAGCGCCGGTTATGAGAATCAAGTCGGATTTGAATGGGCGCCACGGCGCCAACGGGTAGGCTAGATATCGAGGGAGTTCGTCGGGGTGGTTCTGACAAGCCCGACGGATGTCCCGATCGGAGGCGAGTCCTGTGCTCGAGACGATCTTACTCGGCGTGTTGTTGGCGGAAGTTCCAACGGTGCTGCTGGCTCTCTATTGGGGCGGGATGATCGTTGGGGGCGGGCTCCTGTTCGTATCGCTCCTCGGCGGTCACAGTGACGCGGACGTGGACGTCGATGTTGGCGTGGATGTTGATGCGGATCTGGGGATGGACGTCGACGTGGACGGCGGCGCGGATTTCGACGTCGATGTCCACGCGGACGCCGGGGATGTTGACCTTGCGCACGGGGCCGACGCGGTGCACGGAGGCATGGCGTCTCTGGCGTCGTGGTTCTCGATTCGGTTTGTCGTGTTTTTCATGGCGGTGTTTGGCACGACGGGGGTGATCCTGACGCACTTGTCGTCGGTCGGTTGGGGGACGACGCTGGCGGTGGCGCTCGTGGTGGGGCTGGCGGTTGGCCAGGCTGTGCACCAGTTGATTCGGTATATCCGGAGAACGTCGGGGGACAGCGCGCCGCGGCCCCAGGACTACGTGCACAAGCTCGGCCGGGTGACCATCGCGGTCAGCCAGCGCGACAAGGGTGAAGTGGCGTTGCAGGTTCGTGGTGCTCGTCGATTCGTGCCGGCCGTGACGGGTGGCGCGACGGAGCGTTTTGGTATTGGCGAGGAGGTCGTGGTCGTCGGCTACCGAGCCGGGATCGCGCAGGTGATATCACAGGATGAGTACGAGCGGAGAGCTCGTTCCAGGTAAGGGAGGAATCACATGGTCCCTGTTATTGTGGGCAGCTTCGCAGCCCTGATCGTGATCCTGGTCGTGGTGGGCGTCATCGCGAAGCTGGTTGTCGTGGGCAACCCGAATGAGATGCTGATCATCAGTGGGGGGCAGCAGCGGGACGGGCTGGGGTACCGCACGCTGATCGGCGGGCGGACGCTCGTCATCCCGGTCATCAACAAGGTGAGCCGGCTAAGTCTGCGCAACATGCAGGTTCAGCTCGAGGTGAAGGCGCAGTCGGGTGGGGGGAAGATGATGCCGGTGATCGTCACGGGCGTGGCGAACGTGAAGGTGTCGTCGGATCCGGCGGAGCGCGTGAACGCGGTGGAGCGGTTTCTTGGGCAACCGATGCAGGAGTTGCAGCGTGTGGCGCGGGAGACCCTGGAGGGTGGCCTGCGCGCCGTGATCGGCAAGATGACGCCGGAGGAAATCGTCGAGGACCGCGACAAGTTCGTGGCGACGGTGATGCAGGAGGTGGCGGACGATTTCCGGAAGCTCGGTCTGCTGATTGATAGCGTGAATATCCAGAACGTCCACGACGACGAGCAGTATCTGGAGTCGATCGCACGGAAGGCGCGCGCGCAGGTCTTGTCGGAGGCGAGGAAAGCAGAAGCGTCGCGCGCTGCTGAGGCGGTTACGAAGGAAGCCGAGATGAACGCGGCCGCTCGTCAGGCGAAGGCGGACCGGGACGCGCAAGCGCGGTTGACGGAGGCCGACGCTCGCAAGCGGGCGGAGTCGGCGCGGTTCGTAGCGGACAAGGCGATTGCCGAAGCGGAGAACGACCTGCGGATCCGGAAGGCGGAGCTGGCTCGGGAGGCTGCCCTGAAGGAAGTCTCGCAGCAGGAGGCGGAGGCGGAGACCGAACGAGCACGGCTGGCGGCCACGGAGGTGGCGAAGGCCCTGGCGGATCGAGATGTGGCGAAAGCGAACGCCGAAGGCGCCGCGGCCACGACGCTGGAAGAAGGCAAAGCCCGTGCGACCTCGATCGAACAGATCGGGCACGCCATCGAACAGCATCCGGAAGCGCTGAAGGTTATGCTCGTGGAGATGATGCCGAACGTCGTGCGTTACCTGGCGGCGACGCTGAAGGACGTGGATCTCGGGAACGTGACCGTGATCGACAGCGGCAACGGGCAGGCGATGGCGGGGGCTGCCCTGGGTCGGGCGCGGGTGCTCTCGGAGTCGCTGGCGACGCTCGAAAGCGTGTTGGGCGTGGATCTCCGGCAGCTCTCGCAGAACATTGCGCACGGTATCGAAGGGAAGGCGGAAGCGAGTGCGCCGTCGGCGGACGGCGGGTCGGCGTAGCGCCGGCGCGTCCCGGCGAGGCGTAGCGGTTCAAACACGGAGCGGCTTCGGCGTGGCCGGAGCCGCTTTCATTTGATCGAGAAGGGGCTGGGCATGCTTGCGCAGGAACTCGCGTGTCTGCTGTGGTGCCAGGCCGATGTAGCGTTTGGCCTGGAGGACCTTTGACCACCTGATGCCGGCAAATGCGGGATCGGCCTGGAGGCGGTCGATCAGATCGTTCGGCTTGCCGTGCTTCTTGACCTGTTCGCCGGCCTTCTGGGCGTGTTGCCGGATACGTTCATGCAGGGACTGGCGGTCGCCGCCGCGGGCCACGGCTTCCATGAGGATTTCCTCGGAGGCGATGAAGGGAAGCTCGGCTTCGATGTGAGCGTTGATCGTGGCGGGGTAGACGACGAGGCCATCGAGAATGCTGTGAAGCAGGATGGCGAGGGCGTCGGCGGTCAGGAAGGCATCGGGGACGACGAGGCGCTTGTTGCTCGAATCGTCGAGCGTCCGCTCGAACATCTGGGCGCCGAGCGTCATGGGCGGGGAGCTGGCGAGGCTGATGAGGTAGCGAGCCAGCCCGGTCGCCCGTTCGCAGCGCATGGGGTTGCGTTTGTACGGCATGGCGGAACTGCCGACCTGGGTGGTGCCGAAGGGTTCCTCGATTTCCTTGAGCATGGCCAGCAGTCGCACGTCGTTGCAGATCTTCTGCACGCCCGCGGCGAAGGAAGCGAGTGCCGAGACGATCTCTATATCGACCTTGCGCGAGTACGTTTGTCCGCTGACGGGGTAGCAGTGCCGGAAGCCGAGCCGGGCGGCGAAGCTTCTCTCGAGGCGGCGGACCTTGGCCGCGCTGCCGAGCAGCTTGAGGAACGAGGCCTGGGTGCCGGTGGCGCCGCGCAGGCCGCGGCACTTGAGCGTCGAGGCCAGCGTGTCGAATCGTTCGACGTCGGCGACGAGATCCTGGAGCCAGAGGCACGCGCGCTTGCCGACGGTTGTCAACTGCGCCGGCTGGAGATGCGTGAAGCCGAGCGTGGGCAAGTCGGCGTACTGCTCGCAGAACCGCGACAGGACGTTGATGACGGCGAGGAGGCGATCGCGAACAAGCTCCAGCGCCCGCCTCATGAGGACGAGGTCCGCGTTGTCGACGATGTCCATGCTCGTGGCGCCAAGATGGATGACGCCGCGGGCCTCGGGCGCAGCGTCGCCGAAGGTGTGGATGTGCGCCATGACATCATGGCGGAACTTCTCCTCGTAGGCGGCTGCGGCGGCGAAATCGATGTCATCGACGGCGCGGCGCAGCGCGCGGATCTGGACGCGGGTGATCGGGAGTCCGAGCTCGTGCTGAGTCTCGGCGAGCGCGACCCAGATTCGTCGCCAGGTTGTGTAGCGAGATTGGGGGCTCCAGAGGCCGATCATCTCGGAGGAGGCGTAGCGGGTGGCGAGAGGGTGTTCGAAGGCCGTGTGCGGCTCACTCCTGCGGTGCGTGTGCACGGGGTGAGACATCTGTGGTTTCTGGCGTGAAGGCGGCATGATGTGTCGGTCCTCAGGCACAAGGAGCGGATGGTCTCGTGTGTTGCCTGCCGCGTTGTGCGGCGTGCCGTGCACAGAAGGTCGTCGTTTTGTGCCCGGTGGTCAAGCGCTGGGTTCGGGGCTCCGGCTGTTGAAGAAGCCGATGTTGGGCAGCAGTTCGGCCGCGCGGTGAAACACGACGTCATTGAGGCCGAGGAACTGGCACGCCAGGGCTGCGCGCTGTGGCCACGATTGGACACGGGCGACGCGGGCGTGGTCGGAGCCGAGCTGACGCCGGAATCGCCACACGGCCGGCGGGATCGGGAAATCGGAGCCGAAGAGGAGCTTGGCGTGCAGATCCTGGCGGCGAGCCAATCGTTTGAGGAACCGTGCCTTGGCCCAGGAGGCCAGTGCGGAGACGTCGGCGTAGAGCGGAGCGTCGGCGAAGTGGCCTGTGAGCGCCGCCAGCAAGGCGCGGTGGGAATCGTGATCCCCGAGTGGCGTAGCGGGCGTGGCGGCGTGGGCGACGATCGTGCAGGGCATGCAACCGTCGCGGTGCAATCGTTGCAGCACATCCAGCAAGGGGCGCACGGAGCGATACGCCCGTCGTTGCGCGCGGAGGGAGAATTCGTCGCCACAGTGAACGAGGATGGGCAAGCCGAGTTCGTGGCAGAGCCGCAGGACGGCGACGGCACGTGGGTCGGACACATCGATGTTGTGGTGCAAGGGGAGCCACTTGAGGAGGCAGGCCCCGGCGGCGAAGACTTCCCGCACACAGGCGACGGCGTTCGTCCGGTAGGGGTGGACGGAGGCCCCGAAGAGGAAGCGGTCCGGGTAACGCTGGCACATGTCGCGGATCAGGCTGTTGGACGTGTAGATGTCACTGCCGAGCTTGTTTCCTGGATCGGGCAACGGCGTGCAGCGGCCGTCGTCGTCGTGGACGGCGTCGAACGCGAGCAGTACGAACCGCTCGATCGGCCCATCCACGGTGAGATGCTCCAGGTACACGCGCTCCAGGTGGTGGTCGAGCGCGTCGCCCGGCGGCGGCAGGTGGAGGTACCGCCGCGCGAGCCGCCAGCTCAGACGGTGGAGGGCCCGAGGTGCAACGCACGAATCGAACGACGTGGGGCACACGGCGTCACCGGTGCTCTGTCCGCCGTCATGCAACGGTTCGAACGAGAATCGCTCGCTCGTCGCCTGCGGGCGGCGGGTGAATGTGTAGTGGCAGTGCAGGTCGATGATCATGGCGATGGGGGGCAGCCGGGTGGCCTGACCGCTGACGTCCTACGGTCGGCCGTGCTGGTTCTCATCGAGATCCTTCTGGCGTTCGGCCCAATCGGCGAGGTCGTCGGCGAGACTGATCGGCGTGGGCCGCCGTGCGCGGAGCGTGCGAAGATCGGGCGATTGTGAGCTGCGGGTCGATCGGCGCAGGATGATGATCCCGACGAGCAACCCGATGATCGTGGCCCCAAAGACCCAGGGCCAGTGTTCCTGGCCGGTGTCGGGACGGTCGACACGCTGGCCGATGCTTGTTGGCCCGGGCGCCACGAGCAGGGCGGCCTGCTGGAGCCGTCTCGATGGGCCGTGGTACTGGCGGATCATGACGAAGTAGCCCGTGACCGTGATTGACGCGCCCAGCGGGAGGTCGGAGGCGTTTTCGGTCAGGATCAGCGTGCACGCGAGTGGCTGATCGGGCTTCGTCAGTTCAAGCTGGCAGATCTGGCCGAGGTGGGGGCGTGTGGGCAACCTGTAGGGGGCCTTGTTCCGACCGATGGTGCCGGTGATGGTGATCGGCCGACCGCGGAACTCACCGGGGCGTTCGAGCAGGTCGCGCCAGTCGTCGACGATGAGGGGCTCTTCCTGGAAGCCGGGCGAATGGGGGCATTGCTTGACGAACTCGAGCGTGGCATAGAAACCGGGCTGGTCGAAGCTGAAGGCAGAATCCTCCGTGCTTGCCAGGGCTTGCCTGACAGCGGCGGGCAACTCGGGCTCGACAGCCGCCGTGGTGGTGGGGCGCGATGTCTGCGCGGCGGAGGTGCCCGCGAGGGCGATGCTGAGCGCGATGATCAGCAGCGGTCGGATTAGTAGTCGCCGTCGGCTTTCCATTCGTCGTAGCTGGGACTGGACGTGACGGGAGCGGAGGACGTGGCCGGCACGTCGGGCTCTGGTTGCATGTTTGAAGGCGCGATCGTCATCCGCAGTTCGTTGTCCTCCTCCAACACGAGGATGGCTATCTGGTTGCTGTCTCGACGCCGGAGTGAGACTTTCTTGTTGGGCAGGAACTCGACTTCGCTGATCACGAGGTACGCTTGTGATGCGATATCGGGCCGGTCGAGTTCGGTGATGGAGACGACGGTCAGCGAGCGGAGCGCGTGGAGGACCTTGATGAAGCGGGCGCGGCTTTCGGGATCGGTCTTGCGCGTCACGAGCCGCCGGTATTCTGCGTAGTCTCCAGCGAGACAGGTCTCCATGAAGTGGCGCAAGAAAGCGGTGACGGCGGGGTGCTGGTTCTCAAGGTCGGGGGCAAAGCCGTACTCGGGCTTGTGGGCCGGGAGCTCGACGAGGTCCACAGCGACTTGGCCGGCTTGTGTCGGCGGTGGATCGGTGCCGCGGTCGCACGCCCACAACGTGCCCAGGGCCGCGAGTGCAAGGTAGGCGAGGGATGCCGTCCGGGGTCTATGTATGGCCAAGCGTTTCATCAGATAGCTCACGACGGAGATGCTACCGCAGTCGTGGTCGGTTGGCGAACGGCGCGGGCGCGGGTCTGCGGGTGGAAAACAGCGGCGTGGCATGGTGATCCAAGCGGGCGTGAGCGGTGGTCAGGTCTTCTTGGCGGCTTCAGATTGCTCGATGTAGGCGTCGGTGACGGTCTCGGGATCACCATCCAGGCGAACCTCGCCCCGATCGATCCACACAGCCCGGTTACACGTCGTGCGGGCCAGGTGCATGCTGTGGGTCGCGATGACGACGGTTTTGTTCTGACTGCGGAACTCGTCGAGGATGGAGCCGGCCTTGGCCCGGAAGGCGGCGTCGCCGACGGTGAGCACCTCGTCGAGCAGGAGCACGTCGGGGTCGATGTTGACGGCAATGGCGAAGCCGAGACGGCCCTTCATGCCGGCGGAGTACGTTCGAACGGGGGCGTCGATGAAGTTGCCCAACTCGCTGAAGTCGATGATGCCGTCGAGGCGTGAGGCGATTTCGCGCTGGCGGAGGCCGAGAATGGAGCCGTTGAGGAAGATGTTTTCGCGGCCGCTGAGGTTTCCGTTGAAGCCGACGCCGAAGCTCAGCAGGCAGCCGACTTTTCCGCGCACGGTGACGCGGCCGCGGTCGGCGGCGCAGATGCCGGCAAGGGCCTTGAGAAGCGTGGTCTTGCCGGATCCGTTGCGGCCGACGAGGGCGACGACGTCCCCGGGGTAGACGGTGAGATTGATGCCGCGGAGGGCCCAGAACTCCTGCCGCCAGCGGTCGGATTTCTCTTTTCCGTTTCGGGAAAAGAGGTCGAGCAAACGGACGAAGGTTTCGCGCATCGTGACTTCGGAACGGTGGTAACGGATGAGGAAACGCACCCACACGTCGTCGGCGGTGATGGTCGGCTCGATCGCAGGTTTGTCAGATGTACTTGGCAAAGCGTCCTTCGCCTCGACTGAAGATGGCAAAACCGAAGATCAACATGGCGAGTGAGATCCCGCCAGCGTAGAGCATCAGGGTCACGTCCGGCATGCTGGCGCGGACGAGCCCGGCACGATAGCTCTCGAGGTAGCAGGCCAGCGGGTTTAGCATGTAGTAGGGGCGGAACCACTCGGGAACGCGGGCGTGGACATAGTAGAAAATCGGAGATCCGTAGAACCAGAGTCGCATGCCGGCGGTCACGACGTTGGCGGTGTCGGCGTAGAAGGCGCCCAGGTAGGCGAAGAGGAAGCCCAGGCCGAGCGTGAACACGACCTGTCCCACCAGGAGCGGCAGGACCCAGAGGATGTGGATGGTGAGCGGCTGGCGGATGATGAGCAGGACGACAAACAGGACCACCAGGCCCCAGAGGAAATCGTAGACGCGGGAGATGACGACGGCGATGGGGAAGACGGCCTTGGGGAAGTTGATCTCGTGGATGAGACCACGGTAGCCGCGGACGCAGTTGGTGGCCTGTCCGACAGAGGCGTCGAAAAACCGCCAGCCGAGCACACCGACGATGAGGTGCAGCAGGAAGGAACGGGGGTCGTTCCCGGCCTGGCCCAGGAGCACGCCGAAAACGAGGTAATAGACGCCCATGAATAGCAGGGGGTCAAGGAGGTTCCAGAGGTTTCCGAGCAGCTTGTCTCGATGGCCAGCCTTGAGGCTGCTGACGACGAGGTAGCGGATGGTCTCGCGGCGCGCGTATAGTCGGCGCAGTCGCGGCCCGATGGCCAGGCTGCCCTCCCCGGTCTGATACTCCAAGGCGATGGATGACATCTGTTCGTTCCGGACCGCGACAAGGGAGCCGTTGCAGCCGCTGCGGGTGTGGTTC
>Ga0272441_10010419_pt1 | contig 14069 bp, 5 predicted proteins | sample SSMProp6N_FD_193582 | JGI IMG/M metagenome (GOLD analysis project Ga0272441, IMG submission 193582) | Marine sediment archaeal communities from Little Sippewissett salt marsh, Falmouth, MA, United States - SSM-Prop-6N | ecosystem: Environmental > Aquatic > Marine > Wetlands > Sediment ... | reverse complement strand
GTCCTTCCCACAGGCTGCACTCTCTCCTTCCTCGCCTATGTTAATCTATGAACCCCTGTCCTTGTCTGCACAATCATCGAGGGGTACACTCGATCGGAGATGATCCAATGAGATCCGTGAAAGAATCGCATAGGCGGCTATGAGGGTATTGCAGGATGACCCCGAGCTCATTGAAGCAACACCTCACGAAACAAGCGTGCCCCGTGAGTGTCATTCTCCGGCCACGATGAGACATATTTGCAGGCCAGGTCTGCAGACACTCTTCTTTGAACTTACCCATGTACTATCTCTGATGAGGCGCGAGAAGCCGTGCTCAGTCCACGATATGAAGCTCGTGATACGAATGCTCATCTCTGGACCGCTTGCAGGGCGTTGTCGACCGTTGCTGGTGAAAGGAACCGACTGAATGAGCCATCTGATTCCAGGCACCCAGGTTCTTGCTCGGGGTCTTCAATGGGAGATCGTAGATGTCGAGGCTGCTGGGGAGCAGCAGCGGTTTCGATTGCGTTGTCTTCTGGGAGATCTTCGCGGTATGGAGTTTGACTTCCTTCATCCTCTCGAGACGATCACGCCGATCTCCACGGAACTCGACCCAACGCGGGCGGGGCGTTTGAAGCAGTGGATTCTCTACCACGAAGCATTCCTCCTTGAACAGGCTCTCGGCCCGAGAGCACTGCTGGCAGTGCAGCCTGGGCGTCTTGATATCGCTCCCTACCAGCTTGTCCCTGTCATGCGGGCGCTCCGCATGAGTCGAGCACGTCTTCTGCTTGCAGATGGCGTCGGACTCGGCAAGACCATCGAGGCGGGCTTGGTGATGGCCGAATTGATCGCGCGCCGACGAGCACATCGGATCTTGATCGTCTCGCCGGCTGGCCCCTTGCTCAATCAGTGGCAGCGAGAGATGCGAGAGCGTTTCGGACTTCGTTTCTCAACGATCAAGCACGCGGGCGAGCTGCAAGAGGCTCGACGTCAACTCATTCTTGGCTCCAATCCGTTCGACCACGTATCGCTTTGTCTGACATCCATCGATTTCGCCAAGCAAGAGAAGGTCCTTCAGGATCTGGAGAGAACACAGTGGGACCTTGTGATCATTGACGAGGCGCACCATTGTGTTCGCATGGGACGTGATGGCAGCTCGGAGGATTCGCGCCGCAGGCGGCTTGCTGAGTTGCTCGCACGTCAGTCGGATGGGCTGCTGCTCCTGACCGCAACGCCACACGACGGGTTTGATCAACACTTCGCGTCGGTCGTTGAGCTGCTGGATCCCCGGCTGATCGACGGACGTGGGAACCTGCGTGGCGACGGATACAGGCGTCATGTAATAAGGAGATTGAAAGACCACATCAAGAACCCGGAAACAGGCGAGCCCCTGTTCAAGAAGCGAGAAGTGACGCCACGGGCTGTTCTTCTCGATCGCGATACCCAGCCGAGCTTCTCTTCATTCCAGCAGCAGTTGCTTGAGTTGGTCTCTCCACGGCTGCGTCGTGCTGTCCGTCAGCGGCGCTACGGAGAGGTCCTTGCCTTTGTGTCACTCTTGAAGCGCTCGGTTTCATCCGCCGTGGCTTGCCGAAACACTGTAGAACGGATTCTCACTCGGTACACAGAGATCCTCGAACGCGGTGAGGAAGAGCATGAAGTGCGGCGCCAGCGCCTACGATCCCTCAGAGAGTACCGGCGTCGTTTGGAGCGATTCGGCACGTTATCAGTTGAGGAGGAGGAGGATCAGGCCGAGCTCGAGGCAGAGGACATGGCGGCTGAGCTGCTTGAGTCTGGGGATGATGACTTGGGGGAACAGATTGACGACCTCGGGCGCGAGCAGCAGAGAGAACGACGTAGGACGAGGCAGATCGAAGAGACGCAGTCGAAGCTGCAGGCCCTACTGGAGCTCGCCGAAGAGTCGATCCCGGAGGATCCCAAGCTCGATGCTGTTGTGCGCGAGATCCAACGGATTCGAGCGGACGAGCCGACTGCGAACGTCCTCGTCTACACGGAATTCACCGACAGCCAAGACGCAGTCGTCGAACAGCTGAAGAAGGCCATTGAAGACGAAACGCTTTCTGGCAGCATCCTTGCAACGAGCGGTCGTGCCGAACACAAGAGGGACCGTGCGGACATCACAGACATTTTCAGTCGGCAGGACAACCTAGTTCTCGTCAGTACGGACTCCACGGCAGAGGGTCTCAATCTACAGGCGCGGTGCCATCACCTGATTCATCTTGAATTGCCGTACAACCCGAATCGGCTCGAGCAGCGGAATGGCCGTATCGATCGGTACGGACAGACAAAGACACCCCATGTCACCTATCTCTATCTCGCTGGGACCTTCGAGGAGCGGCTGTTGATGCGGCTTGTTGCGAAGTACGAGAAGCAACGTGCGCGTCTCACCTTCGTTCCCAACACGCTCGGAGGCGTCACGGCAACTGACAGCATGACGGTGCGCCTCCTCGAAGGACTTGCTGATGAGCCTCAGACCCTGTTCCGACGACCGGCGCTGGAAATCACTCGAATCGAAGACGAGAAGGACAATACGGGTAGCCCCGCGTATCGCGAACTTCTGGCCGAGGTTGAACGGGCGATGTCAGGATACGAGTCAACCGCCAAGACGCACGCGTGGCTCAGTGAGATGGGACTCAATGCGGAGAAGCGATTTGTGACCGAAGCGTCCGAAGCTCGGAGTACTGGCGAAACCCTGAGTAGCGTCGACGTGTTCGATTTCGTCTGCCGGGCTGTGGAAGAGGCATCCACCGCGGACGACCCCGTCGTCAGGCTCAACGATGGAACCATCGATCTCCTGCTTCCCAGCACATGGACCCAAGGGCTCGACGATCTGCCAGGTTTCGAGAACGACAAACGTCGCTTGCGACTCTCAGCAGACAAGGACCAGACTGTTGACGATGAGGGAGATGCCGTCGGTTACCTCGGCAGGGCACATCCACTGGTTCGCCGTGCACTTGATAGGGTGCGGAACATCCAATACGGCGACGCAGCAGACTTCCTTGACCGGCGCATCAGTGCGGTCGCGTGGGAGGGCGAAGAGCAGGCGATTCTCTACACGTTCCTTGGAGCCGTGGAGAGCGGGAACGGTCGAGAATACGAGCGGGTGTTCGCTGTCCTAGTCACTGCCAGTGGCGAAGTCAGGCTCCTGGCGGATCCGGGTGATTGGTTCGCGCTCGCAAACACGGAACGCCAGCTCGCCACCAAGGGGCTTTGGGAGAAGCGATTCTCTGGATGGGATGACAGCAACGTTGAGCGTGCTGCCGATCGTGCCAAGGAACACTTCGAGGCAGAAGCTCAGGGCTTCCTGAAAGACCATGCCGCAGCTGTCGCTGAGGAACGCCGCGAGTTGGAGCAGTGGCTTCATGATCGAACCGAGACCCTCTGCGGGAAGCCCACAGTGATCCAGACCGGGCTCTTTGGGGGCGAAGACACCGAAGAGGAACTGGCCCCATGGCGAACGGGCGACGACCCCACCGAGCGGCTTGCCTCGTATTCCACGGACTCCGAGAACCCCGCGCCCAGGCGGCAAGAGGCAAAGGGCATTCTCGCGCTCCACGAGAAGCGTTCAAGGGAGTTGGAGCGCAGAGCAGAGGCGGCAGTACTTGAGCCGACCATCCTTGGCCTGCTGATGCTGGTCCCCGATTCTAAAGGGGGGCGATAGCGTGGCCCTTGATCTGCGTGATTGCAGCTTCTTCGGACCGGCTCTTCCCGAGCCCTTTGTGAAGTACCAACTTGAGAAGCACCTGAAGAAGCGCGAGCTTCTCCAGAAGAGCACCGGCGATGAGGGAAAGGCCCTGCGCGAGTCGTGGGACGTCTATCGCAGGAAGCTTCGGATGCTGGGAGAGCAGGGCGGAGAGCGGCGTGTCGCCAATCATGTGCTTGAGCCCCTGGTTCAGAGACTGGGCTACGAGCGTATGGAGAGACAGAAGACGGATTCCGTACTCACACGCGAGGGCGCTGAGGACGGGGGCTATCTCATGACATCGGCCGAGGATGGCAAACTGCGTTGCTGGTCGGTTGCCGTTGGAACGGATCTGGACGCCCCGAATCGACGTGGCCGAGCCTATCGATTCAGTCCCAGTCGGATTGCGCAGCGTGTCCTGCTCGCACAAGGAGAACGCGTCGGGCTGCTAAGCAATGGCGAAGAGCTCCGCCTCCTCATCTGCGATCCAGCCCGTCCAGACAGCCACATCGCTGTGGCGCTGGATAGGTCAGGCGGCTGGCGCGGAGCCTTTCGCCCTCCGGACTCCTATCGCCTCCTGTTGGCGCTGGCGACACCCGCCGGAGCGAACGCCGTTCCGGAACTGACGGATGAAGCACGCCTCGCGCAAAGCACCGTAACCGACAAGCTGCGTGTCCAGGCACGCCGCGCCGTCGAGGGGTTCGTTCAAGCGCTGCTCGATCACTCTCGGAATGCCGATGCGATCGAGGATTGGGAGGACATCGAGGCACAAGCCAAGCAGCTGTGGCGGGAGGGTCTGATCCTCGTCTATCGGCTGCTATTTGTCTTCAAGCTTGAATCCTCAGCCGATCCAGCACGGGCCTTTAGCTTCGCAACTACCGCTCTTTGGCGTGACACATACTCTCCAAACGTGGCCCTGGCAGGCCTGGTACGCCGACTCATCGACGAGGGTGCGCAGACGGGTGTCATGCTGGAAGAGGGTCTCCGAACACTTTTTCGGATGTTCGCCGAGGGGATGCAATCGAGTGAACTGAACATCCGTCCGTTGGGCGGGATGCTCTTCGGACAGGATGCGATTCCCTTGATCGATGCACTCCATTGGGGAGAGGAAGCTGTGGCACGGCTTCTCGATCATCTGCTGTGGACTCCTGGAGACAAGAAGACGGAGCGGGAACGTGTGCACTACGGCACGCTCGACGTGGAGGACATGGGGCGTGTCTATGAAGCCCTCCTGGAGCTTGAGCCAGGGATCTCAACCGAGTCCATGTGCCGGCTGAAGCGAGCCAAGCTGGAGGTCGTCGTTCCTGTCGCCCAAGGCGAACCGTATCGCGCGAAGGAAGGTGCCAAGAAGTCTGGCAAGACCAAGGTCGAGTGGATTGAGGAGATTCCGTCCGGTTGCTTCTATCTCCGCGTAGGGCTCGGAAGGAAGGCGAGCGGATCCTACTACACACCGCACCCGTTTGTGCGGTTCCTTGTCCAGGAGACGCTGGGCCCACAGGTCGAGGAGCGCAGCCCAAGAACCGATCCTCAACCGGGGAAGCTCCTAGAGCTGACCGTGCTCGATCCAGCAATGGGAAGCGGGCATTTCCTGGTCGAGGCTTGCCGGTACCTTGGCGATGCGCTGTACGAAGCGTGTCGCCTTTGCGATGAACTCGCTGTCCAAGCAGAGGAGGAGTCGGAGTCCACAGAAGAGCCTCAGCGCGCCGAGCTGCTCGCACGTGCGCAGGAACTTTGGAGACGGGTGGAGGATCTTCCTGATCCGGAGGACGAGCTCCTTGCCTATCTGCCTAGCCGCGTGGCCGAGGGAGAGGAGAGAGGGCTCTCTCAGCAGAAGGCCGAAGCGATGTGTCGTCGTCTTGTTGCCGTTCACTGCCTCTATGGTGTGGACAAGAACCCGATGGCGGTTGAACTCGCTAAGCTTTCACTGTGGTTGGAGTCCTTCGCTGAAGGACTTCCGCTGACGTTCCTCGACCACCGTTTGATCTGCGGCGACTCGCTTACAGGTCCGTTCTTCGAGCACTTGCTGACCTATCCGGGTAGCGGAGAGAAACTTGATGACCTATTTAGCCAGGGGCTTTCCCAGCGACTCACCGAGACGCTCAAACAGGCAATGAGCTACGTCAAAGATCTCGAGGCAAGCGTTGGGAAAGACGTCGCTGATCTGGAGCAGAAGAGAATCGCGAAGCAGAAGCTGGATGATGCGCTCGAGCCGTTCAAGGTCCTTGCCGCCGCGTGGAGTGGCGGAGTGATGCTTGGGGATGAGTGCGATGACGATGCGTACCTCCGTCTCGCGCGAGAGATTGGACAAGGGGAGGGCGGAATCGAGGCGGCTGATCTGGACGACTCGATCGCAAGAATGCTTGACGCGGGCTCGACAGCTGTTTCATTCCAGTTGGCGTTCCCCGAGGTCTTCTCCACTCCGAGAGAAGCGGCAGGTGGGTTCGATACGGTCGTAGGGAATCCCCCGTGGGACGCCGTTCAGTTCAAGAGTACGGAATTCCTGGCAGGATTCGACCTGTCCGTGTTGGACTCCCCAACGAAGATGGAGCGAGCTGAAGCGGAAGAGAGACTTCTGGCGGATGGAGAGATTGCGAGAATGCACTCCGTGAGGGTCGAGGAATTCGAGCAGAAGAAGCGAACGAATGACGCGCTCTTCTCTTATCAGAAGGTGGTCATCGGTGGCGACCTAGCCGGTCGTCAGCTCGATGAGTTCAGGCTGTTCATGGAACGGAATGCCCAGCTTCTCGGCGATGGCGGGTACACAGGTGTCGTCGTTCCGTCCGCCTTCCACGCAAACGCCGGCGCCACGGGTGTTCGGCAGCAGTATCTTGACGAGATGAAGCTGGAGTGCTGTTTCTCCTACGAGAACAGAAGGAAGCTCTTCGATATTGATTCGCGCTTCAAGTTTGCGACTGTCGTTGCGCGACGTGATGTGCAAGGAACAGATGACTTCGAATGTGCGTTCTATCTGCACGACATGGCGTGGATCCTGTCAGATGACCGCAGGAAGGAGGCACTGAAGTACTCGAGGGCCTTCGTTCGTGCAGCTGGCGGCGAATACCTAGTATTCCCTGAGCTCCGGGATCATGAATCGATCGAACTGGCGCGCGTGATGGCCGATGGTGCCATCGGTTTCAAGGGGGTATCACAAGCACTCGGGCTCAGGTTGCAGAAGCAGCCTCTGACTTTCGACATGGCCAAAGAAGCCTCGTGTTTCATCCCGATGGAGTCGATAGATACATCGCGGGAGGATCCGCGTCTCTGGGCAGCGCGAATCGATCTTATCAACGCTCATCGCGTGGCATATCTGACCGAAGGGAAGTCCTTCTGGCACTTCACGGATCTGTGGTCAGAGGCTCCCACCTACTGCGTCGCGCTTGCCGAGATTGCCAAAAAGCCCTTGCGAAGAGATAACATGCGATTCTACCGCCTGGCAATGCGAGCAGTGGCAAGCTCCACCAATGAACGCACAGCCACGTTCTGTCTTGTATGCCCAGGCACCGTGGCAGGGCATAGCGCTGCTCTCGAACGGGCACCGGAGAATGCTCCACGCGTAAACGCGCTCTATGTGGCGGGTATGGGAAACACCTTTAGTTTCGATTGGCTAGTGCGGCAGATGATGGGTGCCAATATCGGCCTGTTCGTCTTGGGCTTGATTCCGGTTCCAGACTGCCAGTCCGCAGAGGCATTTCTGGTGCATCAATCGCTCCGCCTGAATGCCAATCATGATGGCTATTCTCAGCTGTGGTCTGAGGAGATGAGACAAGAGTGGCGGGAGCCGGGATCGAGGCCCAAATCATGGCCAGTCCTCGGAACTGAAGACGAACGCTGGGAAGTCCGCGCTGCGATTGATGCCGTGGTTGCAGACGCCTACGGGCTCGACCGAGCTCAGTACGAGCACATCCTGTCGACGTTCAGCCACAAGAGCTATCCGAAGGCTCCTGAGCAGTGTCTGGCGGCCTTTGACGAACTGAGCGAAATCGGCCTTGAGGCATTCACTAAGAAACACGACCCGTACTGGGACATCCCGCTGAATGAGGAGCTTCCAAAGCCGGTCATCGATCTGCCGATCCCGAGCGACTCAATGGATCAAGTTCGAGAGGGTACGCTGCCGCTTTATGGCGCATCGGAACCTGAGGAGGAGGATGAATGACGCTGCATCCGATCACGGTCGTCGATCAGGTTCTTGATGAGTATCGCTCCTATCTCTCCACCGAGTTTCGCGCCCGAGATGAGGCTCTTCGTGCAGCTCTCGAGCAGGCACTCGACAAACCGGGATTCCTGGCCCAAGAACCCTTCTTCCAGGCGCGACGCCCGTTCAAGCACGGCAAACGATGGGCGGATCTGGGACTCGATCCTGCTCTTGCCGCTGCGATGGAGGAGCGAAGCGGCTCCGAGTCCGCCTACCTTCACCAGAGCGAAGCGATCCGTCACCTGCTTTCCGACAATGCAGGACCCGTTGTCGTGACAACGGGAACCGGCTCAGGGAAGACGGAGTGCTTCCTGCTCCCTGTCATTCAGAATGCCATTGATGATGCGATCCGCTTCAAACACGACGGCTTGACGGCAATCCTTGTCTACCCGATGAATGCACTTGCCAATGATCAAGAGGAGCGGATTCACGACTACCTTGAGGCTACCGGTCATACTCACGTTGAGGTGGCTCGCTACGATCGATCGACCAAGGAAGTCGATCGCCAACGGCTGCGTAAGAATCCACCTCGTATCCTGCTGACGAATTACATGATGCTGGAGTACCTCCTCGTGCGCCCAGCTGATCGGGATGATCTGTTTGCCAACCATCGCTGCCGCTTCGTCGTCCTCGATGAAGTACATACGTATCGAGGTAGCCTGGGAGCCAACATCGCACTCCTCTACCGCCGCTTGATTACTCACCTGAGGCACGCACGGCAGGACTGGAGCGCCGACGATCGGGCCGACCTCCAGCGCTTCCCCGAGCCATTGACGATCGCAACATCAGCCACCATCAAGAGCGTCGATGAAGCAGGTAAGACGAAAGATGAGGTACGAAATCTGCGTGACGAAGCAGTTCAAGGCTTTCTCTCCAAGTTGACCGGGATCGATGGCAAGCGCTTCAAGGTCCTGGGAGAAGAAATCCAAGCATTGGAGATTCCTGAAGAGGCTGCGTGGCCAACTGAACCGGTTGACGTCGACCCACCGCAGTGGAACGATGCAGAAGCATTGCTCAAGACGATGGCTGCTCTTTCGGGCTGTGCCATAGACGAAGGGCTCGATGTATTGGCCCGGAAGGCAGGCATTCTCTGGAAGCTTCATGACCTGCTTGCTCGCTTGCCGATGTCCATGACCCAGATCGTTGAGCGTATTCAAGAAGAAATTCCAGAACGTCGTGACGCTGAGCCTGTAGGACTACGGAAAGAAGTGACAGCCGCTTTGATAGCTGGGGCTGCCTTGCCGGACAACGTCCCTGGTGCACTGAGACTTCGAACCCATCGCTTCATTCGAGGCGGGTGGAGATTCACACGTTGCATTGATCCCCAATGCGGACGTCTCTATCCGATGGGTGAAGGGCGATGCGAATGCGGAAGCTTCACGGCTCCTCTCTATCTGTGCCGCAGTTGCGGAGCAGACACCCTGCGATTCAAGTCCGAGCAATCGGATGAAGACCTTGAAAGACTGATTCCCAACTACGAACGCACCCATGAGGGGGAGTGGTTCATTTACGACCAACAGCGCTTCGAGGCTGGCGAAGACGACAGCCTTGTCGGAGTCGAGAAGCAAATGCGCAAGCGCCAAGTTCAGCAGGGGAGCTTCGATCCAGATTCGGGATCGTTCTCAGCAGATGAGCAGCGCTACTCGATGAGGGTTGTGCTTGCCCCTGCCGCGAATCGATGTCTCGTCTGTGGAGGAACGACTGGAGCGCGAGATATCATCACACCTGTGGCCCTGGGGACATCCGCAGCTGTCCGCGTGATTGCCGAAGGGTTGACGGAAGGGCTGGCGCTGCAGCATGCCGTTGACCCTGATCACGATGACAAGGAGCGCCTCCTGATCTTCTCGGATAGTCGACAGGATGCGGCGCACCAAGCACGGTTCATCACCTATGCCGGACGCTATGATCGAATGCGACGCCGCGTCATCCGCGCGCTCGATGGCGCGCCAGAGAAACGGCTCGGCGTAGGCGATCTTGTGAAGGAACTCGTGGTTTTAGGCGTCGAGCGCAAGGACAATCTCCATACAAGAACGTTCGAGGATGAAGCATTCCTGAATGAGACCGTCAGAAAGCGTGCACAAGCCTGGGAAGAGGCGCCACTGCTCGACGATCTTGCCGTGACCGCCCGATACCGTGCATCGCTGTTCAATCTCGGACTCGTTGGCGTTCGCTATGACCATCTAGCGGCTCACGTCCAGAAGAACGGTGCGACAATCTGTAACGAGTTTGGCATTGGCGAGTTACAGCTTGAGTACCTGTGCCGGTGCGTGCTCGATGAGATTCGCCAGAGGGGCGCACTTTCCAGACCCATGCTTCTTTACCACCCAGCCAATCCTGGATGCCCGGAGGAATTCTGGCGAGCCGACTGGGAAAGACGTTTTGCGTACCCTCATGGGTTCGTCTGTGAGGAGGATGGAACACCACGCCCCTACCTCGATCGAGCGGAGCTCCCAGCCGGCATCTCCGGACACAACGCGTGGCGACGCCCGAAAGCAGGGGGGAGAGGGCCAAGCCTTGAACGAATCCTGCGCGACCTTCTGAAGGGGTTCGGAGGCATCGTCCCCACCGAAGACAGCATGGTGCTGTTGCTCGACTTCCTAAGGCAGGGCCCACAGCTGCTCGTTCCCACTCGCCTCTACGGGTACAGAAAGGCGATCACCTTGCTTCAAGTGAATGCTGACGCGATATCTCTGGAGCAACTGGCGCCAGACGATCGGTTCCATTGCTCAATCTGCAATACAGCAATGCCTTGGGTCGAAACAGGGCTCCCTTGCCCGAGATGTCACGGATCGATGCAGCCATGGGATCCGCAGCAAATTGAGCGCGACCGGTACGTGCAGCGCATTCGCAAGGAGGACCTCCTCCCTCTCGTGGCGGGAGAGCATACCGCTCAAGTCACCGGAGACGATCGGATTACCCTGGAAGAAGATTTCAAGGGATCTATTAAGCGATCACCGATCAATGTGCTGGCCTGTTCTCCAACCCTTGAAATGGGGATTGACGTAGGAGGCCTTGACGCTGTGGTGATGCGAAATGTACCACCACGCCCCGACAACTACGCACAGCGTGGAGGGAGAGCCGGTCGACGGTCCCGAGTGGGCATTGTCTTGGGCTATGCCCGAAGCACACCCCATGATGCCTATTTCTTCGACAAGCCAACGGAGATGATCGCAGGGGAGGTCCCTGCACCAGCAATCGGGCTGGGAAATCGGGACGTTGTTCTGCGGCACCTCGCAGCAATGGTGCTCGGCAAGACAGATCCAGGCTTGGCGGGACGAATGGCTGAGTACATCAATATCAAAGGCGAACTCAACAGTGAAGCTGTTGAGCTGCTCATACGGGGTCTGGAAGAGCAGTTCAGAGTAGGCGTCGAGATGGCTCGTGAATCGTGGGGGGCGGAGATCCTTGAACCCGCAGGATTGGCATCCGAGGATGCGTTGCTCAAGGCGCTGGACACGCTCCCAGACCGAATCCGCAATCTGATGGATCGTGTCCGTCTTCAAATCCTCAAGCTTCAAGAAACGATCGATCGATGGGTTGATATTGGCAAAGGGGACCGCTCAGCGACCCATGCGATGGATTTGAAGCGAAAACTCCTCGGAATCCGAGATGATCGGTATGATCGCGATGCTGATGACCGTTCCGGCGGGCACCCGATGCGTCGCTTTGCCGAGTTTGGAATCCTTCCGGGGTACGAATTTCCGAGTGAGCCAGCAACACTTCGCCTTTACGGAGATCAGAATGAGGATGCCTCTATTGCTGTGGGGCGGCGCTTTGGGATTACTCAGTACCAGCCCGATGCCAAGGTGCACGCACGCGGGCATCGGTGGAAGGTCGTCGGTCTCGATCTGGCTTCCCCCTGGAATCCCAAGTCTGCTGAGCCGGACTGGATATACATTCGATGTAAGAACTGTGGTTTAGCAAGAGACGCCCAAACTCCTCGCTGTCCACGTTGTGGCTCTGACGAAACTAGGGGTCGGAATCTGCCGGGGCACGACTTCGGTGGATTCCTTGCGGTCCGAGACGACACTCCCGTTCTCCAGGAGGAAGATCGATTCGCAATGGCATCGAGAGTTCGATGCCACCCTCAGCGGAACGGACGGGTTGTCAGACGCTATCAATTGCCTACTGCCTGGTTCGCAACACTGAACGCAGAGGAGTCGATTCGTTGGGTCAATGAATCCGGTCCGCTCAGCATACAAGATATCCGGGAGGATCGCCCGAAACTCCATGATGGTGCAAAGGGGTTCTATCTGTGTCCAAGCTGTGGACGAACTCTTACCGTGCCAGAAGCAGAGAAGAAGACAGCAAGCGGGCGACGCAAAGCTCGCAAAGGCTCGGGAGCCGATCCCTACGGGCACGCGCACAATTGTGATCGTTCAGGACAACCACCTGTTCCGTGCGCAATCACCACGTCTACCCCTGCCACAACACTTCGCATTGAGGTGTACTTGCCCGAGGATCTCTCAGAGGAGGATTACCTTCGCTGGGGATATTCACTTGGCTACTCACTTCGCACAGGTATGCGCGGTCTGTACATGCTAGACGGTCCTGAGATTGAGTTCGAGCTTGAATCCGAATGGGAAGAGAACGGATCCAGCGGCAAGCTGAGAAAGGGAGCGATGACATTCATCGATTCTACAGTTGGAGGAAACGGCTTCCTCGACCGCGCTGCTGAAGAACTCAACTTGGTCGCCGCTAGAGCCATCGATCACCTCGATCATGGAGACTCATCTTGTGACACAGCCTGCTACCGCTGCCTGAAGTCGTACAGGAATCAACGTCATCACGAGTACCTGAATTGGCCGCTCATCATGCCTGACCTCGAACAGCTCGCTTCTCAGGCACCACAGACGCTGACTGGCGAGCTTGGAGATCGCGATGATCCGCAACCGTGGCTTGAGGCGTATGACGCGGGGGTTGGATCACCGCTGGAGCTCAGGTTCCTTCGGTTATTTGAGAAACACGGACTTGAAGTCGAAACGCAGGTTGCAGTGTCCGAAGCCCCAGGCAAGCCGCCGATTAGTACAGCCGACTTCGTTGTCGTAGGAACGAAGTCGGCGATCTATGTCGACGGAGCTGTTTTCCACTGCGGACACAACCTCCGACGTGATCGACACATCCGCAGCCGCCTTCGTGAGGAAGGATGGGAGGTCGTTGAGCTACGCGCGACCGATCTTGGCAGGGGAGCGGAGCTCGTAGAAGAAATCCGAAGTGTGATGAGAATGGAGGACAACAGCCAATGAAGATCGCAATCATCGGTTGGGGGTCGCTCATCTGGGATCCTAAGAATCTCAAGACGATCTCAGACGACTGGTATGAGGATGGCCCAATGCTCCCAGTTGAGTTCGCCCGAATCTCCAACGACGGTCGATTGACGCTTGTCATCATTCCGAGGTGTGAGAAACAGCGAACGCTGTGGACAGTTAGTGCCTTGACGGCAATCGAAGAGGCACGGGAGAACCTGCGGCTTAGAGAAGGGCGAACCAAGAGCCAACACATCCACTCGCGAATCCGCGGAGGCGCAGCCAAACCCGATAGCATTCCCCGAGAGGTCCTCGCCGAGATCGATGGTTGGCTGGAGGAGCACCTCGACATTGATGCTGTCGTCTGGACAGGACTTCCCTCGAATTGGGAGGAGAAGCGCGGCTGTTCATGGTCGCCTATTGAGGCCAAGGCATACCTGAACAGCCTTGTTGGGGACGTGTACAAGAAGGCGGAGGAGTACATAGACAAGGCGCCGTCACAGATCAGAACGGAATTCCGCAAACGCTTGAGATGAGGCGTGGCTAGCCACGAGGGCACACGATCTGTGGAGGAAACATGCCTGACACTCAAGCTACGCAAATGCAGTACACACTTGGGGCTTGGTGAGCGAGAAGCAAGTGACATGACCCAAGCTCCTAGATGTTCGGGGTGCTGCGAACCGGCACTGTGTTGCGAGGAGGTCAAATGAGAATCTCAACAATTCTTGATCATATCGATAGCGGATTTATCGCGCTTCCGAAGTTTCAGCGTGGGTACGTATGGAACCGCGATCAGGTGAGGGCGCTGATGGATTCGCTCTATCGGAAGCATCCGGTGGGGAGTCTGTTGGTTTGGGTGACGGAATCGAAGAGCGCGGATCACAAGGGATTCAGCGACCTACCGCCGGGAGTGGTGAAGCTTCTGCTTGATGGGCAGCAGCGCATCACATCT
>Ga0272441_10010418_pt1 | contig 14069 bp, 11 predicted proteins | sample SSMProp6N_FD_193582 | JGI IMG/M metagenome (GOLD analysis project Ga0272441, IMG submission 193582) | Marine sediment archaeal communities from Little Sippewissett salt marsh, Falmouth, MA, United States - SSM-Prop-6N | ecosystem: Environmental > Aquatic > Marine > Wetlands > Sediment ... | reverse complement strand
GGAAGGAGATCTCACCAGACGCCTTCCGCTGCTCAATGCTCGCGTCATAGCCCTTCTTCCACTGTTCGTAGTCTCCGACCTTGAACCCGACATGCAGATGTGCAACCATCAGGCATACCTCCTTTTGTATCTAGCAGTGTATCACCTTGTGCAGTATCGCCAAACTGTCTGAGAACAGACCGTTCCAACCCGAGAGCAGGATAGATCGGAAGGTCTCCGATTGCCCACCCAGGAGACCTTCATGCAAGGGGTGCACCTTTCCATTGTAGGCTGCACGCAGAATGAGCTACCTTCTGATGTGGCTATGCGAGACATCACGGAAATCGATCGGTTGATCGCCGCTGCTAAAGAGGAACTGGCCAGACTCGACGCTGCCAGGGAGCAAATCCTCGGGCGGATCAAGGGCTGGCAACGTGAAAGGGAACTCAACGAACAAGCGGCGGCCGACTCGAGACGTAACAGCAAGATAGGCGTCAGCAGTCGCTCCCGGGACGAGGAGAAGATCACCCTCTTTCGCACGCTCTTCAGGGGAAGGGAAGACGTATACGCAAGGAGATTCGAGAGCCTGCGCACTGGCAAGCAAGGGTACCAGCCGGTCTGCGGCAATGAGTGGGTAGAAGGGGTGTGCGAGAAACCGGCAACTCGATGTAGTGAGTGTGCAAACCGGGATTTCCGCCCTGTGACCGACGTGGTGATCAGGAACCATCTGCTGGGCGTAGACCCGCAGGACGGATCGAACCGCGATTTCACGATTGGTGTCTACCCACTACTGCTCGACGAGTCCTGTTGGTTTCTCGCGGTGGATTTCGACAAGGCTGCTTGGATGCAAGATGCGACGGCATTCCTCCAAACGTGCAACAACCATGATATCCCAGCCGCGCTTGAGCGCTCTCGCTCTGGCAATGGCGGGCATGTGTGGATCTTCTTTGCCGAACCGCTTCCTGCGGTGCTGGCTCGAAACCTGGGTTCGTTCATCCTTACAGAGACGATGGAGCGCCGGCCTGAAGTTGGCCTTGATTCATATGATAGGTTCTTCCCCAGCCAGGACACACTGCCAAGGGGCGGTTTCGGGAACCTCATTGCGCTTCCGCTGCAGAAGAAGCCACGCAAACGCGGCAACAGCCTCTTCCTGGATGCTACGCTTGTTCCGTATGCCGATCAATGGGCGTTCCTGTCGTCGCTTCGCCGCGTAGTCCGCAAAGATGTCGAGGCAATTGTCGATCAAGCTACACAGCGGGGACGCATAGTCGCTGTACAAGAGGTCATCAGCGACAAGGATGACATGCTGCCCTGGATGGCCCCACCTTCACGACAGCGACCAGATCCTCCAATTTCTGGACCCTTGCCAAGGCAAGTCAGACTGGTTCTGGAGAACCAAATCTACTTGTCGAAAGAGGAACTTACACCCGCATTGAGGAATCGCCTGATCCGTCTGGCCGCCTTTCAGAACCCGGAGTTTCACAAGGCCCAGGCAATGCGCCTGCCCACCTTCAGCAAACCGCGGATTATCAACTGCGGCGAGGATTTCCCGCAGCATATTGGACTGCCACGCGGGTGTCTGGACGATGTCATTGAACTGCTGCAGTCTCTGGGAATCGAAACAACGATCATTGACAAACGGTTTCCCGGGACTTCGATCGATTTGCAGTTCGACGGCACACTTAGGCCTGAGCAAGTGCTAGCCGCCAACGCCATGCTGGAACATGACATCGGTGTTCTCTCGGCCACAACGGCGTTCGGCAAGACAGTCGTCGCTGCTTACCTGATCGCCGCTCGACGGGTCAATGCGCTCGTCTTGGTCCATCGTAGGCAGCTGCTTGACCAGTGGGTTGCCCAGCTGAGCGGCTTTCTTGGTCTCGATGGCAAAGCAATCGGGCGAATAGGAGGTGGGAACCGCAAGCCATCGGGGAACGTCGATGTAGCGATCATTCAGAGCCTAAGCCGAAAGGGCGTGGTGGATGACATCGTAGGGGAATATGGGCATCTGGTCGTTGATGAGTGTCACCACATCTCCGCTCGCAGCTTCGAGATAGTCGCACGCCAATGCAAGGCGAAGTACGTGACCGGCTTGTCGGCTACTGTGACTCGAAAAGATGGCCACCACCCGATCGTATTCATGCAATGCGGGCCAATCAGATACTCGGTCGATGACCGCGGGCAGGCAGCTGCTAGACCCTTCACACACAAGGTGATTGTCCGGAAGACCACGTTTGCGCTGCCTGACGAGTTCGAGACCGATACGCCACTGCCCATTCATCAACTCTACGCCGCGTTGATGGACGACGAAAACCGCAACAGGATGATCATTGAGGATGTTCTCGCCGCTGTTGCTGCAGACCGCTCTCCAGTCATATTGACGGAGCGGACGAAGCATCTGTCCCTTCTCGCCGATCGTCTTTCTGGTGTTGTCCGCAACGTGATCGTGATGAAAGGTGGCATGGGACGGAAACAGCGCCGTCTCTTGGCGGAGAAACTGCTGGCCATACCAGATGATGAGCAAAGAGTCATACTCGCCACCGGCCGTTATCTGGGGGAGGGGTTCGACGACGCCCGATTGGACACGCTGTTCCTTACTCTTCCTGTATCATGGCGTGGAACACTTGCCCAGTATGCTGGCCGCCTTCACCGTCTACATGACCTCAAGACGGAAGTAGTCATATACGACTACGCCGACTTGGACATCCCCATGCTTGCCAGGATGTACCAGCGGCGCTGCAGGGGGTATAGGGCAATTGGGTATGAGATTACGGACTAGATGGAGCCATCTCACGGCTTCGATGTCGTTACACCACTTGACAGGACGTGCCCAAGGTGTCGGTAGATCATAAGGGATTCGGGCATCAGGTGATGAAGCTGGCGGCCGCCTCCCAGCGTGGCGGTGCGGAAGCTCCAAATTCGTCGACATGGGCGTACCCGACACGACGGAGTGACGTCTTAACACAGTAGCTGGTGTTGATGTGCATCAACACTCTTGGTGCCATCAGGCCCTGGTATTTCGAATCCTAGTCAGAACTCTCTCAACCTCCCCGTGCGAGCGGCCAGCGCTGAGTTCCATAGCTACTCAGTCCCCCAGGCTCCAGAGAAACGCCCCATTCCCCTCTTCATGTGCACATCCGCGATTCAACATGATAAGCCTGGAAACAGGCAGCCGCGGGATCGCTGTACTGGACTGCTGATGCAAGTTCGAATCCAATAGGCTTGTGTGATCCACATCACATTCGACACGATTGGCGTCTTGCCCTTGGCTCTCCATCTGGTTGCGCGCGCCTTCCCGTTTGTCTCTTCTCGCTACGGCATACTACAAAGAGACGACGAAGGAGGTCATCGATGCGTCCAAGAAGATTCGCGGTCTGCTGGGTCATGTCGCTGATGCTGTGCACATCTCTGCTTCCAGGTCTGGGTGCCGGCCCAACTACTCTCCTCTTCGAGGGCGAGTTCTATGACACGCCCTACGGAAGCCTGCTCCAAGAGGCGTACAGCATGCAGTTCTCCATCTACAACGCTCCCGAGGGTGGAACCAAGCTGTGGCCAGCCGGCGATTGGGTAGAGACCCATCCGTTCGTATATGTCACCAGAGGCCGGTTCACGGTTGCGCTCGGCGGCGAGGGTTTCCCGCTCACCGCCAACGTTCATACGGGAGGAGAGGTCTACGTCCAGGTCGCTGTCTGCTTGCCGGCTGGCTACGAATGCGGAGAACACGAGCCCTTGCCCATCCGCATGCCACTCCAAACTTCAGCTACAATGGCCACGCCCGAAAAGACGTCAACACCTCCGATGATCTCCACGCCGCTGCCCTCTGCGACGCCTCCGGAGGCGGAAGTCGCTGAGTCATTCATGCCCGCAGGCATCGCGAACGATCACATGCACTGGGGAGAGACTTGGAAAGGGGCAGGGGTTGGACTGACGCTGGAGAGCAATTCGGCAGGGACAGGAACTGCTTCCATCGGGTTGCACGGTGTCTCGACCTTCGCCGGACTCTCCTTCGGGATCCTCGGCGAGATCACGTCATCCGATCCGTCCTCGGCGGGCGTGAAAGGAACAGCCACCCGCGGAATCGGCGTGATCGGGCTGGGTGACCCCGTTTACGACACCAGCGCAGGGGGGTACTTCGCTGGGTGGGCCGGGGTATACGGTGAAGCTTCCGGTGCTCACATGCCTGGCGTACGCGGAGTCAGCAAGGTCAGCTCCGGCATCGGCGTCTGGGGCGAGAGCTTCGGTGGGAACGGATATGGGGGATACTTCGCCGCTTCACACGGAACGGGAGTCTACATTGGGAATGCGGGCAGCGATGGTTTGTCTATCCTTCAAGCCAGAGACGACGGGATCGAGATCCACGACGCTGGGTTTGCCATCAAGCACATCTATCCCTCTGATCTTGAGCTGGGCAACTGCCACAACGGGATCAGCGTCGGTGGGGTCTCGGACTTCGGCTTGTGGCTTGGCTATGCTGGAGGCGCTGGAATCGGTATCGGAGAGACGGAGGGGAACGGCTTGTGGGTCCTCGATGCAGGGGGGCATGGCGTGCGGGTCGGATCGGCTGACGAGTGCGGGCTGAGCATCGCACGGACAGAAGAGGCGGGTGTTCATGTTGCTGAAGCAGGAACGTCCGGCTTAGTCGTCGACTACGCGAGCCTGTTTGGTGTCCATGTAACCAGCGAGATCGCTGCCGGCGTACACGCCAAGAGCACTCGTGGCCCCGGTGGTGAGTTCGTCAGTGAGGAGAGCCACTCCATCGTGGCAGACGGCCCGGCGCTCATTGGTGGACGCACTCCAGAGCAGATCGGAATGCTGAAGTGGTATGAGGCAAGCAGCACTCCAGACCCCATTGAAGTGAATAGCGGCCCTTCAGGACTAGCCTTTGATGGCCAGTATATCTGGGTTTGCCATGCAGATGACAGGGCGATTCTCCAGCTGCACGCGAGCGATGGTCGTCAAGAGGAATCATTCGGTCAATGGGCACACATCGGACCGATTGCTGACGGAACACGTCTGTGGCTCGTCCATCGTGCCTACCGTGCTGTTGAACTGTGCGGTTATCGCACACGAGACTGGAAGGAAGAAGGAATCGATGCCTTGATACACGCCAAGATTGACTCCATAGCGTCTCCCACAGCTCTGTGCTATGACGGGCAATCCATCTGGGTAGGGTGTGATGATGGTGTCTATCGGCTCACTGTCACAGGCGAAGCATGGGAAGCCTTGCCGCGGGTAGAAGAAGGAGCCCTGACGCGCCGCACACCGTGGGGCGGACTCTCAGGGGCCATGTTCGAGTTCCAGTCGTATCCGATCAGCAATGGCTGCTCTGCATTGGCGTTTGATGGCACCTACCTGTGGATTGCAGTCCCAGGAACGAATCGGGTTCTCAAGCTGCATGCCAGGAACATGACCGCCGAGGGACTCTTCGATGTCGGGCGAGGTCCCGCTGCACTTGCCTTTGACGGAGCCAACATGTGGGTCGCTAACTACGGGGATGGCACCGTGACGAAGCTCCGGGCTTCCGACGGGCATATCCTCGGCATCTATGCCGTTGGCACGAACCCCAGGGCGCTTGTCTTCGATGGATTCCACATCTGGGTGGCCAATGAGGGAGATGACTCACTGACCAAGCTCCGCGCAGCAGACGGGGCTGTTGTGGGAACGTACAAGACGGGCAGATCGCCACGCGCGCTCGTCTTCGACGGAACCCACGTATGGGTAGCCAACTACGATGACGATACGCTCATGAAGTTCTGACCCTCAGGCTGCAGAGGCCGGCGCGGATGGTGGCTGCGCCGGCCTTCTGCACCGCTCCTTAAACTCTTCACCACGAAGCGGCTGGCAAACGCGCTCTGAATCACTCTCTCGGCTTCCAAACTTCCCTAGCTGTAACGTCCTCGGAGACTCTCGCTGTGGGCTCAACCATTGCTCGCCATCGAAGGGGTCTCAAGTCAAGAGGCACCCTCCTTGCATTCGGCGGCGCCCGCCTCGCACTCGATCTTGTCCAGGATCTTGGCGTCGTGTTCCGGCCACATCTTCTTGCTAGGTCGCGTTGGTCCCTTGTACTCTACCGTCAAGGCCAGGACGTCCGCGCTGACACCAGCGAATGATTGCCCAAGCTGAGGAGGACAGCGAAGCCGATGAAGCTACTGATGATCTATGCCACCACGTTCGGGTACGAAACGAGCGTGAAGGCGCTTGATTCAGAGTTGGACAGGAGCGAGAGACGGTTCCTGGACAACGTGCTGGTAGGATTCATCCACGCCGAACCACAGGATGAAGCACAGGCTGCCTCTGTGGAGACACACCTGGTCAAGTATCTGAAGTGGGCCGCACGGAAGAACGAGACGAACCGAATCCTCCTTCACTCGTTCGCTCATCTTGCAGAGAGGAAGGCGTCGCCTGAGTTCACAAAGCAGCTGTTGCAGAATGCCGAGCAGCGCCTTGCAGCGGCAGGTTACGAAGCATTCCAGACCCCATTCGGCTTCTTCCTCAACCTGCATTTGGAGGCACCGGGACACTCTCTCGCGCGGATCTTCAAGAGCCTTTGACACCTTGGTCAATGCCTTGCTTGCGGATGTGTTGGGGGCTTGTCGGGCAGCTCTGCAGCAGCATCTCGGACTCCGCGCCCAGGCTAGACTGCTGCGACTGCTAGGGGAAACTGAATGAAGGAGTGACGTGCGTCTGGTTGCACGACCCTCCGGCAGAGTGTTGAATGGCGTGAAGCCGCGAGAAGAGCACGGGATGAAGCGCTTGGATCGGAGACAGCAGCCGGGCGGCGTGCCAAGGAGGCAACGGGCCAACCGCCCGGCCGTTTGACTGCGTAGGAAGTTCCCCCTCATACGCAGCGAGGTCCCGGTGACCTCGATCTTCATGATGGCTGGAAGCGGGTGGATAACTAGGCCGCGAGTCTCCCTGAACGGTGTTGATTGCCGCAACCATCAAGGGGACGTTGAACACCTACCGTCAAACCAAGAAGGACGAGCTGCTTCTCGCTGCGAGATGGCTACTTCCCGACCGGTCTAGGCAGAATCCGGAAGGGCTTTCTGACATTACGCCTCACTGTCGCCCTGCTTTCCTCTTGCCGGTATCTGCGCCTGCATACCCGACACACCGACTCCATGGCAGGAGAACTGCAAGGGATTGCCGACCTTTTCAAGCCCTTCCGGGAGACTAGCGCGGGGATCCCCGCGCCCTCTGACATACGCTAGTACATGCTGATCCGCCGATTGGCCCTGGACTGAATCCAGCAGCGGCAGGGAAGGCAACCAGCTGGCCGTAGCCCGTACGCACATGACGCATTGCATCGGAGTTCAGACGCAACGCCCCCGGAGCAACTGTCCCGTGAGACTCTGACACCCGGCTCGCACCAAAGCTCCTTCCCCCCTACACTCAAGGATATTGGCACTGCGATCGTTGCTACTTTCCGGAGCCAGGCACGATCTAGCCACAATCCATGATAGCGAGGGGCCATGGGCGAACGGGTAAGCACATCTGCTAGAGACAACAGTTGCTTCGAAGAGATCTTCGAGCGCGTGCCCATCGGGCTCTACCGAACGATGCCTAGCGGCGAGATCGTCGATGTGAACGCGGCTCTTCTTGAGATGCTCGGCTACCCAGACAAGCGAATGCTTCTGACTGAAGCGGCCGAGTCTGTCTACGCAGATCCCGAATCCAGACAGCACTGGATGACCGAGATGACCTCAAAGGGAACCGTCTCGGGGTTCGAAAGCCAGTGGCGATGCCGCGACGGCACGCTGATCTGGGTAGAAGAGAACGCTCACGCTGTCAAAGGCCCCGACGGCGAGATTGTGCACTACGAGGGCAGCGCGAACGATGTCACGCTTCGCCGCTCGGTGCAGGAGCGTCTCAACACAGAGAAGGCGCGGTTCCAGCAGCTCTTCGACGCCTCGCCGGAAGCGATCGTTCTCTGCGACAACGATGCGATCATCCAACGCGTGAACGAGGAATTCACGCGGCTCTTTGGCTATTCACGCGAGGAGGCCCTCGGCAAGAACATCGACGAGCTTGTCGCCAAAGGGCTCAACGGTCTCCACGATGAGGCAAGCGGTGTGACGTCAGCTATTGCACAGGGTGAGACTGCATCCATCGAGACCAGACGCCGCCACAAAGACGGGCGCCTAATCGATGTCTCCATCCTCGGGAAGCCGCTCATGATGCATGGACAGAAGGTCGCGCTCTATGCCATCTATCGCGACATTACGGCCCGCGTTGAGATGGAGGCCCAGCTCGTTGAGGAGAAGGCTCGTTTCGAGCAGCTTTTCGCAGCCTCACCCGAAGCCATAGTCCTCTGCACCAATGAGGGAACCGTTCTTCGGGCAAACGGCGAATTCTACCGGCTGTTCGGCTATTCGCCGGACGAGGTGCTTGGCCACAACATCGACCGGCTGGTCGCGCCGCAAGCCGATGGGCTCCACGACGAGGCCCAGGGGATCACTCAGCAAATTGCCAAGGGAGAACCAGCTTCCGTGGAGACACAGCGACGACGCAAGGATGGCACGCTGCTCCATGTGTCGATCCTTGGAACGCCGATCCTCATCGATGGAGACCAGATCGCGGTATATGGGATCTACCGCGACATCACCGCACGCAAAGAAGCGGAGGCTGCACTCGCGAGATCTCGTCGAAAGATCGAGGAGCTTCACGAAGCAGCCGACGCGCTTGGCGCGGCAGACGAAGAAGACGAGGTCTACCACATCACCTGTGATGCGGCCGAGCGCGTCCTCGGCTTCTCGCTCGGCATGTTGTGCACCGCGGAAGAGGAAGAGCTCGTTTGCCAAGCGGTCTCCTCAAGGCTCGATTCGACCGAGCTCAAACGGACTCGTATCGATCCCCCGGGCATCGCATCTGATGTCTTCCAGAGCGGCAAGACGGTCATCTTGGGCAACCCCCAGGCTGATGTGATCCCGACTGGGATTCCAGACGCCTCTCAGTCGCTGATCTGCTCGCCGATCGGGGATGTTGGCGTCTTCGTTGCAGCTACGTTGGACGCGGAAGCGTTTACCGAGGAGGATAGCCGTCTCCTGGCGTTGCTTCTCGGACACACTGCAGTAGCTGTCTCGCGTCTACGACTCCAGAAGCAGCTCATCAGGCAAGCACGGCACGATGCTCTCACCGGTGTCTTCAACAGGCACTACTTCAACGAGCTCATCGGTCGTGAAATACTCCGCGCATCGCGCTACGACCACCCCATTGGCCTGTTGATGATCGACGTCGATCGATTCAAGGAGATCAACGACCGCTACGGACACCAGACTGGGGACATGGTACTGAAGGAGATCGCGGACGTTCTCCGGAACACGGTTCGTAGGACGGATATGATCGTTCGCTATGGTGGTGACGAGTTCCTCGTGGTGCTCACAGAGACAGGTGAGGACGCAGACGAAGCTGCGGTGCGGGTTCGGCATGCCGTGATGCGAAGCGACAGGCTGAGGCAGATCAGCGGATTTGACGTTACCGTCTCGGTTGGAAGCATCTTCTGGCACCCCGATTCCGGTCGGTCGATCGAGCATGCATTGGCGGAAGCTGACTCTCGTATGTACCAGGACAAGCAGGGGAAGCGAGCAGAATAGCGCTTCGTCGATTCCCGTCCAAACGCTCTTCGCATTCCACAACGAAGTCCCGTGCTAACAGGCAGACGCGCGTCACTGATGCATCCCGCCCGACGTTCTTGCTCTTCAGCTTCCCGGCCTCCAATCGCTACATGCACCTGTATCCCGCTGAACGCCGGACGCTCCGGCCAAGCCCCAGTTCGAGACTCACCGCCCAGTTGAGTCAGGGAAATCGCCTAGCTCCAGGATCTCGAGACACGCATCCACTACTCTCTCGTCGTACTTCGCCGCCCTCCCGCCGTTGAGTTCATCGATGGCCGCACCGGTGCCCAGCGCAGGCCGATACGGACGATCGCTCATGATGGCCTCGACGACATCTGCCACTCCCAGAATGCGAGCCTCCAGACAGGTTTCATCGCCTCGAAGCCCCCTCGGATACCCAGAGCCGTCGATCCGTTCATGGTGCTGAAGTACAACCTCGGCAATTGGCTCAAGGAACCGCACAGAGGAGAGGATGTCCGCACCAACCTGGCAGTGCCCCATCAGGATTCCATACTCTACATCTGTCAAAGCCGTTGGCTTGGACAGGATCTCGATTGGCACAGCGATCTTCCCGATATCGTGTACAAGCCCCGCGTGACGAAGACCTGCCAGCCGAACTTGCTCCATCCCGAGCCGTTGGCCAATTAGGATCGCGAGTTCGGTGACCCGTCGCTGATGCTCGGCCGTGTAGGAGTCCCGCGTCTCTGTGGTACGGCCGAGTAGGGCTATGACCTCTTCTAGTGCTTCTTCCCGCTTCGCCTCTTCAGCACGCTGTTCTGTGACATCACGGATGATGCCGTGATAACCGATGACTCGCGTGTCACCATCTTGCCGAGCATTCGCCGTCACAAGACACTGCAGAGGCTTGCCGTCGGCCGTCTTGAGAGTCACCTCGAAGTCCTTCACCGCACCGTCTTCCCGAAGCGCTCGAAGGAGATCATTGCGTCGGTTTGGCTCGACGTAGAACTCGGAAGCAGCCCGTCCAATGAACTGTCGCCGGTCGCAGCCGAATAACCTGAGTGCTGCGTCATTGGCGTCGGTCATCGTGCCAGCCCTGTCTGTCGTGAACACCGCGTCACGGGTGTTCTCAAACAGCTCCGCGTATTGCCTGTCTCTGGCCTGAAGAGCCGACTCAGCAGCTCGGCGGTGGGAAAGGTCTCGAAGGAAGACGAGCAGGGCCGCGCCGTCCTGCTGGGAGAGTCTCGTCACACTCACCTCAACATCAACTGCGCTTCCATCCTTCTTCAGTAACTCGACCTCGTACACCATGGGAGCATCGCGACCTTCCATGCGAAATGCGTATCGCTCCGCCACAAGGCTTGCGGACGCTGGCGCAACGTGGTCCAGGAAGTCCGTACCTTCGAGTTCCTCGGGGGAATACCCAAGCAACGACTGAGAAGCTGGATTCACAAACCGGATGCGTCCGTCCTTGATCAACACGATCCCGTCGCTCGATCCATTGACCAGAGCGGAGTACATCGCTTCGGACATCCTCAGTTTGTCCTCTGCCACCTTCCGCTGAGTGATGTCCTTCACATGCTCGATGACCCCCACAATCTCCCCACACTCGTCTCGCAAGGGATATGAAGTCAGCTCGATCCACCCCGATGGATTCTCTGTGGATGGATAGGGCACAATACGTGTCTCCGTCTCACCCGTTTCAAGCGCAGTCAGGGAGGGGCACCAAGGGCAAGGTGAAGAGCGATCTTGATAGACCGCATAACACTTCTCGCCAACTAGTGGCGCACGACTGGCGTACATCCGCTCTATCCATTCGTTGACCCGAAGCACGGTCAAGTCCTGGTCAAGGACGCTGATGCCATACTGCATAGCGTCAAAGACTGCCTGCAGAAAACGCTTGCTCCCCGGTTCAGTCACATCGAGTCCCATGCACGCATCATAGCAGCTTGTGTCACATGACACCGTCACCATGGCCCGTTCGCATGCGGCACCGATCGGAGATTGTGGATGACGCCACGCGAGGGACAGCTAAAGTTCGTGCCAAGGATTGAAGTATGATTGTAGACACCTCATTCGGATGCCTACACTCGTTACCCGCATCACATCCGAGACGGCCTCCTGTGTTCGCTCACAGGCCACGCAGAACGCCATCTACCCTCCTGCCGGATTGCGTTCTGGACTCTGCCGATTCGAGCTCTGGTACATCCATCACCATGCCGCAACCCACGAACGCGGAGTCCTTTCCATGCCTCTGCTTCTCCTTAGAGCAGGATGCTCAGACGATGTGGGTCAATGGAGAGTCAAGTCCATCAGCGGACCGACTTGCGAGGCCAAGAATCCATTCATCAACTGCAGGGACAACAAGTCTGGCCCATATCGCTCAGCCCTTTCCTGTGGCAATGCCAGCAGTGACACGGGGCTTTGGGCTGGTGCGGCCTGTGGAACTCGTCTAGGATTCACCAAGGAGCCCGGGTGTTCCTCGATGGAAGAACGGAAACGGGCTGTGAGGCAAGGAGAGACATGCCGGGTTCGAGCGGCTTCGAGTCAACCAAGATCGCACTCCCGATCGCGGGTCTACACCCAGCACACGTCGGGCTTCGGGTTGCTCACTTGTCTGACCTACACATTGGGTTCGGCACCCCTCATGCCCGGCTCGCCGCTGCGGTTCGATTCTTGAATCACGTGAGGCCTGACATCGTAGCCATTACTGGCGACATGCTGACAAGGCATTGGCCGGTTCCATTGGCGGAACTCAATTTCCTGGAAGATCTCACTTCTCCTGTCTACATCTCGTTTGGCAACCATGAGATCGCGATCGGAGCATCTGCGATTCGCAAGACCGCAGCGAGCTTCGGCGCCACCGTGCTCCGCAATGAACATCGAGTAGAGACATTCCGAGCCCATCCCCTCACGATTGTGGGTCTTGACGATGAAGGGCGGTCAAACAGAGTATTCGCCTCAGCAGAGAGCCAAACACCGGGCACAACAGTCATTGTGCTCTGCCACTGGCCCACCATCATCGATCAACTCCCTGAGAACAGGGGGTGGGTATGCCTCTCTGGGCACGTTCATGGTGGAGCCATCGTTGTCCCGATCCTCACCCCGCTTCTCTTTCGCCTTCTTGGCCAGCCCTACCTAGCGGGTCCTTGTCGTATCCGTGGCAACCATCTCTACGTCAACCGAGGACTGGGCTACGGATCCTGGTGTATGCCGCGCTTCCGCGCAAGACCGGAGGTAGCCATTGTCGAGCTGGTTGATTGTACGTGTACTGCTGGATCTGCCTAACTCAGCAGACCAGAGGCGCCTCATGGCATCCTGGAATCCTAAGATCAGGCAAGCCGAACAGACAACCCACCCCGTTTGGAGGGACACTCGACCTCGCTATCTGATTGGTTGGTCCGAGAATGAGTAGCGGGATCATCGGGTCTCCTGTGCAAAGTGGTGCTCTTTGCGCAGTCCAGCGTGGCCGGGCGGGACACCATCGTATCCTCTCGGGAGCAGGCTCGCCCGGTCACTGGCTCTTCCCGATCGTGTCAGAGGACCGTCACTCATCTCGTCGTCTTCATCGCACCTATGGCGATTCGACCTGGACTTGGATCACGAGTGGGGACAGTTAGGCCGTGAAGCGTTTCCTTGAGAGACTGGCAACGAAAGACGACGGTCCTCGCACCTTTCCCCAATCGATTCCGCAACCGGGCCATGATCAGCACCGGTCAGACAATGTCTGACACCGTGGAAGGGTGGTGGAAGCTCCCGCTCAATTGCCATCTTGATTTCGTCAGTGCCCCGTTGCGTCTACGGGAGGGGGCACCAAGGCAATAGCCGCTGTGTCTTGAACCGCACTTCCAGAGATCCCTAGACGGCGTTAGACCTCTCGGAGTGGTCCCGTGGAGAACGATCAGTTGCTGGACAACTCGAACGGCTCACTTCGCGACCGTCGCGAGCGAGCCGTCGCCACCAAAGACAAGGGGCCGCACGGAGGTCATGGAGCAACCGCGCACGGCCCCTAGGCGAAGACCTCGGACTCCTCTTGGCTCGCACTCTCGTAACCCAGAACGGAGTCCGATGCACAGAATACTAGCGCGATCAGTCCCGTTATGGCAACGCTCTCAAGAGGGCCGGGGCTGCACCAGAGTAGACGCTTCTCAGCCAACCTCCTACGCATGAGTGTGGATCCGATGAGCGAAGCTTCGAGACTGCTCGTCTGCACCTCCGAGCTAGTCAGATGCAGAGCCCGAAGCGGATCGTTGGTCGTAGATCCTGCCACAAGCTCAGCTGCAACACACCCGATGGTCTGCTCCATCCCAGAAGCGCCGTGTCTAGACCTTGCTCCAAGGTGGAACAATCCGTTTGTAGGTCCTTGACAAGTGAACCGAGACGAGCCCGGAGAGGCACTCCGGGAGCGCACAAGAGAGATACGAAGATTGCGGCGGACGGTCCGCCGCAGTACGCAAGAATCCTCACGGGAGTATCTACCAAAGGCAAACCGGTCGAAAGGCCGGGACGCAAAGCTACGGA
>Ga0272441_10010417_pt1 | contig 14070 bp, 6 predicted proteins | sample SSMProp6N_FD_193582 | JGI IMG/M metagenome (GOLD analysis project Ga0272441, IMG submission 193582) | Marine sediment archaeal communities from Little Sippewissett salt marsh, Falmouth, MA, United States - SSM-Prop-6N | ecosystem: Environmental > Aquatic > Marine > Wetlands > Sediment ... | reverse complement strand
TGAAGTCCATGCCATACATGGCCGTTTTGACCAGATTGTACGTGGCGACGGCCTTGCCCAACTGTCTGGCCTGCTCGAAGCTCTCTGCGCCGGAAACCCGGACGGACACCGACTTCGTCGCTCCCTCGCCGTCGAAGGCTATCTGTCTTGCAAGGTCTTGCAGCACGTGCAGCAGCGCCGCCCGAAAGCTCTCGTAGCCCACATCCTGGGTGTACACCAGCGGTTCGTTCTCCGCCGCACCGTTGGCCAGAATCGCGACCGTATCGTTGGTGCTCATGTCCCCGTCAACGCTGACGCAGTTGAAGCTACGCTCGACGCACCAACTCAGAGTGTCCTTCAGAAGCTCATTGTGGATGGCCAGATCAGAGCAGACGAAGCACAGCATGGTGGCCATGTTCGGGCAGATCATCCCCGCGCCCTTGGCGATGGCCCCAATCCGACAGGGAACGCCGCCAACATTGAACTCGACCGCACACGACTTGGGGTGGCTGTCGGTGGTCATGATCCCGCGAGCGGCCTGGTCCGCGTTGTCGGCGCTGAGCTCGCCACCCACCTGCTCGATGCCCGCCTGCACCTTGTCCATCGGCAGGATGTCGCCGATGTGCCCGGTGGAGCACACGATCACCTCACTGGCCTGGACGCCGGCGGCCTCCCCGGCAAGCTGGGCCATGCGCTGCGCATCGGCCATTCCGTGCTCGCCGGTGGCGCAATTGGCATTGCCCGAGTTCACGACGATGGTCTGGGCATTCCCATCGGCCACGGCCTGTTGGGTGACGTAGGTTGGGGCGGCGCGGAAGGTGTTCTGGGTGACCGTTGCAGCCGCCGATGCAGGCCGCAGCGAATGGATCATCACCAGATCCAGCGAATCGGGCTTGATGCCGCAGTTGACGGCCCCCGCCAGAAACTCGCGAGCCGCCAGTACGCCGCCGTCGATGACCTTGAAGTCTGCCATTCGCGATCCTCCAACAATAGCGCAAAGTCTGCCGATATCTTCCTGTGAAGCCCGAACGGAGCGCCCCGGGCGCTCAGGTTTGCATCCTGAGTGTCGGTACCCCGATACACGCGTGCTCGCGCTCACGGCCACATGCCGGGGAACTGTAGCCCCATGGTCTCGGGCAAGCCCAGCGTCAGGTTCATGCACTGCACGGCGGCGCCGGCCAGCCCTTTGGTGAGATTGTCGATCGCCGACACGGCTACCAGCCGGCCGTTGCGCTCGTCGACCACAACGCCGACGTGACAGCGGTTCGAGCCGGTGGTGTCCTTGGTCCTGGGCAGCTTGCCCTCTTGTAGCACCCGGATGAAGGGCTCGTCCTGGTACGTCTCACGGTACACCGCCAACACGTCCTCCGTGGACATCTCCCGGTTCATCTGCGCGTAGCATGTGCTCAGGATGCCGCGGTTCATGGGTACCAGGTGCGGCGTGAAGGTGACCCGCACTTGCGCCCCTTGCGTCGATAGCTCCTGCTCGATCTCCGGCGTATGCCTGTGGCTGGCCACGGCGTAGGCATGCACTGATTCGTTGACCTCGGCGAAGTGGGTGCCCAGGGTGAGCTTCGTTCTACCGGCGCCGGACACGCCGGACTTGCTGTCCACGATGATACCCTCGGTGCTGATGAGGCCGTTCTTGACGGCGGGCGTCAGCGCCAGGATGGCGCCTGTGGGGTAGCAGCCGGGCACTGCCACCAGGTCTGTCTTCATGATCTGGGCCCGGTGCAGCTCAGGCAGGCCGTAAACAGCTTGAGGGATGACCTCAGGGCATGGGTGCAACTGGTAGTACGCACGGTACTCGTTCGCGTCTTTCAGCCGGAAGTCCGCTGAGAAATCAATGATCCGCTTGCCCCTGACCAGAGCGTCTCTGACCATCTCCGTTGCCGTCGCGTGGGGCAGCGCGGAAAACAGCAAGTCGGCTCTCTCGCAGGCCAGGTCCAACGAGCTTTCCTCGATCTGCGTATCGCAGGTGCCCTCCAGGAACGGATAGATGTCTGAAAGCCTCTGCCCGACGGTGCTGTGTCCGGCAAGGTAGGTGATCTCGACCTGGGGATGGTTCAGCAAGATCCGGATCAGGTCCACGCCGCCGTATCCCGCGGCGCCGAAGATGCCGACCTTTGTCATCTGTATCTCCTCCTGGGCGAAGCCCGTCGGTGTCTGACTAGCGCCCTACGCGAGCCTGCAGCAGAACGGGTGTACTGGTGGATGGTGTGCCGACGGGCCATAGATGGGTTGCGCACAGGCCCGCTGGCAAGATTCCGGGTACGAAAAAAGCCACCCCGACTTCGGGCGGCACTATAGACGTCATGCCTCTAGACAATACCGCGCAAATTGTACTATCTGCGCCTAGCGCGGGCCTTGCCGTCGAGAGCCACAGCCTTCATGATGGCCGGAGTATAGCACAGCACACAGGGCCGGTCAACATCCTCACCCCTTGCCGCGGGACCGTCTTCACCGGCGATCCTACACCGGTGCCGCGGGCAGCAAGACGCTGCGCGCCACCCCTGCATTCGGTGCTGGACGGCATCCCGCGGACTACTTGACGCTTGCGCTCGGGTCATCGGTCAGGACAAGCCGCGCCACCGCGGGGCCGTCTGGCAGCGAGGGCAGCTCGACCGTGACTTCGCCGGCCTCGAGTGTGGCGTCACCCAGGCGCACCCATGTGTCTTCCTCAGGTGCGGTGATGGGCGCCGGCGCCTCATCATTGATGCGGACCTCGCCGGGGCTTGCGCCGGCGGGGAGCACCGCCCATAGCGAGTACCTCCCGGCCGCGGGCACTGCACACGTCCACCTCGCGCCGCCGGGCCCCACCACCCATGTCCTGTTGGGCACCTCTTCGTCGGGACGCACCGCGGCCGTGCCCTCGAGGGCCGCCTCCCCGGCAGCCATCCGCACATACGTGTACGGGTCGGCCCCGGCCTGGTTCACCGGCACAAGGCTGATGTCGTCGAAGTACATCTCCACCCGGACTTCTTCGCGCGTGTTGGTGTTCAGGGCGATGTAGTTGCGCGTGTTCCACTCGGGCACCTGTACGTCGGTGCTCAACTGCTGCCACGTGCCCATCTTGGCCAGGTCATACCGCCCCGTGGTTCCCGCGCCCCTGGTGCCGGTGGCGTCTCTGAAGGCCAGTCTCAAGCTGGGGCCGGGAGTGTCCGGTGAGATGCCGTCGACCCGCAGCCAGGCGGACAGTCGATACGTTGCTCCCGGCTCCAGCCAGGTGATTTCATACGGGCCGCCATGGGTATCGTAGCGCGTGTTCACGTATTCGTTCTGGCCTGCCATGGTCCCGCTGATCTTCATGGCAGCGCGCCCGGAATGTCCCACGCCGATGGCTTGCTGAGTATCGATGCCGCGGGAGGGCCACCCAAGGATGTCGGCCTCGAAGTCCGGGTTCGGCACGTTGGCCGGCAGCGCTCGCCGAGCGGGGCTCTTGATGGCGCTCTCGATGCGCCGGCGGTAGTCGGCGAAGGAGACGCCGGGAAGCTGGGCCACCTCCTGCAGCGCTTGGGGCGCCGCGCACAGAATGTAACCCGCCGACTTCCCGCTCGTGGGAAGGTACGACCAGGCCGCCGCCAGAGACTTGCGGCACACCTGGGCAAGCTTGTCATCCGACGAGTGCCGGGCGGCGAATGCAAGGCCCTGCATCATGATCCACGCCGAGCCGCCTGAAGCGCCGGTCTTGGGGCACGACGTGTACCGGAAGGCCATCTGCTCGGGCACCCACATCGTGTCCACGATGAAGTTGGCGATCTTCACGATGTCCTGCGCCACCTGCTCGTCTCCCGTCTCATCGTAGTACATCTTCATGCCGGTCATCAGCACGCCGAGCATGAAGCCGGCCTCGCCACTGTGCTTCTCATCGCAATTGCAGTGGCCAGTCGCCAGCTTGTGGTAGTAGAAGCCGTGGTCGCCTGTCGCTACGGATTTGACGTGCACGGCGTCCAGCATGATCTTGGCGGCATTCAGGTAGTAGGGATCCTCGGTGGCCAGGTACGCGCTCATGACCAGCTTGGTGATCCAGCCCGGCTCGCGAGCGTTGCCGAAACGATAGTTGGTGGTGCCCGGGCCGGCAAAGACGTCGGCGATGAGCTTCGCCGACTCGAAGGACCGCCTGTCACCGCCCAGCAGGTAGTGCTCGAACAGGCCCTGGGCCCACACGTGGCCTCGGTTGTCCGACCAGCCGGGGGACGCATAGACCTTCATGTCCTTGTACTCGGGCGGGTAGTAGCCCGCGGTGTGCCCCATGCTATGGGTCCACTGCTGGCCGATGCGCCGCGGGTCCTTGGCATAGTGCCGGGTGTCAACATCCCGCTGATGCCGCAGGGCCTCCTGGGCGCGCCAGAAGAACTCGGGTTTGCCCGAACGCACGAACTGGGTGAGAAAGCCGTGGCCCAGGTCGTACTCCAGGTTGCCCCAGTTCCACCTGCGCTCACCGTACCAATCGCCGAAGTTCATCATGCCGTACTCCCGCGAGCGATCCCGCGTCGCCAGGTACCTGTCTATGCCCCGGGCAAGTGCCTCATCATAGCCCGGGAACCCGTCACCCACGGCCACGGCGATGCCTCCAAGCACCCCGCTGTCCTCGACCCATTGCGCCGGGACAGCGCCAACGGGCGGCTCGCCCACCAGGGAGCTCGCCGCGCTCTGTCCGTCACTTACATCCAGCAATTCCCACGTCTTCGAGAAGCCCTGGCGGAAGGAGTGCAACCCGTCTCTGATGTGGTAATACAGCTTGTCCTCATCCTTGCGATCTGCGTAGAAGCCCTCGGGCAAGGCGGGGCATAGACCTATGGTCAGCTTGCCCTGTGCGAATTGAACACTGGCCGGCCATTGCTGCCACAGGTGGCGCAGGACCGTGTACCGGTCGGACCCAACCGCGATGACCCCCTGCAGGCGCTTGCCCTGAGCCCCTCCGGGTTGCTTCACCCACTCGAAGTCCTCGCGCTGCAGAACGCCTTCGCCCTCGCGCAGACTGACCGCCTCGTCGCCGAGTCCCACCACGAGGGCATCTGCCGCCGGCGCCTGTGTACCGATGAGACTTAGCGAGCGTATTGACGTGAACTCGGCATCCACGTTGTCGTTCTCGAATGTGAATTCGACGGGCATAACCTCGTCGGAGTCCCAGTCGTGGTAGCGCATGGTCCATGCGCAGAGCTTCGCGCCCGCTTTCGAGGTGAAATGCCCGCGCAGCCGCAACACGGACTTCACCGGGCCCACTTCCTCCAGCGTCTGGTCCTCCAGCAAGCCTTCGTATCTCGTCCCATCCGCGGAGACCAGCATCGGCAGGAAGGGCAACGGCGCCGCGCTCATCCCAAAGGGCACGCGGTCGGGCCCGTAGTCACGTGAGGGGACATCACTGCCGTACTCGAGTGTTGCCTGCTGTACACCCTCAGGAGCCAGGAAGTCGACACGCAGCCATTTGACGGTGTTATCGTCCCGCCACCGCGTGACCACCTGGAACTGCGCGGTCGTCGGCCGGCCGTCAATGAGGATCTGAACATCGGCGGGATTGGCCAACTCGCCCTTTGGGAAGGGCACCCCCACTGTGATCGGGAGACGCCTCAGGCGCCAGTCGCCGGGGTGTATGCGGATGGGAACGCTGGCCCGCCGGGCCCGACCCGTGGGCTGGACAGGGCCCTGGACGACCACGACAGCACTCTCGAACCCCAGACCTTCGCGCGTAGCCCCCGCCACCTTCAGATGAACCGGCCATCTCTGGATTGCGGAGATGTCCGCGCGGTGGTTGCAGGCCCAGCCGGTGCCCGCGTCGCGGTTGTTGGTGGTACCGCGCAGAGCGTCGGAGTCCTCATCGGCTCTGCGACCCAGGGCCGGGCTGGCGCCGTACTGGACCCATCCCTTCGACGGGTGCTCGGGTGCCGTGACCCAACGGACGTGCAGGACGCCCTCTAGGTCGGCCCACGCGCCCAGCCTTGTCACCACCTCCGAGTCCTGGGCCGCTGCGCACCCCAAGAGCAACGCCGTCAGCAAAACGCTGATGTACCGAGTGTTCGCCATCATTACCAACTCCATGGGCATTGCGCAGGGATGATCCAGGAGTGCGCGTGCCGGCCCGTCGCCGGCGCCGTGTCACCGAAGCACTTTCGCCGGCGGGGCGGGCCCCACCTCGTCAGCCCGGTGGTGACACACCGTGTCACGGCACACGAGGGCGGCTATGGCACAGGCGGCAGCACGCGCTGCGACGTCTCAAGTCGCCTCCCGCCAGGCCGATAGTTCAACTGATGTCTGTGGGGCCAGGTCTGGTCTGCAGAGCTGCAGCAGACGCTACTCTCTTCGGGTAGCCACAGCACGCCTCGTGTGGGGCGCGGCATGCTCCTCCTGCTGCCCCGCAAGCAGAAGCTGTGCTGGTGGGGGCCACTGATTGCCCATCCGCGTCAGGCTTGAACTGTCACTGCTGTGCGTTCTGGGTGCGTACGTAGTCGCGTCCCTCAATAGGTGGATCGGAGCGCCTGTGCATGCCCTAAACGCTGTCAGCGCTATGGCAGGGACGCTCCACGCGGAGAGCGAGGGCCCCGGATGCGGCGCCACGCTGCATCTGGTGTGGCCCATGACTGACGTCCGCGATGCAGTCGATGTGGGGTACAACGATGACTGAGACGAAGCGAACACCGATACGGGTACTTGCGGTGGACGACGAGGAAGGCGTTCTGACCGCCTACCACGATGCGCTTTGCCCTCCGCGAGCCCAAGACAGCTCGCAGGACGCCCCATTGAACTCGCAGGTCGAGTTGTCCGGTGGCGACCCGGTGATGGTCGATGACCTCACCGCCGAGCTCACGACATGCCGTCAGGGTGACGAGGCCGTCGAGCAGGTGCGTCAGGCCTTGCAGGGCGGGCGCCCCTTCGCCGTTGCCTTTATTGATCTGAGGATGCCCCCCGGACCCGACGGCGCGCGGACCGCCGAGCTAGTCAGGCAGATCGATCCCTTCGTCCAGATTGTCATCGCCACCGGCTACTCAGACCACAAAGCCGCGGACATCTCTCGACGTGTCCCTCCACGACACCGCCTGCTCTACGTTCAGAAGCCCCTGCACCTGGAGGAAATCCGCCAGTTTGCCGGCGCACTGGGGGCGAAGTGGCAGGCCGAAAAGGTGGCCTCGCGGACCGAGGATGATCTGCGCAGGCTGGTACAGGAGCGTTCCGCGCGCCTGCACGCGGCCAACCAACGGCTCACCCAGGACATCGAAGATCGCCGGCGGATCACAGACCGGTTGCGCGCGCGCGAAGAGCAGTTGCGGCTGTTCGTTCAGTACACGCCGGCCGCCATCGCGATGTTCGATCAGGACATGCAGTACTTGGTGGCGAGCCGCAAGTGGCTCTCCGACCACCGCGTTGAGCAGACCGATATTGTCGGCCGAGACCACTATGCGGCGTGCCCTCAAGCCGACCCCAAGTGGCGAGCCATCCACGAGCGCTGCCTGGCGGGCGAAGTCCAGGCATGTGGCGAGGACCCAACGGCACAGCCGGACGGGTCCGTCGAGTGGTTCAGTTGGGAGGCCCACCCGTGGCAGGACGCCCTGGGACTCATCAGAGGCAGCATTATCGTCAGCGAGATCACCACGGATCGCAAACGCGTGGACGACGCTCTGCGCCAAAGCGAGCGCAAGTTCCATGACATCTTCCACAATGCTCAGGTCGGCATCTTCCGCGCCAGACTGGGCGAAGGCGTCATCCTGGAGGCGAACAGACGGGCCTCCGAGATGTTCGGGCACGCCAGTCCCGAGAGCATGTTGGCCGATCAGTTTAGCTACCGTGACCACGTGAGTCCAGATGTCATCCGACAGATAGGCTCTCAGATCAGGGATACAGGCGAGATCCGCAATATGGAGGCCCAGTTCGCCCGCAAGGACGGAACGCGGTTCTGGGGCCGGTTTTCCGGACGCGCCTACCCACAAGATGGGTACTTCGAGGGTGTCATCACGGACGTCACCGATGCCAGAGAGGCCATCGACGCGCTCAGGGAGAGTGAGCGTCGCTTCCGCGAGATGGCAGACCTGTTGCCCGACATGGTCTATGAAGCCGACAGCAGTCTCGTCGTTTCCTATGCCAATCAGGCGGTGTTCGACATACTGGGCTACACGGCTGATGATGTGGCCCAGAACAGGTACCGCCTGGACATGGTGGTGGACGACTCTGAGACAGCCTTAGAAGGCCTGGCGAAGGTGGCCCGGCACCGCGGCACCTCTGTTGGGCGCTACCGGGTGAAGTGCAGGGATGGCAGCAGCATACCCTGCGAGATCAACTCCCGGGCGATCCTCGATGCGACGGGGCAAGTGGTTGGCTTCCGGGGTGTCCTGCGAGACATCAGTGAGCGCGTTCGGGCCGAGGAAGTGCAGCGACTGGCCTCAGTAGGCCAGCTTGCCGCCGGGGTGGCCCACGAGTTCAACAACATCCTCGCCAGCATTCAGGGCAGGGCCGAGCTCGCTCAGATGACAGGCGACAAGGCGGCCCAGGATAGGCTGTTGGAGACGGTATGGCAGGCAACCGGTCGCGGGGCTAAGATCACCCGCAACCTGCTCAAGTTCTCACGCCCCTCAGAGCCCGTGCGTGAACCCACCGTCCTGAGAGAGCCCATCGATGCTGCGCTGGCCATGGCCGTCAGGGAGATAGCCAATGCAGGCGTGGTTGTCCAGCGCGACTACAGCGCACGCGATGCGTGTGTGCTCGCCGATGCAGGCCAGCTTGAGCAGGTGTTCCTCAACCTGATCATCAACGCGTGCCATGCCATGCCGGACGGAGGCGAGTTGCGCATCAGTATCGAGGGGGGGCCGGCAGACAGCGACCAGGGCCAGGTGGTCGTGTCCGTGGCTGACACAGGCACCGGGGTCTCGCCCCCAGATCTGCCGCACATCTTCGATCCATTCTTCACCACAAAGGGCCGCCTGGGTCAAAGTGAGCTTCCCGGCACCGGCCTGGGGCTATCTGTGTCTCACGGGATCATCACCGCGCATGGCGGCAAGATCGATGTCCGCAGTCACGTTGGGGTCGGTACCGTCTTCGAGATCCGGCTGGGCAAACATGCCCTGACCGCACGGGGGGCTTCCGCGGCCAGGCCCGAGCGGGCATACTCTCCGCGACCACCGGCCCATACTGGCCACGACCGCCGCGTGCTCGTCGCCGAGGACGAAGACAGTATCCGTGAGATCATCGCCGAGCTTTTGGCGGCAGACGGCTATGAGGTAGTGTCTGTCTCGAGTGCCGGGCAGGCCTGCGCCGCTCTGCAGCAGGAACCGTTTGATGTGGTTGTCTCGGACCTACTCATGCCGGAAGGGGGCGGCCGAGCAGTGGTGGCCGCCACCAAGAAGCTGGACAGTCCGCCACCTGTCATACTCGTCACCGGACGAGGAGAACGGAGCATTGTCGATGAAATGCTCGGCATGGGAGTCGTCGCCTACCTCGAGAAGCCCGTGGGGCTGACCGAGCTACTGCGGGCCGTACGCGGCGTCGTCGAGCCCGCATGCGAGCAGATCGCCTGATCTGGCCGACCTCACTATCATCTCCTGACACCGCCTGCCATTGCGCTACCTGTCCGTATCTGGTATACGGTACGTGGTGCAGGGACCCCAGCCACGGAGGCGTGGACATTGCCCAAGAGCCGCGGACGCGGGCGCCGACGGCCCATTGGCCGCAAGCGTCCTGTAGGCAGTGGCATAGCCCGCGCTCGCGTGCTGATCGTATGCGAAGGCCAACAGACGGAGCCACGGTACTTCGAGGCGCTTTGCCGACGCCTTGGCATCACCCGGGACGAGGTCGTGGTGTCGGCCAGCCGGTGCGGTTCACACCCGATGAGCGTCGTCGAGTGCGCCTGTCGAGTTGCACGGGCAGCGTCAAAGGGCGACGCGAGGTCCCAGAGCGCCTTCGACAGCGTGTGGTGTGTGTTCGACCGTGATGACCACGACAACGTTGATGTGGCAATGGGGACGGCGCGGGAGCGCGGATTCCGTGTCGCTTTCTCGAATCCGTGCTTCGAGCTATGGTTCTTGCTGCACTTCGAGTACTCGAGTGCCGAGATGACATCCGCGGATGCCTGTGCGCGTCTGCGTCGTTACATTCCCAACTACGGCAAGTCGTCCGATGTACTCGACTTGCTGATACCCCAGCAGAGGCGAGCGGCCATCAACGCCCAGCGGCTCCGCCGCTACCACCTTCGCGCACAGGATCCGCCGTCGAGGAATCCCTCGACAACGGTGGACAGACTCGTGACCGAGCTGATGCAGGTCGCCACGGCCGACAGCGGTGTCGTCACCGGGGCGGTATGCCCCTGTTAGCGGCCCGCTCCGATGCAGCCAAGACACGCTACCCACCTTCTAGAGAGGCGATCTAGATGAGAGCTATCGCGCGCACTGTGACGGTCCTGCTTGTCCTGGGGGGCGCCTTGGGCCGCCTTGCCTGGGCGGACGACTACATCGATGCACTCAAAAAGCAGGTCCGCAGTTACGAGCATGTGACTACCGGGTCCTTCGCCCCCATGTACGAGCCCCTCGCGCGCCAACTGGTGCTTGATTACCAGTTGAAGAAGGGAGTGGCGGTGGAGGTCGGTGGGAGTGTAAGCTCCTTCTCCATCCACCTGGCGAAGAGGACGGACATGAAGGTGTACTCACTGGACATCGACTCAGCGGCGATGCGGCTGCTGGGCTATCTGGTGGATGAGGCCGGCATGACGGGGCGTGTGGTGCCACTCGAGGGTGACGTGCAGGACATGCCCTTCAAGGACAACTTCGCCGACTTCATCTTCAGTCGTGGGTCCATTCCCTTTTGGCCCGATCAAGCCCAGGGACTGCGGGAGTGCTACCGGATTCTCAAGCCCGGCGGTGTGGCCTATATCGGGCACGGCGGATTCGGCAGGCTCCTGGCCAAGGAGACACGCGATAAGCTCGTACAGTGGCGGCTGGGATGGGGCAAGGAGCGCAAGAGACCCGAAGGTTGGCGCGGGCCCAAGGAGGGCATGCTCGAGTTGGCAAGGCAGGCCGGGATCAAGGACTACTGCCTGATAAAAGAGCCCTCCGTCGGATGGTGGCTCGAGTTCCGCAAGTGAGTTGTGGCGACGAGCCCGCCTCGATGCCCGGCGCTCCCTGTGCAGGGGGCGCCGGGCGTCTGATCCCGTGAGCCGCGACGGGCGGCAGGGGCGCTACTGGGCGGGCACCATCCGCTGCAGCGTGGCGAGCATGGTCGCGAGCTCCTCCCGCTGCAGGCTGAGTGTCGCCGGGTCCTCGCTGTATTCCGTGACAGACGTCAGCAGAGCATCCGGTACGGACAGCAACGCCCGGGCCCGCTCGACGGTCGCCTTGCCCTCGGCCGACAGCGGAGCCTGCTCAGCCTTGGCGATGAGGTCCCTCAGAAGCCAGTAGTACTCGTAATCCTCGATCCCGTCCCGGATGTTCTCCAGTCGTATGGTGGTCAGGGGCCCGTCGGGCCCGGCGCAGATGATTTGCCCATCGCCGTCGGGCAGTGTCCCCGAGTACTGAGGCACCCACTCCGTGAAAGGACCGCTGGTGATGGGCGTCTCGTTTCTGGCCCATCCTGCGACGCGGTAATACAAGAACCCGTCCACATCGTATTTCCAGGCCGCCGTGCCCATGAGCAGACGTGCCCGGATGGCCGGGAACTGGGTGAACCAGTTGAGCGCGGCTCTGTTCCGCGGGCCGCAGCAGATGTACCACCACACCTGCTTGCCCAGCTCGCGCCCTGCCACGGCCTTCTGCCGGTCCTCGTGGTAGCGCGGGGTCAATGGGACCCAGATGTCCATCCATTTGGCCACTGCGCTATCGCCGATGCCGTAGCTGCGGTCGTAGCCGGTGGTCATCAGGGGGATGTCGCCAAAGGCCTGCTTGATGACCCTCGCCGCCTTGCCGAGGGTTTCGAAGTCACTCGTCTCATCCAGGAAGTAGATGCCCATCCTGTCCTTGGGCCATCCCGCCTGCCTGAGGCGTGCGACCTCTTCGGTGAACATCTCGACGCACTTGTCCAGGTACTCGTCATAGTTGCTGACCCCGAAGCCGCGCTCCGGCTGCAGGGCCCACTTGGGGGCCAACACATACCCCACGTTCCACCAACCCGACCCTCGAGCCATCAAGCGCTTGAGCGCCTCGACATTGGCCAAGTGGTACAGACCGTCGCGGCCCTCCTCGCCCGTGGGCTGAGTGCGGTATAGATCGGCAACCGCCATGCGATGATCCAGGAACATGTCGAAGTACTTCCAGGCGAACTCCTCGTCATAGCGCTCCTGATAATACTTCGAGAAGTTGCCCTCGGTCATGCCCCAGATAGTCTTCAGATGCTGCTGGGTGGGCAGTGTGAAGTCCAGCACCCGAACGTTGAGACCGATGGTCTTCGAGGCGGCGTTCTGCGCGCCGACGACGAGCTCACCGGAGTACGTCCCTGCCGGGGTGTCCTTGGCCGCCCGCACGTCCAGCCACAGGGGCTGTACCTCCCCGCGGGGCACGTCGAAGGTCTTAAGGAAGCTCAGCAGGGGGTCGGGCCACCACTCAGAGGGCTCGGAGTTGGAGACCAGGGCGGGCTCCTTGGAGTGCACATAGCCCACGGGCGCCACGGAAGCGGAAATGCCCTCGGCCTGCAGACCCCGCAACTCCCACGTGACGCGGTCCAGGTCCACATCAATGGGCACGACGACGACTTGGGCGCCCTCATGCTCATTGCGGGCCAGACTGATGCTGACGGTGTCAGCGAACCGGCCGTCAAAGGGCACGTCCCGGCGGAATACTTTCACCATCGATGAAGCCACGCCCAGGGCGAAGTCTGTCTCCAGGCCACGGCCGCGGTTGTGCTCGGCCCCCGCCTCCGCGGGCAGGTCCTCCAATATCCGGCGGATCTCGGCCTGCTGTGCCGCGAGACCGCCCAGCAGGCTTGTGGCGCTCTCATCGCTCACAGTGTCCAGCGCATTGCGCTGCCTGCCAAGATCCGCGATGGCCTGTGCCACACCGTCCAGACGCGTCTTTGTCCTTGATGGCATTCCGCGCGCGCCTGCACGTTCGGTCGCCCGCCCCAGTGCCGATTGCGCCACTGCCAGCGTCCTGTTCACCGTCGCGCGGTTGAGTGTGCTGGCCAGCTCAGGGGTGCGCTGCAATGACAGGATGAGCTTGGGGCGTTGCCGGTAGTCCTCGGTCTCCGAGGCAATGAAGTACGCGACGTCCCCCTTAGCCTTTGCCGCGCTGGGCCATAGGTGCAGCCCCGCGTTCGTCTGGGGGTCATCAATCCAGCGTTGCGCAGCCGCCGGCGGGATGGTGAAGGTGACCCAGCCCTCCGTCTTGGCTGGCACGGTGGCCTTGGCGACCCACTGGGTGGAGAAGTCGATGTCGGGCTCGCGGGCTCCGCCGCTGCCCGCCCACTTGGCCGAGTCGTGCTTGCGATAACTCCAGCAGGGGGCCCCGGGCGTGGGGACGCGCTCGCCATCACCCGTACCCTCCTGCCAATCGGCATTGGCGGGGGTCAACTCGTGCATGTCCACCGTGAGGTCTTGTGTCGGGAATTCCTTGGAGCGGTGGTAGAGCATCAGCTTCGCGCCGGTCACCCGACTGCCCGGGGACACACAGCGTGAGTCGAATCGGATGATCGAGGTGTAGTGCTCTCCCCATCGGTTGATGCCTGCCGTGAGGGTGGAAGACACTCCGTAGTTCACGAATGCCACCGATGGCGGTTGGTACATCATGAAGTCCTCGGTGCCCGCGTAGCCCTCGAAGCCGTCCTGGAAGGTGACGTCGAGCTGTGCGGCCCATGGCCGGCAGCACACCAACAACACTGCGATGATCGCGGCACTTTTTCGCACGTATACTCACTCCTCATCTATTGTCTGGACGCCGGACGCTCGGCGGTCGCGCCAAGCGCGCCGCCCTCGCCACGGACGTCTCGGGTCAGTCGTAAGAAAGCTGTGCAGTTGCCGTGCAGTCGCGGTCGGCCCGTAGGCGGACCCAGTGAGCGCTGAAGCCCTCCGGGAACTCGTGGGACAGGCCTTCCCCGGGCGGGACCGCCAGACGCCGGTACACATGCCAGGCGCCGTCCGCCGTGAAATCCACCTCGAGGGCGAACTGCACCGGCTGGGCTTGATCG
>Ga0272441_10010416_pt1 | contig 14072 bp, 10 predicted proteins | sample SSMProp6N_FD_193582 | JGI IMG/M metagenome (GOLD analysis project Ga0272441, IMG submission 193582) | Marine sediment archaeal communities from Little Sippewissett salt marsh, Falmouth, MA, United States - SSM-Prop-6N | ecosystem: Environmental > Aquatic > Marine > Wetlands > Sediment ... | reverse complement strand
CCTGACCAGCGGCAAGCTGGCGCTACTGGTGTTGCTCGGTGTCCCGCTCGCAGTGATACCGTTGTGGCTGCTCGGCTACCGGGTGCGCAGGTTGTCGCGCAACAGCCAGGACCGGATTGCCGACATCGGTGCCTTCGTCGACGAAGTGCTGTATGGTATTCACACCGTGCAGGCTTTCTGTCACGAACATATCGATCGCCGTCGCTACGGCGAACAGGCGGAAGCGGCTTTTGATGCCGCTATCAAACGGACCCGTGTCAGCGCGCTGCTCACGGCCACGGTGATGCTATTTACTTTTGTCGCGATCAGTCTCGTGCTGTGGGTGGGCGGACATGACGTCCTGGCCGGGCGCCTTAGCGGCGGGCAGCTATCGGCGTTCGTGTTTTATGCCTTGCTGGTCGCCGGTTCGGTGGGTGCGCTGAGCGAAGTGGCCGGCGACCTGCTGCGCGCTGCCGGTGCAACCGAGCGTCTGCTGGAACTGCTCAACACCGAACCCGCGATCTCGCCGCCGACAAAGCCGCTCGCACTGCCCGAACCGCCGCGTGGCGAAGTAGAGCTGAGCCGCGTGACCTTCTATTACCCTTCGAGGCCTGATGATCCAGCGCTCAAGGAGCTGTCACTGCGTTTGCAACCCGCGCAGAAGGTTGCCCTGGTCGGCCCGTCGGGTGCCGGTAAGTCAACGGTACTGCAACTGCTGTTGAGATTCTACGATCCTGATGCGGGCGTGGTTCGTTTTGACGGTATGGATATTCGCGAAGCCGATCCACAACAAGTGCGTCAGCGCATGGCACTGGTACCACAGGACCCGGTCATATTCAGTGCCGATGCCTGGGAGAACATCCGCTACGGCTTCTCCGACGTGAGCGATGCGGAGGTTCGGCGCGCTGCCGAAGCAGCGCACGCGGCGGAGTTTCTAGACCGTTTGCCACAGGGCTTCAACACTTTTCTGGGCGAACGCGGCGTCCGCCTGTCCGGTGGACAACGTCAGCGCATCGCCATCGCCCGCGCTATCTTGCGTGATCCAGCTGTACTGCTGCTGGATGAAGCCACCAGTTCGCTCGATGCCGAAAGCGAACGCCTTGTGCAGGAAGCGCTCGAGCAGCTGATGCAGGCGCGCACCACGCTGATCATTGCGCATCGACTGGCAACGGTACGCAAGGTCGATCAGATCCTGGTGATGGACCACGGCCATATCGTCGCCAGCGGTCGCCATGACCAGCTGGTCAATGAAGACGGTCTCTACGCGCGACTGGCGGCGCTGCAGTTCCGCGACGCACCGGCCTCTCTCGAGCAACCGGCCCATGCGTTCAGCCGAGTTTGACAACTTACCTGACGCTCGCGATGGGCTTACCCGGAAAGAGCGCATCGTCTTGACTTGCATCGATCAATTGCAACAAGAGCGCGATAGTCGTTCCGTGCCTACCACAATGCTTTATGGCCGTGTTTGCGAATACGTCGATATGAGTGAAGCTGAGTTGCAGTTTATTTTGCAGCGCCTTTCGGATCTTCATCATCGGCGTTGAGACACAGGCGAGAGGCAAGAACGTCGAGAAATGCCGGGCAATAGGGGTTGCGCGCCCTGAACAGCGCGTCAAGCCACAGGATTTTTCTGCTCTGCCTGTAGGCGCAGTGATTTGGGTAACAGACCGCGTTCCACCGTTTCGAACAGCCCCTGGACCAGCAGGGCGAGTAGCGCGGCGGGGACCGCGCCTTGCAGAATCAGGCTGATATCGTCAAGACGGATGCCGGTCAGGATCGGCTGGCCGTAGCCGCCAGCGCCGATCAGTGCCCCCAGCGTCGCGGTGCCGACATTGATCACGGCCGAGGTCTTGATGCCGGCGACCACCGAATCGGGCTGTGCGTGCAGTTTGACCCGGGCATTCATGCGACTCATCGCCACTTCATCGATTGCGCCGGCCAGCCGCTGGAACTGCGCGACGACCTCTGGCGCGCGTTGTTCCAGGTCGGCGCGATAGACGATCACTGCGTCATAGACCGGGAAATAGTCAAGATCGTCTTCGAGCGCGAGCAGCTTGTAGTACTCGATTTCCGCATCGGTGGCGTACAAATCGATGACCTGTAAAGTGCCGGCGTCGATGCCGCGATAAGCCAGGTCGTGATCCAACCCGCGCACGCTCTGCTGAGGCAGGTGGTAATGTTGTTGCAGCCCCGGCCAGCCATCGGCGCGATTCATGAATTCGTTGCCGAAACCGAACACCAGCTCGGGGTGGCTTTTCAGGTCAGAGATGCGGCGCAGATCGAGTTGCCGGGCCAGCGATTGCTTGACACCAATCGCGTAGCTGTTGTTAAAGCCAAGCGAATCCGTCATGCGCACACCGCGCGCCGCCAGTGCCTGTTGCAGCTCGGCTTGGGTGCGCAGGTTTTCACCCGCCAGGATCTCACGCAGCAGCGTGCCAGTGTATTCGGGGTAGGCATCGATGTCGCCGCTCAGCAGCGCATTCCAGACGACACGGGTGCCGCCCAGCTGGCGTTGATGCACGGCTTCGGCGCCCGCATGCCGGGCGAGGTGGCGCAACACTTCCGCGAGGATTACCGATTCGGTGAACGCTTTGGAGCCGACCGTGATCCGCGTCGGTGTCTCGGCACTCAACGCCGACAGCGGCAGCAGTGCGATGGCCACGGCCAGCAGCGCGGCCGGCCACGCGCACGCTCGCTTCATTCGAGCGCCTCGGCGAGCTTTGCCATGGGTTCACGTTGCGCCGAGATGAACGCTTCGACAAAGGGCTCGGCGGGTGAACGGGCCAGATCCGCTATGCTGCCGGTTTGCACAATGCGGCCCTCGCGCATCAGCACCAGCGTCTGTCCGAAGAACACGGCTTCGGCGATGTCATGCGTGACCATCACGACGGACTTGCTGAGCCGAGCGAAGATGGCTTTGAGTTCCTGCTGCAGCTGGTAACGTATCATCGGATCCAGCGCGCCCAGTGGTTCATCCAGCAGCAACAGGTCCGGGTCCAGCATCAGTGCCCGCATCAGGCTGACGCGCTGACGCTGGCCGCCGGAGAGTTCGGCCGGGTAGCGTCGCATCAGGTCCGCCGGTAGCCTGACTAACTCGGCCAGTTCCGTCAGGCGTTGTTCGATCCAGCCGCGATCGCGGCGCAGATAGCGCGCCATCACGGTCACGTTGTCGCGGACATTGAGATGCGGAAACAGACCGCCCTCCTGAATCACGTAACCCATGCGCTGGCGTAGCTGCAGAATATTCTCTGGCGCTAGCGTCCTGCCTTCGAAGCTTATGCTGCCCGAATCAGGCTGAATCAGGCCGGCAATCAAACGCAGCAGGGTGGATTTACCGCAGCCGCTGGGACCGATCAGCACCCGGGTCTCGCCGTTCGGCACCTGCAGATCCGTCGGCGCCAGCACCTCGGTATCACCATAGCGTTTGGAAACCTTTGACAGTTGCAGCATGCCGCTAGTGTGGTGAATTCAGTGCGTCAATACAAGCCTGAACGCGAATCACCGCTCAGCCGACAATTGCGATCGTTTGGCCCAGCTTAAAGTCATTCAACGGGTCCGCGCTCTGACCGGTAGCACCTTGCACGACGTTCGCGCCGATCAGGCTCGCGACGGTTGCACCTGGTGCGATGACACCCGTTGGCAGCATGGCACCGGGCAGCATGCCGCTGCTGATAGCGTCGAGCGTCGGGCTTTTGTCAGGCAGACCGAATTCTGAGAGAGTGCCAGGTTAACCGCGCTTTGCCAGTGCCTGCGCTGCCAGCGCGAGACGGATTGGTTGATACGCAGACAAAAATCACGCTGCGTTCAGCCCCATGATCGTTCGCAGCTCTGCGCTGCTCAGCACGTGGCAGTAGATCCTGTTGATGATCTCGAGCTCGCGCTGGTGCAGTTCGAGGGTTCCGGCTGCGCAGCAGTCCTCGATCAAAACAACGTTGAAACTCTCGTCGGCCAGACTGCGCACGGTGGATGAGACGCACTGATCGGTATAGACGCCGGTCACGATCACGTGGCGAATGCCCATATTACTCAGTATCAAGCGCAGATTGGTGCCAGTCAGCGCGCTGTCCGTGGTCTTCGTGACGACGATCTCATCGCCGGTTGGCGCGAGCTCAGGGATGATCTGTGATTCTTCTGTGGTTTTTGGCATCAGCAGATTGTTCCAGCCCGGCATTTTCTGACTCAGTGAGCGGTCACGGCCGTCGTCGAGCAGGCAGGCGATGCGCGCATGGACAACGTCGATCTTGCGATCACGAAACGTTTGCTGCAGCGCACGCAGATTCGGAATCACGGTATTGTGCATGCGATCAAAAAACGGCGCCCAGCGTGCCTGTGCTTCGGCGGTGGGCTTGGGCGCAAGACCATAGTTCTGCACATCGATGCACAACAATGCCGTTTCAGCCGGCGGCAGCACCAGGTCGTCAGGTTCCGGAGCGGCCTCGTAGTAAAACGAACGATAAGCGGTCTTCCAGTTCATCGCGGCAGTCTCCCGAATTGTCGGCGGTGATTAATCAGCGGCGTCACGCCCGACAGTTTACACGAACATCGCAATGCACCGGTGCCAGGTCTTTCGTTTTGCATGCGATACTAATGCCGGGGAATACCTCAAGGCCCGAACAGGCCAGCGGCGAGTCTCCGTGCGCGTTTTGCCGGGATCGCGAAAGCGGGCTACTGTTCGGCCCAGTGATGCCACTCAAAGTCTTGTGCAAGACGTGACGCATCTGGTGTAAACCTGGCCTGCTCAGTTACAGGAATGGCTGGTGGTGTCAACGCAAGTTTCATCTCACGCGTTACTATGTATAGAGAATGTGCAGTCCAGGCAAATTTCTACTTCCAGCGATGAGATAGGGAGCGAATCCAAAGTTTAAGATGTAGTGGTAGATTTGATGATTATCAATAAGCGAAGTGGTACCAGGAAACAGCTCGATCTCTATGTTGATGTTGAGAGTCGTGGTGAGTCTTTGGGCCTTTACCAGACGCGGGACATTAACCTAAACGGTGCCTTTCTGAATAATTGCGGTAGCACGCTTCATCCAAGCGATACACTCGAACTGCAATTTCATATTCATGATGGCGAATCAAGTCCTCTGCGTTTGCGCGCGACAGTCACCCGGGCAAGCGATGAGGGCGTGGCTGTTTTGTTCGATTATCGCGCTCAGGAATACAGGCGCCTGCTGAACCTACTCTCCACCTACGCGACTGATGGACATACGTTGAAGATACCTGGGTTTTGGTATCTGGGCATGGACAACGGACACGAGCAAGGGGGCGCTCATTAGCCGGTTGATGACAACGTCAAAAGACAGCTGCTCTGTTTCACTCCAGTGGGACAGCGGGCTGGGTTTTTTCGTCGTACTCGATCAGGCGATAATTTTTTCAACATTGGTTCGTTGCTGGATTGACGCGATTGCGCCCTCGACCAGGATGGCGTGATTTTCACCCGTGGCCGTTTCAACTGCGGCGGACATGGTTTCGCCCGTGTCTGGATTGAGAACGTCGTCTATGTGGTAGTACTCGGCACGGGTGCGGTAACGGTCGATGTCGATGATCATGTAACCGTTGCTTTCCAGATCGACGTACTGGGTGTGCGGATTGTTGAACAGTGCGAACTCCTCCAGACCCTTGACTAGCTCCGGGTTCGGGTCGACGAAGAAAGGCGACGAGATCGCCGGGCCGACGAATTCCACGGCCTGCGAGCCGTGACCAGTGACAGGATCGTATAACATCGGATCGTACGGGTTGAAGCTCAGATCATGCGCCCAGGATGAATGGAAATCACCGGTCAGTATCACGGTGTTATCAACCTTCTGTGATTGCAGGAAGCTGAGGAAGCGCTGCCGCGCGCCGGCATAGCCATCCCACTGGTCGGTGTTAAGCGGGATGCGAACGTCCGGCGACAGGCCGTCTGCTGCGACGCTCAGCTGCCCAACCATGACCTGCTGGCCGACAAGGTGCCACTGTGTGTTTCGCTCTGCAGCCCGTTCGATCTGGCGATACAACCAGGCTTCCTGTTTCTGACCGAGCAGCTGCCGGTCGGCGCGGTTGATTTCGCTTAGATAGAGCGACAGGTCCTCCGGAGAGACCAGCAAGTCCGAAGTCACGCCGTCGATCAGCTGTGGCACTTGCTGTTCACGACCGAAAAGGCGAGTGTCGAGCATGTCGAGCTGCGCCAGGTCGCCAAAGCGGAAACGCCGGAATATGCGCTGGTGGGCTTCTCGCCATCCGAGGTTGTCACGCACCGGCAACCACTCGAAATATGCCTGCAGCGCCGCGGCCTTACGAACGTCCCAGTCACCCTCGTCGGGTTGATGATTCTCGGCGCCGTCGGTGTAGGCGTCATTGGCAACCTCGTGGTCGTCCCATACGACGATCCATGGGTGCAGCCGGTGTGCCTCCTGCAGTTGAGGATCACGGCGGTATTGTGCCAAGCGGGTGCGGTAATCCGCCAGTGACACGGTTTCTCTGTTTGGCTCCGGGATGCGATTGATTGCGGTGCCGTCGCCGTAGGTCTCGTTGCCGTACTCGTAGGTGTAGTCGCCCAGGTGTACGATCGCATTCAGGTTGTGCTGCTGTGCCAGTAGGCCATAGGCGCCGAAGAAGCCGGCCGGGTAGTTCGAGCAGGACGCGACGCCCAGGCGAATCCTGTCGGTCTCGTAGGGCAGGGTACGGGTGCGACCCACTGGTGAGGCTTCGCCTTTCGCGTAGAACTGGTAGTAGTAGGTCGTATCGGCCTTCAGGCCGCGCGCATCGATCTTGACGGTGTAGTCTGCATCCGCAGCCGCAAAGCTCCGGTACCAGCGGACCACATGCCGCATGCGCGGGTCTCTAGCAACCAGACATTTCACCGGGATGCGCTGATGCGCGTTGTTGGGTGTCACACGCGTCCACAATATCACGCGGTGATTCAGCGGGTCGCCGCTGGCAACGCCGTGACGAAAAGCATCGCCGGGCAACAGATCTTCTGGACGGGGTGTCCATTTGCCGCGAGCCAATGCTGACGGCGAGATGAAGGTAGCGGTGGATGTTGCGGCTAACCGGTTCAGGAACGTGCGTCGCGAAATCGTCATGCGTCGGCCCTCATTGCTGCGATTTAATCGGCACGAGTATACTAACGGGATGTGACAAAATTATTGACGATCTGTGACAGGACTACTCGTTATTGCCCAGCCATGCTTGAGGTTGTCGAAAGAATGGCCGAAGAAAATTGTACGCTAGCTTTACAGGATCAATAATGTGATTTTTTCGGTTTTATTCGATAATGATCATCACAAAGCTTAATTTGAAATTACGAGTGCGACGATGAAGATCGGTCTGGCATTGGGAAGCGGCTCGTCGCGAGGATGGTCACACATCGGTATTATCAATGAGTTGGCAAAACTCGGAATTCATCCGGATATCGTGTGTGGCACTTCGGTTGGCGCAATGGTTGGTGCAGCGTATGCGATGGGGAACCTCGATAAACTCAAGTCATGGGCCTGCTCGGTCACAAAGCTCGACGTGGCGAGATTTCTGGATATCAACGCATCGTTCACAGGCTTTGTAAATACCGAGAGGTTTCACAGCTTCCTGAATGAGAATATTACCGCCGATGAAGAATTGATCGAAGATCTTCCCAAGGTCTTTGCTGCCATTGCGACCGACCTCGATACCGGTAGGGAAGTCTGGCTGCAGGAAGGATCCGTCCTCCAGGCAGTGTGGTCCTCGATGGCATTACCTGGTCTTTTTCCCGCCATCAGGTACCACAACCGTTGGTTGGTTGATGGCGGACTAGTCAACCCGGTGCCGGTTTCTGTGTGTCGCGCACTCGGCGCCGACGTGGTTATTGCGGTCAATTTGAACGGGAACATCATCAGCAGACGTCTGGGCAAATCTGTGGTGAAAACCGAAAACGCAGTCAGCCAAAAATTATCAGAACTGGTAAAAGAATATACGAGCCTGTCCTTGTTCGAACCGGGTAACACAGAACAGCCACCCGGCCTTTTGGATGCGATCGCAACCTCTGTCAAGATTACGCAGGATAGAATTACCAGGAGTCGCCTCGCAGGTGAACCTCCAGATATTTTGTTTTCGCCGAAACTATCAGATATCGGTCTGCTGGAATTGTACCGCGCCAAAGAAGCAATAGAGGAAGGCCACAAGTGCGTGCAGCGAATGGTTAACGAAATTGAGGACGTACTCGGGCGCGTCCAACATTGAAAAGAAGTCGCTTGGATTCAGTGGTTCAGCCAAAGCGCAAGATGCAGGAGATTGCCACGCCGCCGTCGCGGCTCGCAATCACTATGAGGTGAGACAGCAATGGTTCCTTCCTCTTTGTCCTACCTTCTGCGCTATTCTGATAAACTAAGGCGCAGCTTCTTGACATTCATGTTGATCGCCACGCATTTGCCATGTTCGATACCAGCTACCGAGTTATCCTTTTCTCTCTATTGTCCATGATCATCGCTTCAGGTCTGCTTTATTTCGATACCGCAACTATCGTGGCCTATGCCTTGCTGGTGATCGGTTTCTTCGGTGTCGGCATTGGCATACTGATCGGTTTCTTCAAAATGATCAGGGAATCAGACTAGGCGGCATTTCTCACCACTGTGGGTCGCGACTGCGAAGTGGCCACCCCGGGCAGGCTCGCGAGTTTCAGCTGACCTTTATTCGTTCCGGCAACACGCCGGCCCCATTTTTTCGCGCGATGTATTCATTGGCTTGTTCGATGTAAGAAAGCAGCACAGGCACCAGGAACAAGACCAACAAGGTTGCAAAGCCCAGGCCGAACGATATGCTAACAGCCATCGGTATCAGGAACTGGGCCTGTAATGAGGTCTCGAAAAGCAGCGGCGTTAAGCCGGCAATCGTCGTCAATGAAGTCAACATGACCGCTCTCAAACGCAGGCAGGCGGACTCGACCAATGCGTCACGGATGGCCATGCCTTTCGCCCTTAGTTGTTTATAGAAGGTCACCAGGATGATGGAGTCGTTTATCACAATACCCGACAGGCCGAACATGCCGAATTGCGACAGGATGGTCAGATCAATGCCCAACAGCCAGTGCCCGAAAATCGCGCCGCAAATACCGAATGGAATCACCGTCATGACAGCCAGCGGCCAGCTGTAGGATGCAAACACCCAGGCCAGGATGATATAGATCATCACCAGCGCCAGCATGCCTCCCCGTTTCATGTCGGTACTGGTCTCACGTTCTTCCTCTGCTTTTCCTTTGTATGTGACCTGCAAGCCATACTCGTTCACGATCTCCGGTATCACGGTTTCCTGTAACTTTCTTAGAACTTCATTGGCGTTGGTCTTCTTCGCATCGACTTCCGCGGTGACATGCACGCCTAGTCTGGCATCGGTATGACGCAGCAATTCCAGTCCTTGCTGAGAGCTGAGTTCAACTACATTACTGAGTAACAGCCGATCGCCCGAGCTGGTGATGATCGGCAGAGTTTCGAGGATGCCTTTGAATTTGCGCTCTTCTGCCGGCAGCATGATGCGCACTTCGATCTCCTCGTATGAATCGTAGAATATCTGCAGTAGCTGACCATCGAGAGCGGCGCGTAACTGACGGCCGACTTCGGCGATGGTCAGACCGGCTGCTTGCGCCAGCGGGGTGAGCTCAAAAATATACTGCTGACGGCCATAAGGCATGTCATCGAGGATATTGCTCAGGCCAGCATAGCTTTTCATCGCATCAGCGAGTTCCTCGGCAGCACGCTTCAGCGTGATCGCGTCTGCGCCCGATAGAAAGATGTCCAGATCACGGCCAGGCGGTCCGCCACGCGGGCTGCTTATCGACAGCTGTTCGACACCGGCAGGTACATCCAGCCGGGACTCCCATTCTTCGATGATGGCGGTATTGCGGACGCTGCGTTCATCGGGCTCAAGCAATTCGACTTGAAGCATCGCGTATTGATTGCCACTCTGGTAATTTCTGCCACCATCAAAACTCGCGGTATTACTGCGTAGCAGGGCTGCTCGGATCAACGAACCCTGCTCACTCAAGGCCGCATCGGTTTCAATCAGACGCTTTTCCATCTGGTCGGCAAAAGCACGCACCTGTTCCGGCGGTGTGCCAGCAGCAAACTTGACGCTGGCGTTGATTACGGTGCTTTCCGGTTGCGGAAAGAACTGAAACTTTACTTGCCCAAAGACAACCAGTGAGACTGCCAGTACCAGTGAACACAATGCGATCGTCAACGTCGTCAAACGGTGCTCGATCGCACGATGGATCGCCGGTCTGAAATAGACATCTCGGAACTTGTTGAATCCATCTTCCAGTTTCTGCCGTAACGCAGTGTTCTTTTTATGGTGGTTTCGGTGAAAGCTATGGCGCAGATGCCCTGGCAGGATTAGAAAACTCTCGATCAATGAAGCGATGATTACACAGACCACAACGAACGGGATATCGAACAGGATCGAACCGATGATGCCTGTGACCATCATCAATGGAAGGAACGCGGCCACTGTCGTCAGCGAGGAGGACGTCACCGGCGCCAGCATGCGCGTTGCGCCGCCTTCAGCGGCCATCAGAGAATTCTCGCCGTACTGGTAGTGGGTCAGCGCATCCTCACCCACGACAATGGCATCATCAACGATAATCCCCAGCGTCATGATCAGGGCGAACAGGCTGATCATGTTGATGCTGCCACCAAAAAAATACAGCACGGCCAGCGCACCCAGGAATGATGTCGGTATGCCGATAGCGACCCAGAACGCGACGCGCCCGTTCAGGAAGATGTATAAGATAGCCAGCACCAACAACAGGCCGGAAATACCGTTCTTGACCAAAAGCCCGATCCTTTGCTGTATCAGTTCGTATTTTTCGTCGAATACGACCAGCTCGATCGATGGCGCCAAAGTCTCTTGGGTTTCGGTCAGCCACTGCTGCATGATTTCAGCTGACACCAGGGCATCGGTACTTTCGGTCCGCTGCAAGTTCATCAGTATCGCCGGTTGGCCTTGATAGAAGATCTCAACCTGGTTTTCTTTGGGTCGTCGCTCGATCTCGGCGATATCATCCAGCGTGAGCTTCTGACCACTTGCGGTGGTTAGCAGGTCCAGTGAGGCGAATTCCTGCACATCGCGTTTACGTTGCAGTCCTCTAACTTCCCGTGCGGCCTCACTTTCAGCAACCGTGCCGGCCGGTATATCCTGGCTTTGGCTAATGATACGATCACCGATCTGGTTCAAAGACAGTCCGAGCTGCTGGATTTGCTTTGCACTGACCTCGATGGCGATCTCTTGCTCAGGCATACCACTGAATTCCACTCGCGCGATGCCTCTATCGAGGAGCTCCCGTTCAAACTGGTAAGCCAGCGGGCGCAGCTCCTCCAGTTCACCAGCGGCGGTCAATATGATGGTTGCAACAGCCTCGTAACGAGCGATCTTGGTGACGATCGGTTCTTCAGCGTCCGTGGGCAAGTTTCGAATATTGGAGACAAACTGTTTTACCTCATCCAGGGCGACGCCCATGTCTGTGTTTTCCTCGTATTCGATGACGATAGCGCTGAGGCCGCGCGTCGAAGTGGATGTCATTTCCTTCTTGCCATCGAGTGTCCGCAGGGCCTGTTCCAGCGGAACAGTGATCGAGCGCTCGACATCCTCGGCACTGGCGCCCGGCCAGATGACATTTACCGTTATATAGTCAAGCGCAAAATTTGGAAAAAACTGTTTGTTCAATTGGGTCAGGCTGTAAGCACCGAGAATGATCATCACCGCCATCAGCAGGTTGGCGGCAACCGGATGTTGCGCAAACAGGTGGATCAGTCCGCCAGAGCGGGTATGCGAATTACCTCGACTAGACCTGTCTGGAGGTGATGGTTCAGCCGGCTGCGACGGCGGCAGGCGGTCCGAGGTCATGGGCGCTGGCCTGAGATCTGCTGGGAGATTTCGGAGTCCGTCGTCTTTTGGTTTCGCACTTCGACCTTGAGGCCGTTGACCGCGAGCGGCAACTGGGTTGTGATGATTTCATCACCGGTCGTGAGGCTGTCACTGCGCACGAGTATAAGTTGCTTGCCATCGCGATACTGGTTGCCCAGTTTCTCGACTTTGACAGCAACCAGTCGGTCGTTGTCAACCCGGTAAATGCGGTCGGTGCCATAGATCGAGGAAACCGGTACGCTGAACACCCCTTCTAAAGCCGGTAATTCCAGCGTCACTTCCAGAGTATCTCCGATAGTCAATGTGTCCGCAGCGTGTCTGTCCATGATGAAAAGTGCATCTACGCCGTGGTCATCGCTGCCTATCGAGCCCGAGATCCGGTCCAGAGTGGCAACGCGTTCACCGGTATCAGTTTTGACCGTCGCCTGAAAGGGTTGCTGCTGCGTTAGAAAATGTTTAACAATGCTGATGAATTTCTGTGGTAACTGCGCACGCAACTCGATGCGGTCGGTCGCATACATTTCAAGCAAAGCTTCACTGGGACGCACGCGCTCACCAGGCGAGACCATGGTCTCAAGAATGATACCGTCGAAAGGTGCGGTAACTGTTGCGCGAGCCAGGTCAATCTCGGCCTGCTCCAAAAGTGCGCGGTTACGGCTCAGCCGCGCTTCGAGTTGAGCGAGTCGGGCAGGGTGATCGGCGACGCTGAGTTGCCTGCTATTCAGCGCTAGCTTCTGATTATTCAGGGCCTCTTTCTGTGTGTCGAAACTCGCCTGGCTGGTCAGATTGGATTTGCTGGTCTTCTCCTCTCGAGCCAGCTTTCTCTCTGCCAGAGCGACCAGGGATTTCTCCAGCTCCAGTGCGGCAAGGTCATATGTGTAACGATTCTTCTCGGACATGATCAATGCTTCGAGTTCCGCAACAGATGATTTCCTCTCTTCGAGTGCCAGTCTGGCATCGGTATCATCGAGCAAGATAAGCACCTGACCGCTGTCAACGATCTCGCCTTCGTTGACTTCGAGTGAGACCACGTCGGCATCGATGATCGACGTGATCGTGGCTGTATAAGGTGATTCGACACTGCCGTACATTTGCAGCTGGGGGCGTTTGGCGCCATCGATGAGCCGGTGTGTCTGTACCTTCCAGGATTTCTCTTCCTTGGCTTTGACGGGCGGCTCGGGCTGGAGAGCCTTGAGCATGACCAAAAGGACCGCAGTCACGAGGATGATAATCAGCGGTATGGCGATCGATTTGCGGCGCTCCTGTTGCCAGAAAGACCCGAAATATTGTGGTAAGTTCTTATCCATAACAAACTGATGTAGAAAGTAAACGCAGGCATAAGTTTCAGCTGCGCGATGTTACAACTTATTCCGATATGTTGGATCGCGGGATCACAGTACCCGTTTCCAACTGGCCGGCACGCTGTGCGAGCCGTTAACTCGAAGAGTTTCGATCTACCGCGTCTGCGATTGGCGTGATATTACTGACGATAGGGAGATATCGTTGCTCACTGCCTGCACAAAGTGAATTGCTGTCGCTGACCTTGCGTCCTCTTGCCATGGCGCGGTTCCTGATATACACTCCGCGCCGAATTGGCGTCTCTCACCAGGATTACCGGAGCAGGCGCAGGACGGACCAGCCTGAACCGTGAAAGCCATGTTCGAAAGGCACGCTGCATCTTCGATCATCCGAGCTTTGTCAAACACGCCACTAGCCAATCAGTCGTAGCCGCTTGGTGAGAAATGCCGGGCTAAGGGGTAATGGCACTTGCTTAAGCATCAATCGATCGGAATAGCGTCATTGCGAGGAGCGATAGCCACGAGGCAATCTTGCCGGCGCGTGCGATTCAGAAGGTTACAACTAAGTGCGTTACATTTTCCAGGAAAATTCACACTTCGTGCCTCACAATCATAGCATGAAGCGAATATGTCACGAGTAAGTGCCATTGGGGTCAACGGGTGGTTAGCTCAGCTGGTAGAGTGTCGCCATCACACGGCGAATGTCGGGGGTTCGAATCCCTCACCACCCACCATTTCGGACCGGTAGTTCAGCTGGTTAGCCTGCATCTTGCACGAGGGCGGAGGTTAGAATACCAGCCTGTCACGCCGGCGGTCGCGGGTTCGAGTCCCGTCCGGTCCGCCATGCCATGTTGTCGCCAGGCTCCCAGATTCGGAATCGGGTCTAGCTATTCATAGCGTCGGCGACTGAATTTCTCCCCGAAGAGC
>Ga0272441_10010415_pt1 | contig 14072 bp, 16 predicted proteins | sample SSMProp6N_FD_193582 | JGI IMG/M metagenome (GOLD analysis project Ga0272441, IMG submission 193582) | Marine sediment archaeal communities from Little Sippewissett salt marsh, Falmouth, MA, United States - SSM-Prop-6N | ecosystem: Environmental > Aquatic > Marine > Wetlands > Sediment ... | reverse complement strand
TGAGATACAGAGCCTTTCAAGAAGTGAGGCTGCCTGCTACAATTACATGCTCTCGGTCCGTAAGTTTTCCAAATCAATAGGATATGTTATCCTTGCAGAGAATGATATTGACCGTCTGACAATGCAATGCGACATTGACGCTATTGTTTCGGTTTCCCGCGCAATGGCGGACAGGCTGGCCGAGGAAAGCGGAAAGCTGAGCCTTATTTCATATTATGACCATGAAAAGGGCTCTGATCTTATCCAGTTCAGGGTACGCAGGAGCAAGAAATTTAAAACATTTGACGTCAGGAATATACTGACTCAATTCTCCATAGAAAACGGAGGGGGACATGAAGGTGCGATCGGGTTCAGGATTCCGCGAAAAGAATTGCCCGATCTCAGTTCCTATGTTGAAACTCTCATCATCGGCATTGAGAACACAATTGAATCACTCACATGAACCAGGGCGGTAAGAGCCTGTTCAGATACTAATTTTGGAAAATATTTATGTCATATTATACATTAATCGCAACTTCCGCATTCGGAATAGAATCCGTGGTCGCGGATGAGCTTCGCAAACTCGGCTACAATGAACTTACTGTAAATGACGGCCGGGTGATTTTTACAGGTGATGAGACTGATATTGCCAGGTGCAATATCTGGCTCAGATGCGCGGACAGGGTACTGGTACGTATGGCGGAATTTCCCGCACGTGATTTTGAGGAGCTTTACCAGGGAGTACTGGCTGTTGAATGGGAAAAGATAATCCCTGAAAACGGCATCATGCATGTAAAGGGCAAATCTGTACGCTCAACACTGCACAGTGTGTCTCACTGCCAGTCAATCACCAAAAAGGCGGTCGTGGAAGCAATGAAACGCCGTTATAAACGTGATACCTTTCCCGAGAACGGCCCTTTGTTTACAATCGAAGTAGGGATGCTGAGGGACACTGCAACAATCACCCTTGACACATCAGGACCGGGCCTTCACAAGCGAGGTTACCGTGTCACAGGAGGTGAAGCTCCGATCAGGGAAACACTTGCCGCTGCCATAATCTACCTTAGCAGGTGGACACCGGATAGAATTTTTGCGGACCCTTTGTGCGGTTCCGGTACTATTGCAATTGAGGCCGCAATGAAAGGTCTCAATATCGCGCCCGGTCTCAGAAGAAGTTTTGTTTCCGAAACATGGAACATGATACCTGCGAAGATATGGAACTCCCTGAGAAGCAAAGCAGAAGAATCCATACTCGAAATCAGTCCTGTAATATTCGCCTCTGACATGGATACCCGTGTATTCAGGACCGCCCGCGAGAACGCCGAACATGCGGGAGTGGGGGAGCATATCATTTTCCAGAAAAAACCTGTTGAGGAATTCAGTTCAAAAAAAAGGCTCGGATGTATTGTGACAAATCCACCCTATGGTGAACGCCTGGGTAAACCCGATGACATGGAACATCTGTACAGGGCAATGGGCGATGTATTCAGGTCGCTTGAAGACTGGTCATATTTTATTCTGTGTGCGCACCCTGACTTTGAAAAACATTTCGGCATGAAGTCAGTCAAAAACCGCAAACTCTACAACGGCAAGATTAAAACCTACCTTTACCAGTATTTCGGCCCACTCCGTTGATTCCGTATTAATCGTTTTCAGTAATAATACACAAACATATACCTGCCGCCGCCGGAGGCGGTGGATCCTTACTCCCAGATGCCGGAGGCGGCTGGGACGGATTAGAAGTTTCAAAATTATCTATTGACCACCGCCGCCGGAGGCGGCGGTTACAGCATTTACCTGCAATAATTTAAATAATTAATACTGATCAGTTTTACAGCTGAACTGATTTTATGTTGACAATAAGTTCATTCCTTAATATTTTTTTCAACACGAAGAACGTATTTTTGCAACACTTCAGTATTCATCCTATTTACATAACAAAACAGGACATTATATGAATATTTCAGCAGATATTTCAGGGCTTATCGGCAGGACCCCTCTTGTGCGCCTGAACAGGATTACAGAGTTCTGCAGGGCGGAAGTTTATGCAAAGCTCGAGTATTTTAATCCTGGTGGTTCAATCAAGGACAGGATAGCCCTCTCCATGATTGAAAAGGCCGAAAGGGACGGCCTTATTGACCCTGATACGGTTATAATTGAACCTACCAGCGGAAACACCGGAATAGGCCTTGCAATGGTATGCGCTGTAAAAGGTTACAGTTGCGTCATTACCATGCCGGACAGCACCAGCCTTGAACGGAGAAAGATTCTCAAGGGCTATGGAGCATGCCTTAAACTGACACCAGCTGACGGAGGCATGAAGGCCGCAATAACCATGGCTGAAGAAATCGCCCGTGAACATGACAAGTCCTTTATACCAATGCAGTTCAGCAACCCCGCGAATCCTGAGATTCATATGAATACAACCGCATCCGAGATCTGGGAGGATACTGAAGGGCAGGTTGATATATTTATCGCGGGGGTCGGTACAGGTGGAACAATTACAGGCACGGGCAGGGCGCTAAAGCAGAAAAATCCAGTAGTCCGGGCTGTAGCTGTTGAACCGGATTCATCCCCTGTACTTTCAGGAGGTGAGCCGGGTCCTCACGCTATTCAGGGTATTGGTGCCGGCTTTGTTCCGGATAATGTGGACAGGACCGTAATTGATGAGATTATAAGAGTCAAAGATGACCAGGCTATTGACATGGCGCAGCGTCTAATGAAGGAAGAGGGCATATTCGCCGGAATATCATCCGGAGCCAATGTATATGCAGCCGTCAAAGTTGCAGAGCGCGAGGAAAACACCGGGAAAAAAATCGTTGTCATAGTCTGCGACACAGGCGAACGCTATCTCAGCACATCTCTATTTGAGGAAGAGTCATGATAGATAATAAAACACCTGATAATCACAGAAGCATATTCGTGAACGATGACTTGAGCGGCTCGGATATCAACAGAGTCGTGGACAGCCTGTGCGCTCCTGAGTCATACGGACGTGTATATCACAGGGCAAATCACCTTGTCCCCATGCCATCCTCAGAGATACTCGGTGATATTGTTGAGCTTCTTAAATCAATAATATTCCCGGGCTACTTTGTAAACTCCGAGGTACGTCCGGAAACAATGAAATACTATATCGGTTCCAATCTTGACCGTATATTCATACTTCTTGCTGAGCAGATCAAGCGCGGGTTCTGCTTTTTATGTGACGTCAGAGATAAATCATGCGAGGATTGTGAAACCCGCGCAAAAAATATTGCCAGGGACCTTTTACTCAAGCTCCCCCATATACGTCACATGCTTTCAACTGACGCTCTTGCCGCTTACGAGGGAGATCCCGCTGCTAAAGATGTTGGTGAGACTATTTTCTGCTACCCGAGCATGAACGCTCTCTCAAACTACAGGATTGCTCACGAGCTTTACCTCAATGAAGTGCCGCTTATTCCAAGGATCATCACTGAAATGGCTCACTCAACTACAGGCATAGATATCCATCCGGGCGCCAGAATAGATGAATTTTTCTTCATCGATCACGGCACAGGCACTGTTATTGGAGAGACATGCATTATTGGCAAACGCGTAAGAATCTACCAGGGCGTTACACTTGGAGCTAAAAGCTTTCCGCTTGATGAATCAGGAAATCCCATAAAAGGCATTCCTCGTCATCCTGTTGTCGAAGATAATGTTACAATATATTCCGGGGCTACCATTCTCGGAAGGGTGACTATAGGGCAGGGCGCTGAAATCGGCGGAAACGTCTGGCTTACGAGGAATGTTCCTCCCGGGGCAAGGGTAATCCAGCATTCCGCTGATGAATGCAAATTTGAAAACGGTTCAGGTATCTAAAAATTCAAAGTCAGCCAGAAATTCACTGGTCAGTTTTTCTTATAAGAAACTTCTGCGCTGTACCGTTTAACGGGTCCCATACCGGGGAAAACGGCGGAGCGTACCCGAGATCAAGATATGCGAACTCATCAATGCTCATTCCTGAAGTAATCGCGGCAGCAATTACATTTGTGCGCAGCGCGGCCCCGTCACTGCCCGCGATCTCTCCCCCGATTATTTTCCTTGTTTGCGAATCAATTGTTATTGAGATGAATATCTTCTGTGCCATCGGGCAGTAACCTGCGCGTGATTTCCATGTTGCAGTACGCGTTTCCGAACTGATACCGTTTTTCTCTGCATCAGTACTGTTAAATCCTGTTTTGCCAACCTCAAGGTCAAATATCTTTACGAATTGTGATCCCGCTATTCCGTTAAACCTTTCATTATTCACGCCTGTTGCATGGAGGCCTGCAACACGCCCCTGTTTGTTTGCTGTTGATCCCATGGGCATGTAGGTGTCTTTTCCTGTTATAATATGTTTTACTGTTGCGCAGTCTCCTGCAGCATATACTCCCGGTATACTTGTACGCGAATGTTCATCAATGATTATTGCGCCCCTTTCTGTCATGGATATTCCGCTGTTCCTGAGAAAACCGGTGTTTGGTAAAACACCGACAGATACAAGCACCAGGTCACTCCTGATCCGTCCAGTGTCTGTATTTATAACAATGCTGTTATCATCCTGTTCAATAGACTGAATATTTTCTCCTGCTTTTATTTCTACTCCATTTTCCTCAATTTTAAGTCTTATTAATTCCCGAATCTCATCAGACATGGTCATTGCCACTGATTCCATTCTTTCAAGTATTGTAGTTTTTATTGAAAGCCTCGTAAAAGCCTCTGCCATCTCAAGACCTATAAAGCCGCCCCCTATTATTACAGCTGATCCAGGTCTGTTTTTACTGATATTTTCCTTTATTGAAATGCCATCAGCAAGATTTCTCAGCATAAAAACATTTTTACTATTGATCCCCTCAATTGGAGGAACAAACGCATGTGCACCAGTCGCGATTACCAGCTTTTCATAACCATATATCTTATTTTCTCCCTGTTCCAGTATTGTCACTGTGTTTGATTTAAAATCCACAGATGTTGCCTCTGAATTGCTGCTAATCATTATATTACGCTTTTCAACGAAATTATCCCTGTCAATAGCTATAAGGTCATCCGAATTCTTTATATCACCCGCAATATAGTATGGCATTCCGCATGCTGCATATGAAACGTGATTCCCTTTGTCAAAAACAGCTATTGATATATCATTATTCATGCGTCGCGCCTGTGATGCAGCGCTCATTCCTGCCGCGTCTCCGCCTATCACAAGTAAGTCATATTTTTTCATTTCAGACCCTCAATATTTTTTTTATAATTAATGATTTATTAAGTATATCTGCATTTATAGTGGGAGTCAACCATTTTTGATATTTAGTATTTTATTATTTTAATTTATTTTAATTAACTTGACTTTATGTATGATATTTAATAAATTGTACAAAAAGACAGGAGGACGCCGTGGACGTAAAGATTACAGAAACTGCTAAAAATATAATTATTGATGAAATGAAGTCATCTGAATACAGCAGCCCTGCTCTCAGGATTGTTTTTAACGGTTTCGGTTGAGGCGGTCCCCGTATGGGACTGGCTCTGGATGAGCTTGCCGGAACAAAGGATCATGTACACGAAAATAACGGTATCAGTATCCTGATGGACAACACTATCAAGCGTTTCGTTGAAAACGGGGAACGGCTTACAGTTGATTTCCGTGAAACCCCTTATGGTAAAGGTTTTATTATTGACGGTGGCAGCACCTGCTGAAAGCATTGAACATCATAATAACGCATCAGGGGGAGTCATTGACTCCCCCTGAATCTTTCTAATACTTTTCACATAATATTTCAAAATACGCCTGGGGGTGCAGGCATGCAGGGCATTTTTCCGGAGGCTCTGTGCCATCGTAAATATATCCGCAGTTTCTGCATTTCCATGTCTCTGTTGAGCCCTTCCTGAATACTTCACCTTTTTCAATATTACTCAGAAGAGCAAGATATCTTTCCTCATGGTGTTTTTCCACTTCAGCTATCTTCATGAAAATATTTGCGATATTTTTAAAACCCTCTTCCTCGGCAACCTTTGCTGCCTCAGGGTATAAAACATTGTGTTCCTCATTCTCACCCATTGCGGCCGCTTTCAGGTTTTCCGCTGTAGTGCCAATTATACCGGCAGGATAAACAGCTGTTATCTCGCAATCACCCCCTTCAAGCTGCTTGAAAAAGAGCTTTGCGTGCTCCTTTTCATTCTCAGCCGTTTCAAGGAAAATTGCAGCTATCTGTTCATACCCCTCCTTTTTGGCCTGTGACGCGAAAAATGTATACCTGTTTCGCGCCTGTGACTCGCCGGCAAATGAGGCGAGCAGGTTTTTTTCTGTCCTGGTACCTTTTATTGAAGCCATAATCCCGTCCTTTTTTAATTTTATTCATACTCCGCAGCATCAAAATTCCTCTGCGATAACTCCCTGTCAATCATAAATAACCCGCTTCCCTTTGATCCCGCCAGGCGTATCTTCTCAAGAACAGCACTCGCGTTGGCTTCCTCTTCAACCTGTTCACTCACAAACCACTGCAGCATAACACCTGTTGCATGGTCCTTTTCGTCCATTGCCATGTCCACAAGGTTATTGATCCTTTCAGTGATATACTGTTCATGAGCATAAGCGTCTTCAAAAACCTTTTCAGCGTTTTCCCATTCATTCCGGGGTTCATCAATTTTGGTAAATTTTACCCTTCCGCCTCTTTCAATTACAAAGCTGTAGAACTTTTTTGCATGCGCGAATTCCTCCAGTGCCTGAATGTACATCCAGTTCCCGAATCCCTCAAGATTTTTGTCAAGAAAACAGGCTGACATTGACATGTACAGGTACGCGGAAAATAGTTCCGCGTTTATCTGTTCATTAAGTGCCTTTTCAATTTTTTTACTTAACATTGTCATACCTCTCAGCCTGATGATTTCCAGAGGCCGTGAAGGTTGCAGTATTCCCTGACTGTAATATTCCCTTCAGCACAGCGGAATTCCGCAACAGGTTCCTGTCCCGGCTTGAGAAACTGACGCCTGGACCTTCCGTCAGGAGTAATTGCCTGTATCCATTCTATGTAGTGTTTTTCTTCCATGGGATGCGCCACATCACCTACAATTGCGCTGATCCCCTTATCCAGATTTTTAATTACAGGCACGTGTTTTTCTGTTGCCGCATCCGTGGTATTTTCGACCTGCAGGGTCATGGGCTTCCCACAGCACACGAGCTGCCCTGCGCTTGCGTGGATTACTTCCACAATGTTTCCGCAAACATCACATTTGTAAATCTGAAATTGTTCTGTCATATCCCATCTCCTTAAATTTGATATTTTAAGCAGTACGGATGATGTTATTTTTCTTCCGCACGTTTACTGAAAATTTTATATACATAAATTGTATACCCGATAACAAGAGGCATCCCGAGCAGTGCAATTATCAGCATAATTTTAAGTGTGAGTCCACCGGAAGATGTATTATAAATTGTCAGGTCTATCCCCTTATCATTTATCGAACGTACAAGTACGGGAAACTGCACTGCTGCAGCAATAAGCCACAGGCATATGAATGATATAGACGACATTATGAATCCTGACCTGTATTTATTCCTGTTTATTGAAAATTTAATTAGAATAACGGATATTACGAATAATATTGAGGCAAGCCATGCAATAGAATTCCTCATCAAATACGGCATGTAAACGAATGTAAAAATCATAGAAAGTATATATGATAAAACGTAATAAAGCCATACCTTCTTAATAACATAACGGCACTTTTCCCTGATCAAACCGTCATTTTTCATCAATGTGTAGGCAGCACCCTGCATCATAATTGCTCCCAGGCCAAGCAGGCCTGTTGAAATTGGGAAAGGCCTCAGCAGGGTAAGAAATGATCCTGTAAAATTCATGCTGCTGTCCATTGGTATACCTATTATCAGGTTTCCCATAGCCACGCCAAAAAGAAGTGATGGCAGAAAGCTGCCTGCGATGAAGGCTGTTTTCCATATCCTCCTGTTACCGGTGTCCATGAACCAGAATTCAATAGACACCGCCCTGAATATAAGGGCGAACACAACAATCATAAGTGCGAGGTAGAACCCGCTGAACACTGTCGCATATGTATCAGGGAAAGACGCGAACAGCGCTGCACCTGCTGTTATGAGCCATACCTCGTTTCCGTCCCAGACCGGTGCTATTGTTTCTAAAATACGACCGGTTGATGCCTCATCATCTGACAGAAACGGAAGAAGGGAACCTATACCGAGGTCGAATCCATCAAGGACAGAATAGCCTGCAAGGAGAAATCCAATTATAAAAAACCATGTTATCTGAAGAATATATATGTTTTCCATAATTATCACCTTAGTATCCTGCATGCTCTTTATTTATATTTTCAGGGCCTTCCCTGATAATTCTGAAAAGAAGCTTCAGGAAAACAGCCAGCAATACCATGTAAATGATGGTAAATATTACGAGTGTAAGCATTACCTGCCATGCAGGCACCACAACTGAAGCCGCGTCCGCTGTCCTGAGAACATGAAATACAGCCCAGGGCTGTCGTCCTATTTCCGCAGCCATCCACCCTGTCTCATTCGCTATAACCGGAAGAGGCGAGGCCAGTATTATGCCTGTAAGGAATGGCTTATTGCCGTATAAACGGCCTGTAAGCATCAATAATACACTGACAATTCCAATCAGCAGGAACAGGGACCCCAGGCCGATCATCACGTGGTATGTTATATACGGGATCAGAACCGGCGGCTGATCCTGGACAGGAAACTCGTTCAGGCCCTTTATTGTGGCCTCTGAATCAAAATATACAAGGTAGCTGAGCAGTCCAGGTATTCCTACCTCAAGATGTGTTGTCCTGTTTTTTTCATCCGGTATACCGAATACAGCCAGGGGCGCGCCTGACCTGCTTTCCCAGAGTGCCTCAAATGCGGCCATCTTTTCCGGCTGGGTTTTCGCGACCTGTACAGAGTGCGCGTGTCCTGTTACAAACTGCATCAGTGATATTACTGCAAACACTGTCAATGACACCTTCAAAAGGGCCCTGGAAAATTCATGGTTCCTGTTCTTTAGTAAATACCATGCCCCGATCGCTGAAGCAGCAATAGATCCTGTAAGCCATGAAGCAGTAATAGTATGAGTATAACGCTCAACAGTAGAATGGTTTATTGCTGCTTCAATAAAATCAGTAAGTACTGCACGTCCACCTGTAATTTCAAATCCCGCAGGCGTCTGCATCCATGAATTTGCAATAATTATCCACAGTCCTGAAAGATGGGATGCGAAAAAAACAAGAAATGCTGAAAGCCAGTACACCCTGCGTGAGACCCTGTTTCTTCCGAAAAGCAGAATACCGAGAAATACTGATTCAAGAAAAAATGCGAATATGCCCTCTGCTGCAAGGGGGGATCCGAAAATATCACCTACCATTCGTGAATATTCCGACCAGTTAGTACCAAAGGAGAATTCAAGCACTATGCCTGTTGCAACTCCTATAACAAAAATCAGCCCCAGGACCCTTATCAGGAATGTGGATATATTTTTGTAAAGCTCACTGTCTTTTAACAGGTACCCTGTTTCAAAAATCAGTATAATCAGTGTAAGCCCGATTGTAAGCGGAGGGAAAATGAAGTGAAAGCCTGCGGTCAGTCCGAATTGAATCCTTGATAACAAGACTGCGTCCATTAATAAGCCCCCATGGATAAAAAATATATTTTCGGTGTGCCAGTTTACACTCAGCGCTCTTTATGAATTCCCTGTATGTTCCTCTGCTATTCTTCAGGTTCAAAAGAGTCTTTTTCAACACCGCATACAGGGCAGACCCAGTCATCAGGGATATCCTCAAAAGAAGTGCCCGGTTTTACACCATTATCAGGGTCTCCCTGCTTCGGATCATAGATATAACCGCATACAGTACATACGTATTTTTTCATTAATGTCCTCCTTTAAGATTTCAATAATTATAGTGTTTTAATCACACAGAATCAACTAAAAAAGCATTCCGGATATTATAAAAATATTGTATTCAATTTCAAAATTACAATAACGAGTATCATAAATTTAAAGATATACAGTAATATCCTGACATGTCATGGATTCATATTATTTATCTCTTTACCCTGATTCCTGCAAAGTCCTCAGTGTTTCAAGTACCTCCTGCGCGTGCCCCTTGACCTTTACCCTGTCCCAGACTTCTGCAACCCTGCCTGCAGTATCTATCAGGTATGTCGTGCGCACAACCCCGTAATACTCCCTGCCGTACATCTTTTTGAGCTGCCATACACCATACTCTTCAAGAACTTTCTTTTCCGTGTCACTCAGCAGTGTAATCCCCAGGTCATGCTTAATAATAAATTTTTCATGGCTGCTGCATGAATCAGGGCTTATCCCGATAATCTCACATCCCAGTTTATTAAATTCATCTTTAAGAGCTGTAAAATCAACAGCTTCAAGAGTGCATCCGCTCGTGTTGTCCTTTGGATAGAAATACAGCACAATCCACTTTCCAATAAAATCTCCGGGTCCTTTTTCATTTTTATAAGAATCAGGCAAAGTAAACATGGGCGCGGAGTCTCCCTTTTCTGGTTTCATTTTTGCGGCCATTGTTTCCTCCTTTTCATACATGGATTTTATTGACTGACTTATCAGGTGTGTATAACTTATGTAATGTCTCATACATATTTGTTTCATTCGATTAATAACTTGACATTATTTTCAGTCAGATTTTATGATTTATAATTATTTTTATCGCATCAGCTAACGTACAACACTTTAAAGTCCGGTTTTATACACAGAAAACATCAAGGAGATGCCATCATGATTGCCTACCAGATCTCAGTATCAGCTAACAACAGGCCGGGAAGCATGGGCAGGGTTACAAAAATTCTCGCTAAAGAGAAGATCAACATGCGCGCGGTAACCATCTCCTCAACCGGGGATTCCGGAATAATAAATTTTCTTGTGGACAACCCCAGGCTCGGCCTGAAGGTGCTGAAAAAGGAAGGTCTTGATGCCAGTCTTAAAGAGGTGATTGCCGTTCTCATTGACGACAGGCCCGGCGGGCTTGACAGTCTGATACAGCTTCTTGCTCAAAAAGAAATAAATATTGAAAACGCGTACGGATTCGTACTCGAATCATGGAAACAGGCTGTTTTTGTTGTTGATGTTGACCAGATAGAAAAGGCTGAAAAAATTATTGACGAGGCCGGCTTCAAGACACTGGATCCTGATGCCCTGTCAGCAATAGAACCATTCCACTACATGAAATACTGACAGCTCCTTACCTGTATTCATTTTATCCTGATGATTAATCTCATCGTTATTTGATGTCAGTAATGACAATTACCTCGTAATAAATCCCTGTCACACATGTCATCCTGCTAATGAAGAAGCCCCGGAAGGAACAGGGCGATCTGTGGAAACGGGAACAGCAGCAGAGTGCCCACAATCAGTGCGATCAGAAGCGGCACCACGCCCCTGAATATCACCTCGAGCGGAACATCCCTTGCAACACCGCTTACAACATAAACATTTACTCCCACGGGCGGGGTGATAACACCTATCTGTGTCACAAGCACGATTATAACACCGAACCATAATGGATCATACCCCAGGTGTATAACCACTGGATAGAATATGGGCACTGTCAGCATAATCATGGCAAGTGAATCAATAAAACATCCACCCACCAGGTATACCATTATAATAAAAAACATTACAATCCAGGAGGGCAGGCTTATTGTTGAAATCCAGTTCGCTATATCAAAGGGTATACGTGAGACTGCGAGAAAATGACCGAAAATTGTTGCTCCTGCAACAATAACCAGTATCATGCATGATATGCGTGTTGTTTCAAAAAGTGATGTAATAAAACCCTTCCATGACAGGTTCCTCTGCACAAGTGATATGCAGATAGTACCGAATGCCCCAACAGCACCGGCTTCAGTGGGTGTAAAAAATCCAACAAAAAGTCCGCCCATTACAAGTATAAAAAGTATGAGTGTTTCCACAAGACCTGCAAGTGAACGTATTTTTTCCCTGAACGGTGTTTTCGGGCCCCGTGGTCCAAGTTCCGGTTTCAGTGTGGTCCATATAATAATCGCAAATATGAACAGCACTGTCAGAAGCAGTCCCGGCAAAAGTCCGGCAATGAAAAGTTCTCCGATTGACTGTTCAGTCTGGATACCGTATACAATGAATATAACACTGGGCGGGATAAGAATACCCAGGCTGCCCCCTGCAGCAACAACACCGGTTGCAAGTTCAGGCTTATAATTGTAACGTTTCATTTCAGGTAGTGTTGCCGCAGCCATGGTAGCTGCAGTTGCATTTGTTGATCCGCATATTGCTGAAAATCCCGCGCATGCTCCGATCGTGGCAAGCGCGAGCCCGCCGGGCAGGTGACCGATAAACTTGTATGCCGCATCAAAAAGACGGGTACTCATTCCTGAATGATAGGCGACCTGTCCCATGAGGACAAAAAGAGGTATAACTGTCAGGCTGTAAGAGGCGAATGTTGAAAATATGTCCTTTGCAACAAGGCTCAATGACGCTTCCACAGACACGATAAGGGCGAATCCGGCGAATCCGATTATTGCCATCAGGTATCCGATTGGTATCCGTGAGAATATCAGTATAAACAGCGCGGCAATTCCCAGCAGCCCTATGGCAGTTGGACTCATTTTTTCATCACTCCCTGAATGGATTTAACTGTTTCAATAAAAAGAACGATTGTCTGAATACCGCACCCGAGTGCGATACCAAATACGAATGGATATATGGGGAACTGTATTGTCAGTGAGACTTCTCCCTTTGCCATGAGCTCTGCTGCGTATATAATGCTCTGCCAGCAGATCAATCCGAAAAGCAGTACTGATAACGTGTTGTTGACCATCCCTGTAAATGCCTGTTTCCGCGGCGACAGACGCTGCACCAGAAACTCAACCGCGATGTGGCCCTTTTCAATGGAGGTGTAAGCGAGTGAAAAGGATATTACCACTGAACCAAGCAGGCTTATCAATTCATACGTGCCTGTAACAGGTTTACTGAAAATCCTCATTACCACGTCCACGCAGGTAAGTAGCATCATTAAGAGTATGGCTGATGCCGCGACCCAGTTGAACTTTCCCGAAATTGAATGTATCAGCTTTTCAAATCTAAACATGGCGAATAGCAGTTATCATCAGTTATTAATTTATCTGCAGCAATTAACGCGCGTATTTGCTGCTGTATTTGCTGACAAGTTTTTTCAGCACTTCAACTCCCTTTTTTGCAGGGATTCCGGCCTTCTCTTTTTCAGCAATGTATTCATTAATAACCGGTTTTACTGCTTCCCGCCATTTCCGGTTTTCCGCATTTTTCAGAGCAATAATTTTATTTCCCAGGCTTTTTGTATATTTTCTGCCTTCAAGGTCAGCACTGTCCCATGATTTCGCGTGCACATTTATCCATTCTTTGCTTACTTCATCGAACACCTTTTTAATATTCTCAGGAAGGGAGTCCCATTTTTTTCTGTTCATAACCACAAACATGGATGTTGTATAGCCTATGGAAAAGCATTCTGTTGTATACTTTATCACTTCGGCCTGCCTCCATCCCTTGAGTGTTTCCATTGGCGCGAAAGTACCCTCTACCACTCCTTTCTGAAGTGACTCGTATGTAGCGCCCTGGGGCATCGCAACAGGAATTCCCCCGAGAGCCGTAACAACTTTTGCGCTGAGCCCGGTAGAACGAATTTTCAGTCCCCTTATGTCATCAAGAGTGTAAACCGCTTTCTTGCTGTGGAGCAGACCCGGTCCGTGAGCATGTATATACAGGACCTTCACGTCATCAAGTTCCTTCGGATTCATGGTCTTAAAATATTCCCATGCGCACATTGTAGCGACCTTACCGTTATTATACCCCAGAGGGAGGTCAACCGCTTCCATGACCGGGAACCTTCCCCTGGTATAAGCGAAACATGACATTCCAAGATCTGATATTCCGTTTACCACTCCGTTGTAGCACTCGTTCGCTTTTGTGAGTGTGCCGCCAGGGAACACGTTTATTTTTACAGCGCCTTCTGTTCTCTTCTCAATTTCCTTTGCCCATGATACGCCAGCCTTGCACTGCACATGGGTCGGCGGGAAAAAT
>Ga0272441_10010414_pt1 | contig 14073 bp, 16 predicted proteins | sample SSMProp6N_FD_193582 | JGI IMG/M metagenome (GOLD analysis project Ga0272441, IMG submission 193582) | Marine sediment archaeal communities from Little Sippewissett salt marsh, Falmouth, MA, United States - SSM-Prop-6N | ecosystem: Environmental > Aquatic > Marine > Wetlands > Sediment ... | reverse complement strand
GTGCGCCATGCGCACCGCGCATCTTCAGTTCGGTGGCCGGTTCTGGTGCGCACGGCGCACCCTACGATCCTGGGCAGGCGAAGACCAGCCTGAACCGTGATAGGCACTGTTGAAAAACACGCTGTATCTTCGATCATTCGAATTTTCTCAAAAGAGCCAATGCCTTGCTAGTAATCGACGCCGCCTGGTGAGAAATGCGGGTTAGCAGCCTGCCAGTTCACAAAAAATTTGACAGAGTGCGATAATAGTCCGAATTGATACTGTCCTGGAGCCTGTGCAATGACTGCGCAACAGGAAAACAATAGCGCCCTCGCGTTCGAACGTGCTGATAACGCCACTTTGCAGATCCTACTGACTGGCTCATGGTGCCTGCGGGATGGACTGCCATCTATTGAGCCCGTTCTGGACACGCTAGAAAATGATCGAGCACTAAAGCGGATCTCGTTTTCGAGCAAGGGTATCCGTCGATGGGACTCGGGACTGTTGGTTTTTCTGTCCAAACTCGATCGTTACAGTAAGCAAAATGACTTGCAGCTGGTTACCGACGGCTTGCCGACCGGTATTCGTAAACTCCTTGATCTCGCTGCAGCCTCAGTGGAAACCCGGGACAGAACCCGGCACATCGACAGGGCAAACCTGCTGGGCAGAATCGGCGACAAAACACTGGATTGGGTTGATGCGGTACCGCAGGCGTTGCACTTTATCGGAGAGTCTCTGAAATCAATCGGACGCCTGGTCAGAGGCAGAGCCCAGTACAACAGCGCTGATGCGCTATTCATTACGCAACAGGTCGGGCCACAGGCGCTACCGATCGTGTCGCTGATCAGTTTTCTGGTAGGACTCATCCTTGCCTACATGGGCGCCTTGCAGCTGGAACGTTTCGGCGCCCAAATCTATGTCGCGGACCTGGTCGGTATAGCCATGGTCAGGGAGGTCGGCGCGCTGATGACCGCGATCATCATGGCTGGCCGAACCGGGGCCGCTTACGCGGCTGAGCTTGGAACCATGCAGGTTAACGAAGAGATCGATGCGTATCGTACCCTGGGTATATCGCCGATGGACTACCTGGTCGTGCCGCGCTTGCTTGCACTGGTGCTGATGATGCCACTATTGTCGTTGTATGCCGGTCTGGTTGGCATCGCTGCCGGCATCGTTATCTCGGTCACTGTGTTCGACCTGAGCGTCTACGAATACTATCAGCAGACCGTACGGGCGTTGAACGTCACCCATTTTGCGGTCGGCATGATGAAAGGCACGCTGTATGGTGTGCTGATCGCACTGGCCGGCTGTCTCCGTGGCATGCAGTGCGGCCGCAGTGCACAAGCAGTCGGCCAGGCAACCACCTCGGCCGTGGTGACCTGTATCGTGAGCATCGTGGTTGCCGCGTCATTGACGACGATCATTTTGCAGAGACTGGGTATTTGACATGTCCCTGGCGAAACCTGACATGCCTGCAGCCCCAGACAAAGCACACATCAGGGTGGCCGATCTGACGATGGCTTATGGTGAGTTCGTTATCCAACATGATCTCAGTTTTTCGGTGAACCGAGGCGATATTTTCATCATCATGGGCGGTAGCGGTTGCGGAAAGACGACTTTGCTGAAGCATATGATAGGCTTGAAAAGGCCCGCCAGCGGTGATGTCTACTTCAGTCAGGATAACTACTGGCAGTCAGACCTCGAGATACAGCAGCAAATCAAACAGCGTTTTGGTGTGATGTTTCAGGCAGGCGCGCTCTGGAGCTCGATGACCCTTGCCGAAAACATCGCGTTGCCGCTCAACGAGTACACGCAATTGAGTACAACCGAGATCAGCGATGTGGTGTCGTACAAGCTCGCTTTGGTAGGCCTGGCTGGCCATGAGGATTACTATCCGGCCGAGCTCAGCGGCGGCATGAGAAAACGCGCCAGCCTGGCGCGTGCAATGGCGCTGGATCCCGAGATTCTGTTCTTTGACGAACCCAGCGCAGGACTCGATCCGATCAGCGCGCGCCGACTGGACGACCTGATCATCGAATTACGTGATAGTCTTGGCACTACAGTGGTCGTGGTCACACACGAACTGGCCAGCATCTTTGCAATTGGCAATAATTCCGTATTCCTGGATGCAGACAGCAAGACCATGATAGCCGAGGGCGATCCGAAAATATTGCGCAGCAAGTGCCGCCACCCGACGGTCAGAGCTTTCCTGACCAGGGGTGAAGCATGAGCAGGCGCGCCAGCTCCACCTTGATCGGCGCGTTCGTGGTCATCGGAATAGGGATGGCGATCACCGTGTTTCTGCTCGTCGGCAATGTCGGCTTGTTCAAGGGCAGCGAGAAGGCCATCATGTATTTCACTGGCTCGGTCGAAGGACTCCAAAAAGGTGCGCCGGTCAACATTCGCGGGGTCAAGATCGGGACCGTGATCGACATCGACGTAAACTTCGACCCGTTGGATGGCGAGTTCGTTATCCCGGTCGTCGTCCAGTTTGAACCCGACGCGGTCGCTATTGTGAGACAACTTCAGGTCCCTGACCCCGAACAGGACCACCTCAACTATATGATCGAAGAACTCGGATTGCGAGCCCAACTGCAACTTCAGAGCATCCTGACCGGACAGATGGCAATCCAGCTCGATTACCACCCCGCCACCGAAACGCAGTACCTCGGCGATGGCCAGTTGCCCGAGATCCCGACAATCCCTATGCCGATCGAGAAGTTCAATGAACAGCTACAGAAACTGCCCATTGAACAGATACTTAACGATATCACCTCCGCACTGTCCGCCCTCAATCGAATCGTCAGCTCGCCCGAAATCGCGCAAACCATAAGTCAGCTCAACGATACCCTGATAGCCGTCGATCAACTCGCCAGCAACATCAACCAGAACCTGCAGCCATTTGTCGATCAGACCAACAGAACGTTAAAGGCGTTCGATCAGCTGGCAACGAATGTCGATCGTAATGTGCAGCCCCTGGCAGAGAACACCACATCCGTGTTGGCTGATGCGCAGAGTGCACTTCGCGAGGCGAATGCATTGTTGCGCGATACCAAACAGTTGTTGAGCCAGGACTCCGCGCAGGTGTATAACCTGAACATTGCACTCGAGGAAATTGTCAATGCTGCACGCTCCATACGCATTTTTGCGGAAACGATCGAGCAGCAGCCGGAAACGCTTTTTAGAGGCAAAAACCTACAGGAATGAAATGTCATTGACCGAACGTTTACCCAAGGCTGGACGGATGCTCTGTGCAACCGTCGTGTTGATGCTTGGTGGCTGCGGGACGACGCCTCCATCACATTTTTATCTGCTGGAACCAATGCAGCAAAGCCGCGACACGCCTCCAGCCGGATCGGGCGGAAACGCACTCCATATTGGTGTGGGCCCGATCCAGTTTGCTCAATACTTGGACCGGTCTCAGATTGTGACGAGCCTGAACGAATCTCAGGTCCGTCTGGCGGAAACACATCGTTGGGCCGAACCTCTACAGCACAACTTCGCTCGCGTGCTGGCCGAAAATCTGTCGATCCTGCTCGCGACCGATGCGATCTCGCTGTACCCGTCGCGCAACTGGTCCGATATCGACTATCAGGTGCCGATCCACGTGTGGCAATTTCATGCCGACGGCGAGGGAGAGGTGACTCTGATCGCCAACTGGAGCATTCGTACCAACCAAGGATCCGATCTATTGACCATGAGCAAATCGGTTCTAACAGCACGCGTACCGCCGTCAGCCTCTTACGCTGAAATTACCAGCGCGATGAGTGCTGTTGCCGAAATGCTCAGCCGCGAAATTGCCGAAGCGCTGGCCCGCATTTCTCACCAGCCGGCGTAGAGAACTGATAAGTTCTCTACGCCGGCTGGTGAGAAATGCGGGCTAGCGATCGACAACACAATCGTCATTATTCACGATACCAGCTACCATCAGCATTCCTGATAAACCAGTTATGGCTGTACCAGTGGAATCGCCCTTTTTCAGCCGATGGCATCGTGCAATTGGTTCGGTGACGCCCGGGAGGCAAATCGAAGTTCGGCGACACCGCAAAAACGTCCGTTCCATCTCGCGCCCAGCTGATTGTTACGTCGTTACTGCCCGCGATATAACATTGGATCGCCGCCTTACTGTAGCTACCCGGTTTCAATGTGATCGTCAGCTTTGGACGTGACTGACCGAGTGGTAGCACGGGATCGGAAGGCTCCGCTCTGCTGACCGCCAGCGGTAGCGAATTCACTTTGGTGATGAAGCCCTGCAGGCTGGCGTATTTGCCGGCCATGGGAAAGCGCGGGAGCGCTGCGATCTCTGCATCTGGCCAGATCGGACCGGATTGTTGCCCAAAACCGATCAGCCCCATGCGGATTATGATCGCCAGCATCGCTGGATTGTATTCACCGTACGGATACGCAAACAGCTCGGGCCTAGTCCCGATTTCATCGGTGATCCGGTGCTGCGCCTGCAAAATATCTTGCACCACCCTTTGCTCCCAGTCGTGATCGCTCTCACCGGCGCGTCGCCTTATCATATGCATATGCCGATGACCATGGTTTTCGAACATCACCCCCTGCGAGGCGAGTTCACGCATCTGATTCCAGGTCATATAGGCCGGCAGACCCCGGTCAACCGCTTCGCTGTTGACGAAGACCGTCAATGGCCATCCCAGTTTCTTCAGTCTGGGCGATGCGTTTTGATATACAGACGCGTAGGCATCGTCAACTGTCAGACTGACACAACGATCAGGCAAAGCCTCATTGTTCCTGATCGCATCGACGACCCGGCGCAATGGCAGTACGCTGAAGTTGTGCGTCGCGAGGTAATCAAGGTGCTGGTCAAACTGCTCCGGGCTGACACTGGTGCTCGTGGGTGTGTTATCACTGATATGATGATACTGCAGGATCACGCAGTGGCTTGTGGGCATTGCTGGTGCTGATGTCGACATCAGCACCAGCATCATTATCTTTCGCGCGATACCACGACACGCGAACTTTCTAGCTCGCATGTTGTACTAAGGCGGACGCATCATGCGGGCTAGCCATAGCTGTTCGGACCGGTGAAACCCGCTGTCATCAAGGTTTGGGCAGTCGCGTCTTCCATTCGTCGATCTCGACCCCGTCACTGCTTTCATGCAGCGTAAAATCCAGTCCAACACAGAGCTCGGGATATTTCTGATGAATCTCTTTGCAAAGCTGCCGTGCTTCGTCATTGCCTTCCAACATCATCAAGTGCTTTGCCAGGATCCGCATTTTCCTCTCGTTGTTGATGTTGCTGCGGCTGACAAGAATAATGGCCACTGTGATCACAATCGTGATCACCACAGCCGAAAAAGTCAGGGCATCATAGGACATCGCGCTTCACCTGCTTTTCTCCTACCCGGTCTTCTCGCTACTGGCTCTGCGCAATCATGTAGTCAACAGCAGCTGCCAGATCTTGATCCGAACACGCATTGCAGGTCCCCCTCGCCATCATCGCAGTACCGGGAATACCATCGATGACTGATTGCAATAGTGCTTCCTTCCCCTTAGCGATACGCCCAGCCCATGCAGCTTTGTCTCCCAGTTTAGGGGCGTTGGCAGCGCCCGAGAGATGACATCCTGCACATGCCCGATTATAGACGGACTCACCGCTGCCAGCCTCAGCTACCTGCTCAGCAGAACTAGCAACAGCTTTCTCAGCGGATTCCATGGTCTCGACGACAGCGCTCTGCTGCTGCGTGGCCTCAGCCGTCGTTCCAGCTTCCTCAACTGTCGCATCGGCGCTGTCATCAGTCTTGCCGCAGGCAGAAAGACCCAGCGTCAAAGCGATGATCAGAAACAGTCTTAAGCTCATTATTTTCTCCCACTAAAAAGGTTTGTCACGGCGATTGATCGCCGCATCTGTAAACATCAAAACTCATAGCCCCGTCGGCCGGAGAGGCCTTGGCGACTATAGAATTACCACCCATTTCCGCTGCGCGATTTTTCGCCAGAGTTATCAGCTCTTCCGTGACCTTTTCTTCGCTTCTGGTCACCGGCCCAATAACATGCTTGACTGACGTCTCTGTCGATCCCAGATGCTGACAGCCTTCAACGTTGAATGCTTTGACCAGCAGGACCTCTCCACCCTCTTTCGTGGGCTCGACCCAAGTACACCCGCTCAGCCAGACGGCTGCGCCAAGCAAAAAGCCAATTTTCTGTTTCATTAAGTCTCCTCACCCCGATATTGACGACCGAAACACAGGTTCTTCGTGATCATTGAGCACACGACCAAGCAAGTAACGAGCTGCCCTTATTGTTAGGAAAGCTCTGAATTAATCAGCGTTTCCTCAGCACAGTCTACGCGAGCGTATTTTAGCGTATATCCGCATGGTATGGACAACTGCAGCAGATCCCAGCAAGGCCCATGCCTTGCCATTAATCGGCGCCACCTGGTGAGAAATGCATCTTCGGTGCATCAAAAAGCAGCCTGTATTCAATCTTTTGTAACAAAGTTGTGCACAATATATGCTATATTCCTCACCGCTGCGATGCCGCCAGCGCCTTTTTGCTTTTAGAAACAGCATGTTATTAATTTCTCTGGAGCTGGCATGGATCGTGCTGCGTTATTCCCGCAGCGCTGTAGCGACCGCGGGCATCCAAATGGACAAAAAAATAATAAGCGCACAAAAGGAGCATTCAACATGAAACTCAAGTTGGCACTGATTACATTACTCATTGCAGCTTCAGCCTCCGCGATGGCCGAGCCGAAGCAGGAACGAATGAGCACCGAGCTGGAGTCGTCGATCGAGAAGCTCGACAAGATCAGCCACCTGCCCAATCTGCTACCCGTGATCATCGAAAACAGCGACTTCATTGGCTTGACCAAGGCGCAGCTCACGGAACTCAATCAGTGGCGCGATGCCAACCGAGAAGCGATGCTGGCAGCAATGCAACAAATCGCACTCAAACGCGTTGCGATCAGGGACGCGGCAATCGCTCCGACGGTCTCCTCGGCACGGCTTCAGCAAATGCAGAACGAGATTTTCCGTCTGCAAAGAGAGGTTCTACAATACAAGCTCTCCTGCAGGGACCACATTGTGCGCACATTCAATCAGGAGAACTGGACCAACTTTTTTATCGTGCTTGCGGATGAAGGCATCGGGGTTTCCGTCCCGATCAATTATGCCGTGAGATAGCGCTCACGCTGTCAGCGCCTCAATGTTCCGCTGGCGGCATTGCCCTCCAGATGACACGGTCAAATAGCCCCCCCACCGGCCCTCGGCCGCATTTCGCATTCGATAAGGAACGCCGGCTGGGCCGGCTCGGCTCACCCGACAAACCACCAGCCTCGATCTTCAGCTGGCCAAACTGCGCACCAGTGGATACAGGTGTTCGGTCTCATCCTGAATGCGTTGCAAGATGATATCGAAAAGCTCATCGGTGTCCTTCAGAAACTCAGCATGATCTTTGATATGCAGCGAGTCCTTCCTCTTTGAGGCCGGACACCAGCGATGCGTGAATTCGCGCAAGATTTTTTTTATTTCCACCGAACCGGACATGAAATTCTTAGCCACATTAGTGACCTTGTCGTCAGGACTAGACAGGAGTTCTTTGTACATCTCTTTGTCGACAACCTCGATATGCTCTTTTACCAAATCGACATACCGATAAAACAGGTCGCAACAAGAACCGGTATCGCACATCGACCTATCCTTGAACAGATAATGGAGGACATTGGAAAGCTCTGTGATGCGGTGGTTTTGCTCGTTTAATTCCTCATAGGTAATCATGCTTGGCTCCAGGATTTTCGACTCGTGCGTCCTTTTTACCTTTTGTTATTCGGCAATGCAACAACGCGCATCGGATCTGCCCGCGTGTTGCGGCCAAGTCCAGGCTGGCGAACGCGGCTGACCCTTGAACGGGCTGTTTACTCGTCTCGATCGTCTACGAATCAATCATCCAAGCCGCACATACTACCGCTACAGCAGCTCGGTGCCGTGCAGGCGTGCGCGGACGCGGGTGACGAGGCGCCGGTAGCGACATAACCACCGCTGATAATTTTATGAACTGGCGCGTCTGACGGCGTGTTGCCGGCGTCAATACCGGCGAGCGCACAAAGCTCACCCCATGTGTTTACGCGGTCGTTCATCGAATGACTGACTTCAATGGTCTGACGGTTCTGCTCGCAGCGATAATCGTATTTAGGCATCAATAACTGTCATCTTGTTTTACGGAGAATGGGACTTACTTAACAGCTATCGTTGAATAATCGACCCGCCGACATGGGTTACTTCCTCCGGAAAACGCCGTGAATACGTCCGTGCAGGCTCGACGGCGGCCTCCCTGCCGCCGACATTTCCTCCAGAAGCAACCCGTATCTGCTTAAGTAAGCACCATTAGGTTTAGGGAAGCTCTAAGTGATTCATCCCTGAATTATCAGAGTTTCCTTAGGTTCAAACCGAAATTTTCACGAAGCGTATTTGCTGGAATTCGTGCAAGATTCGGCCAGGCCTCCCAATTATAATCGAATACTGATCGGATCCGCACTGCCGCAACCGGAGTTGTACCGCTGACCCAACGGATGACTGGCGATCAGCGTGGTCGGCTGCGACCGTCTGAGCCGCCGCGCGCTGATGTCAGATTCCAGCAAGCGCTCTACGCTGGTTTTGGAAAAATCGATGCTGCCGAAGCATAGAGCGAATCTCCTCGACGTAGTCCTGACGTCGCTCCGAATAGTACAGCAAACCATCAACCAACTTGCTTCCATCGATAGCCTCTCCCCGCTGTCTGAGAATTTGCCGTAAACGCCTCAGATCGGAGTACCGATGGTGTGAATTGAGATTATGGATGTAGCTTTGTATCGAGTCGCTGATACTGGCAAACTGACGTACCTCATGCCTGGAATCCCCCGACCTTCTCAGTGGCACCTGACCACATCCACGTTGATAACACCACTGACCGAAGATGTTGTTGCTCTGAACCGCGAATCTGGACCGACCCCAGGATGATTCCTTGGCGGCCTGAACAATAGCCAGTTGCACCGGTACGATGTCAACCTTGGCAAGAAGTTCGCCTGTCGTTTCACCGGGCTTTTGCCTGTTCCATTCAACCTTGTACTTCTTCGCAAGCTGCTTGAGCCATCGCGACTCCGAGCGAGCCAGTGCCCTCCCAGCAGTAATCGCGCGATCGAACCTGATTAGTCTTTTCCTCTCGTTGAGCACTTGTTCATTGTGGTAATCGATGATGGGTGTCAGGTAGTCGATGAAAGCGCCTTTCATATCCCGGGCTTGCGTGTACGCCGAAAAGTCTGGCAATGGCGGAAAATGCTTTGCCTCACGATTGCCGACAGAAGCCAGCATGACCACAAGGAACAGTAGTCCCACACCGGTCGCTAAAGTGCCATGACCGATGCCGAGATGTTGCCGCTGTTCGATCATAGACACGACGCAGGTCCGCTGTTGACTGAAAGCGCACACAGCGTTTTTTGGCCAGGATAACCGTCAGCAATGATTCCATTGGCGGCTTGAAATTCTCGCAATGCGGCCTGTGTGAGCGAGCCCATAACACCGTCGACAGGACCAGCGTCAAAGCCCAAGCGGTTCAGCTGTCGCTGCAAATCCTCGATGGTGCTGCGCCTGAGCGCGACTTCCTGCTCGGACGGCGGGCGCCGCAACGGCGGCGCCCCCCTCAAGCGATCAGCCAGCAAGCCAACGGACAGTGCATAGAATTCACTTCGGTTCCAACTCAGGATCACGTTGAAGTTCGGATAAACAAGGAATGCCGGGCCGGTATGACCTGCAGGCAACAACACGGAAGCTTCCAGGTCGGTATCTGCCAGCTCTCCCCCATCAGCCGATCGGACGCCGAGTCTGAGCCAATCGCGCTGCGGTTTCGGGTTTTTCAGGCCGGATTCGCTAAAAGGAAAATCGACAGGGAGTGTGACCTCGCGTCCCCAGGGCTGCTTTGTCTGCCAACCCAGGTTCTGCAAAAAATTTGCACCGCTGGCTAGAGCGTCCAGTTCGCTGCGCCAGAGATTGATCTGGCCGTCACGATCCCCGTCGACAGCGTGGTCGATGTATGCCGAAGGCATGAATTGTGTATGCCCCATCGCGCCGGCCCAGGATCCTCGCATTTGCTCCGGCGTAAGCGATTCTCGCCCCAGCAGACGCAGCGCCTGCATCAATTCGTCAGTAAAAAACGCGCTGCGGCGCGGATCACAGGCAAGCGTAGCCAAGGCATCCAGCGTTGGGACATTGCCGAGATAATGGCCGTAATTGGTCTCCAGTCCCCAAAATGCGATCAGGTAATGTCCAGCGACACCGTAGCTGCGGCTCAAATCGGACAGAAATTGATCATATTTTGCAAGCAATCCCCGCCCATAGCGAATGCGCCCGGGGGTCACCCGGCGATTCAAATAATCAGCAAACGTCTGGGTGAATTCGGGCTGTGAACGGTCAAGCTCGATCACGCGGGGCTGATAGCGAAGCTTTGGCAGAACCTCATCGACCAGGCGTGACGGGATCTTTTCGAGCCGTGCTCTGGACTGCAGTTGGCCGATACAGCCAAGAAACTCGTCCTCTTGCGCGATCGCAGACTGCATCTGCAGCAGTGCAATAATTAGCGCCCCCAAATACGTATGCATTCAGTCAGATTCCCGGCAAGTTGGATCAGATTTTTTCGCTCTTTCGACAATAATAGGAGACAGCAGGGGCTTTATAAAGCGATCAAGCGTTAATCCGATATTTCTCGCCAGGATCACCGGAGCAGGCGCAGGACGGAGCCCGCATGCTGCACGAAGGCGGACGAATGATCCGTCGAACCCTTCGTGCAGCATGCGGGCTAAAGATCCTCTCAACGCTGCCGATAGACAGGCTAATGCAATCAATACAACAAGAAATCACCTCAAGTGACCACAGAGCGAGGCCATGATCTGATGAACGAAGCAACACAAGCTTTTAATTCGGGGTTCGAGTTTGTTACCCATCTTGGCGAGGAACTGAACAGCGGCAACCTCGAAATCCCCGCCTTCCCCGATGTCGCGATGCGGATCAAAAATGCGCTGGCCGATCCTGAGGTCTCTGCCGAACATGTTGCGCGCGTCGTAGGATCAGACCCGATCTTCACGGCTCGCCTTTTGAAAGTTGCCAATTCAGCCATGGTGAACGGTGCCGGCGTCAGAATCAATGACATTCGCATGGCGATTACCCGCATGGGCTTCAAGATGGCTTACAACACCGCCGTGGCAATTGCTGTTGATCAGCTGCTTCACTCCAGCTCGGTGGAAGAACTACGTCCGTATCTGGAAGACTTATGGCACCACAGCATGCAAGCAGGCGCGTTGTCCTACGTTATCGCGAGAAAGCTGACCAAGATCAACCCAGATGAGGCGATGCTTGCCGGCCTGCTCCACGATATTGGTAAATACTATATCTTGACCCGCTCTCAGCAATATACGGTGCTGTTCAACGAGCCGGGCATGCTGGAAGACATTATGAACAAGTGGCACACCAGCGTTGGTCGCAAGATACTCGAATCTTGGGATTTCAACGAGGGCATCTGCAAGGCAGCCGATGAGCACGAAACGCTCGACCGAACGCATTTCGGTCCGCCCAATCTGACCGATATCGTGTTAGTGGCCAACTTGTTCGCGGACAATGACGATCCCTACCGTGTGCCCGACCTCGATTGGGAGGCCATTCCTACCCTTCGACATCTACACCTGACCAATGAAGTCGCCACCGAGATTCTGGATGAGTCAAAAGAGAAGATACAGTCGATCATTCAAGCACTTGGCGCTTAGCCCACCGGGTCCGCCGATGAACCCGACCAAACACGCGTGCTGACACTGTCAGCCAGCCAGACTGCGGACTGATTGACATCAGGGTCGGCAGCTAGAGCCCGCATTTCTCCCCAGCCAGCGTTATTGCTTTTCGGTGAAATACAAGCCCGGAATCCAGCTCTTGGTGATCTTATCGGTCTTTTCGAAGTCACGTTGATTCTCGTCGATGAAAATGAAATTATTCCAGCCCACCCGGATAATGTCCTTGTGATGTAATCGCTGAGAATTGACTTTCGCCTCGTTCAAGTAGGTGCCGTTGGTGCTGCCGATATCACGAATCCGATAGGTTTCGCGGCCATGGTCATGTTGTTCGAGTATAATTTCGGCATGGTGATTGCTGACCGCGGCGTCATCGATCTGAACGTGATTGCCGGCCGCGCGCCCGAATCGCAAACCGTCCCTACCAATTTCAAACCGATTTACAATAACTCCATCGACGGTCTGGATTATGATTGCCATCAGCTCCCTCATCAGTCGCTCTCGTACATCTGGAGTATAGATAATCACAGATAGTAAGCATCAAATTCTGCAAAAGCCTTTATTTTTTTCATCAAAAACAACAAAATACGCTCTCCAATTTTGAGACGCAGCAACGCAAACCCCGTTGCGCATCACCGTTTTATTAATTTTTCTGAGGAATTCCCATGAAACTCATACTCTTAGGCGCACCCGGTGCCGGCAAGGGCACAGTCGCTAAACTCCTGACCAAGATTGACGGTTCCGTTCAGATCTCCACTGGCGACATCCTGCGCAGCGCCGTTGCTGCTGGCACCGAACTGGGCAAAAAAGCCGAAGCAGCCATGAAAGCGGGCGACCTGGTGTCAGATGATCTGATCATGGGCATCATGGAGGAACGCCTGAAGGAAGACGACTGCAAAGCAGGCTATCTGCTGGACGGCTTCCCACGCACGATCCCGCAAGCCGAAGCGCTCAAAGTCCTGCTGGAAAAGATGGGCGAGAAGCTGGATTTTGCGGTTGAAATTGACGTACCGCGTGAGGTCATCCTCGATCGATTGACGACACGTCGCACTTGCTCTGATTGTGGCGCGATCTACAACGTCAAGTCCAACCCGCCGCAAGTCGAAGGCGTCTGCGATAAATGTGGCGGCGCGGTTGTACAACGCGACGACGAGACCGAGGAAGCCATCAACAACCGGCTTAATGTGTACAATGCGCAAACTGCACCGCTAGTGGACTTTTACAAAAACGAAGGCATGCTGCTATCGGTAAAAGCCACTTCCTCAGACACGGTGATCGACGCGATCAAGGAAAAACTGGGGCAATGACTGGAAGCCGACAGTCCTCGGGGCTGTCGGCCGCCGCACCCTCGGTGCTCTATTCTCAGCGCTGCCCAGGTTTGCGCAGTCTCTCATTGACAGCTGTAGGCGACCCCATAACCAATAACGCGCGTGCCCGACAAGGTGGTGTTGGCCAACCACACCGCATCAGCGCCAAATTGAAGGTGAGCCTGTTCGCGAATATCACGTTTAATGACTTCAGCAGGGCAAGGTGTTGTGTTCGCACAAACACTTGTGATTACCTCACCCAGCTGTTCGCAAGCTTCGGGTATCGTGTCCGGATCGGAATACAATCTGACTTTTTCCGCGATTGGCGAGGTGACCGACATTGAGCACCCCCCGACAAACACGATGCACGCAATCACACACCCAAAATATCGCATCACCTGCTTCCAAACCACATCACAACCCAAACCAGCCACTCATTTCCACAAACTGTAACACTGGTTATTTAGCACAGTTTGACCAAAGCGTTCGAACAAGCGCGAAGAAGACTGCGACCGCGAGCGCCACGGTAACGCGCAAAAAGACCGGCCGCTGTTCGCTGTTGCCAACGGCCGGCCTTTAGCCCGAATATTGCACGAAGGCGGACGCATGATCTTGCGAATACATCGTGATTTTAGTCACTTAGGCCCAAATCAACAGCCTATCGTGCGGTTACAGTTTGTCCTATTTGGTTTTACGAACATCCTGGCGTCGCATCTTGAACGATCCCCCTTGATCCATAGCTAAGGCTATGAATCCGCGGGCGATCGTTCAACCTGCTTAGCCAGCATGCCCGTAAAATCCAAATCCTTCGTGCAATATCCGGGTTAGGCGTCATTCTGCCAATTGGACCTCAGGATCTGTCAGACCTGACCAGCACCGTCTTCGCCATCTGTTTGGGGTTGAATATCAAGGAGGTGGCCCAAAAGATGGTCAAAATCGACAACAAGGTCATCACCAACAAATAGGCCGTCAAAAAAACACTGATGATTATGCTCATTTCCGCTATCTCCATATAGT
>Ga0272441_10010413_pt1 | contig 14076 bp, 12 predicted proteins | sample SSMProp6N_FD_193582 | JGI IMG/M metagenome (GOLD analysis project Ga0272441, IMG submission 193582) | Marine sediment archaeal communities from Little Sippewissett salt marsh, Falmouth, MA, United States - SSM-Prop-6N | ecosystem: Environmental > Aquatic > Marine > Wetlands > Sediment ... | reverse complement strand
TATACTCTATCTACCTTATCAACCTTATCAACCTTATCAACCTTATCAACCTTATCAACTTTATCAACATAATAATCCCTTCCAAATACATTATCCCCTACTCGTTTTAGCTATCTACCAGTCGTTTATGCGGCTATGGCAGTTCCCAATATTAATTTACTGTTATTTTATTAACATTGTTATTTAATTAACAATAGAATTTATATATTTGCGGCTGAAAAAGCATAAGAGAATTCTATTATTAATATGTATTGAAAGCAAGCAATAATGAAAAAAATCAAATCATACAGTCAGCTGATGGACATGAGGGATGATCTGAAACAAAAAATAAGTTCATATCTGAATCCAGATAGTATTGAAAGCAGACTGATTATCAGGGTCGGTATGGGCACATCGGGCCTTGCATCAGGTGCAGGTGAAGTATTTGATTTTCTGCGTGATGCTCTTAAGAAACGAAATTTTGAGGCCGAATTATATCAGGCAGGAGACATGGGATATAGTTATGCTGAACCGACAATACAGGTAATAAAGCCAGGTTCGGAGCCCCTGGTATTTGGTGATGTCAATATAGAGAAAGCCGATGAAATAATTGAAAAATATATCAGGAACGATGAGCCTGTAGATGGAATAATTCCTGTCGATTACAAGATCGTTGATGAAATTTAGAATATTATAATGGAGAAAGAAAAAAAACAGTTAAGGCTTGTGCTTCGTAATTGCGGCCTGATTGATCCCGAAAACATAGAGGAAGCCATTGCGAATGATGCCTATATATCACTTGGGAAGGTTATTACTGAAATGAGCCCTGCCGAAGCTATTGATATTGTTAAAAGGTCTGGCCTCAGGGGCCGTGGCGGAGGTGGCTTTCCGACAGGAGTCAAATGGGAGTATGCTTATAATAATAAGGCTGATCAGAAATATGTTGTCTGCAATGCGGATGAGGGAGATCCGGGGGCTTTTATGGACCGGTCGATCCTGGAGGGTGATCCTCATTCAGTTATTGAAGCGATGGCAATATGTGGTTTCTGCACCGGTGCTTCCGAGGGACTGGTATATATAAGAGCGGAATACCCCCTGGCAATAAAACGATTACGCATTGCCCTGGAACAGGCAAGGCAATATGGCCTGCTTGGAAATAACATTATGGGAACAGGATTTAACTTTGATATTCAAATGAGATATGGGGCCGGAGCATTTGTTTGCGGTGAAGAAACAGCTCTTATACATTCAATGGAAGGACTGAGAGGTGAACCTACCGTGAAACCGCCCTTCCCTGCTGAATCAGGTTATAAGGGCAAACCCACCAATGTAAACAATGTTGAGACTTTCGCCAGCATTCCCGTGATATTCAGCAAGGGTCCCGAGTGGTTCAGCAAAATAGGTACAGAAAAATCAAAGGGTACTAAGGTATTTGCCCTGGCCGGTAAGGTAAATAATGTCGGTCTGGTAGAAGTACCAATGGGGACAAGCCTCAGGGATGTTATATTTGATATAGGTGGAGGTATAAACAATGGTAAGAAATTCAAAGCTGTACAGACAGGCGGTCCATCAGGGGGCTGCCTGACAGAGAATCATCTTGATACTCCAATTGATTTTGACAACCTCATAGAGGCAGGATCAATGATGGGATCCGGTGGCATGATAGTAATGGATGAGGATGACTGCATGGTTTCAGTTGCAAAATTCTACCTTGATTTCACAGTGGAAGAGTCGTGCGGTAAATGTGCACCGTGCCGCGTGGGAAACAAGCGGTTATATGAACTCCTGGACCATATCTGCAAGGGTAACGGGGAAATAAGTGACCTCGAGCGACTTCGTAATATGAGCGAGGTTATAAAAGACACCGCACTGTGTGGCCTGGGCCAGACATCCCCCAATCCTGTTCTTTCAACACTGGATAATTTCTATGAAGAGTACCTGTCACATGTAATTGATAAAAAGTGCCCGGCAGGCCAGTGTAAAGACCTGATGGAATATCATATAATAGAAGAAAACTGCGTTGGTTGTACCGCATGTGCCAGGGTATGCCCGGTAAATGCTATCACAGGGGAAAGGAAGGAAGTGCATAGGATAAACCAGGATATATGTATTAAATGCGGTGCCTGTTTAGAGAAATGTAAATTCGACGCCATCATTATTCAATAAATATCAAAGAATGAAGATAGATAATGTTAAACTTAATATAGATAATAAATCACTTGAAGTACCGAAGGGGACCACTATTTACCAGGCCGCCCAAAGTATTGGTATAGATATACCCGTACTATGCTATATGAATCTGCAGGACCTGGGAATTGAGAACAAACCGGCAGGTTGCAGGATTTGCGTGGTTGAAATAGAAGGAAGAAAAAACCTTGCTCCCTCCTGCTCTACACGATGTGAAGAAGGAATGGTAGTCATTACCAACAGCATAAGGGTATTGAACGCAAGAAAAACAGTGCTGGAGTTTATTTTATCGGACCACCCTAAAGACTGCCTTATCTGTCCAAAATCAGGTAATTGTGAACTACAGGACCTGGCTATTAAGCTGGGAATTAGAAATATCCCCGGAGAGGAAATAGCAGAGATGTCATCATATCGTCTTGACACATCACCCTCGATAATCAGGGACCTGGATAAATGTATAATGTGCCGCAGGTGTGAAACAATGTGTAATGATGTGCAAACGGTTGGTGCCTTATCAGCAATAAACAGGGGCTTCTACTCTGTGGTGGCACCTGCTTTTGAGCAAAACCTGGAGCACTCGCCCTGCACCTACTGCGGACAGTGTGTGGCCGTCTGTCCTACCGGAGCCCTGACCGAAGTAGATCATACTAATGAGGTATTAAGACAACTGGCCAATCCTGAAAGGACAGTTGTTGTACAGACAGCACCTGCAGTAAGGGCAGCACTGGGAGAAGCTTTTGGAATGAAACCCGGTGAACTGGTTACTGGGAAAATGGTAGCTGCCCTGAGACGTCTGGGTTTTGACTATGTTTTTGATACCGATTTTGCGGCCGATCTCACAATAATGGAAGAAGGAACCGAATTGCTCAACAGGCTTTCATCTCACCTCAAGGGTGATAAAAACATTAAACTGCCAATACTTACATCATGCTGCCCGGGTTGGGTTAATTTTTTTGAAACATATTTCCCTGACCTGAAGGATGTGCCATCTACAGCAAAATCCCCACAGCAGATGTTCGGAGCGATAGCAAAGACATATTTCGCTGAACAGAAAGATATTAAAAGAGAAGATATGGTGGTGGTTTCGATAATGCCCTGCCTTGCCAAGAAATATGAATGCCAGAGGGATGAATTCAGTGTTGATGGAAATCCCGATGTTGATCTGTCACTATCAACCAGGGAGCTCGCAGCTTTCATCAAACAGGCAAATATTGATTTCCATAGTCTACCTGAAGAAGACTTCGATAATCCGCTTGGCGAATCTACAGGGGCTTCCGTAATATTCGGCACCACCGGTGGTGTGATTGAAGCCGCCGTTCGAACGGCATACGAGCTGTATACCGGAAAGACACTGGAAAAGGTTGATTTCGAAAATCTCAGGGGTATGGAAGGTGTGCGCGAGGCCAGGGTTGATTTCAATGGGCTGAACCTGAATATAGGAATTGCGCACGGTCTGGGTAATGCGCGAAAACTCCTTGACGATGTCAGATCAGGCAAATCAAAATACCATGCAATCGAGATAATGGCATGCCCGGGAGGCTGTATTGGTGGGGGCGGACAACCTCAGCACCATGGTAAATCAGATATTCTGAAAGCAAGGTCAAGTGCCCTGTACATGGAAGACAGCAATAAAAAAATCAGAAAATCGCATGAGAACCCATTTATACAAAAACTCTATAAAGAGTACCTCGAAGAACCCGGTAGTGAAATAGCTCATAAATTGCTTCATACCGGCTACTTTGACAGGAAAAAGAAGATCGTAGTTAAACAATAGTAAAAAGAAGACTATTATGTCAAGTATCAAAATAGAACTTAGAAGAGAGGATATCGATACAATAAAACAAATTGCTGCTTCATTCAATAACGATGAACAGGAGCTTATCAATGTCTTGCATAAATGTCAGGAGCACTTCGGCTACCTGCCAGCCGAGGTTCAGGAAGTGATATCTCAGGAACTGGATGTCCCCGTTGCAAAGATATACGGTATTGTAACTTTCTATTCCTTTTTTACAATGAGCCCCAGGGGTCAGCATCCCATTAGTATTTGTATGGGTACTGCCTGCTATGTGCGAGGTGCTGAGAAAGTACTTGATGAATTTAAGAAAGAACTCAAAATCGAGGTTGGACAGACAAGCTCCAATGGTAAATTCTCCCTCTCAAGCCTGAGGTGCGTGGGTGCCTGCGGCCTGGCACCGGTGGTAATGGTTGGCGAAAAAACCTACGGCAGGGTTGCTCCGGATGATGTTAAAGGCATACTGGAGGAGTATTCATGACATATTGTCATTCGGCCTGATTATTGTAATAAAAAGGTTGATTGATATGGATACCAGGAAACTTTTAAACAAACACAACAGAATTACCGAGCTGATAGCCGGTAAGCAGGTAAGGCAAAGCATTGTTCTTATAAAGGAACTTATCGATTTATCCAAAAGCGGTGAATACAGCCAGCAGCTTGAGAATATCGAGAATACCTATAAAAACATGGTAAAATATACCATTGAGGGTGTTCATGATCCTGAACGGCATAAGGTATTGACACGTATGCTCCAGTCTCTTCTCGAGCTGGCCGACAGGGTTAAACAGGAAATACTGGCACGGTACTCAGGCTGGCATACCTACTGGCTGAAAGAAAACACCCTGAGGGAACAAAACCTGGCTGGGAAAACAATAATTGAAAAAGTCGATGATCTTGTATTCAAGGAAGAACTTGATGAATGGCTAAACCAGGCAGGTACTGTTACATCCGACCCGGAATCTGAACCCGCAAGAAGACACAGAATGCTGGTAAATAATATTTTCAATCATCTGTGGCTTACCGATACTTATGGGGAGGCAGAGACAGACCTCATTAAAATGGTATTGTCAGCTGAAAAGTTTGAGTGGCACGAGCAGAGCATTTTTGTGAGCGCCATAACATTAAGTGCACTGAGGATATGGGAAGCCGAAAAGATAGAGATACTTGCATCCCTGTACCGGGACAAGAAAACACAGATAAGTGAAAGAGCCCTGGCAGGTTTATTACTTGTTCTCTATTATCATGACAACAGGATTAAGGTCTACCCCGAAATTAAGAAAATGCTTGGTGAGCTTTCAGTTGACAATGACTTTATAGAGCATCTCAAGATTACCATACTTCAGATAATAAGATCCGGCGAGACAGAAAAAATAAGCAGGAAACTTCATGAAGAGATACTTCCACGTGTTGCTGAGCTAAGACCCAAGATTGAAGATAAACTTGACCTTGACAACCTGCTTCCTGAAGATATCACCGAGGGTAAAAATCCTGATTGGTCTGATATGTTTAAAGAATCAGAAGATCTATATAAAACTATGGAAGAATTTTCCAAGCTCCAGATGGAAGGTGCAGATGTGTATATGTCGGCATTCTCCAATCTGAAGAATTTTGATTTCTTCCGGACTATTTCCAACTGGTTCATGCCTTTCTATCCCGATCATGAAGCTATTGATGTATTATTCAGGGACGAGGTGCTTGGCAAGGGTACAAATGAACTTGCTGAAGCATTATATAAAACTCCGTTTATTTGCAATTCAGATAAATTCAGTCTTGTACTTAACCTGCAACACCTGCCTGCAAGTCAGAAAGAAATGATGCTAAAGGTGTTCAGAATGGAGCTGGAGGGCCTGGAACAAATGAAAGATAATGAGATTGACCTTGATCCCACCAGGGATTTTAAAACTCACGTAACTCAGTACCTTCAGGACCTTTACAGGTTCTTTAAGCTATCGCCTTACAAAAAAGAATTTGATGATGTTTTCATAAGCACCCTGGGGTTCCACAGGACTGTTTTATTCAATATGGTTTTAAAAGACAGTGAGTCTATTTCGACTTTTGCAGATTATTACTTTGGTAAGGATTTTTATAGTGAGGCACTTGATTTATATGCAGACTTGATTGCCGAAAACCCGGATGATTCGCAGTTGTATGAGAAAGCAGGTTACTGCTACCAGCAGCTGGCCGAGTATGAGAAGGCTTTGGATATGTACAGCAGGGCCGAGATCCTGGACAGAAAAATATGGACCCTCAAGAAAGTGGGGTTTTGCAACAGACGTCTGAGCAATCATAAAGCAGCCCTTAAAAGCTATATGGAAGCAGAAAAAATGGATCCTGAGAACATGCATACCATAGCTATGATAGGACATTGCTATCTCGATATGGAAGACTATGACTCTGCATTGAAATATTATTTCAAGGTAGAATATAATGACCCGGATAATTTCCGTATTTTAAAACCTATATCATGGTGCTACTTTGTTCAGGGTAAATATGAGCTATCAAAGAAATATTTTGACAGGATAAGCAAGAAAGAGATGACAGCCCACGATTATATTAATGCCGGTCACCTGGCACTATGCATGGGTAATAGTTTACTTGCTCTTGAAAACTACCGGAAGAGTATTGTGGATGGAAAAATAGATAAGAGTGACTTTCTTGAAATATTCAACGGAGATGCAGACATCCTGGTAAAAAATAAGGTCGATCCTGACGATCTGCCAATAATTACAGACTATCTGTTTTTCGATCTGGAGGATTAGGCAGGGAATCTCTGAACCGGTGTGATCTTTTATTGTAATCTGGTCTCCTGTCATGGCGATCACCATCGCCCGGGCGTCCTCTTTCCCTGAACTCTTTTGTCATTTCCCGTCTTCTACGGTTAAGTTCTTCAAGCCTTTCAACCTGATCTTTATTGAGCACCGGCTTAATTTCGTTCCACTGCTTATCCATCAATTCATTAAGTTCTTTCCTGAAAACAGAATTAATATCGTTAAATTCCTCCCCGTACTTACTTATTATCTCATCCAGTTTTTCTTTCTGGATGGAATCGGGTTCCACCAACTTGTAAAGGTGATCCCTGAAATAGTTTTCAGAGGCGTACATCCTTACCGGCCTCATACGCTTATGCCTTAACTGCGCTGATGTAAGCATTCCTATAGTGAAGCCAAGAAGCAGTGTAAGGACTATCAATAATGTAATTCGTAGTTTCAGTCTCATAACATCATTTTTCATTATTCTGAGAGCAAGCTCACCAGCACACCATCTACCTCATTATCAATACCCAGCAGGGTGTCATAAGATAATGAACCCTGGCTCAGGAGCAGGCTGAGCATAAGCAACACTATTGCCGCGGCCCCGGGAATGGCAATTTTCAGGAAGATGCTATCAATTGATTTGATTATTTCGCGTTTCCCGTTAATATAAATCCTTCCCGACACAATACTGTTCATTACTCGGTCACGAAATCCCTTGCTGAAATGATGATCGGGAAGTAGTTTATTCTCAAATTCCTCTCTCTCATTTCTGTCCAGATCAGAGGACAATGACCGAAAAAAAAGATCCTTTGTTTTCACAGGTTTCATATTTATTCTAATTCTTTCAATAATTCTCTAAGCTGTTCTTTAGCCCTCGATAATCGTGATAAAACAGTTCCTACCGGTACTTCAAGTATTTCAGCTGTCTCTTTGGTGCTATAACCCTGTATAGACCTCAGTATAACAACTGTCCTGAAATCAGGTTCAAGTTTTGATATTGCCATGTTAACATAGCTTTTAATATCTCTTCCTTCCTCTTCGTTCATGGCTTCAAGGTCTATCTCTGACATATCATCCTTATCATCGGACTGGAAGAACAGTGACAGGAATCTCTTTTTTCGCCTGATTTCGTTGAGTGACTGATTGATAGCGATTCGCTGTATATAAGTACTTAATTTCGAGTCACCCCTGAAATCTTTAAGACTTTTATAAAGGCGTATAAATGTATCCTGACCCACATCCTCAGCCTGCTGTATATCTCCCAGCATGCTTTTTACAGTCCTGGCAACCATATTCTCATATCTCCTGATGATCTCGCTGAAAGCCAAATTATCTCCCTCTATTGTACGCTTTACCAGCTCATCATCATCAGAATGGATATAATCATACTTGGCCATACACAATTATAAGACAATTAAGGACAGTGAAATATTCCCTTACTAATTAGCTTTATTGATAAATTCAACCTCCAGGTCAGGTGTATATCGTATAAGGTAAAGGCGGTTATTCTCGAATCCGTTCATCAGGCCTGTACGGTCGAAGTCATAATCTACCTGCAGTAGATCAGGCTTATGCATGGAGGGCCTGTACATAAATTCAGATCCGTGGATGGACAATCCGCTTATGAAATAGTACATTATATCGTAGCTCTGCCATGCATAGCTTCGGATTGGCGGTTCCATCTTAAACAAGTCTCTGTATTTTTTCAGGAATGTTCTGATATCTGCCCGGTCATAATCGACCCAGTTCGGGGTAAACAACATTATACCCAACTCATAGAAATACATTGGATCAAGGTTATCAAGCCATCTTACATCAGGATACCCGATTAATTTAATATCATAATTGCGCAGCAGGGCATGTACACTTACAATAACTTCGCTCATCACTGCTTCATCATCAGAAGCCAGGATAATAAGGTTTGGCTTATCCCCTGTCAGAGCATGATCAATAATGTTAATCGTATCATTATAAGATGATCGGCTTGCAAAAAACACCTCCTTAAAGCTTATGTCATTAAAGGGTACCTTAAGCCTCAACCTTCTATATATCTTATCTTTGAATTCCATAGAAAGGTCAGCACTCCATATGGTATCGGTATGCACAAAAACCAGGTTATGATCGTAATAATTGCTTATCTCTTCGGCCAGGGCGTCCTGCACAACATTGGTAGATGGCTGGATTTTAAAGAGGTAAGGATTAATCCTTAACACTTCAGGATTTTGTGAGGCCAGCGGTGATACCACCGGTATCCGGTATCTCCGTGCATATCGCGCTACTATTTCAAGGTTATCAGGGTATATCGGTCCTACAATAAGATCGGCATCACGAAGTCGGCCTGTCTCCAGATATCTCTCAACCCTCAATGAATCGTTCATAGTATCAAAAACCTGAAGATCAATATCGAGTCCTTTCTCACGGAGTGCGTCAACGGCCAGTAGCGCACCCTCATAAAACTCGATAAACACCTCACTGCGAGGGAATATCCATTCGTCAGGCCTTCTGACGATCCGGTATTTCTTACGGCCCTGATTATCATAATCAGAAGAGTCGATATAGGTTCGTCTGCTGTTTTCCTCCAGCATAAGTGGAATCATCAGCACCACATTTATCTCGCCCTCGAGTCTGTCGACCGGTGTATAATCCACCGGAGTACCATCAAAGAGATACGTAAGCTTATCATCATCAATCAGGACTGAATCTGTAATGATATTTACCTGTTCCTCCTGATCTTCAGAGGGTATCCTGATAACTTCGCCTTCCCTGGGAAAAATTAATCCCCTGTTTACCCTTCGTATATCTCTGACACTGACATCATATTTTCTTGCCAGGGAGGAATAATTCTCTCCCTTTTCTATTTTATGCAAAATAATACCCGGTTCATCGGTCTGGAAAAACTGTGGCTGTTCCCTGAACTGTTTGCGCGGTATTGCCAGTTCAGTACCTATCGGTATATCATAAATATCAATACCCGGGTTAGCCTCTACTATCTGCTCTTCAGGTATATCATATTTTCGCGAAAGTGAATACACCGATTCTCCTCTTTGTAAAACATGGTAGTTAAATCTTTCCGTGTCTTTTTCTACTGCCCTCTCCTCTTCCTCCTCAATAACAGGTATTTTGAGAGCCTGGCCGATGCGAAGTCCATATACTGCAGATGGATTTTCCCTGGTTATTGTTTCGGTAGATACATTATAGGCTCTGGAAATGGAATAAAGGGTTTGTGAGCTATCCACAATATGAATATAATAGGCTGTTCCGCCAATTATTACCCTGTCCTTTGATCTTTCCACCCGTACCTGTGCTGAAAGGCAGGAAGTAAATAAGATCACTGCCAGCAGGGATATATAGAATTTCAACTGTATCTTATTCATTTATTGCTAAAATTTCAAGCCGCAACAAAGTTAAAAAAATATCCCTATTCACCTTAATTCGCGATAATTCGCCTTAATTCGTGATAATTCGCCCTAATCCGCGATAATTCGTTTAAACATCCCCCTGTCCTGACCTCGTCAGGACTTCCCCCTTCTAAGGGGGATCCGCGATAATTCGCGTTTATTGGATCTCGCTGAAATACTTCATAAACTGTATGCGCTCATAGGCCGCGGGGTTAGAAGTTTCGGCCTGGCTCATTTTACCCCTGAACTGATCTATCTTATTATATCCTTTTTCATCCATCCACTGATTCAATCCTCCCAGCATTTTCTGGATCTGGTCTCTTCCGTTCTTATATATAGTAGACACAACCTGCACTGCTCTTGCGCCTGCCAGCAGTTGTTTTATCAGGTCCTCGGAATTATGTATACCTGTAGAAGCAGCAAGATCACATTTAAGCCTTGGAGACACAATGCCCATCCATCTTCTGACATTACCTGCTTCTGAAGGTGTACTGAATGTATTGGATGACTTTTCGGAAAAATTATTGATGTCGAAATCAGGGGTATAGAACCTGTTAAACAGAACAAGGCCATTGATTCCCGTATCTGCGATTTTTCTGACCATCATTGCCAGGTTTGTAAAACACGGGCTTATCTTAACCGACACAGGTATTTTAACCTGTGACCTTACTCTGTTTATTATATCAAGATATGTATTTTCTATACTCTCGGGACCTGTATTCTCATCTGATGGTAGGATTGCAATATTCAGTTCCAGCGCATCAGCCCCTGCTTCTTCAAACTGATTCGCAAAGCTTACCCATTCGGCTGATGATATACAGTTTACGCTGGCAATGACAGGTATCATCACTTTATTTTTAACTTCCTTTATCAGCTCGATATAAGCTGAAAGGGTTCTTTCCTTAATATGAATATCTATATAGTCAAGTGTTTCAGATTTTGCCGAATAGATCATATCATTCTGATATGCTTCTCGCAGGCTTGCATCGACCTCCATCATTATCTGTTCTTCGAATAGTGATTTAAGAACCACAGCCCCGGCACCTGCCCTTTCCAGTTCACCTATATTGTCAACTGAATCAGTAAGGCCCGAGCTTCCGATAATAAGAGGATTACTCAGTGATAAACCCAGGTATTTGGTAGTAAGATCTGCCATTTCGTATAGTTTTATTTTTTACAATTTACTAATATTATTTATTTCTGACCTTTTCCTTAAGGTATTCATGCATACCTTTCGCTGCTTTCCTTCCATCGCCCATAGCCAGTATTACCGTTGCCCCACCACGCACTATGTCGCCTCCCGCAAATATATCTTCTATAGAGGCCTGCATTGAGTCCTTGTCCACTTTGATGGTACCCCAGTCGGTTACATCAAGTTCAGGCATGCTTGCCGGTATAAGCGGATTGGGTGAGACACCTATTGCGACGACCACTGTATCCACTTCGACATCATATTCTGAACCTTCAACAGGCACCGGTCTGCGTCGACCGGAGCTATCCGGTTCACCCAGTTCCATCTTCTGCACCCTCATTTTATTTACATTACCATTCTCATCAGCGAAATACTCCACCGGGCTGTTCAGATTCATAAACTCCACATCTTCCTCCTGTGCATGTTTTATCTCTTCAACACGGGCTGGCATTTCTTCTATTGATCTTCTGTATATAATCATTGACCTATCAGCTCCCAGTCGTTTCGATGTACGAACCGAGTCCATGGCTGTATTGCCTCCACCTATGACAGCAACATTTTTACCACTGAAAACAGGTGTGTCATAATCAGGGTTTGCAGCATTCATAAGGTTGACCCTTGTAAGATATTCATTTGATGAAAAGATTCGTCTATAGTTTTCCCCGGGTATATTCATAAATTTCGGAAGACCTGCTCCCGAGCCAACGAAGAATGCTTCAAAACCCTCTTTTCTCAGATCATCGACTGAGGAAGTTTTTCCAACAATGAAATTTGTTTCGAATTTAACTCCCATTTGCCTGAGGTTTTCGATTTCAACGTCAACGATCTCATTGGGTAGCCTGAACTCCGGTATTCCATACTTAAGAACACCTCCAATTTCATGCAGGGCTTCGAATACTGTTACATCATAACCCCACTTGATCATATCACCTGCCACTGCAAGGCCAGCCGGGCCTGAACCTATAATGGCCACCTTAATTCCGTTTCTTTCTTCTACCTCAGGAACAGATATATTGCCACTATTACGCTCATAATCAGCTGCAAATCGTTCCAGGTGACCTATAGCAACAGGATCTTTCTTTAGCTTTTGCACATAAAAGCAGCTAGCTTCACACTGCACCTCCTGGGGACAAACGCGACCACAGACTGCCGGCAGTGCATTTGTCTCTTTAAGCACTTTGGCAGACTCAAGGAATTCGCCCTGCTCAATTCTTTTAATAAACTTTGGAATATTGATATTTACAGGGCACCCGCTTATACATGTCGGATCGACACAGTCGAGACACCTCTGTGCTTCCTTTATTGCCATTTCCTCGGTAAGTCCGACATTAACTTCAGTATGGTTTTTATTCCTGATATGAGGATCCTGCTCCAACATCTTCACTCTCTCCCTGGAAGTTCTCTCCTTGGCCTTCATACTTTTCCGAAGGTCCTCTCTCCATGATTGCTGACGTTCTGATTTTAATATATCCTGTGTAGTTTCCATATTTCTGTTTTGTTTTTCAGGTAATGATAATTTCAAGAGAATTAATTCTCTACTGTTTCAAGATACTTCTCATAATCTTCTCTCTCCTGATCCTCATATGCCCCAAGCCTCATTATCATCTCATCAAAATCAATCTTATGGGCATCAAACTCAGGACCATCTACGCAAACAAACTTGGTTTTTCCGTCAACCGTAATACGGCATGCGCCACACATTCCTGTACCATCAACCATTATGGTATTAAGGCTGGCTATAGTAGGTACATTATATTTCTCAGTAGTAAGGGAAGCAAATTTCATCATAATGGCAGGACCTATTGTAACTGCCAGGTTCACCTTCTCTCTGTCCAGTATTTCTCCCATCCCATGTGTAACAAGCCCCTGTTTGCCATATGAGCCATCATCGGTCATAATTATTACCTCATCTGAACAATCTCTCATTTCCTTTTCCAGAATGATAAGATCCCTGCTCCTGGCAGCAAGAACGGTCAGCACCCTGTTGCCTGCTTTCTTAAAGGCCCTGGCAATTGGTAGTAAAGGTGCTATTCCTACTCCTCCACCAGCACACAAAACTGTACCATGATTGGCTATCTCAGTAGCATGGCCAAGGGGGCCGACAACGTCGGCAAGAGTATCACCTTCATTCATCATGCAAAGTTTATGGGATGTTACACCTACCCTTTGTATCACCAGTGTTATGGTTCCCTTATCAGGGTCAGCATCGGCTATTGTAAGAGGTATTCTCTCACCTTTCTTGTTAATCTTAACGATTACAAAGTGTCCGGCCTTTCGCTTCATGGCTATCCGGGGCGCCTCAATTTCCAGCCTGACAACATTATTATTCAGTTGTTCTTTCTCAACTATTTTATTCATTCCTTGAAGTTTATTTAGAATATCGGGTTATATAAAATCAAAAAAACCAGTATAAAAAAAATAATCTCCAAGGTTGAAAAAAAAATCATCCTGAACAACCAAATATATCAGTTTTTTGCACCTGTTATAAAACAGGGATTTTGATAAGATACAAGATACAAGGCGCAAGATACAAGTAGAGACGCAAGGCTTTGCGTCTCATAAAGACTGCCGACTGCCGACTGATTTAGCTCTTGAACTCTTTAAGGAACCGCAGCACATTTTCTTCAATCCGGGATTCCACATCGGATATATCCGCCTTCTGGAATTTATCACCGGTAATCTTCTCGAACAACTCAATATACCTTTCAGACACTTCATCAACAAAGCTATCAGGCATCTCCGGCACTTCCTGCCCCGGCTGGCCCTGGAAAC
>Ga0272441_10010412_pt1 | contig 14076 bp, 27 predicted proteins | sample SSMProp6N_FD_193582 | JGI IMG/M metagenome (GOLD analysis project Ga0272441, IMG submission 193582) | Marine sediment archaeal communities from Little Sippewissett salt marsh, Falmouth, MA, United States - SSM-Prop-6N | ecosystem: Environmental > Aquatic > Marine > Wetlands > Sediment ... | reverse complement strand
TGGGCGTCGATCGGGTCTACCTGCACACGGATATGCCCAGCAACATCGTGGGCGGCAACAAAGAGGTCGTCCTGTCCTTCGAGCTCCGAAGGAACACGGCCGAAGAGTGGCTCTTGGACCACTTCGGAGTGGCCCCTGACTCCATCGTGAGGATCTGATGACCCTCCGACAGGAATCGATCCTAGCCTTCCTGGCCCGGCGTGGCCCCACCTCCCTCACGAAGATCGGGGTTTTGGTCGGTAACCATCACCACAGTATCGCCCCCCTCTGGGCTGCCTCTCCCCTCCAGAAGTTGGTTCGGCACGGATGGGTGGACCAACACGGACGTCGCTACGAAGTCTCCGAGGAGGGTAAATCGATCCTCTCTCAACTCAAGAAATGCCGGGAACGGTCCCAGAAGAAGGCCGCATGACCTCCAAAGAAGAAGCCATCCTGGGCTATCTCGTAGCCGAAGGCGGCTACGTCTCCCCTACTCGGGTGGGCATCGACGTCGGGGGCAAGCCTCCCCAGACAGCCTCAGCCTGGGCCTCCCTTACCCTCCTGAGAATGGCTAAGAAGCTCTGGGTGCACCGGGGCCCCAGGGGGCACTACGCTGCCACCAGAAAGGGCCAGGACGCCCTGATTCGCAACATCTGATTTCTCCGATCAGGGTTAAGATCGGGACCCCTCACGTGTAATAAGGGCATGACGAAAGCAACCCCCTCCAAGCTCCGTGACGGCTCCTGGGGTGCCCGAGTTCAGGGTTCAGTTCAACAAGGCGCCATCATCGAGATCAACACCAAGGCCGGCAAGACCTGGACAGCCACAGTGCAACGTGTCCTCTGGACCGATGGCAAGGTGACCCTGGTCCAGACCGAATCCTCGAAGGGCACCAGCAGCCCTCGTCCCCGACGCAGCAGCAACGGGGAGTGCCAGTGCGGTGCCTGTGACGACCTGCTGAGTTTCGGCTACCGGCCCGGTCAGCGTATCCGGTGCCCCAAGTGTGGCGGCTGGGCCGAGGCGTACTGATTTCGAGGAGCCCGGGTTAAGATCCAACCCTCTCACGTGTAACAGATACATGACTCACCACGCCGAACACTGCTTCAAGCTGAACACCGGAAACCGCTGGAGGACTGGCCCCCAGACCGACTGGTTGGACGACGAATACACCACGGACGGAACCGAGAAGTACCGGGGGTTCCGGATCCTCTTCGGGGTCTACTGCCGAGTGTTCGTGTGTGCGGACGGCAAGTACCGGGCCCAGGCCGTGGACCAGTACGACGACCGGACCGAGACCAACTTCTTCTCCTGAGAGCGTAACAACAACCCTACAACCATCAAGGAACGGAGGCCCTATCGAGTAGCACTATAATCGAGTCTCTGCGTACGACTATGACCCCCTCATTGGCTTCGGTGTCTGGAGGGGGTCAGTCGTTTTGTCTGGACAAGGCTACCTGCCCGATCTACTGTCGAGGCTCCAGAGCGGTCTGGCTCCAGAGGCGTTTCCCCCCCACGCCCAGGGCCGGGCCGCTCACCTTTTTGTCTACCTGATCCCACCTCGGTTCCCCCACCAGGGGCCGGCGGTGGGATTGTGCATTTTGTAATTCGGCAATACCCAACTTAGGGATTTCCAAATTCCGGATCTTCCAAATGGGGAGTTGTCAATTCCTTGCTTCGATTCCGCCATTCCCCGGCCCTCCCCCCAACAGGGCAACCTCCAGCCGTCGGCCCCGGCGTAGCCCCGGGCCCCGGCCCTAAAATGACCCATGGGCCGGTATGACCAATGATTCGTAGGGCCGGAGTCGAATAATATTGACAGAATCTCAAAGCTGTGCCTTGGCCTGATCGTTGCTTTGCCAACGGGCCGGATTCGGCCAATGGGCCGATATGTCTAGAAACCCCGGGAAAAGACGGCTTTACGTACAAAACCTCCCTAAGATTCTTCATCACGAAATGTCCGGCCTTTTTGTCCGCAGGATTTTTACGCCTCCCCGAAACCCTGAGAGAATACGCCTACATAGGCCCCAACCCCTCCCTGGGGGACCCTCTGTTGGGGAGGGGCCGCCCAAAGAAAACCTATTAGGGGGCTCAGGAGGCTGGTGTACGGTGAGGGTATGTCCACCTCGAAAGAAGAGCAGGTAGAGAAAGACACAGCCATGTTCATGGATCTAGCTCGACAGCTCAGCGTGGGGCTTCGCCAAGGAGTACCAGTGGGGGAGCTTCAGAGGGCTTGTTTGGAGGGTGTCCAAGAGCTCATCGGCCATCTTCCTTCCACGTCTCAAGTACTTCTTCGAATGCTAGTACTTGAGGTAATCGAGGTAGCTAAGAAGGAAGCGGGCCTCGGGGGCCGCTCACAGCCCTTACCTAGCTAAGTTCTGTGGGGGGTGGCGGGGCTACGCCGGGCCATCCCCGTGGGGGGAGGGGTGTGAGGGGGAAGGAACCTTCTCATCCCGCAAGGGTTCTTCTCCCTTGGGCCTAAACCCTTTCGGGCCTGCTCTCTTGTGGTGTACAGTCAGGCCATGGGCATCCGAGACGACACAGAGGTCTACGTACCGACCCAGGAGGGTTGGAAGCGGGCTAAACCCCCAGAGCCTTTCGGGGTGGTCTACGAGACCTACCGGGACGAGGTCTGGGGGAGGGGCTGTTCTACGGGACTGGGGGAGGTACTAGCTCAGCTACTGGGCATCGAGTATCGGGGGACGGTCGTAGATGACGACAAGCTCCCTTTCTGTGATGTGGAGGATGCTTTAGAGCGTTTGGGCCGGCCTGTGTGGATATGCTGGGACCCGAAGCATCTTTCACTGGTCCTAGTTGACAGTGAGGGTGTGAAGGTCCGGGTGGGGACCGCTAGGCTGAAGGTTCCCTTGATGGGGTTGAACTGGCCTAGGGTAGAGGCGTTGTACCAGGGTCTCAAGCGGGCCCTTACGGACCACTAGGGTTTTTGGCTTCTGATCTCGTCGTAGGCACTTCGGGGCATGTAGAGGCGGTCGTTCCCTTTCTCATCCCGGAGGACGACCACCCCGTTGGGGTTATTCTCGTCCAGGAGGTGGGCGGTGCTTTGGCCCATATTGGACAGGAAGGGCAGGTCGTGAGCGTCTAGCGCCTTAAAGACTGAGGCCAGGTCAGGTTTTTGGGCCATGGGCCAATTCTCACAGGTTTGGGTTAAAGGGTCAAGTTGGTGGAGGAAGAAACCTTCTCATCCCGAAAGGGTTCTTCCCCCTGGAGGGGTGGGGGTGGGCTCGTGTATGGTGAGGGGGTGCGCATTCTCAAGGTCGAGCAGCGGTCTGAGGACCTGACTTTCGTCCACACGGTAGGGAAGAGTGAGGACTCTCCCATTCTGTTTCGGATTTGGGTACGTCCGGCCCCTTCCACTCAGGAGCTCGGGTTTGTCCACATCTACTATCGGAGCGATTTTGGGGTTGCGTGGGTAGAGTTGAAGGCCGTTCCATTCAGACTGGTGCCTTTTGTCCTACAGGCCATGGGGGAGGACCCTGGGGCTTATGAGGGCCCATTTCTAGAGGAGCCTGGGGGCCCGGACTTTCTGGCCCAGCTGGTTGAGGAGTTTTTCCAGGAGGTGGGGGTAGAGCTAGGGAGCTACCAGAGGGTCCATGGAGGGGGGTGGTCCGAGCCAGGGCGTGAGGGGTGGGATCCTGAAGAATACGAGAGGGTGGTTCGGGACTACGGGAATCTACTCACGCCGGAGGAGGTTCGGTTTCGGCTTCGCCATGGGGAACGGTTTACGCAGGAGGAGATCACCCGGGAGGTTCTCCTGCTCTTGGGGGAGCGAGTGGGGACGTTCCCCTGAGGTTCTGGTGTATGGTGGGGGCATGCTACGGGTCATCGACACCATCCGGGGTGAGAATAGGACCCACTACAGACTGGCCGAGGACGAGGAGTCTGAAGAGACCTATCGGATTGAGGTAGTGAGGGGTGCGAGGGGAACGCTTTACTTCGCTGTCTACTACCGTCAGGCCCGTGGGGGTCCCAGTGTGAAAATGGAGCATGTCCCTTCCTACCTGATGCCTTGTGTGCTTCAGGTTCTCGGGAATGGCTTCGGGTTACCGATTGGGGCGTTTGGGGGGGAGCCTAGGGGTGGGGTCACCCACGACTACCAGGAGCTTTTGGAGGTAGCGAGGGCAGCTTTGGAGGAGGGCCCTTACCTTGGGGGCTATCCGGTCCCTAGGCCAGAGCAACGACCGGGGTATACGTTTCGCTACAGGGACGATCCTGGGTGGGACGAGGCAGAGTACCTAGACTATGTTTCCGAGTCAGGGGCCGAACTTTCACCGGAGGAGCTAGAGTTCCGACTTGCCTGGGGCCGGACCTTTGGCCAGGATGAGATCACTCGGGCCATTGTGGAGGTACTGGCTGAGCCCCGGTGGAGGGATAGGAGTGTGGAGGAGGCGCCTTCCCTTGGGATGTTGAGGGCCAGGGTGAGTGAAGCTTTGAGCTCTGGGGTATCCCTAGGGTCCTATCTATCTCTGAACGGTCAATGGGTTACCCCTGAGATGGTGTGCTGGGTATTTGAGGTTTATGAGCGTGTGGTCCTTTATTCCAACGTAGATTTGAGCGTAGGGGAGCAACGGTTCAGGGGTGCCATTTCTAGCTATGGGAGTGAGGCCATCACCCGAGCCATTTTGGAGGAGTTGCGGGAGAGCGGGGTTATTGGGGGCACGGACTCTGGGACGAGCCCGGGGTAATTCGGTGTATGGTGAGGGGGTGAGGATACTCGACACCAGGCGAAGGGGGACTTCTAAGATCTACGTGATTGGGGAGGGTCCGGATTGCCGGCCGAAGTATGAGCTGTGGGTTTATCAGGCAAACAGCTTTTTCGAGGTCTACTGTTTCGAGGAGGATGAAAGGCTCCAGACCATCCCGGTAGCTTTGCTTCCGTTCATTCTGGAAGCGGTTTCCACTCGGGCTCGGGTGAAGGGTGAGTTCTCGGGGGAGCCCCTTTCGGGGGACCCTTTGGATATGGTTCGATTGATCAGGGAAACCGGGGTAACCGGGTTTGGGTTTGGGACCTATCAGACCGGGCCTCCTGATTCTGGGTGGATAATGCCCAGCAATCCCAGGTGGGATGCCAACGAGTACCGGCGTGTGAGCTTGAACGAGGGCTACCATCTTGCTGATAATGAGATCCAATTTAGGCTCCATCCCGGCCAGATGTTCACCCAGGAGGCCATCACGGAGGCGGTTGTGGAGGTTGTGCGGGAGCAGGCTCGTGAATCTGCTCCCGCTGAAGGATCTGGTCTTGAGGTACCGCTCCGAACCCGGGTTTTCGACGCTTTGAACGAGGGGGTGCCTTTGGGGGCCTACCCGGTCGATAATGAGGGGGTGTGGACTTACCCTGAGGATTCAGTCTGGGATGCTGAGCGGTATCGACACACAGCCACCTATTTCCTCCACAATCTGACTCAGGAGGAGCGTCAGTTCCGCAGTGAAAACGGTTTTGGGCATCGCCAGGCATTGATCACCGATTTGGTGGTGCAGGGGATCCTGACTAGAACCTTACGTGCCAGGTAGGGGGGTGTGATGCGGATCATCGAGGTGCTCCCGAGTGGGAACACGACTTTGTACGTTCTGGCTGAGGGGGAGGAGTCTGAGGAGAGTTACCGGATTAAGGTGCTTCGTTCGTCCATGGGTGTTCATTTTACTATCTACCGTCGTCACTCTCGGGGTGGTCCCAGTGTGAGACTAGAACGGACTCCGTCCTTTTTGCTGCCCTTCATCCTGGAAGCGCTTGGAGGGGCTCCCAAGGCCCCTGTGGGAGCGTTTGGGGAGGAAGCTAAGGGATGGGTCACCCGGGACTACTCGGAGCTCCTGGAGGCGGTTAGGGGGGTTTTGGATACTAACCATCTTCTAGGGTCCTATTCCATACGTGATACCACCCGGCAGGACGGGTGGATGGTACGACGCAATCATCAGGATCCAGAGTGGGATCCTGATGAGTACCGAGAGCGTGTAATCAACTGGGGGGAGGAGAGTTCCTCGGCTGAGATCCGGTTTCGGTTAGAGTGGGGCCGGACCTTTGGCCAGGACGAGATCACCCGAGCGATTGTGGAGGTGGTGGGGGAATGGCGGGGCCCGGGGTGATTTGGTGTATGGTGGGGGAGTGAGGATACTCAGTACCGAGCGTAAAGGCACCGAGACGGGGTTCAACCCGGCCGTCTACAAGGTATCGGAGGATGAGGAGTCTCCCTACGTCTACGTGATCCGGGTGTACAACCCTGGGAGTGACAGGGAGCACTTTGCGGTCTTTCATCAGAATGGCGCTGGGGGTCCTCCTAACCGCCTGGGAGTGGTTCCCAGCTTTCTCGTCCCGTTCATCCTGCAAGTGACCAATTTTGGGTTGAGGTCCGGATTACCCAAGGGGGGAGCGTTTGGGGATGAGCCTGAGGATTGCACACCTGATGTGGGGGCATTGAGGCACGAGGTGGCTCAGGTTATACATCAGGGACAGTGGCTTGGGGCTTATTCCAACTCCAACGGGAGCGGGATGGGGCCTCCTACATGGGTTAGGTTTACGGTTCCCCAGTGGGAGCTCCAGGAGTACCTGGCGGTTGTGAGAGGGCGACCCACTCAGCTCAGCTCTGAGGAGGTGGGATTCCGGCTCACTCAGGGGGCTCGGTTCACGCAGGAGGAGATCACCCATGCCATTGTGGCCGTCATAGACGAAATTCTTCGGAGCTTTTTGGACACATGAAGATCATCGGGGTTGAGCACACCCATCAAGGTAGGGTTTACCTCATTAGGGAGGAAGAGGGTGACGCTGGTCCGTACCACCTGATGGTTCGTCCGGCTGAGAGCGAGACCAGTCTACGGGTACATGCGGCCAAGCAGTTACGGTACGGGCAGGTTGTCTCTCTGAGGGGGCTCCCGGCCTGCTTGGTCCCATTTGCGCTCCAGGTGTTGGAGTGGGAGCGGGTTTCGGTAAAAGAAGGGCCTTTCGGGGGTGAGGCTTCCAGCGGGGAAGTTACTTCAGAGTCCGATTTGGAGGCAGCTGTAGAGAGGGCTTTGGGAGAGGATGACTTTGCCTTGGGGGCCTATCCTATGGGCCCTGCCCAGGGGGACTGGCTCTTTCCTGGTGAGGAGGGGTGGGACGTTGACGAGTACCGAGAGACGGTTGAGGATGCCGGTGATACTCTCTCCCTGGATGAGCATCGGTTTCGGATCATGTGGGGTCGGAGTTTCTTTCAGGAGGAGATCACGCAGGCTATTTTGAGGGTTTTAGGGCGAATGGGGATTTGACCCATGGTGTATGGTGAGAGCATGGATAGCCATCCGGAGTTCGTGTACCAGTGGGGGATTTTTGCCCATCGGCCGGAGATCGAGAAGCTGGCTGAGGAGCTGGGGGTGACGCTTTGCTACGGGGAGGCGATCCAACCTGGGGATCTGTACCTAGCGATGCGAAACACGGGGCCGAAGCTACTCACTTGCAGGGAGCTGGGGAAGGCGTGTGTGTTTCCGACCAACTGGGACTACCCCTACGACTTCTCCGAGTGTGTGAAGGTTCGGGAGTCAGCGTGAAAGTCCTCTCGGTTGAACGAGACCAGAACGTATCAGGCTATACCACTTACACGGTAGAAGCTGAGGACGATCCCATTCCTTACCTGATCCAGGTCCACCGGTTGGTGGGGGGCGTACGACAAGTCTTGCTCACTCAGGAGCTCCGGATTCGGCTCGCTCATGCAGACACGTTCTCTCAGGAGGCCATCACCCGGGCCATCTTGCTGGTATGGAGGGAGCGTTTGCGGGGGGCCCTTAATAGGGCTTTGGGGGAACCTGTACCGTGAGGATCATCGCTTCCAGGACGGAGGGGGACATGGACATCTACACGGTGGCCGAAGATGAGAAGTCTCATCTCAGGTACGTGGTGCAGATCTATCGGGGGGAAGGCGTGTGTTATTTGCACAGCTGTCCTGAGGGGGCGCTACCCAACCGAGAGGGGATGTTTCCTATCTTCATGGTTCCGTGTCTGCTAGAGGCGTTGGGAAGTCGGCCAGGGAAGGTGTCGAGAGATTCCTACAAGGGGCCTTTTCGGAGCGAGGACCCACCGGTTCGGGACCTGTCCTACCTGAGGGCCCGGGTGGGTGAGGCCCTGGAGAGTGGGGTGGATTTGGGGGGCTACTATGCCGACGAGGTCTGGCACGGGATTAGAGATTCCGACTGGGAGGAGGGGAGGTACCGGAACGCTTACACGCATGGTGTAGGAGCCTCGGACATTCCTGAGGAGTGTTTTCGCCGGGACCATGGGAGGGTGTTCAGCCAGGATGAGATCACGGAAGCGATCTTGGAAGTGGTGGGGGCGTCTCGTATTCCCGAGCCTGTTGCTCAGACTGAGCCCCCCGTTCGATTGGGGGCGTTGGTTGAGAGGGCCTTGAACGAAGGCCAGAGGTTAGGAAACTATTTTCTGGTTAATGGGGAGTTCATGTCGGCTTGGAATATCCTTTGGGATCCTGGTGAGTACCGGCGTCTGGTCCAGAGACTCCCTATCTTCTTGAGCGGAGATGAGCGTAGGTTTAGGCATGAGCATGAACCTGACTACGGCCAAGAGGCTATCACTGAGGCTGTGATTCAGGCGATCCACGACAGGCAGGTTCCGTTCTAGTGCGCATTCTCAACACCCAGCGTGAGGGGGTCAAAACGGTCTACGTGATCGGTGAGACTCTGGAGGGTTGGCCCCGGTACGAGCTGTGGGTTTACTCTCCCACCCAGATCCATCACCCGTACCAATTCGAGGTCTACGTTCAAGATCAGGACATGAGGTGGCGCCGCATTGTGCTTCATACCATCCCAGAGAAGTTGTTGCCCTTCATCATGAAGGCGTTCTCGGAGGTTCGTAGGCCGGACCAGATGGGAGCGTTTTCCGACCCTCAGGCTGTTCAGGGGGTAGAGGAGGAGATGAATCCGGTTCTCCTACGGGAGGTGGAGGAAGCTTTGGAGAGGGGCACCTTGGGGGGCTACTCTGGGGTCTCGGGTAGGTGGTTTTATCCGGGGGATCCTGGTTGGAATTACAGTGGCTACTTGAACGAGCTTTACAACCACGTGGCTGGGATCCAGGACTCGGAGCTTCAGTTCCGGATCAACCAGGGACGTATCTACAGTCAGGACCGGATCACCCAAGCAATTTTGCAGGTCCTGAGGCAGGTCCGGGGGATAGGCTAGTGAGCTTTCGGGTCACTCAAATCGCTAGGAGGGAGAATTGGGCGATATATGAATTCTCAAGGGACGGGGAAGCTGTCTCTTACAAGATCCAGGTTTACAGGACTACAGAGGGGTTTCGGACCTTTCAGGTACTAGAACGTCGGATTGAGGATAGTTTTTTCAGTCAGACTGACTTCTTGCCAGAGGCAATGGTACCGTTCATTTTGCAGTTCTTGGCTGGCGAGCCTGTGACCTTTGGAGGCCCTTGGGGTGGGAGGAGCTCCGACTACGCTGCCCTGGTTCAAATGATCGAGGAAGAGAGTGAGTCTAGTGGTGTTGCGTTAGGGAGTTACCGAACGTTTGAGGGGGATTGGTATGAGCCGAGCCAGGTTGGGTGGAGTGAGGAGGCTTACCGGGGGGTAGCGATGAGTGAGGGGTACTTTTTCACAGCTGAAGAGGTTCAGTTTCGGCTTCGACTGGGGATGCGGTTCACTCAAGCGGAGATCACCCAAGCGGTCCTGGAGGTACTTAGTCGGCGGTTTGGGGCGTCTCTTGGTGTACGGTAGGATGGATGCATTTCATTGGGAAGCACAGGCAAGACGGTTTCGACACATATTATCGGGTAGCCGTTGATGAGTCTGAGTCTGAGGGCTACGAGATCCGTGTCTATCGGCCCGATGGCCCTGAAAGAGGGCGAGGGTCCTACCAGGTGTGGCACTGGGCGTCTTTGGCAGGGCACCCAACCCTGTTGAGCTCGATTCCGATCAGTCTGACTCCGTTCATCCTGGAGGTCACCAAGGGCGAGCAGGTCCCTTGTGTGGGGTCCTTTGGGGAGGAGCCTGGGGATCGTTCTGCGAGTTACAAAAGGTTAGTCGGGCAAGTGGAGGCGGCTTTTGCTCAGTCGAGATCGAGCGGCCTTGGTACCTACCGGCATTCTCGCACTGTCAACAACTGGGTCAACCCTCGGAGGTCGGACTGGACTCGGAGTCAATACCTCTATGTGGTGAACAACGATATGTACCGACTTACCAACGGGGAGTGTCGGTTTCGGTTGATAAGGGGTAAGACGTACGGTCAGGAAAGCATCACCCGGGCTATCTTGGAGGTAGTGAAACGGCTACGGGAGCCTGAACCGTGAAGCTCATTGGCGTTGAGACCGTGGAGGGCTTAGACACCTACACGGTGGCTGAGAGCAGAGCCTCTCGGGTTAGCTACCAGATTCGGGTGGGGATGGTGGTGTATCTCTACGAGGTCCTTGAGGGGGGCTCTCCTGTCCGGATTGGGGCTATACCGTTGTTCCTGCTGCCCTCCATTCTGGAGGCTCTGAGCTTGTCGAAAGGGGAGCTTGGGCCTTACCAAGGGGTCTTCCAAGGAGATCCTACGGGTCCTGAGTATGGCTACGACTTGCTGGTGAGTGTGGTTGAGAGGGAGGTGGAGCTCTGGCACAACTTGGGGGGTTACTTGGCTGCGGAAAGGTGGCACTACCCCAGCGACTCTGATTGGGATCCTGAGGTGTACCAATACGTTGTCAGCCATTACCATCTAGACTTGACCCAGCAAGAACGGCAATTACGTCGGTCTCATGAAAACGCCTACTCTCCAGAGGCTATCACCCGGGCTGTGGTGGAGGTGGTGACTCGTTCTCGGAGGGAGTCGTGAAGATCGTCGCTTCCAGCAAGCTGGTGGGAACGGATATGTACAGGGTAGCCGAGAGCGAGGATTCGACTTCCTGGTACGAGATCCAAGTGGTTCCAAAGGGAGGGGTCTTCACTGTGTGGGCGGTCACTTCCAGCGGAAGGGAGATCCCTCAGGATCTAAGTCAGATCCCGATCCCTCTAACGCCTTTCATCCTGGAAGCGCTGTCGAGGAAGGAGTATGGGCCTTCCTATGAGGGGCCCTTCCGAGGCGAGCCGGGGGCCCGGTACGTGCATTTGGTGGAGGCGGTTGAGGAAGCATTCCACGGGGGCTCTCGGTTAGGGGAGTACTTCTTGGGCGTTGTGGCTACGTGGTACCAGCCCGGTGATGATGAGTGGGACGTTGCGGTGTACCAGAGGCTAGCGTTGGCCGGGAGCCCCTTTCTCTCTCCGGAGGAGCTCCAGTTCCGAGTCGCCCAGGGCCGGAGCTTTCTTCAGGACGACATCACCCGAGCTATTCTTAACCTTCTGGGGTACGAGTTTGGGGAGGGCCTGTGAAGGTCATCGATTTTTACAGGGAGGGCTTTTTCTCCACTTACGTGGTGAGTGGAAGCGAAGAATCTCCAGCGGCGTATGTGATTCGAGTGCTTCGGGCGGCTGATGGAAGTAAGGCTGTCAACTATGAGGTGTTTCTACGTAGCCTGCCTGATGGACCGTCTGACCACACAAGTGTTCCGGTCGGGTTGCTCCCCTTCATCTTAGAAGCGATGAGTGAGAAAGAGACTCCGTACGAGGGGCCTTTCGAGGCAGGACCTTGGTTGGACGTAGCTGCCTTGAAGGCTGAGGTGCGAGAAGCTTTTGGGCAGGGGGTAGAGTTCGGTTCCTACTCTTCCGAGGCTAGGACTACGCTGCCTTCCAACACTTTCGTGACTTGGACCCGAGAGGACCCCACCTGGACCCGAGAGGGTTACGAGGAGGTGTGTCGTCGTCGAGCGATCTCGCAGCTGAGTCAGAGCGAGATCAGGTTTCGATTGGAGTTGGGGGCTCGGTTTGATCAGAATCTGGTCACCCGGGTGATCCTGGAAGTCATGGCTGAGAGGGCCAGCGGATGAAGGTCATTGGCTTCAAACAGGGGGATATTCTCGACATCTACACGGTGGCCGAGAGTGAGGAGTCCCTGTCGGGATATGAGATCCGAGTTTTTCGGACGCCTGACAGACGAAAGGCTACACACTACTATGCGTGGTACATAATGCTTCCTGATGGGCCGTGTTCCCATGCCGATGTTCCCGTTGGGTTGCTCCCCTTCATCTTGGAAGCGGTGGGGGGCCCGGTTCGCTGTGAAGGGCCTTTCGGGGAACCCCAGGCTTGCCGTGAGAGTGAGAGACCGTTTTTGAGGGCGGCTAGGGAGTTGAACGAGGACTACCTGATGGAGGTCGTGGAGGAGGCCATCGACCAAGGGATGATGCTTGGGGCCTATCACATCGCTTTCGAGATGTTGCCTACAGATCCTGGGTGGCAGCCGGAGATCTATGAGGATCGGGCGAGCACCTACCAATTCACTGCTCCAGAGGTTCGGTTTCGACTCACTCTTGGGAGGATGTTCGAACAAGAGGAGATAACTCACGCCATCCTACTGGAGTGGGAGCGACGACTCACGGCACCAGCTCCTCCGGTGGGGCAGGCACGAGATTTGGTTTCGGAATGAGCTAGGTAGGGATTTCAGTCAGGAGGAAATCACCCAGGTGATCCTGGAGGCTTGGGAGCGTCGCCGAGCAGATCCGGGTTAAGATCTGGGCTTCTCAGGTGTAGAGTAGGGAGAAAGGGAATACCCATGAGTCGCAACAGTTCGATTCCTCCAACGCCCTCCATCCTGTACTTTGCGGAGGGCGATACCGCTCAATACTGGACCCAGCTTCGTCGGTCTGGGTTCACTCCTGTCCAGAAAGATCGTTGGGTAGGGAGTGCTCGATCTGTGCTTCGATTTGGGCGTGAGGTCCCCCCGGGACACGGCCTGACCTTCCGTGAGTGTCGATAGAGCTTGCGTCACCGGAGAAATGGAGCAACCATTGGGGGGTCAGCCGCTTTTCCCGGTGGGTGATGACGGCCGAGTGAACGTTTGGTAGACAGGACACCCGGCCGGTAGTTGAAGCCTCCCCTCGTGGGGGGCTTCGGTGCATTTGGGGTCCGGGTTAAGATCTGGCTCTCTCAGGTGTATTGGGGGGTATGAACAAGATCAAGATCACTCTACATGCCCGGTACACGAATTCGACGTCAGAGATTCACGTCTTTGCCATTGGGACTGCGGCGGTTCTGGATAGGACGCAGAACCGTAAGCTAGCTGAGAAGGTGGGGCTCCCGGAAGGTGACTACTGGCACTACGCTACGGACCCTGAGGGGAACCGCTACGACGTTTTCGTGCTTCCGTGACGTAGAGCCTCCCTTCCTTGGGCTTTAGGATCTCCAGGGTCCAGGGGAAGGGCGTACCTTCTGAGGGCTCTTAGGGGCCGTTCTCGTGGCCGCATTGGCCCTTGCTGGTGTATAGTGGGGAGGTGGTTGATGAGGTCGTGTATGCTGATCCGGTTTTCGTGGGGCAGGAAGAAGACGGTTCCCTTCGGTGGAAGGTCCCTGACTCTGGGTTCTCACACATCGTGGTAGTAGGAAGGGCCCTTTCAGGGGACAGCTCCCGGGAGGAGCCTGTGGTTCATTTTCTGCAGCAACCTGAGGACCCTGATTTTCCGGATATCAACACACCTTTTTCGGTGGCCTACCTTCCTGTCTCTTTCATTCCGGTCTTGTTGAAAATACTGGAGTTGAGTGCTCGTCGTAAGGGCCCGTTGGTAGAGGGTTCTAGGCAGTTCGGGGAGGGCTCTGTGTCCCCGGGGTTCAAGGCGGGGCCTCATGACCTAACGGGGCTTGAAGAGGCTGTTTCCCGGGGTATTCAGGAGGGAGTATTGGGTCACTATCAGTCGGTCAGCGACCGATTGGTGAGACCCTTAACGGACGAGTGGGACGCTGATGAGTACAGGCTGTCTGTTAATACAGGGCACACTATCGAATTGGCGAATTGGAGAGGATCGTTGAATCAGGTGTACGGGGCCGAAAAGGTCACAGAAGAGGTGATTCGCCAGTGTCGGGCTAGGTGAGGTCGCTTTTGGGTTGCATCTGGGCCCGGATGGAGCGACCCTTGGGAGGGTTGTACGTCATACCCTCTTGGTGGTTGGTTCGGCCGGCATGCCCAATGGGTGCACACGACAGCCGGTCGGTGTTCGAAGCCTCCCAATCCTGGGGGGCTTCGGCATATTTGGGGCATGGT
>Ga0272441_10010411_pt1 | contig 14078 bp, 8 predicted proteins | sample SSMProp6N_FD_193582 | JGI IMG/M metagenome (GOLD analysis project Ga0272441, IMG submission 193582) | Marine sediment archaeal communities from Little Sippewissett salt marsh, Falmouth, MA, United States - SSM-Prop-6N | ecosystem: Environmental > Aquatic > Marine > Wetlands > Sediment ... | reverse complement strand
TGGATTATGCTTGAATCTGATGGGAGGATTGAACCGGTCGATGTAACGACAGCCGTGTATCCGGGGTTTCCAACGGATATGCAGGCTCAATGGATGGCACTGATGTCCGTGGCCCAGGGTGCCAGTAAAATTACAGATACCATTTATCACGATCGTTTTACCCATGTGGCGGAACTGCAGCGTATGGGCGCTGATATCATGCTTGAAAATAATACAGCCTTTATAAGAGGGATTAAACACCTTTCAGGCGCTCCTGTAATGTCCACAGACCTGAGGGCCAGTGCATCCCTTATTCTGGCAGGTCTTGTGGCAAAGGGACAAACGAACATATCCCGTGTCTATCATATTGACCGGGGATATGAACAAATTGAAGAAAAACTTAAAAATCTTGGTGCAGATATTTATCGTGATGTTGAACCCCTGGTGATATAAAAATCATCACATTGATTTCGGTACCGGAAAAAGATTTTCAGGATCCTTGCAATACAGGTTTTCAACGGGATTTGACTATGTCATCATTTGTTCACCTTCACAATCATACCTATTATAGTCTTCTCGATGGCGTATGCCGTATTCACGATCTTGTCGAAAGAGCCAAGCAATACAACATGTCCGCTCTGGCTATTACTGATCATGGAAATATGTTCGGTGTCATTCCTTTTTATAAAGCGACATTAAATGCCGGAATTAAACCGATAATCGGCATTGAAACCTATATGGCCCCAAAATCAAGGAGGGATAAATCTTCACACAGAGGAGAAGGAACTTCCTATCATTTGATCCTGCTCGCTCGCAATCATGACGGATACAGGAATCTGATGAAACTCAGTTCTCTCGGGTTTTGTGAAGGATTTTATTATAAACCAAGAATTGACAAAGAAGTACTAAATCAACATTCGGAAGGAATCATCGCGCTCTCCAGTTGTATCAAGGGTGAGATTCCCTATAAAATTATCCACAATGACTACGATGGTGCAAAAGAAGCGGCTCTCTTCTACAGAGAACTTTTCAAAGATAATTTTTATCTTGAAGTACAGAATCACGGAATTGCTGAAGAGGCGACGGCTGCCAAAGGTATCTTTGAGCTTTCAGCGCAACTGGATATTCCTGTTGTTGTTACAAATGATACCCACTATTTAAAAAAGGAACATGCAGAAGCACACGATGTTCTTTTATGCATTCAAACCGGTAAAGATCTTGATGATCCAAACAGAATGCATTTTACATCGGATCAGATTTATTTTAAGTCCTCCCAGGAAATGGCCGAGCTTTTTCCGGATCATCCGGAGGTTTTAACAACTTCTCTTGATATAGCAGAAAAATGCCATGTGGTTCTTGATTTTGAAACACTTCATCTTCCCAAATTTCATATCCCTGATTCTGAAAAAGTCTACACGCTTGACGAGTATCTTGCTATAAAGGCTCATGAAGGACTAAAAATCCGTTTTAAGGAAATTTCTTATAAAATTGAGGAACGGCTGAAATATGAACTGGATGTTATTAAAAAAATGGGATATGCCGGCTATTTTTTAATTGTCATGGATTTTATCCAATATGCAAGGGAACACCATATCCCGGTGGGACCCGGCAGAGGATCAGCGGCCGGCAGCCTTGTTTCCTATGTGCTTGGGATTACAAACGTGAATCCCCTGGAATACGATCTACTCTTTGAACGTTTTTTAAATCCTGAACGCGTGTCCATGCCGGATATTGACATAGATTTTTGTTATGAGCGGCGGGATGAAATTATTCAGTATGTAAACAATAAATATGGCGAAAAAAATGTTACGCAGATCATCACATTTGGCAGCATGAATGCAAGGGGAGTTATTCGTGATGTAGGAAGGGTCATGAAAATTCCCTATGCAGATGTGGATAAAATTGCCAAGATGGTTCCATTCAATTTCAATCTGGATAAAGCCTATAAAAAGGTCCAGGAATTCCGTGATCTGTGTGACAGTACTGAACTGTATACAAAATTGCTTGATCATGCGCGCGTTTTGGAAGGATTGGCAAGACACGCATCCATTCATGCAGCAGGTGTTGTGATAGCACCGGATGAACTGACCAATTCAGTTCCGCTTTTCAAATCAACCCAGGGTGATATTACAACACAATATGACATGAAATCACTTGAGTCCGTCGGGCTTCTGAAAATGGACTTTTTGGGCCTCAGGACGCTGACCGTTATTGACCATGCTGTTCAGCTGCTGCGAAAAAGAGATGTGAATATCGACATCGATCAAATCCCGCTGGATGATAGTGAAACATACCAAATATTCAGTACAGGCCAGACTGTGGGTGTTTTCCAGTTTGAAAGTGCAGGAATGAGGGAGTATCTTCGAAAACTTGAACCGACCTCAATTCATGATTTAATTGCCATGAATGCCCTGTATCGACCGGGACCTATGAATTTTATTGATGAATTTATTGATAGAAAATTCGGCCGGACCGATGTAGAATATATTGATCCCCATATGGAGCCCATTTTAAAAGAAACCTATGGTGTTATTGTGTACCAGGAACAGGTTATGCGTATCGCGAGTGAACTGGCCGGATTCAGTCTGGGTAAAGCGGATCTTTTGCGCCGGGCCATGGGTAAAAAAGATTTTGATCTTATGCAGGAACAGCGGGTTTCTTTTGTTGAAGGGGCAGGTGAGAAGCATATTGCCGAGCAAAAAGCCAATCAGATATTCGATCTGATGGACAAATTTGCAGAATATGGATTCAACAAATCACACGCAACCTGTTATTCAGTTGTGGCTTATCAAACCGCTTACCTGAAAGCCCATTATCCGGTTGAATTCATGGCGGCAAACCTCACAAGTGAAATGGGCAATACGGACCGCATTGTTATTTTGATTGATGAATGCAACCGTATGGGTATTCAAATATTACCGCCGGATATCAATAAAAGTATGGCCCAATTTATGCCTGTTGAGGGAAATATTCAGTTCGGACTGGGCGCAATCAAGAATGTGGGCAAATCAGCCATTCAGTCCATTATTGAATCCAGGGATTTAAAAAATCCGTTTATGACCATATTTAATTTTTGTGAAAATATGAATTTGCGTCAGGTCAATAAAAAAGTACTTGAGAGTCTGATTGAATCAGGCGCTATGGATTGTCTTGAGGGAACACGGGCCCAGAAACTGGCCATATTGCCAAAGGTACTGGCACTTGTACAATCAGCTCAGAACAATCTGTCCATTAATCAAACCTTCATGTTTGATTCAGATTCATCCAATGAAAAGTTTTATCCGGATCTTCCTGAGGTTGAAGCCTGGTCGGAAACGGAAACCCTCCGTAGAGAAAAAGCGCTTCTCGGATTTTACATGTCAGGACATCCTTTAAATAAATACCGCATTGAGATCACTGCATTTGCCAGCCCCCGGATAGAAAATTTAAACACCATTCCTGCAGGAAATACGATTCGGATATGCGGCATTGTACTCGATGTTCATACCCGTCTGGACAGAAAAGACAATACCATGGCTTTTTTCAATCTTGAGGACTTTTCGGGAACAGTCCGTGTGATCGCTTTCTCGGATTGTTTTGAAAAAAACAAAGATCTGATTCAGGAAGATGAAATGGTTGTTGTGTCCGGTAAAGTGGACAGAAGGGGAGAGAAAGCTGAGACGACAATAATTCTGTCGGAAATTTTTCCACTTCAATCTGCCGTTGAAAAATTGACAAAAAAACTTATGATCTGTTTTAAAAACGGAACGCAGAGTGAAGAAACCATAGAACGTGTCAGAATGATCCTGGGTAAACATCCGGGCAAGTGTCCGGTTTATATGATTGTTCATTCTGCCGAGGGAGGAAAACACGTTTTAAAATCAAAAAAATATTCAATCCGGCCCAGTCTGTTACTGATTACCGATTTGAAAAAAATCCTGGGTAATGACAATGTTTGTATTGAAGGCTAGCATTCTCTTCCTGTACTGTGAGGCCAGAATAAGATATGAATGAATTTCAATCCTTTCTTGATACCCACCTTGTGCTTTTCGATGGCGCTATGGGAACCTATATTTACGAAAAAGGCATTTTCATCGATAAATGCTACGATGAACTGAATATCTCAAATCCGGACTTAATTCTTAATATTCATCAGGAATATATTAAGGCCGGTGCCGATGTTATTGAGACCAACACTTTCGGCGCTAACCGGTATAAACTCAGAAGGTATGGCCTTTCTGAAAAGACCAGAGAAATTAATTACCAGGGAGCCATCCTGGCAAAAAGAGCCGTCCAAGACCAGTTTATTGCCGGTTCAATAGGTCCGCTTGGAATCAAACTTGAACCCTTTGGTGAAGTAACCGAGGAAGCTGCAAGGTCGGCTTTCAGCGAATGCGCTTCTTCGTTGCTCGAGGGAGGAATTGATTTATTCATACTGGAAACGTTTCATGATATACACGAACTGGATCTTGCCCTGCAGACAATTCGTGATTTATCAGATCTTCCAATCATCGGACAAATGACCGTGCATGGTGACGGAAAGAGTTCTTACGGACTTGACCTGGACGATATTGTCCATTTTTTCAACAGTTCCAACGTTAATGCTTTTGGCCTTAACTGCTCGATCGGCCCCAAAACCATGCTGGATTTTGTAGAACGCATGATTGAACGGACTTCGCTTCCTATTTCGATTATGCCGAATGCAGGATTACCGCAGTTTGTGGATGGAAGACAACTATATATGAGCACGCCGGATTATTTTGCGGTGTATACAAAACGATTCATTGAATCCGGAGTTCAGATTATTGGCGGATGCTGTGGAACAACGCCTGAACATATCAGAAAAATGGCCGGTACGCTTGCCCAGAAACAAACACGACTAAAAGATAAAGTCAAGGTGCCGAAGGATATCGAATTGTCACAGGCATTGCCTGAACCCGTCCCTCGTGATCAGAAATCAAATCTTTCAAATAAAATCTGCAACGATCAGTTTGTCACGCTTGTTGAAATGGTACCGCCTCGAGGAAAAAGTCTTCAGAAAGCTTTGGATGGCGCACGGATGCTCAAACAGGCCGATATTGATGCAATCAATATCCCCGACGGTCCAAGAGCCTCGGCCAGAATGAATCCCATGGCTCTCGGTGTCCGAATTCAAAATGAAGCAGATATCGAAGTGGTTCTTCATTATACGTGCAGAGACAGAAACCTGCTGGGAATGCAGTCGGATCTTCTCGGGGCAGCGGTGCTTGATATTAAAAATATACTGATAATTACAGGGGATCCCCCCATGATGGGGGATTGTCCGCAGGCTACAGCCGTTTTTGATATTGATTCAATCGGTTTGACCCGGCTCGTTCATCAAATGAATCATGGCCTCGATATTGGAAACAAACCCATGCGGGAAACCACCGGATTTTTTATCGGGGTGGGTGTTGATCCCAATTCAATAAACATGGAATGGGAACTAAGCCGTTTTCATCAAAAAATTGAGGCCGGTGCGGAATTTGTGATTACACAGCCTGTTTTTGACCTGGATGCGTTAAAGCGGTTTCTGGAAAGGATACAGCAGATACAAGTTTCTGTCATTGCCGGTGTCTGGCCCCTCATGAGTTTGCGGAATGCGGAATTCATGCATAATGAAGTACCGGGGGTAAGTGTTCCTGATATCGTTTTGAAAAAAATGTCGAAGTTCGAAAATAAAGAGGATCAGCAAAAAGTCGGGATTGATATCGCACGGAAAATGGCGGCGGATATACGGTCGCTGGTGGCCGGGATTCAGATCAGCGCGCCCTTTGGAAGATACGACATACCTTTGAAAATAATTGATAAATAAATGTTATACCCATGCTTTCTATAAACTTGCAATACACATATATTTTATGTATAATGTGTATTGATTTACAAGGAGAAATCAATGGGACGAACGAATGTTGTACTGTATGATGACCTTGTACGGGTCTGTCAGAAGGCCACTGGAATTAAAACAAGGAAAGCTTTGATCAGAGTATTTGTTTGCCGATTACAAAAGAACATGACTTTATAGCCGTTGAATTGAGCAGGCTGCTGAATAAGAAAGGATTTAATGCTGTACATACCCTCGAATGTATTATTGCAGCCGTTGCAATAGAAAATAACATTGACCTTATAAATCAAGATGTTCATTTATAAAAAATGGAAAAATTCCGTTTACTGAAATATTTTCATCATCATACCAAACAGGGAAAAATTTCATGGAACCGCTCATTTTTGAAAAAAGCGCCCCAGGACGAACCGGATATTCTTTGCCGCCAATGGATGTTGACGAAATTGCTTTTAAAGAAGCAATCCCGGAAGAATTTTTGAGGAAAGAACCGGCCGATTTGCCTGAATTAAGTGAGATGGATATTATCAGACATTTTATGCATCTCTCAGCGTTGAATCATCATGTGGACAAAGGATTTTATCCGCTTGGTTCATGCACAATGAAATATAATCCTAAAATTAATGAAGATATATCCCGGTTTTATGGATTTACCGGTCTTCATCCCATGCAGCCTGAATCAACCGTTCAGGGTGCGCTTAAAATTATGGCGGAACTGGGCGAGTTTTTATGTGAAATTACCGGCATGAAAGCAATCACCCTGCAGCCCTCAGCCGGTGCACAGGGAGAACTGACCGGGATTAAAATGATTCGGGCATTTCATGAAGCAAACGGGAATCCCCGTAAGAAAATTATTTTACCCGACTCAGCGCATGGAACCAATCCGGCCAGTGCCACCATTTCCGGATACACAACCGTTCAGATCAGATCAGAAAAAAATGGTCTGGTTGATATCAATGATTTAAAAAGCCATATAAACGAGGATGTTGCAGCATTTATGCTCACCAATCCAAACACCCTCGGATTGTTTGAAAAAGACATTAAGCATATCTCAAAAATAGTGCACGACGCAGGAGCCTTACTCTATATGGACGGTGCCAACCTAAACGCATTGCTTGGCATTGTGAGACCGGGGGATCTGGGTTTTGATTTAACGCATATCAATTTACATAAAACATTTTCAACCCCCCATGGGGGCGGTGGTCCCGGAAGCGGACCGGTGGCTGTAAATGATAAATTAAAATCCTTCCTGCCGGTACCAACCGTAGTAAAATCAGGAAAAAAATACAAATTTAAACACGAATCTATAAAGTCTATTGGAAAAATTCATGGTTTTTGGGGACATTTCAATGTCATGATAAAGGCATATGTCTATATCCGTATGCTTGGTGCGGATGGTCTTAAAAAGATCAGCGAAAATGCCATACTCAATGCCAATTATATTATGAGAAAACTCGAAAAGTACTATTATCTTCCGCATAAACAGCACCACATGCATGAATGTGTATTTTCAGGGGACCGACAAAAGGAAAAAGGTATTAAGACACTGGATATCGCAAAAAGGCTTCTGGATTATGGTATTCACGCCCCAACGGTTTATTTTCCGCTCATTGTTCATGAGGCCATCATGATAGAGCCGACTGAAACAGAATCCAAAGAAACTCTGGATACGTTTATTGAGGCGATGATTCAAATTTCCAGAGAAGTCGAGGAATGTCAGGATTGTTTAAAAGATGCACCGCTTCATACACCGGTTGGTCGTTTGAATGAAGCAATGGCTGCACGAGATTTGAATATTCGCTACAAAGGGGCACTTGACGAAACCTGAGAAAAAAAATAGAAACGCTTCCGAAAAGCGGGATCTGGTTCTTGTTGTCGATGATGAAGCCAACAGCAGACTGTTATTAAAAACCTATTTATCATCAGCCGGATATGAGGTCCTTACTGCACGTACCGGGGAAGAGGCACTGCAGATAATCAAGGAACAGACACCCAGTACAATTATTCTGGATATTATGCTTCCAAAAATGAACGGGTATGAAGTCTGTAAAAAATTGAAATCATCCAAGAGTACGGATTTCATACCGGTCATTCTGGTGACTGCATTGCGCGGGTCACAGGAGAGGGTTCAGGGAACGGAAGCCGGCGCGGATGATTTTGTGAGCAAACCGTTTAACCGTGTTGAATTGTTGACGCGTGTCAAGTCACTTTTAAGAATCAAACGTCTGCATGAAACTCTACAGACCAAAGTAAAGGAATTGCAGAAAACGCAGGAAAAGTTAAAGCAAATGGCTGTTACGGACGGCCTTACGGGTCTGCATAATTACAGGTCATTTATGCACCAGCTGCATATGGAAATATCCCGTTCAGAAAGATTTCATCTGCCTGTATCACTGGTTATGCTGGATATTGATTTTTTTAAAGACTATAATGATACCTACGGGCATCCAAACGGTGATAAGGTGTTAAAAAGTTTTGCTGAACTTGTGAAAAAAAACATAAGAGAGGTCGATTTTTTTGCACGTTATGGCGGGGAAGAATTCTCAATTATTTTACCCGGAACCGATAAAAAATCTGCTGTCAAGGCAGCCGAAAAACTTCGTTTAATTGTCGAGAAAAAATCTTTCCCAATGGAAAATAAAAATGAAACAGGGAAAATTACCATCAGCCTCGGCGTCGCAGCATTTCCGGATGACGCCGAAGATGAAAAAAAATTAATACGTCTCGCTGATAAGGCACTTTATCAGGCAAAACGAAACGGTCGAAACCGTACAGCCGTTATTCGAGATAAAAACTGACGATAATACAGGAATAATTCATTGCCCGGTAAAAAGTCAAAATCTCTTTTAAAGAATGTCGTTTTCTGGAAACTGTTTTTTGTATGTAATTTCCTGGTGATGTCCATATTGTTCTGTTTGCTCAAGTTTGTTTTCTCTCCGGGTAATCAGACAATACAGCTGGATGCTGAAAGAGCGGCCGCCGAGAGAGCAAAGCAGATCGATCAGGAAATTACATTCAGAATGCTTCAGGGCCGGGTTGCCGAACTCATGTCCATTGAAAATATTCTTTCCGTTAATTCAGATATGATGCAAAATCGATTAAATAACTGGATAGAATCCAAACCCGATTACGCATCGGTTTCGGTCTGGATAGATAATCAAAAATGGGCGGTCCGTGCTATTCGCAATGATTTCTGGCGAACGATTAAAGACAATAATGCAGCAAAAAATCAGCAGGATGTATTCCAGTACATTTTGAAACAGGAAAAACCGGTATTTCCGGCAGATAAACAATGGGTTGTTCAGGGTATATTTAAATTTCCGGATACAGATCAAATGATATTGACATTGGTTGTCAGATTATCTTCACCGAATGCGAACAGGCTGATTACTTCTGATCTCTATTTTCCGTCCCTGAAAAATATTTTTCATTTTCAACTCGGATCGGACGAGAGTATTGCAGTTATGAGCCGGACAGGGCAATCAGTATTTGCATCCGAGGGATTTGTTTATGACTCTCATTTTGTTTTTAAAGAACACCATATTCAGCAGAAAAACAGGTTCGATTTATTCTATCCCATGAGTGAACTCCCATGGTGCATCATTATTCAAAAATCGGTTCAATTATCGTCCGGTCTTATTAATTTCTCGAAACGGGAGATAATTTTTGTATATATCATCGCTTTCCTGTTCGGTACATTGATCGCTTTTTTGCTGTCAAAATGGATTGTGTCCCCTTTAAAGAGACTTGTCTCACATATTACAGAAGTAGGCAGGGGAAATTTTTCACATAAAATTCCAAGACAACATGATGCATTGCTTGATCGATTGGCACTGCTTTTTAACTATATGGCAAAAGAAATGAGTCATCTTCAAAAATTAAATGTCAGTGAAATTATAGATGAAAAGATAAAAACAGAAACCATCATTCGGCATATTGCTGACGGCGTTCTGGTTACCGACACACAGGATCGCATTATCATGATGAATTCAGCCGCTGAAAACTGGTTTGGTCTTCATGAAAGAAATACATACCAAAAGCTTATTCAGAAAGTCATAAAAATCAAATCTCTGATAGATCTCATTCAGGATGTTAAAAATGGCAAGCCAAAACAATCAAGTGATTTTCAATTCAGAGTTTTTGGCAGCAATCAGCTCAGAATGTTTCAGGCAAACGCGGCACGTGTACACAATCAGGACAATAAGCTGCTCGGCATTGTCACCGTGCTGAGAGATGTTACCAAAGAAAGAGAGATCGATCAGCTGAAAACCGATTTAGTCAGTATGGTCGCCCACGAACTCAAAGCGCCGCTTACTTCCATTTACGGTTTTAGTGAACTCCTTACGGAAGCCGACCTGAATGATACCCAGGCGTCTGAATATGCCGGTGTTATACAGACAGAATCAAGCCGGTTAACTGAACTGGTCAATAAATTTCTGGATTTGTCCCGTCTTGAACAGGGACGTGTTGAAATTAAATGGATCTCTTTTCAAGTTGACAAATTGGTTGAACGCGTGGTTGTTTCACAGCAGCAACTGGCGGATAAGAAACAAATCAGACTCATTACCAAAATCCCGGATGGTCCGCTTGTAGTCAGCGGTGACTCGGACCTGATAGAACAGGTAGTCATTAATCTGCTGAGCAATGCGATCAAATACAGTCCTTCCGGCTCCAAAATCGGTATAGAATTGAACGAAAAAGTAAATATCATTGAAATAAGTGTTATTGATAATGGTTATGGAATTCCCAAAGAATCACTTTCAAAAATATTCAATAAATTTTACAGGGTAGTGGATCCAAATACACCGGAAGATGTTGAGGGTTCGGGCCTGGGATTGGCATTGGTTAGAGAAATCGTTGAAAGACATGGCAGTGAGATAAAAGTGCAAAGTAAGCCCGGGGTAGGATCTGTTTTTCGCTTCTCTCTCAAACGGATCACTTCCTATCAATTGGATGAGATAAATCAATAAAAGAGCACATGGAAGAAAAAAGCGAGAAAAAATCAATAACCAGGGAAAAACAGACCATTTTTCTTGTTTCAAATCAGGAAGAATTGAATCACATACTTGATGGGACTTCCGCTGCGGAACTGTATCGTATTTTTTCCTATCAGTCAGGCAACAAAGCGCTGAATGAAGTTTATTTGTATAAGCCGGATCTCATTATATGTGAAAGTGAAACAAAAGATATTGACGGAAAAACACTGTTTTATCATATTACAACGGATCCTGCCTTTAAAAATTTTCATCATACACCGGTTATTATCCTGTCTCTGATGCCGTCAAGACCCAGATATTCCCAGGAATTATACGATCTGGGTCTGAAAGGCTGGTTTTCAATGCCTTTTGGTGGTGAAGAACTTTGTCAGGTTATTGAAAACATATTAAAATCTCAGGAAGTATTCATCCGGAATCAGGAGCTTGAGCAGGAAGTTAAGCGTTCGGAATATCGCTTCAGGGATCTCCTGGAAAATGCCAATGATTTTCTTTTCACACTGGATGACAATGGACAGTTTGTTTACCTGAACAACCGGTTTAAACCCCTGACCGGCTATGAGAAGGAAACATGGCTTGGAAAAGCATTTCTTTCATTGATCGATCCGAATGACCGCGATGTCGCGAAGGATCACTATAAAATGGCTCATCACGGAAGGGCAAGAATTTTTGAAGCACGAATTCTGGGTGACAAACAGAAAACACCAACTTTGTCTTTCAGTATAACACCCATCATTAAACACGGCAAAATTGTAGGATCTATGGGCATCGGACGTGATGAAACAGAACAGATTAAAATGGAAAAGGAGATACTTGACCTTAAAAATTTCAATGAAAGTATCATACAAAGCATGGAAGCCGGCCTGCTTACAGTCGATCTGGAGGGTCGTATTACTTCATTAAATTCAGGTGCTGAAAAAATATTTGGATGTAAATCATCCAGGGTGACAGGACAACCCCTGATATCGGTCCTTGATCCTGAAGAAGCAAATGTTCTGTTGTCCATTCCCCCTCCGACCGGATCTCCGCGTTTCAGCCGAGAAACCACATTAACCGATCTTGACGGCAGAAAGAAATCAATCGGGTTTACGGTAACAGACAGAATTGATAACAGGGGGTATAAAGTCGGTACAATCGTTTCGTTCCGTGATATCAGTGAAATTAAACAAATGCAGTCTGAAATAATCAGAATGGACAGGCTTGCTTCTCTTGGCGTCCTGGCTTCAGGCATTGCGCATGAAATAAAAAATCCACTTGCAGGCATTAAAACCATGGCCCAGGCCTGTGAAGAGGAATTTGATACCGATGATGCGCGACGCGAGTATTTAACGAGGATTATCCGTCAGGTGAACCGGCTGGATGATCTGCTGAAGACATTTTTCGCGTTTGCCAGACCAAAACCACCGGATCGTAAAAAACATGAGTTATCTGAAATCATACAGGAAGTTGTCAATCTTGTCAATAAAAAAATGAGTGAATCAAATATCCGGTATTCAGAAAAAATTCCAGGCTCTATTCCAGCTGTTCTGGTCGATTCACAACAAATTCAGCAGGTTTTGTTGAATCTGATTCTGAATGCCATTGATGCCATGCCGAGTGGTGGAAAGATCGATCTTTCGGCATGTGAGGTGGAGGCATCCAGTTTGAAAATAATACAGAAAGGAATTCCCAAAAGCAAATCGCCAAAAAAGCCTTGTGTGCAGGTTACTGTTCAGGATACGGGGGAAGGCATTGAGCATAAAAAACTTGAAAACATATTTGATCCTTTCTTTTCTACAAAGCCCAACGGTATGGGGCTGGGTCTCTCTATAGTACATCGTATTATCGAAGAACATCAGGGTGATATTAATGTGGAGAGCGAGATTGGAAAGGGCACATCATTTACCATTATTTTACCAGCAGGAGAATAACGAATGGTTAAAGCAAGAATTCTGATTGTTGAGGACAATGAAGATTTGGCATTCACTCTCTCAAAGGTCTTAAAAAAAGAGGGATATGAGGTCAATATTGCAGGAACCGGTGAAGACGGTATTCATCTGGTACAGAAAGAAATAACTGATATGGTACTGCTGGATTTAAAACTGCCGAAAAAAAATGGAATTGAAGTCCTTCACAAGATAAAGGAATTCGATCCCGATATCATGGTTTTAATGATGACCGCATTAAATGATGCAAAACCGGCAATTGAAGCCATGAAAAAAGGTGCCGATGATTATCTTATGAAACCATTTGAGCTCGACGAGTTGAAAATGGTTGTGAAAAAGGCCCTTGAGACACATCAGCTCAGGGGGGAAGTTTCACGACTGCGACGGGAACATAAACAAATGTACCCCACGGACTCTATTTACGGGCAAAGCAGTACGATTACGGATGTTAAAAATCTGATAAAAATAGTTGCAGAAACCCCAAAGACATCCATTCTTATTCAGGGAGAAAGCGGAACCGGTAAGGAACTGGTCGCCAATGCGATTCACGAATCCAGTGACAGAAAAGAGAAACCATTCATAAAATTAAACTGCAGTGCCATTCCGGACAATTTGCTTGAGAGTGAATTATTCGGCCATGAAAAAGGGGCCTTTACAGATGCAAAAACTCTGAAAAAGGGATTATTTGAACTGTCTAATTTTGGAACCATTTTCCTTGATGAAATATCCTGTATGAAACTTAGTCTCCAGCCGAAACTGCTTCGTGTCATAGAAACGCAATCGTTCAGGCGTATAGGCGGGGTGACTGATATACATATTGATATAAGGGTTATAGCTGCTACCAATACTGATTTGAAAGAACAGGTAGACAATAAGGAGTTTCGGGACGATCTGTATTACCGGCTTAAAGTAATGGAAATAAATCTGCCTCCCTTGCGAGAAAGAGGGGAGGATATTCTCTTGCTGGCCAAACTGTTTTTACAGGAATTTAACAGAGAATTTAATCGGAATATCCAGAAAATTGATAAAAAAACTGAAGAACAGCTCAGGATGTACAACTGGCCCGGTAATGTGAGAGAATTAAAGAATGTCATCGAAAGAGCGGTTATATTATGTCAGGATACGACATTGCTGCCTGAACATATGCCACTCGAAATTCAGGGACCCGGCAAAACGCCTGCTGCTTCGAAAGTATCTTTCGGCAACATATCACTTCAGGAGATGGAGCGCCTGCATATACTTGATGTATTGAAGAGCGTTGAGGGAAACAAATCAAAAGCGGCCCGGATACTGGATATTTCAAGGTCTACCCTGCGAGAAAAATTAAAGAATTATGATATT
>Ga0272441_10010410_pt1 | contig 14078 bp, 12 predicted proteins | sample SSMProp6N_FD_193582 | JGI IMG/M metagenome (GOLD analysis project Ga0272441, IMG submission 193582) | Marine sediment archaeal communities from Little Sippewissett salt marsh, Falmouth, MA, United States - SSM-Prop-6N | ecosystem: Environmental > Aquatic > Marine > Wetlands > Sediment ... | reverse complement strand
TGGATCTCCTTTCCCTTCGTTCTCAACTCAACAACACCATATTCTTGCATGTCCAGACGATCAAACGCGAACCTGTGAGTCCACGCCCACTAGTGGAACGGAACCACCGGCATGTTTGGACGTCTCCCCCAGTTCGGTGTAACTTCGATGTTGATAACTACTCAACATCGATGAGGAATCACCGTATGACTGAAACCTATCCAGCGCACCCATCTGACGAAGACCGCTATCGATCGCTCTTCGAGAACGTTCCGATCGGACTGTACATCACCGCGCCGGACGGCCGGATCATCGATGTCAATGCCGCGCTTGCCAAGATGCTGGGCTACTCCGATAAGGACGCGCTTCTTGGGACACCCGCGTCCGACTTGTATGCCAATCCGGCTGATCGCGAACACGAGCAATTGCTGTTTGAAGAGGAACCGTTGGTGGAGGACTACGAAGCGCAGCTGAAGTGCTGCGATGGAAGACTCATCTGGGTGCGTGATACGTGCCGGGCGATTCGCAACGATGACGGTTCGATTCGTGCGTTCGAAGGGAGCCTTCAAGACATCACGGACGAGAAAGCCGCCGAGGAGCAGTTGATCTACATGGCGATGCACGATCCGCTGACCGGTGTGCACAATCGCTACGCACTGACGCAGCTTCTGGAGACGGAAACCTCCCGTGCGCGGCGCTACGAGCACCCGATCGGCGTGTTGATGGTTGACGTCAACCGATTCAAAGAGGTCAACGATCGATTCGGTCATGCACTAGGCGATCGGGTGCTGCAGATCGTCGCAGACGTGCTCACGTCCAGCGTGCGCGACACGGATTTCGTCGTCCGCTACGGAGGCGATGAGTTTCTCGTTGTGCTGATCGAGACGAACGGCGAGACGGCGGTCGTTCGCGATCGCATCATCCAAGCGATGGCCCATCGCCACCCGCTCGATCTCCTCATTGATTTCTCGATTACGTTGTCGATCGGCCTCGCCCATTGGATCCCCGGCTCCGGGATGTCCATGGAATCGGTTCTTTCCGAAGCCGATGCGGCCATGTACGAAGAGAAGCGCAGGGACGCCTCGGTATCGTCTGACCGTAGGTCGTAATGCCCGTCTCGATGGATTGGGTTCGTTCCTTCTACGAGAAGCAGCATCAGTGGGCCGGCGTATGCTCCGGTCCGGTTGAGGACGTCCACCGTCGCCGCGCACGGTTGATCGTCTGTCCCGGCCGCAAGCCGCCCTATCGCATCCTGGAGCTTGGTTGCGGCGGCGGACAGAGTGCCGTCGCGCTGGCGGAACTCGGTCATGAGGTGGTGGGCATCGATCTCCTCCCCGCTGCAATCCAGCATGCACGCGCGTTAGGCGCCAGAACCCCTGGTGTCTCAGTCGCATGGGTCGAGGCCGATTTCTATCACTTCGATCCTCTTGGCGATTTTGATGTTGTCTGCTCCTTCGACGGGTTCGGCGTTGGAACCGACGCGGATCAGCGCCGGCTACTCAAACGTGTCGCGTCCTGGCTGCGCCCGACCGGTTGCGCATTCATCGACATCTACAATCCCTCGTACTGGGAGCAGCAAGCCGGAAAGGCGATGTCGTGGCGCGATGTTTCACGCCGATACGATTACGACCGTGAAGGGAGTCGCATGCTCGATACGTGGTGGCCGGCAGGTCACCCCGAGCTGGCGGTGACGCAGTCCTTGAGGTGCTACGCGCCCGAGGAACTGCGATCTCTGATCGATGGAACTGGTCTTTCCCTTGTGAAAGCGCTTCTGTGCGCCGAGTTCCCGGAGGAGGCGAAAGTCGCTGCGACTGCAATGCAGTACCGCGCGCGCTTGCGTCATCTCTGAGTCGCTCGCCGCGGCGTCAAGACGCTTCCTGGGAAAGCCTTGGAACGCAGGCTGCGTAGCGGTCCTCTACGGACCCTACATCATCACCAACACGGCAACGAGCACTGCGAGGAACGCGATAACGTAGATCCCGGGGATCCATTGGAGAATGGGCCCTGACAGATGCCGTGTGAGAAGAGGGAACCGTGCGGCTTCCGGGTTCCATTCGCCGCACACCCACGCCGATGCCGGAACGCAAACCTGTTCCCCAAGGAACAGCCGATGGATCCCGCGATGAAGTTCCGTGCCCGCAAACTGCCCCTCAATCCCGCGGAGGATTCGGTTCCAGTGTTCGCATTCGACGATCAGCCGCTGCTGAATGATGATCCAAGCCACTGAGATCAGCAGCCCGAGAATCACGACTCCCAGATGCGGTGCAAGATCCAGCCTTCCCGAAAATCCGAACACGCCCACCGCGAGCAGAGCCGTTGCGGCGATCAAGCCGCTGGAGAACAGAAGCCACTTGCTCTTCTCTCGAACGGCCACTGTGGTTGACACCGCCCCGAATAGTCGTATCCATTGGTCGAGATCCATGACATCGCCCTCCCTCTTCGTTCGAGTGTCTCCTCGGAGTCGCGCTTTCCCTATCCCTCCAGTTCACTTCATATGAGACAATCGTCCTCCATGCTTACGGTTTGCTTCTTGTGTCATGACTTGCTACGGTGTTGCCAATACCAGGCACGTACAAGTTGCATCTGTACTGCCTGTGCCGGAGCAATGCATGCAGAGTCTTCAGTTGACACAGAGAATCCTCAACATGATCTCAGAGTGCGCTTCCAATGTCTCACACTTCCAGCGAAGCGTCGCGATGAGCGTGCGGGATCCGATCGTTCCCGGCGATGCGCTTTCCAGTTCTCCGATTCAATCGTTTGCCTGCTTCGGCATTGCGGGAAACGCCCTCGAACAGACGCAGCAGCAACTGTCCAACGGCACCGTCTTGAGTGGCGAGCCCTATTCGAACCGCTTCCGGATCGGGCGCTGCTACTATTTTCCCGCAGCGCAAGTGCCTCCGATTGCCGGCCTGATGGCGCCGAGCCGACGCCGCTACATGTCTCCCAATGGCTGGTCTCACGGAGACATGTTTGCCATTCCCTTCTGGCAGGATGGGAGAATGATCGGCCAGGCACTGCTCGACGATCCGGGTACCGGTGCCCTTCCGTCGTCCAACGAACGCGCGCGGCTCGAGGAAATCGCCAACATCGCCGCGCTTGCGTTGCGCGATGCACGCGAATTGGAAACGCTCAATCGCGAGCACGGACTGCTGCGATTCCTCGCGGATTACGCGATGGCCGGCCTTCTTGTGGTCCAGAGGGACGTCATCCGGTACGCGAACGACCAGATCGTCAACATCCTCGGTTACGAGAAAAAGTATCTGAGCACCTTGACGCCGTGGTGGAACTTTCTCCACCCCGATGACCGCCCGTTGGTCTGGGACCTGGCGCCCGGAGAGGTGCGTGCGCCCAGTCGTCTCCGCGCGATTCGCCGGGACGGCCGTGTCATCTGGTTGAGTATGACGATGCACTCCGTGTTGTATGCGGACGACACGGCCACCGCGTTTCAATTCGTCGACGTCTCGGATCGGATCCAGGCCGAGGAACTGCTGAAGGAGAAGGCGTTGCGCGATCCGTTGACCGGATTCCGGAACCGTGGGTACTTCGACGATGCAATCCAGATCGAGGTCGAACGTTCCAAGCGCTACAAGCGGGAGTTCACGCTGATGATGGCCGACTTGACCAACTTCAAACAGGTCAACGACCGTCTCGGCCATCAGGAAGGGGACCGTGTGCTCGCCGGTTTGGCCGGAATCCTTCAAGATGCGTTGAGGGACAGCGATTGGGTCGTTCGATACGGCGGCGATGAATTCCTGCTCGTACTGCCGGAGACCGGCGCCTCGGTGGACAGCCTCGTACATCGGCTCTCAAACAACGTGGATCAGTGGTGCGCGGAACATTGCCCGGAGGTGCCTCTCAGCATCGACTTCGGATGGTCGACATGGAGGCCGGACGATGCCAAACCGGTTGCCGACATGATCCGCATGGCGGACGAGATGCTGTACAGGCACAAACGAGCACGCCAGCAACGTCAGAACAAGTCGGTCTCCGCTTCGGCAGATTCCGGCGGTTCGGACACGCGGTAGAGACAGTCCGCCGGTCCGATGTCGCACCAGCGGCATTCGGCCCAGGAGGGCGACTTCGGGAGAGGCTTCTCGCTCCCTACCTTACGAACGAGCGTCACGAATCGTTGTCGGAACGTGTCGTCCAATCCCGACCCAGGAATGTCGACCGTGTTTGTCTTGTACACGACGCGCCCAGAGAGATCGACACCGTCGCACGTCGGATTCCCGATCGGAAAGAGAAGCATGTACACCAGGACCTGTAGCTGGTCCGAGGTTCGTGGACGCCCGGTCTTGCAGTCCTCGATGATGCCTTCTCGGTCTTTGATTGCGAGGATGTCCGGCTTTCCCGAGACGACGATTCCGGTTTGGCCGACGCGTTTGAACGCGTTCTCGTCTTCAATGTACACGTCGTATCCCTCATCGAGCAGTTGCTCGCGCCGAGCGTTGACCAAGTCGCGATGTTCCATCGTCCACGCGGCCACGTCAAAATCCGTGGGCAGCTTGTCGTAGTCCCGGTAATGCGCACGAAACCAGGAGGACCACTCGCATGCCGCTTCACCGGCAAGCAGCTTGGTCAGCCACGTGACCCAGATGTAGGGTGATTCTCGCTCGATCGCCATTCGGATCTCCTCTCGCACGCTTACTGAAGGCTATGCCCCGGCTCGCACCACGTCAAGGTCACACGAGGCGATTCGCGCCGAGCTGACAGCTGAGAGGGGGAAAGCTCAGTCCAAGATGCAGGCATCCGTTCATCGAATCGCGCCGTATTCATACGCCGTGGCTGGGAACGTACGCGTTCCCGCCATCGGTGTCGACGTTCGTCGACGCGAGCTCCCGCAATGCATCAGTGCAAGGTCTTCTCGAGCACAACGGTCTGACTGACACGTCGAAATCCGTGTTTCTCGTACAACTGCAACGCGCCCGTTGGGTTCTCCGTGTCCACGTCGAGTTCGGCCGCGGACAACCCGTCCTTCCGAAACGCCTCCAGGGAGCGGCTCATCATGGCATCAGCGACGCCTTGCCCCCGATGTGAGGGAATGACGCCGATCGCTTCGATCCATCCAATCGTAGGCGCATCCACGCGAACCCAGTTGACACACAGACCTACTGGGGTGTCTCCTTGCAGCGCGAGTACGGAGAGGTCGGCCCGAAACTGAGGCACGCCAACGAATCGTTGCTCCCACATCTGGGCGTCCTGCGTGGGAAGCCCCCAGTGCTCGGCGAACGCTTTGCTGAAAACGCTCAATGCCTCATCGTCTCGCTCAGGATCCCAGGGGATGAGTCGCAACGTCTGCGGGAGCGGGTAGTCAGCAGTCCGGTTCGGGAGTTCCACGCGCATCTTGAACGCATACCGAGCCGGCGAGAACCCTACGTCGGACAACAGTTCAAGGCGGCTCTCGTTGCACAGGTCGCATCCGCTTCGAAGACGATGCGGCCGCCCCTGGGGATCTTTCACCTGTTGTGTGCGCGCATCGATCCATTGGACCAGTGCGTCGCGCACGCTCTTGTCCCGCCTCGTTGGATCGACTTCGATCAGTAGGCTGGCGACGTCCTCATCTCCGGAGAAGGGGGGAAGGAACAAGAGACCGATCGCAGCGAGTACTCCATCACTGAACACGGCAAGCGAGTCCGTGCCCAGCCGTTCACCGAATCGCCCGAGGAGATCGTGGACTCTCGTCGACGGCCCCAGCTCGAGGGCCGCAGAGGTCGCGGCCTTTTCCAGCACAGCATGTACGGCGTCGCCCTCGTGTGCACCAATGGGGCGCACTTCGATCTTCGGAAGGTTCGACCGTTCTGTTTCTTGCGCTTCCAGAGGAGCCTCCGGCACAGAGCCCGTCTAGACGGCTTCGACTTCTTTGACGCTGCTGATCTTCTCCTTCAGCAGTCGTTCGATGCCGTTCTTGATCGTCATCTGCGACATCGGGCAGCCTTGGCAGGCGCCTTGCAGGCGCACGCGAACCGTTCCGTCTTCCGTAACTTCCACCAATTCGACATCTCCACCGTCCGCCTGAAGCATCGGGCGGATCTCGTCAAGGACGCTTTGCACTTCGTCGTTCATCTGTACCTCCGTTCGTTCCGCAAACCGGAGCGATCAGTCCAAGATGCTCGTAAGGATACACGCCGAAACCGTCAAGTTCCCTCGAGAGCAACCCATACGTCCATTTTGCAGGGCGTTTCGAGTATGATCCAGCCATGGCTACAGAAGAGGGGGCGCCGTCGGGCTGGAAACCTCAACATCGTCGAATGCGGTGGATGCTGCGCGGACTGATTCGTTTCTTGTTCTGCTTGCTTGCGCGTGTCGAGGTCGAGGGGCGTGAACATGTGCCGGCCTCCGGACCGCTGATCGTCGCGGCCAACCACTTCCACTTCCTGGACCCATTGGCCGTGATCTACGCCATGCCGTGGCCGCTGGATTTCGTCGGCGGATTCCACATGCCGTTTGCTCCTGCGTTCCTTCGGTGGATCCCGAGACTGTGGGGGCTCCACCGGGTCCGTCGCGGCGGCTCGTCGCGCGAGGCGTTACGCCATGCTGAACAGACGCTGCGCGAACGAGGCGTGCTCGGCATCTTTCCCGAAGGCGGCAGTTGGGCGGCCGTCTTGCGCCCTCCGCGCCCGGGAAGCGCGTTCTTGGCAACGCGAACGCAGGCACTCGTTCTGCCGATCGGACTGGAAGGCATGTCCGATGTTTTCCCGAAGCTGCGGCGTTTCCGGCGGGCGACATTGAGGATTCGAATCGGCGAGCCGATCGGTCCCTTCGCTCAATCCGAACGCGGTCGCGCTGGAAGAGCCGAGTTGGACGAGGTAGGAAATGCGATCCTTCGCGCCATTGCGGAGTTGCTTCCTCCGGAGTCGCGTGGTGTATATTCGGACGATCCGGAGTTGCAACGAGAGGCTCAATCCGTGGCGCGGTATCCGTGGGAAACCGGGACGTTCCAGCGAGGAACGAAGAGTCCCGTGGAGGTCGGTGAACAGGGGGGAGAACCGTCATGAAGCCGAAGAAAGCAAAGGGGAACGAGCGGAAGCAGCAGCGGGCTTGGTACCTGTACGACTTCGGGAACAGTGCGTATGCCGCCGTCGTTCTGCTAGCTGTGTACTCCAAGTACTTCAAGGACGTTGTGGTCAACGACCCGACCGGAGCGGCGGGAACACAATATTGGAGCTGGGCGCTCGGCATCGCAATGCTGGTCGTTGCCTTTCTCTCTCCGATTCTCGGCGCGATCGCGGATTATGCCGGGACCAAGAAGCGGTTTCTCCTGGTCTACACGACCATGGCTTGCCTGTTCACGGCAACTCTGTACTTCGTCACCGAGGGTGCGCTGATTGCCGGAATGACGCTGTTCATCCTCGCAGAGATCGGATATCGCAGCTCACAGGTGTTCTACAATTCTCTGTTGCCTGAGATCGCCACGGAAGAGGAAATCGGCCGGGTCTCGGGGAACGGTTGGGCGATCGGATCCGCGGGCGGCGTGCTCTGCTTGGTTCTGGTTCTTGGATTGATCATGCTTGTCGGCGGAGACGATCCGGTTCAGAAACAGCTGATGACGCGACTCTCGCTCGTATTGACCGCGGTCTATTTCGCGGCTTTCGCCGTGCCCGTCTTTCTGCGGGTCCGGGAACGTCCGGCTGTAGGGAAGCTCCCCAGCGGAATGACGTTGGTCCGCCTTCCGTTTCAGCGTCTCGCTGAGACCGTTCGCGCCGTTCGTCGGTACAAGGAGTTCGGCAAGTTCATTATCGCATTCCTCGTCTACAACGACGGCATCTTGATGATGCTTGGATTCGCCGCCATCCTCGGGACCGTGTTGTTCGGGATGGGAACCGAACAGATGATCATCTTCATGATCCTGGTTCAGTTGGCGAGCATTCCCGGCGCGTATGTCATGGGGTGGGTCACCGACCGCCTCGGGGCTCGAACCGCGTTGTTCGTCTCGTTGGTCGGCATGATCGCCGCCGTGTTGTGGTTGTACTGGACGACGTCTTCCATGTCGTTCTACATCATCGGTCTGCTCGCCGGATTCTCACTTACGGGCGCACAGTCCGTCAGCCGAGCCATGGTCAGCTTGCTGGCGCCGGAAGGACGAAGTGCTGAATTCTACGGATTCTTCGCCGTTGCCGGACGGACATCGTCGTTCATTGGACCGCTCGTCTTCGGTATGGTTGCTCATCGAATGACGCTCTGGTATCAGGCGAGGAATCTGGTGAATACGGTGGCCGAACAGCAGGGACACCGAGTTGCCGTATTGTCGATTGCCGCGTTCCTCGTCATCGGCTTCCTCTTGCTGTTGCTGGTGAACGAGCAGGCCGGCCGCAAGGCGGCCAGCGAGCATTCGCCGAGCGTCTAGCGTTCCTCTAGCCGCCCTCTTCGGCAATTGCGAGATATTGCTGATAGGCACGTTCCTCTTTGGAGGGGAAGAGGAAGTCGAGGACTGCCGTGCCGTAGCTCACGATCGCCGAGTAGACGTAGTCGTACGGCGTGATGTAGCTATAGGGGAACAAAAGCGCCGCCGTTCCGGCAGCAACGTTGACGATGCCCGACACGAAACGCGTGAGGCGCGCCGTGGCCGCCATGTTCTCCAGCGCCAGCGCAGCATCGATTTCCGAATCGCACGATCGCGCACACGCGATCTCCGCCTCGGACGGAAGGACCAGCGTGAGAATGCCTGGAAGTGCAATCAGGCCGCCGGCAATCGCAGCGTACGGCCCCCATCCGACGTCCGCCAGCAAGAAGTAGCCGCCGACACCCACCGCAACGCCGACGCCGATCGTCGTCAAACCGGACACCACGCGTTCGGTTCGCGCCGATTCAGCAAGGCTCCCGAGAATGTCCTGTGCCGGCCCTGCGAACAGACAGCTGCTTCCCACGATCAGTGCCATCAGCCAAACGATCGCAATCCTTCGAATCATCGTCCCTCCTTCGTTCTGATCATGCCACAGCATTCCACGGAGTGCACGCTTTGTAACAGCCGCTTGTGGCCATGTCCATACTCTCAAGCCGCGCGATCCGCTGCGCTTCCTTGGTGCGAGCACGGAAATCTGCGATGATTGGTTCGTCAATCGCAGAGGGGATTTGCATGGCAAGCATCCCGTGACGAGGCAACAGCCGGGACGGTCTCTGGAAGGGGGCAGCATGACGTACGGGGAATCGCGGCATGGGACGATACGAGGATGGGCACTCGGCGTGCTCGTCATGATCGGAGTGACAACGGCGGTCGCCGCGACGCCCATCACCTTCGACGAGCCGTGGTATGCGGACGAAGGGCCTTGCATCACATCGGGAGACGTTCCCATTTGTCGTTGTGCGACCGACTTCCTGGAGATGACGGCCGCGGGGACCGTTACGGTGTCGGTAGATCAAGACAGCCCGTTGTTCGGGGAGTTATCCAGAGGAGAGAAGCAGGTGAGCTTCGAGCGGGCCTTCACTGCATCCTCGGCCATCAAGGTTGCCGTCTTTGCCGAGCTGAACGGCGTTCTTGCGATTGAAGGAGGAACGGGAGAGGTTGCGGTGCGTGCCTCCGTCGTCGTCCTGGACGCGTCGACATACGTGCCGGTGGCCGGACTCAGGATCGACGCATCGACTGTCGATGGACGGTTCGACCATATGCTCGACACTCCAGGATCGATTCAAGTCGGAGATTCCGGCGTTCAAGTTGCAACATTGCCCCCGGGAGACTACGTGATTGTCGGCTCGATCGAGGCAACCGCAGAGATGGACCGGGGTTGGTGGAACCACACTGCGGGCGTCGACGTTTCACTGAGCCTCGAGTTCTTGGCCGGAGCCGATGAGACCGCAACATCTGTCGACCCATCGACGCTGGATCAGACGGATTACATCGTCATCCCGTTGGGCGTGGAAGGGACCAGCTACGAACACCTGAGTGCCGGAACGCGCGGAGGAACGTTCTACGCGTCATCCATCAGCAAACCCAAGGGATGGAACACCGTCGTCGCTCACGAGAACAGCACGACGCAGTACACGAACCTGATGATGCGCGGATTGATCGATATCGATCCGACCACGGCGGCGATCGTTCCCGAGCTTGCCAAGTCGTGGGACCTGTCCGAAGACGGATTGGAGATCGTTTTCCATCTGAGAGAGGGCTTGCAGTGGTCGGACGGAGAGCCGTTCGATGCCGACGATGTGTTGTTCACGTTCAACGACCTCTACTACAACCTCGATGTGGATACCGATACGCGCGACATTCTTCGCTTGCCCGACGATACGTTCCCTGTGCTTGAGAAGATCGACCCGTACACGATTCGCGTCACGCTGTCCGTCCCGTTCCGCCCGATTCTGAATGCGCTCGGCGCCAGCATCATGCCGGAACACGCACTCGCCGATTCGGTGCACAAGCTCAACCCGGACGTGCCGGCAGGCACGTTCAACTCCACCTGGACGTTGGACACCGATCCCAGCGAACTCGTCGGCATGGGACCGTTCATGCTCGAGAGCTACTTCGCCGGACAGGGCGTGACGTTCCGCCGCAATCCCTACTACTACCACGTCGATCCGAATGGCGTTCAGCTTCCGTACCTCGATCGCTATGTGGTGTTGACCGTCGAGAATCAGGACGTTTCGGTGCTGAGATTCCGCAATCAGGAGCTGGACGCCTTCGCCGCCCGGGCATCGGATCTTCCTATCCTGTACGAGGAAGCGGAAGTCAAGGACTTCACGGTCCTGGTCGATCCGGATGTCGCCGTGTTCGGGACGTCGTGGATCGGAATCAATCAGGACTACGGACGCGCTGAAGGCACCGACGAGAATCTGCGCACGTTGTTCCGCGATCTACGGTTCCGGCAGGCGATCGCTCACGCCCTCGACAAGGAGACGATCATCCAGAACGTGTACAGCGGATTGGCCGTCCCGCAGTGGAGTCCGGTGAGCTATCTGTCGCCGTTCTACGCCGGCCGCGAGACCTACGGCGGTCCGGTGACGGAGAGGGACGCCGTGGTGTACGAATTCGACCTCGATCAAAGCCGCGCATTGCTCGATGAAATCGGCATCACCGACCAAGACGGCGATGGGTGGCGTGACTTCGAAGACGGAAGCCCGGTCAAGATCGAGTTCAACACCAACCCGAACACCGTGCGTGAAGGTATCTGCTTGATCGTCACCGACGATTTGCGGGAAATCGGGCTCGATGTCACGTTCCAACCGATCGAATTCAACACCTTGGTGGACCGGTTGTACTCGTCCACGCTTCAGATGGTTCTTCTGGGACTCGGGGGCAGCTCCGAGCCAAACAGTGGCGCCAACGTCTACCGCTCGACGGGGGGACTCCACTTCTGGCACTACTCCGCCGCTGAGGATGACATCTACGACATCGAACTCCGTATCGACGAACTGTTGTCGGCCGGGGTGTCGACGTTCGATAACGACGAAGCGTTCGAGATTTATCGGGACTACCAAATCGAGTTCACCACCAACGATCTCGGACTGATCTTCACCGTCAATCCCGCGTTCACCTACGCGTACTACAACCGCGTCGGCAACGGAAATGTGGCAAACCCGATCGCGACCCCAAGCGGCGGGAATGGACTGACGATGGATCTGATCTACATGAAGGACTGACGGGTCGGGGAACGAGACGGCGTCACTGCTGTCTCGTTCCACATCCCGAGTGGTGATTCCCTTGAATGGCTTCGGGCGGCGGCGTAGGGTTTTCCTCTTCGGAGGATGAGGTATGCAACAGCATGACGTTCGTCAGATTGCCGGGGAATTGAGCATCGCGTCCCGACACGTCCAGGCAACCGTGGAGCTTCTCGACGGCGGCGCCACGGTGCCGTTTATCTCGCGCTATCGGAAGGAAGCCACCGGATCGCTCGATGAGGTCGCCATTGCGTCCATCCGCGATCGCCTACAGCAGCTGCGTGCCCTCAATGAGCGCCGCCGAGCGATTCTCGCATCGCTCGAAGAACGCGATCTTCTCACCGAGGAACTGGAAGATGAAAATCGCAAGGCATGCAATCTCTCCGAGCTAGAGGACTTATACCTTCCCTATCGGCCTAAACGACGAACGCGAGCGATGGTGGCGCGCGAGCGAGGGCTCGAACCGTTGGCCGTTCGCTTGCTTCGTCAAGACGCCGCGCTCAATCCGCTCGAAGCGGCCGAATCGTTCGTCGACTCGGAGAAGGGCGTCGACGACGCAGACGCCGCGCTGGCGGGGGCACGCGACATTCTCGCGGAACAAGTCAGCGAGTCCGCCGCCGCACGGGCCGAGATCCGGAATCTGTTCGAGAAGCGGGGGACGCTGCACGCGTCCGTCGTCGCCGGCAAGGAGACTGAAGGCGCCGCGTACCGTGACTACTTCGATTGGAGCGAGTCGCTGTCCACAGCCCCGGCGCATCGCATTCACGCGCTGTTCCGCGCGGAGCGAGAGGGCGTCTTGCGGCTGAGCGTTCGCCCGGACGAGGAATCGGCCATCCCCCTGCTGACACGTCGTTTCGTGCGGGGAGCGAGCGCGGCGGCCGAGCAGGTGTCGACCGCTGTCGAAGACGGATACAAACGGTTGATGGCGCCGTCCATCGAGAACGAGATCCGCGCCCGGTTGGCGGAGCAAGCCAATCGCGAAGCCGTGCGCGTGTTTGCGGACAATCTGCAGCATCTCTTGCTGGCGCCACCGCTGGGACAGAAGCGCGTGCTGGCGATCGACCCCGGCTACCGAACCGGCTGCAAGGTTGCGTGTCTCGACGCCGAAGGGCGATTGATGACGTCCGCCGTCATCTACGTGATCGGATCCGACGGCCAGATTGCTCAGGCGGGGCAGACGCTACGAGATCTCGTGCAGGCGTATGAGATCGAGGCGATCGCGATCGGCAACGGAACCGCCAGCCGCGAAACCGAGGCGTTGGTGAGGTCTCTCGATCTCGGGTCGAGGATTCCGTGCGTGATGGTCAGCGAGTCCGGCGCCTCCGTGTACAGTGCATCGGAAATTGCACGCAAGGAATTCCCTGATCAGGATGTCACCGTCCGCGGGGCGGTATCCATCGGCCGGCGGTTGATGGATCCGTTGGCGGAATTGGTGAAGATCGACCCCAAGTCGATCGGCGTCGGACAGTACCAACACGATGTCGATCAGAACTTGCTGAGAGGGGCGCTGGATGACGTCGTCGAACACTGCGTCAACGCGGTCGGCGTCGACGTCAACACGGCCAGTATGCCATTGTTGTCCCGCGTATCGGGGCTCGGGCCGAAGCTGGCCGAGAACATCGTCACGCATCGAAACGTCAACGGGCCGTTCCGTGCCAGGCGGGACTTGAAGAAGGTTCCGCGCCTCGGTCCCAAGGCGTTCGAGCAAGCTGCGGGGTTCCTGCGAATCCGGGGCGGGGTTGATCCGTTGGATGCCAGTGCCGTACATCCGGAGAGCTACTCGATCGTCCGACAGATGGCCGCGGACCTGGATTGCACCGTCGAGGAGCTGATGGCGTCGGCCGATCTGCGAAGCCGCATCGATCTCGAGCGCTACGTTACGGAAACCGTCGGCCGTCCCACGTTGTCCGATATCCTGGACGAACTCGCCAAACCAGGGCGCGATCCCCGCAGTTCGTTCGAAGCGTTCTCATTTGCCGACGGCGTCACCGAACTCACCGACCTTCGCGCCGGCATGAAGCTCCCGGGCATTGTCACCAATGTCGTCGACTTCGGCGCGTTCGTCGACGTCGGCGTTCATCAAGACGGCCTCGTGCACATCAGCCAGCTCGCCGATCGCTACGTCGAGCATCCTTCCTCCGTCGTTCGCGTCGGACAGCACGTCTCGGTTACCGTCCTCGACGTTGACGCTGACCGGCGGCGCATCAGCCTGTCGATGAAGACACAACCGGGAGAACGGACGGGATGACGTCTTCCCCGCGTGTGCCGATGGTCGTTCGGTTGCAGCAGCAATCTCCGGGCATGCAGTGGGCCATCCGAAATGCTCAAGAGGCTGATGTTCGGAACCTTGCACTCTTGATGTATGCGGCCTTCCGCGGAACCGTCGATGATGAAGGGGATACGCTCGCGGATGCACAACAGGAGATCGAAAAGACGTTCTCCGGAGCGTACGGGCGGTTGATGCTCGATGCATCGTTCGTCATCGAACAGGAGGATGTGTTGGCGTCGGC
>Ga0272441_10010409_pt1 | contig 14080 bp, 16 predicted proteins | sample SSMProp6N_FD_193582 | JGI IMG/M metagenome (GOLD analysis project Ga0272441, IMG submission 193582) | Marine sediment archaeal communities from Little Sippewissett salt marsh, Falmouth, MA, United States - SSM-Prop-6N | ecosystem: Environmental > Aquatic > Marine > Wetlands > Sediment ... | reverse complement strand
AAACTCCCATGTGACACCTCCTAGATCCTTTTGTGTGTTTTACACTGGACCATAGCATCTCCTGCTATGGTTGGGGAGGTGTCATCTTTTATCCATCACAGCACCTTGATATGATTATCAGGTCTTGACGGGCTGTTGCCCTAATTGATTTTTCAATAACGACTTATGATATCTTCGCCTCTATTACAATGTTGGAAGGAATCGTCAACAAAGTCGAATCAAGGCGATTCGTGGAAACATTATAAGGGGATCTGCAACGATGTTATCCGATTGAGGTGTAAGATTCCCTGTTTCAGGAATGCAAGACTCACGCCCTGAACAGGAGGACACAGATCTTTGGCATGACTAAGGAGGATCATGATGTTCTGGACGCTCGCGGTCAGGTATTCCTGAATCCGGACCTTCTCGATCCGTCGCCAACGCGCCCGCTTGAACCCATAACGGGTAGCCCGGGCAAAGCTCCGTTCCATGAGAGACTGACGTTTCTTGATGTCTTTCTTTGCACGGGGTGACTGAGCGGCCTGACGCATATCATTCAGGTCGGCCTGCCTGAGATGACGCTTGATTGTTCTTCCCGTCTTTGATTTTGTGCACTGGTCACGGAGAGGACAACTCATGCAGATGCGAGGCGAGATTCCGTATTCAAAGGCCTTTCTCTTTTTCTTCTGTTTCCGGCGTTTCAAAACCTGGTTTCCGGGACAGCGATACGTATCGGTTTCAGGATCATAGACAAAGGCTTCCTCGGGGAAGATGCCCTTCCTCCGACCTGTTTCATCCTGTCGCGCCTTGAGGTCCGGCATGTGTGCATGAATGTCGCGATCATGGCAGATAAGATAGTTGTCCACTGTTCCATACTTGGTGTCAGCTACGACGGTGGTGGCCGATCGCCCGGTGTTTCCCCGATGAGTGTCAATAAGCGATGAGAGGCGATGGGCTTCGTTCACCGCACCGGTGGTAACTTCCGTGGCCGTGATGACTTCGGCCTGCTCATCGACACCGCGGTGAGTCTTGTACTGCAGTTTCGGTGCACCGCGTCCCTGACGAACTACCGAGGCATCGGGATCGGTCGTAGAGTGATGGGAACGGTTCACACGGCTGTGAGGGTGCTCATCATCGTCATCATGATGATCATCATTGGCCCTTTCTGTGGGCTTGGGGTCTTCCAGGCGTGCTTCAAGGGTAGAAAAGCTCGAATCGATCTGCAGTTGGATCGTTTCCCGTTTTACGACAGAGTTGTTTGACGCATCGGCCTGGACCAGGCTGGAATCGACAAAGAGCTTCTCCCCGTTTACCAGACCCGCTTCCACACACTGCCAGACGATCCGTTCGAAAAAGGTCTTGAACAGATCTGCCCCCCATCGTCTTCGGGCCTTGCTCAGCACGCTGTGATCGGGGATGGTACTCTCAAAATCGTAGCCAAGGAACCATAGCCAGTCCAAGCGTATTGGGATGGTCTTCATGAGTTCCCGTTCCGAACGGACATTGTACAATATGAGCAGGAGCATCATCTTGAGGATAACCGGCGGAGGAATGGATACGTTTCCTCTGGTTCCATACAGATCCTTCACTTCGTCACAGACAAAATCGAAATCGATGTGTCGTTGAATCAATCGAAGAAGATGATCGGCTGGTATTCTGTCTTCGAGGTTTGCGGCATAACAGAAGAGTTTCTTTTGAGAATCGGGCTGGTGTCCAATCATGGCGGTAATCTCCGGTTCGGTGCATGCATGATAGGTAACGTATATCATAATATTACACTAATAACAATATGTTACACTTATTAAGGCTGTTTTTTTTTGCACATGTAACAGCCTAATGGAAAGGTGAACTGGGTTTGGGCAACAGCCCGTTGAATTGTGAATTGAAGGACGATCATATTCCCCGCCGGTGAATGTTCAGCACACTGTCACGGGGAGATGGACGTAGCGCCATCTCATGTCCTGTGAAGACGTGATCCTGTTTGTTCTTATCCTCCCGCCACGGGGGGAAAGACGCCGATTCTGTCACCATCCCGGGGGATGGTATCACCCGTGGCATGGATGCCATTGAGGAACATGGTCTTCACCGATGCCGCCGGCACACGGAGCCCCTCCAGGATCGAACCGATGGTCGTGCCCTCATCGATATCGATGCGACAGGATGCATGGGCGGGTGTCCCCTTCGGCATGTACCGTTCCAGGGATGCGTATAATCGCAGTTCTATTATCATCGTTATCTAATTCCGCTGTCTTGATAGTTACCTGTAATGTAATCATCGCCGAGGCATTCGCCAAGGGCAGCGTCGCACTAGCCGTAAAGGCAGTGGAGTCCTCAGGGGGGGAGACATGAATCCTGCAGACAAGACAGTGCTTATCGACGCCATCGATAGGGCATCGCGAGAGGTGACAGACGGGGCGGGGAGACGGATACGCGCCATCGGTGACGAGGCGGTGCGTTCCATATCGGAGCGGTGGTCCCTTTCTGTGGGAGATGTCTATATCGCCGCGCTGCGCCGGGAGATCTATCCCCGGCGGTACCTCCGCAACAGGGACGTCATCGGCACGGGCGAGCAGATCAGGCTGGCCAGGGCCGCCGTGGCCGTTGCTGGGGCGGGCGGGCTGGGTGGTCACGTCATCCAGTTGCTGGCGCGGATCGGTGTGGGACGTCTCGTCGTGGCAGACCACGACGTCTTCGATGAAACAAACCTCAACCGGCAGGTGCTGTCTGCGTCCGACGCGGTGGGGCAGTCCAAGATATCCGCCGTTGCCGCCTCTGTGGCAGGCATCAACTGCGGCGTGGACCTGACCTGTTTCCGGGAAAAGATTACGGCGGCCACGGCCGCCGGCATTATCAGGGGCTGTGACGTCGTCGTCGATGCCCTCGACACGGTGAGAGACCGGTTCATCCTCGAGGCGGCCAGCAGGGAGCAGGGCATCCCCCTCGTCCATGGGGCACTGGCGGGATTTGAGGGGAGAATCATGACCATTTTCCCCGGCGATGGGGGGTTGAAACTGCTCTATGGCGACGGTGGTGACGAAGGGGAGGGCGGCGCAGAGCAGCTCCTCGGCGTGCCCTCACTGACACCGGCCATTATCGCATCCCTCCAGGCCATGGAGGCCGTCAAGATCATCGTGGGGCGGGGTGCACCCTTCAGGGACATGATGATTTACGTAGATCTCGAGAAGGGGTCAATGGAACAGTTCCGCTTCTGACTTATCGGCACCCCCGCTTGCAGTTTTCGTAGGCCAGGTGACACTGTGTGGGACTCCGCTTTGTTATAAGGCACTGACGATTCTGAGATGCACAGTTTGCGATACATCGTCCCCGCTCATATCCCGACATGGACAAGGTACCCGCGCCCGTTGTCGTGAGGGGCAGGCATTGTGCCTTGCAGGCTGTGATTGCGGCCTCGATGGCCGCCGGGTCTCCCGTCTCCAGGGCAGGTGCCAGGCATTTCTCCATGCATTCACCGCTGCTATTGTTGCACCAGACCGGCGGTACCTGCACAACCAGAAAGGCGATCCCCATCATTACGGTCATGATCACGGTTTTCATATATCATTCCTTTCGTTTGGTGTTACTTTTCCTGCTTCGCGCCCGTGATGACGACAAAGGAGCCAGTGCCGTAGCCCTCCCGCACGGTTGCAGGGGGCTCACCGGGGAAGAGGGTCTGCCTGACATCGGCGATGGTAAAGCCCGCATCCCGGAGATAGTGCAGCACCTCCGTGGCGGAGTAAAAGGTGGCGTCCCGGTAGAATTTGTCTGTCTCCTTTATTTCGTTATACTGTCTGCCGATTTCACTCTCTCTGTCTACGAATCCGACGACGATGACCCCGCTGGGCTTCAATACCCGGAAGGCCTCACTGAAGGACGTGCCCAGATCATCGACGAAGCAGATGGTCGTCACCATCAGCAGAAAATCGAACCGCTCATCGTCAAAGGGCAGTTCCTCCGCCACACCGGGGTAGACGTCGATGCCCAGTGTCCGGGCCTTGATTGCCATCTCCTCTGAGGGCTCGACACCGATCTTTATTCCCAGTGGTGCGGCGAATTTTCCCGAACCGACACCCACCTCCATGCCTTCCGCCTCGCCCGCAGGAAGGCATGGCCGGATTGCCTCCAGCTCGGCCTCGTAGAGGTCACTGTTCTTCTCGAACCACTCGTCGTACTCGTCGCTGAAATTGTCAAAGGGTGCTGTTCTCGCCATAATATTTTCGGGGTCAGGTCTTGAATATTGTATTGTTAACAGCGATTATAATCTGCATCAATGGAAAAAACGCAAAATTCAAGACCTGACCCCTCTGTCCTCGTCTAACTTTCTCCCCTTCGGGGAACGATGCAGATGAACTTGAACTGATCAGAGCCCGTATTTCTGAACTGATGGACCTCGTTGCTTTCTATAAAGGCGTAGTGCCCCGCCTGCATAGGGTGTTTGGTACCGGTTTCGTCTATCAGTATGCCGGTACCCGCTTCGATTCTGACCAGGTGGGGAAAATCGTGGGTGTGATGGGGACTCGATCCGCCGGGTTGCAGGGTGAAGTGACGAAGTACGATTTCCTCGGATCCGTCATCGGGACCGATGACAATCTGTTTTTTGACATTGTCGTACCCCGGCAGTTCCATGGCGGGGACGTCATTCAATTTTTTGATAATCACGGCCTTCTCCTTTGTGTATATGGTATTGTCGATAGTATGGGACACCTTCATGCGACAGCAATGGACTTGCCCGTGCCGGTGTCCGACGTCGCATACCATATATACTAATTCATTTACTGAAATTTTTCCAGTGGTAAAAGGGGTCATGGTAAAAGGGGTCAGGTCTTGAATTGTGAATGCGCAATTCAAGATCTGACACCCGTCGATGTGGCATCTTACCGGACAAAAAAGAGAAGTCCCAGATACCAGAGGCTGAAGACACAGTAGAGCGAGGCGAGGGTACACAGTGACAAACAGCCGCTTGCCAGAATCGACCGGTAGCCGTTCCTCCAGGAGTTCGCTGAAAGGAAGAGCGAACCCGCCGTGAGTATGGTGAGTGCCCAGCTTGCCACCACCTTGTGCACGGCCGGATAAAAGGGGTGGGCATACCCGCAGTTGAGCCAGAGATCCAGCGTCGCCGCCTCTCCCAGCACGACGGCAACGAAGACGATGCCTGTCAGGCAGTTGGCGCCGATCCAGAGACGGCCACCGAGGAATTGCCCGCCGGTGCCTCGTCTGTGAGCCGGCAGCGGTGGTTCCCCCTGAAGCGGTTTCCCCCGGAACGCCGGCGGCCACAGAACACAGAAGACCAGTGTGGCCAGGAATACCAGAACACTGATGATAAATCCTGTGCGGGGAACGGTCTTGAGGACCGGTTTTCCCGGGCCTGCATCTTTACTCTGCATGACGGCAGGCAGGATGTAGGTGTTCATCATCATCCTGACCTGCGGGTGACCATAGCTCCGGTTATAGGCGCTGGCGGTGATGACTACCACCAGATCCTCCGATGGAAATACATAAATCTTGTTGCCGCCGTTGCCCGAGGCAAAATAGGTCTCAATCCACCGGTTGTCGATGAGAAACCTTTCTCTCCACCAGTAATAGCCATAGTGCCGTTCAAGCCGTGCGTGGGCAACCATATGCGCCCTCGTCGACTCTTCCACCCATGCCCGGGAGATCACCTGTTTCCCCTCCCACATCCCTTTCCGGAGATAGAGCTGCCCGAACTTGGCCATGTCCCGGAGACGCATGCGAAATCCGCCTCCCGTGTACTCTCGACCGCTCGGCAGGATGTGCCAGCGGTAGTGCTCGATCCCCAGGGGCCCGAAAAGGAATTCCTCTGCGAACCGCCCGACGGACATGCCCGACGATTTTTCAATGATGGGACCGAAGAGTGCGGGGGCCGCGGAATCGTAATCAAACCGGCTCCCGGGTTCATACTCGATGGGTTGACAGAGGACATCGCTTATCCAGTGTCGCCCGTACCAGCTGCGGTTCTCCCAGGACGGATACTCCCCCGGCTCGGCAAGCCCAAAGCTCATCGACAACACATGCTTCAGTGTAATGTCGTCTTTTCTCGGGTCCCACCCCTCGGGGCACTGGACTCCCGGATAGCAGGAGCGCAGTGTTTCATCAACGCCCGGGACGAGGCCCCCGTCGATGGCAATGCCGACGAGGGCGGAGGTTATGCTCTTGCCCGCCGATCGTATGTCGTGCAGTGTGTCGGGGCCGTCACCGTTGAAATACTCCTCGACAATGACCTTTCCCTGCCTGACGACGACGATGCCGTTGATGTCCCGAAAGGTCCCATCCATGATGCGCGCCTTCAGTGACTCGATCATGCCCGCATCGAATCCCGCAACCCGAGAGGGACCCGTCGCGATGAGCGCGGCAAGTATCAGGATAATAATGAGAAAAAATCTTTTCATGCCATCTCTCTCAGTATCGCCGCCGACGACGGGCAGCGGCGAGTGCCGGCGCGATTACATTAGTTGTTCCATACGGTATCGGTTGCTGTCCCACCCTTTATAGCGCTTGACGCTTGGCATAGAAGGCATGAGGCGATTTCCCCTCATGTCAGTGTAGATGACCCGTTCGCTTACCTGTTGAGATCCCTGTAGTAGTTTTTATCGATTGGAGACAATATTTAACATATTGATGCATTATGCAATGATATTTTTGTTTGTTTTATAGTTGCTCGCTAACCCCAGAGCAGAGAGCGGGGAATGCGCTCGCTGTTCAGTTCAAGACCTGAGCCCATTTTATTTCCACCACACCAACCGGTCGGAGATTCAGCGAAACAGGAGAACTATGAAACAGCTAAGAGGGGAAAAGGAGGGATACCGTCGTTACCTGTTCCGGTTCGCTTTCGATCGCTATTTTTCCTTCATGTGCCTCCATAATTGTCTTACAAAGGCTCAGTCCGAGACCGTATCCCCCTGTTCGTTTGGAGCGTGACTCGTCAGTCCGATAAAAAGGTTCAAAGATAAAAGGCAATTCATCTGCCGGGATTCCGGGTCCAAAGTCCGTGACGCGGATAACGGTATAATTGTCTTCCCTTTCAAGACAAAGAGTCACGGGCTTTGTGCTGTTTTCGGAATACTTGACGGCATTTCCTATTATATTTCGAAGGACGGACCTGACCCTGTCTTCATCAATGTCGAGGATTGCACTGGAAGGCAAGCCTTTCATATCTATACCGGGCGGAGTATCGATAAAGAAATCGGCCACCTCTCTGATCAGTCCTGTCACATCCCTTGTGTTCCGATTCAGATGGCCATACTCGGTTTTCAGGCGGGCTGTTTCGAGGATCTCGGAAACCATCTTTTCGAGTTCAAGGATATCCTCTCTGATGTTTTCTCGCGCCTTGCCATCCGGTAAAAATTCAAGGGCCACCTTCATCCGCGTAAGGGGGGAGCGGAGTTCATGACTCACATCGAGGAGAAGACGTTCCTTTGTGTGCAGCATTTCGCCGATGCGTATGGTCATGTCATTGAAGGCATCGGCGAGTTCACCAAGCTCGTCAGTCCGTTTACAATCTACACGATAATCGAGATTCCCGTTGCTGACCTGCTTCACCCCCCCGGTAAGGGCGCTTATGGGCTTCAGAATTCTCCGTATTGCCAGATATGCCCCCGCCAGTATTGCCGTCAGAAAGAGCAATAATGCCAGTATATACTTTTCTTCGAAACCTCCCTGGCCAAAGATCAACTTAACCTTAAAAATGAAGACGCCGGGGTCATGGCTGACGACGATGAAAAAATCCTTATGGTATCTCACTATCCTGATTTTATCTTCAGTGTTTCTCGTATGGAAATGGAGCCGGTGTAAATCGGGAACATCGGTGGATGTCGACCAGTGGAAGTCATTCCCCTCATAACGGATCTCAACGGGGATTTTCGTTGTTATGTCCATCGCGCGATCGAGGTCGGGGGGATTACCCATTTCCTGTATCAGAGATGACGCATACTGGTATATATGTTCCCGGAAGGGCCCCCCGTGGTAATCACTCAATTGAAAGGCTTTCTTAAAAAAGACGCCCACCGAGATATTGATGAAAAGCCCGGTGATCAGCAGGACTATAAGAAGTTTGGTGAAGACTGAATGAAGGATTCTTTGCAAAAATCTATGTTTCATTTTCAGACTCTTTCCCGATGAAGAGATAGCCGGCGCCCCATATGGTCTTGATGAAGTCGGGATTCCTGGGATCGTCTCCCAGTTTATTTCTGAGCCTGCTCATGGTAATGTCCACGGAACGGTTGAAGGCCTCGCATTCCATTCCCCTCAGTTCATCGAGTATCCGGTCACGGCTCAGTACCGTACCCGCGTTTTTTACCAGCAGGGAGAGGGCGGTAAATTCATTGGTGGTCAAATCAATGTCTCTTTCGTCGATAAGCGCAATCTGCCTGCCGTAATTGATCGTCAATCTTCCGAAATGACCGGTTTCGGGGGTATTGTCGGGCCGTGTTCTGCGGAGGACAGACTGGATGCGAGCGACCAGTTCCCTGGGTTCAAAGGGTTTAGGCAGATAATCGTCGGCGCCGAGTTCAAGCCCCACCACCTTGTCCATGAGTTCACCACGGGCCGTAAGCATGATGATGGGGATGTCGAAGGTTTTTCTTATGGCCTTGCAGACCTCAAAACCGCTCATATCGGGAAGCATGATGTCGAGTATGATAAGGTCCGGTGATCCCCTTTTGACTTTATCCAGACCCTTTTCGGGATGAGTCGCCGTCAGTATGTCGAATCCGAAATCCCCGAGATACTCCTGTAACATCCGATTAAGTTTTGAGTCGTCATCTATTATGAGGATGGTTGCCTTCATATTCGAAGCCCTTGAAAGATGCCACACGCTCAACCACCCGAGGGTGGCTGAGCGTGTGTGCAGTGTCGGTAACAATATACTGATTAGAAAAAGCAGCTTCGTCGACCGTGACGGCTTTTCATTTTCTCAAGCCCGGCAACAAGTTTTGATTTTTGCTCCGGTGTCATAGTATCATGAAATTCCACAAACCTCTCAGTGAAAAGAGAGACGATCGAATCGATTTCAGCCCTTTTCTTGGTGATAATATCATCAAGCTGCTCCCTGTCGATCTTTTCACTCTTCAATTGGGCAATTAATTCATCCTTCATGGCGGCGTGATCGTCGTGCATTTCGCGATGCTTTGCAAGGAATTCCAACCTCATATCATCCAGCATCCCTTTCTGATCCTCATTCAATTCCAGTTTAGACGCTATCTTGTCGGTCACCCATTGGGCACGGTTTTCGGGTGTAATGGAGTGACAGAGGGTAAAAAGAAGAATTCCTCCAATCACAAGAACGGTCAGTGGAATCCAGACTTTTTTTCTTTTAAAAATTTTTTTAAACATATCGACTCCTCCTTGTTACATGGTTTGATAAGTGATGGTACGATTCGATATCTACCACACCATACGGAGGAAAGCCTTTCTGTGATGTAACACTTTGTAACAAGTTGTAACAGACAAAGGGTCCGGTTTGACAAATTGACGAATGGGCATTTGCTGCCTCTGATAACACCCATTTGTCAAGCCTGACCTTCGGTCCTGACATTAGGCATCACCGGCGGTTATGCGCTGCCCAGCCTCATCATGAGCTTTCTGAACTTGACAAGCGGGATGGCGATTTTGGGGGCGGTATAACAGACCGGCCTGGTTCTGATACAATATTCCAGATGGTCTACCGCTCTTGCAACGGTCATCATAAAGGGCTTGGTCTCCCCCTGTGCCATCTTGGTATCGACAAAACCAAATCGCACGTTTGTTACGTACACATCCGTATGTTTCAGGGCGAGTGCAAGCCCGCCGAGATAATTTGAAAAGCCTGCCTTGGAGGCGTGGTAGGATGGCGCCTCTGCTGAGAGCAACTCGTCGGCAACACTTGAAATACCGATAAAGTGCCCCTGTTTCGCCTTTACCATCCGGGGTATGACTTTTGCTGCCGTCCTGACCATGCTCGTAAAATTTACGTCGATAATTGCAGATTCATTGCCCATATCCGAGAATTCTATCAGTTCACCGATACCGACACAATAGATACAGAGATTGAAGGAGTGCTCTGATACCAGGCCATCAAGCAATGCCGAATAGGTATGCCCGCTGACGTCTGCAACGTGATGATCATAGTTCGCATGTGTGATCGGTGATGTGCTTCGGGAAATTCCGGTGATAGTCCAACCCGCCGTCAGCAGTCTCCGGGTCAGTGCCAGACCTATCCCATCAGAATTTCCAACCAGTAAGGCCTGTACGTTCATCTCTAATTCTCCTTCAGCTTTATGATAAATAGCGAATGGAAATCTCTGGATAATAAACGATCCCTTCAGTTATCATTCTTTCTCTCGCCGCTGAAACATCCCGGTGCCATGATGGTGAGGGTACCGGGGGCTCAGGTCCTGCAATGCACAATAGTTTCTCTATGGTGCCACACTGCCCGGGCATCACCATATACCCGTCCCGCTTGTGGGGTCAGGCCTGCCGGAACGTCACATAATGTCAATGTGTCAAGCCTGACCCCAACACGCAGTATTCCATGGTGGTCAGGACCTGTTTGATTTCATAGGCCGCCCCTGGCACCAGTATAAACTCGCTGGCCCCCACTTCGCAGGCGGCATTGCCCCAGTCATACGTATAGCCGAGGCCCGTCCAGGGGACACCGGTACTGCCACGGAAACTGGTGTAGTAGAGATGCTCGTAAAAGGAGCGGTAATCATCGATATTCTTCACCTGGGGCAGGGTATCGCCAAAGTGGAGATCGCATCTCCTGTCGTCTGTCTGGGGATCGACACAGGGTCTGAAGAGGTCGGCAGGGTCCACCCACATCTCAATGAAGACATCGTAACGCCAGTGGGGATCGAGGCCCAGGTACTGCTTGAGCCGCAGGTCCACCGCCTCCCCGGAGATGCCGGGGTTCGCGGCAACCATCCGGCTGCAGAGGGTTCTGACCTGCGGGACGGTGGTTACCCAGACCACGTGGCCGGGATTTACCGATGTCCGGGTATGGGACCTGAGGAACCGTTCGTATGCATCCTGCGACTTCCAGGTGCAGACCAGTACCCTGCTCCCGTCGTCATTCCACCGGAGCTGCCTATTGTCCCTTACGATGGGGATCAGTTCCGATGAGATCTCACCGGCCTCGGCAATGGCGGCATCGGCCACGGCCTGACGATAGGCGGTGTCTACCTCGCCAGCCCGTCCATCGCCGGCAGCAGTGACTATCAGGAAGATCAAACCAATACTACGTACCAGAAACCTGATCCATACCGTCCGCATACTTCACCACCCGTATCCTGCTTCGATTATTTTTTACAATTCAGTTTATAGATAAAAAAGACCGACACTGAAATGATTACTATATACAATAGGAAAAAATTCTGAAACCCCACAGAGTCGATCAACGGGCCGGCTGTAATGGGGAAGAGGGCAGGAATAATATTTCCGGCCCCGACGAATCCCGTGTAAATGGCCCTGTTTTCCCTACTCGACACCTCCAGTAACACACCATTCATGGTTATGAGGAAGGTCGAATAGACAATACCGCCAAGAATGAAGATGTATTTGATCTGCATGACATCATACATCAAAATCGCACCCAGTGTCATGCAGAGCGATAACAGTACGTTCCCATAGAGCAGCCACTTGTACTTAATTCTGCTTGCAAATAATAAAATCAGGAAACTGACCAGCACGATACCCGCAACCTTACATACCAGGAAGATCGCCGTATCGCTGCTTTGTGTTCGAAATATTTCCTTGGCATAGAGCATCAAAAAGGGAAGGAACGAGACGGCAATGCCCTGGGTATTGACAAAGCCGAGGAAAAACAAAAGTCTGGGATTGTTCTTCAGCTCAGATTTCAATAGGGTAATAAAATACCTGAACCCGCTTATCTGTAATGTGGAAGGTTCCGGTTCCTTGAGATTCCAGAAGCCTAATGAGGCAATAAACAGTGCCAACGAGCCTATCAAGAAGGTATAGGCATAATTCAGCGGGAAGGCCGAAGTACTGATCACTTTTCTTGCCAAAAAGGCAGCAAATAAGACGATGATTCCGGCAAGTATTTGTTTCGACGAGAAGAATCGTTTGCGCTGGTCTGCCAGAACCGTTTTCCCCAAGATATCGGTATAGCTGATATTGGCAAATGCCCCACCAAGTGCGAATATGGTAATAAGGACAAATATAATCCCGATAATATGGGAGGAATGCTGAAAGTATAGATAGAACAGGATACTGCCCAGACCCAGCAAAGAAAAAATCCTTGAATTGATTCCCAGCAACAGGAATTTCTTCTTATACGATTGATTGCTGATGTAGGGTGCGAAAAATAACTGGGTAAAACTCGATCCCCCCAGCAATATTGCCGTCATAATCCCGACATGCAGTGCACCGCCTCCCGACTCAATCAGCATGGCCGGGATTACCGTATCCACGTCCATGAACACCTGTGCAAAGGCGAGGAAACTGGCATGCCACAAGAAGGAATAGAAATTCCCTTTTGATATTTCAGGAGTCAGAGACATAGTACACTCAACAACTCTTTATCAATTATACTGTTTGTGGTGCCTTTTTTGATTATAAAAAGCATATGCCTGACCAAAACACTGTCCACTGTTTTTGATCCCCAATCTGTACTTCAGCGATAGACATCTTTTCGATGTCCGACCTTTACTATCCAGATTGTCAGCGCTTTGTCTTGAATGGAATAGACGATCCTGTACGATCCTTGGCGGACACGATATCTTTCCTGCCCTGTCAGTTTTTCGTGACCCGGCGGTCTCGGATCTATAGAGAGTGCCTCAATGCGACGGATGATTTTTCTCAAATCGTCTTTGGGGATTGTACGAATGTCTTTTTCGACAGACTCTTTGAAATAGATTTCATATTCTGCCATCTTTTTTCAGCCTATTAATCATCGTTTCGTAGCTGATTACAGGCTCTTTGACCCTCTCCTCGAACGATACAAGGTCTTCAGCGTCTTCCGCCAGAGATTCCTTGATGGCATCATTCACCAATTTCGATACAGACTGTGACGTTTCAACGGCCTTCAACCGGAGAGCCTTATGTAGTTCCGGGTCAAGGTATACAGTGGCACGGGTTGCTGTTGATCCCATATTATCACCCCCTTGTCGTTATGTCGCTATAACATCAAAACATCATAACAACAAGAATTTTTCTCTGTACATCACGTACTGATATTTTAAACAACAATAGATCTGTTCCCTTTTAGTCCAGACAAACGCATCTGGACATGTGCGCGTCTGAAATGGTATTGATAAAAAAAGTGTTTTTCAAGGAGGGCTGTGTACTATGATTACCGTAAAAAAGTCGGTGCTGTGTGCGGTCGTTGTGGCGGTGACCTTGTCTCTGGCGGTCTTGTATGCGGGAATAGGCATGGCCGCAGACGACGGATCAAAACTGTGCCCCTGGAGGGTTTCCAGAATTGATGTGAGCAAATGGGCAAACGGAAGACTCAAGGCCTCCATTGTGGTCCACGGTTACTTTCCCATTCCTCCGGGTCCGGGTGTGTCCGAGCGTCCCACATGGTTCATAAACGGTGTCAACTGCGGTCATTCCACCGCATTCTTCAATGCCCGGCGTATACACAACGGCTCCCCGTATCTCAAAAAAAATGCACACAACACGGTCACCGTTAAGTTTTTCAAGCCGCCCTACGCAGGGGCCTCACATTCGCACACGTTTTTCTTTGAGCCCGACAAAATCGCTCCGGGTAGATACAAATTTTTTTAGTCTCTACCGAAAATATAGGGACACTCCCCGTATTTTAGATAGTCTTCATATATCATAGCTCCCTTAACGATTTCCGCAGTTCACCTGTCTGATAACTTCATGGAATGAGGCAGGGGCGTTCATTATATCTACGAACCAAATGCATTCGGTTATTAAAAGCTATTGAGGAACAGCGGCGGACATATTATTTTCACTCTGGGGTAATTAAGTGTTATGTTAGAATGCATAAGTAATAGGTATTGAAGGAAACCTCCCGGCGGTGCACAATGCTAAAAAACAAGCTGCTGGGTCGAGATGAACTCGCCCAGAATGCTACCACAAGGAGGTTTCCATGGAACGATATTACTATATTGGTTTGGACATT
>Ga0272441_10010408_pt1 | contig 14084 bp, 10 predicted proteins | sample SSMProp6N_FD_193582 | JGI IMG/M metagenome (GOLD analysis project Ga0272441, IMG submission 193582) | Marine sediment archaeal communities from Little Sippewissett salt marsh, Falmouth, MA, United States - SSM-Prop-6N | ecosystem: Environmental > Aquatic > Marine > Wetlands > Sediment ... | reverse complement strand
GGGGGGCGATCTGGGAAGCGCGCGCCTGCTCAACGCCTACCGCCGGGGAATTTTTCCCTGGTACGGGGAAGGTGATCCGATCCTGTGGTGGTCGCCGGATCCGCGCCTGGTCCTCGACCCGCGCACCATCGTTGTTTCCAAAAGTCTAGAACGCACGATCAGGAAAAACCCTTTCCGCATAACACTCGATACCGCCTTTGAGGAGGTCATTACACGGTGCGCCAGCGTCGAGCGCAGCGGCCAGCCCGGCACATGGATCGTGCCGGATATGCGATTCGCCTACATACAGCTGCACCGCCTTGGATTTGCCCACTCTGTTGAGGCCTGGGCGGGAGACAGGCTGGCCGGAGGACTCTACGGCATTTCCCTGGGACAGGCGTTTTTCGGCGAATCCATGTTTACCAACCAGCCCGACGCCTCCAAGGTATGTCTGGTTTATCTGGCTGCACTGCTGCGTTCCTGGGATTTCGACTGCATCGACTGCCAGGTAACGACCGACCATCTGCTGCGCATGGGTGCGTTTGAGATCACGCGACGGGATTTCCTCAAGCGTTTAAAGAGTTCTCTTCGCTCCCCTGACCGCAAAGGTCCCTGGAGCCTGCCTGCTGACCTGCGCCCGCTCATAGCTAAAAACAGGGTGTGAGAGGGGTTTTTAATTTTTACATGTAAAGAAAATTCTCATATAGTTCGAAAAAGTATATATTAAAGTGCAGGTGCGCAACCCCGCAGCCCGGGATGCGGCACAGCGTGCCTGTCCGTCACAAAAACACACCCGGGAACATGACAGCCTCATGAAACGCAAACTGCTTCTGCAAGACGTATGCGACATCCTGGTCAACCGCTCGGTTATGACCGACGCCCAGCGCTCACAGATCCTGGCGCGCGAGAAGGAACTGCGGCATAAGGTAGCGACCCTGCATGACCTCAAAGGCGACCGGGCCGGCCACGGCGTAACACCTGCCGAGATGATCGCCACGCTCAATCTGCGCAGCGCTGCCCGCGGCGACGAAGTAATCACCGAAGAACTGGTCATGGCCGAAGTGGCCGACGCCCTCGGTATGCCGTATAAAAAAATCAACCCCCTTGAACTCGATCTTGACGTAGTTACCCGCACATTTTCAAAGGCATTTGCGATCCGCACCCTGGCGGTGCCGATCGCTGTCGAGAACGGCGAACTGCTGGTGGCCATGGTCAACCCGCTGGACCGCGACGTACTGGATGACATCAAAAAAGCACAGAAACTCCCGGTCCGCCCCGTCATCAGCACCAAGACAGACATCGTAAAACTGATCCAGGAATTCTTCGGCTTTCAGCAGTCGGTTGTCAAGGCCGAGCGGGAGCTGGTCAGCCCGAACGTCGATATCGGCAACCTGGAGCAGTATTCCCGCCTCGGTGCGGTCGGGGACCCCGAGACCACCGAAAAATATATCCAGAACGCGGTTGACCATATGTTCCGCTACGCCTTCGAGCAACGCGCGAGCGACATCCATGTCGAGCCTAAACGCGAAAAAAGCATGGTACGCCTCAGGATCGACGGCATACTGCACACCACCTATTCGGTGCCGCCTGTTGTGCATAATGCCATGATTTCACGCATAAAAAGCCTCTCACGCCTCGATATCGCGGAAAAGCGCCGGCCCCAGGACGGCCGCATCAAACTGCTCGACCGCGAGCGTGACGTTGAAATCCGCGTGTCGACCGTGCCGGTAGCCTTCGGCGAAAAAGCCGTGCTGCGCATTTTGAACCCCGAGGTACTGTTCCAGGACCTGGAACAGCTTGGATTCGTTACATCGGACCTGCTGCGCTACCGCGCCATGCTTGCCCGGCCCCACGGCATGATCCTGTTTACCGGCCCGACCGGCAGCGGCAAGACAACCTCGCTGTACTCGACCCTGCGAGCCGTGCACACGCCGGAAAAAAATATAACCACGATCGAAGATCCGATCGAAATGGTATGCGAGGATTACAATCAGATCGCGGTACAGCCTGCGGTTGAGATCACTTTTTCGTCCATACTGCGCAACATCCTGCGCCAGGACCCCGATATCATCATGATCGGTGAGATCCGCGACCAGGACACGGCCCGCAATGCCGTGCAGGCGGCGCTGACCGGCCACCTGGTACTCTCGACCATGCACACCAATGACGCGGCCTCGGCTGTCACGCGCCTGCTTGACCTTGACGTCGAGGCGTTCCTGGTCAGCTCGACCCTGCTCGGCTCCGTTGCCCAGCGTCTGGTGCGCATCATCTGCCCCAACTGCCGGGAAACATTTTCTCTGCGGCGGGATGAATTCGAGGGGCTGGGGCTTGAACTACCCTCGACGCACACTGAAAATGACGTACAGCTCACGCGGGGTCGCGGCTGTCTGAAATGCCGCAAAACGACCTATCAGGGACGCGAAGCGGTTTTCGAGGTCATGTCCGTATCAGACCCGATACGCGACCTGATCAACCAGCGCAGCCCGTCAGATACCATCAAAAAACTGGCCTGCCGCGAAGGCATGCATCTCTTGAAGGAAAACGCAGTTGCAAAGATACTCAGGGGCCGGACGACCTACCAGGAGGTGCTGCGGTGCATCAGCCAGGCAGACTAGCCGAGAAGATCATGCCCTTTGAAGAACTCCGGCTGGTCGTAGCGGCCCGCCAGGCAGCAGGGCACAGTATCGTGTTTACCAACGGCTGCTTCGATATCCTGCATGCCGGCCACGCAGAACTGCTCGAGGATGCCGCACGCGAAGGCGACGTGCTGGTTGTGGCCATGAACAGCGATTCCTCGGTACGCGGCCTTAAGGGGCCCTCACGCCCGGTCAACCCGCAGGAGCAGCGCGCGCGCGTGCTGGCCGCGCTCGCCATGGTCGACTATGTGGTGATTTTCGATGAACCCGACCCCGGCCGGCTGATCGAGGGGCTACTGCCGGATGTGCTCGTCAAGGGCGGTGACTGGGCCCCGGAGGACATTATCGGGGCCGGGGCGATCAGGGACTCCGGGGGTCGCGTTGTGACAATCCCGCTCAAGTACGGCGCCTCAACAACCGATATAATCAGAAAAGCGCAACAAACCGCTTAGACAGGAAAACGCCCATACGCAGCCGCCTTTCAACCGCAAGGCGCCGGCCACGGCCCCGGGCATCCCGAACCGGGCGCACACCGCACACGAGACCACGATGAGCAATCCGACGGGACTGGACAAACGCAAATTTGCACGCCTCGACACGGCGCTGGATGTGGCCGTAAACATCGAGTCTGCCGGCGGCACAATGACCGGCCTGCCTGAAAAACTGCATGCAACATGCCGCAACCTCTCCCTGCACGGCCTGTGCCTGGAAACATCGTGCCTCGCCAACGGCGCTGTCAGGCTCCTGGCAGGGCGCCCCGGCGAACGCGAATACACGCTCTCACTTGAGATCATCATGCAGCCACAGGACCCCCCTCTACAGGTCAGCGGCGAGGTCTGCTGGTACAACGTCGACCATGCAGCCCTGAATTTTATCTACCAGGTCGGCGTTGAATTCAGTGAACTCACACCACAGGCACGCACCGCGCTGAAAGGTTTTATAAAAGCACATTCACAATCCCGCAGCATTTTCCAAGCTATCAGAGATTTTTTCTCGGGTAATTGAGTATCCCGTACTCACGACAACGCCAGCCCCTGAACGCACAGCCCGCATCAGCTCCGAAGACCTTGATTTCAGGGCCTGAAAAAAAATTTTTTCAATATTTGAAATTTATCCTTGACAACCCTACATTTGGTATTCTATATATGTCCACAACACAATATACAGACACGCATTCATCTATAGGGGTTGGGGATATGGGTTCCGTCATAGACCTGCAAACACGCCAAAAGCCTGAAAAAAAAATCAACGAAACCACCGACCTGGCCCTGAATGTCCGGACCTCAAGCGAGGACATGACCGGATGGGACCGCAGTAAAATCGTCGATGCGCTCATGCGCGAAACCGGCCTTGACCTGCAGACCGCCGAAGAGATCAGCCTTGATGTCGAAGCGGTTATAAAAAAGGCCGACATCAAATGCATCACCGCCCCACTGATCCGTGAGATCGTCGATTCCAAACTGATCGAACGCGGCCTTGAGGATGCCCGCAAGAAGCACACCCGTCTCGGTGTTCCTATCTATGATGTCGATCAGCTTATACTGCACCCCAACAAAGAAAACGCCAATGTACCGCACGGCCCCGAGGCCACCAACCTGACGCTGGCCGAAGGCATCAAGAAAGAATACGCCCTGTTGCGCGTCTTCTCCCCGGAGATCGGCGACGCACACATGCGCGGCGATATCCACCTGCACGATCTGGGCTTCATCGACCGCCCGTACTGCTCAGGACAATCCCTTGAATACATCAAAAAATTCGGCCTGAGCCTGCCCAATTCGCTCTCCATCGCAAAGCCGGCCAAACAGCCCGAAGTGCTGCTGGCCCACATGGTCAAATTCGCCGCTGCGCTGCAAAGCCATTTCGCCGGCGCCATCGGCTGGGACGCAGTGAACCTGTTTTTCGCTCCCTACCTCGAAGGCCGCAGTGACCGCGAGGTGCGCCAGCTTGCCCAGATGATGATATATGAATTCTCCCAGCAGGCCGTGGCGCGCGGAGGTCAGGCAATCTTTACCGATATCAACCTCTACTGGGAAGTTCCCAAGCATTTCGAGAACGTGCCCGCGATCGGCCCGGGCGGCACATTTACCGGCCGCACCTACGGCGACTATGAAAAAGAGGCCCAGCGCTTCGTGTGGTTCCTGTTCGACGTATACCGCGAAGGCGACGGAACCGGACGCCCGTTCTTTTTCCCGAAACCGCTGGTGCACATCACCGAAAAGTTTTTCCGCACCGAAGGACACCAGGAATTCCTCGAACACATCTGCGATGTGGCAAGCGAAAAAGGTGCCACGTATTTCGTATTCGACCGCGGCGATACCGCCAAAATTTCCGAGTGCTGCCGGCTCTCCTTCAAGCTCAACGACGACGATCTCAACGATGCCAAGGAACCATGGAAGATGCGCTTCTGCGCGCTGCAAAACGTCACCGTCAACCTGCCGCGCATTGCCTATAAGAACATGGGCAGCGAAGAGGGCCTGTTCGGAAGCCTGAGCGCCATGATTGCACTGGCCGTCAAGGCCCATCTCGAGAAAAAACGGTTCATTGAAAACCTGCTGGACCTGGGAGAAACCGGGCCGCTTGCGCTTCTGACCATGAAAACCGACGGACAGCCCTATATTCGCATGCACAGGGCCTCATATCTTATCGGCATGGTCGGCCTGAACGAAATGGTCAAGGCATTCACCGGGGAAGAGCTCAATGAGTCCAAACGCGCTCTGAAATTCGGACTGAAGGTCATCTCGCACATGAATCTGGAGTGCCAGCGCCTGTCCGAGCAGCATGGCATGCATTTTGTTCTGGAACAAACCCCGGCAGAGAGCACATCCTACCGTTTCGCGCGGCTTGACCTGCGAGATTACGGCGAGATCGCCCGTCAGTATATCCGCGGAACACTCGATAACGGCGAGACCTACTACACCAACTCGACATGCCTGCCGGTTTCATCGCGCGAAAACCCGATCGAACGCGTACAGTCCGAAGGGCTGTTTCATCCCATCATCGAAGCCGGCTCTATTACGCATATCTGGCTGGGCGAATCCAAGCCATCCAAGCAGTCTCTGGCCAATTTCGTGGTAAAGGTGTTCCGGGAATCGCTCAATGACCAGATCGCTTTTTCGCCCGAATTCACCAACTGCCTGCAGTGCGGACGCACCGTACGCGGCATGCTGGACGCCTGCCCGTACTGCGGGTCCAAGGAAATTGACGGCATTACGCGCATGACCGGAGATCTCACCAAGATCTCAAGCTGGAACAAGGGCAAAATCGAAGAACTGAAAAAACGCAATAATAACCAGGGCTTCTTTGCCCGAACGCAAACCGGGAGCGCGTGATGCCGACAATAAAAATATTTACCAAAAAACAGTGTCCGCGCTGCCCGCAGGCCAAACAGCTCGGCTGCGAGCTTGCGCAGGGCGGCTACAGCGTTGTTTCCTATGATGTGGAGACCGCCGACGGGCTGGCCGAAGCGACGTTCTTCAGCGTGCAGGCCACGCCAACGATCATCGTGGAGGACGCAGATGAAAACACGCTGGCTGAATTCCGCGGGCAGGTGCCCTCACGCGATGAAATGGTAAAAATCATCGGCGCCAATTAGCAGGTTCTCTTTTTTTTTGTGCAGACTGTTCAGAAACGCACGTCTGCAGAGCGCACAGGCCCTGCAGACGTGCGTTGTGGAGCAGCCTGAAATCCTTTAAACGCTGCTCAACATGCACACCATCAAAGATATCCCCATCAAGGGTTTCATTGATACGTCGTTTGTCGACTGGCCGGGCAAAATCTGCGCAATCCTTTTTTTCCCGCAGTGTAACTTCCGCTGCCCCTACTGCCACAACGCCGACCTGGTGCTGCGGCCGGATGAGATTGAAACCATCGATCCGGACACCGTATTCACCCGGCTGGATGAACTGCGCGGATGGATCGACGGTGTGTGCGTGTCCGGGGGGGAGCCGACCCTGCAACCCAAACTGCGCAGACTGTTTGAAGTCCTGCGCGAAGCCGGGTTCCAGACCAAGCTGGACACCAACGGCAGCAGCCCCGACGTGCTGCGGCAGCTCATGGACGCAGAACTGCTCGACTATGTCGCCATGGATGTAAAATCCTGCCTTGATGAAAACAGCTACTGCAAGATCACCAATGCACCGGGCAGTATGCTGGGCAGGGTGCGTACAAGCATCGAGCTGCTCATCGAAGGCCGCGTTGACTATGAATTCCGGGTAACGATCGTACCCTCCTATCATGGCCCGGAAGATATCTTCCGTCTTGCGCGAGATCTGAGCGGGGCCGCACGGCTGCGCCTGCAAAATTTCAAGCCCGGGGAGACTATTCTTGATCCGACCCTGAACTCGGTCAAACCCTACTCCCAGGAAGACCTCGCCGGACTGCAGCTGCGCGTGGATGAATTGCTGTTCGCACCTGGGACCGCGACCTCCCCGCATCCCGGCACGCAGCAGCACTGACAGTCCGGAGCCTGCATACTCTGTCATTCCGACCCCTTCGGCTGCGCTCAGGGCAGGCTCCGGGAGAAATCTTTGGCTTCAGGATTTCTCACCCCGACAGGGTCGGGAATTCGAAATGACACATGGGAGTAGAAAACGCTGGCGCTTCTTCGAAATATCAGGCGGGTGCGGTGCTGGAACGCTTCTTCAAATACACCATCAGTATCGACAGGGCAGCCGGCGTGATGCCTGAAATCCGTGAAGCCTGGCCGAGGCTGACAGGCCGCACACGGTTGAGCTTCTGCAGCACCTCCGTACTGAGGCCGGCAAGGCCTTCATAGCACATATCATGCGGGATCGCCCAGGACTCCAGATGACTGAACTTCTCCACCATCTGCTGCTGGCGCTGAATATACCCCTCATACTTCGTGCTGATTTCAACCTGCTGTCGTACGTCCTGATCGAGGTCCGGATCTCCCAGCCCGGCCAGTGCAAGTGCATTGTAGTCAATCTCGGGCCGCCTCAACAGGTCACACAGGCTGCAGGGCTGCCTGAGGGGAACCGAACCGCAGCACTTCAGCCATTCCTGCACCTCGGGCCGGGGAGCAACCCTGGTGCTGCGCAGGCGTGCAAGCTCCTGTTCCACGGCTGTCTGCTTGATCTGCAGGCGCTCGTAATCACCGGATGCAACAAGGCCGAGGCGGTATCCTTTCTCACGCAGGCGCGCATCTGCGTTGTCCTCCCTTAGCAACAAACGATATTCGGCCCGGGAAGTAAACATCCGGTAAGGCTCCTTAGTACCGAGCGTGACCAGATCGTCTATCAAAACACCGATATAGGCCTCGCTGCGCCTGAGCACGAGCGGCGCAATTCCCCTGACACGGCAGGCCGCGTTGATGCCCGCAACGAGGCCCTGCGCCCCGGCTTCTTCATAACCCGAGGTCCCGTTGATCTGTCCGGCCAGGAACAGCCCCCCTACCTGTTTGCTCTCAAGCGTGGGCTTGAGCTGCACCGGGTTGACATAATCATATTCGATCGCATAACCGGGCCGCATGATCTCCGCCTGCTCAAGGCCGCGGATGCTGTGCACCATGCGGTACTGAATATCAAACGGCAAACTGGTAGGTATGCCGTTCGGATATATTTCGACCGTATCGATACCTTCGGGCTCAAGAAACACCTGGTGGCGGTCCTTTTCAGGAAAGCGCTTGATCTTGTCCTCGATCGAGGGGCAGTAGCGCGCCCCGGTTCCCTGAATAATGCCGGTATACAGCGGCGAACGGTCAAAACCCTCGCGAATGATCCGATGCGTGGTTTCGTTCGTATAGGTGATATGGCAGGGCACCTGGGGTCCGGGCTGTCGGGAAGCGTTGAACGAAAACGGCTGCGGAGGGTCATCGCCGTACTGCGGCTCGAGTACGTCGAAGTTGATCGTTCGCGCGTCGAGCCGCGGGGTGGTCCCGGTCTTGAGCCTGCCCGTCTGCAGCCCCATCGCGTGCAGCGCATCGGTCAGGGCCGTGGCCGGGAGCTCACCCAGACGGCCTGCCCCGAAACGGGTCAGGCCGATATGTACCAGCCCGTTTAAAAACGTGCCGGTTGCGATAATGATCGTACGGCCGAAATAGCGCTCGCCGATGCTCGATACGACACCGGCGACCTCGCCGCCTTCAACCAGGATATTCTCGATCAGTGCCTGTTTGATATCGAGTCCCGGCATTGATTCGAGTCTGGTTTTGACCCAGAGGCGGAAACGCTGCCGGTCGGCCTGGGAACGCGATGAACGTACCGCGGGTCCCTTCTTCGTGTTGAGAATACGAAACTGGATGGCGCTCGCGTCAATGGCCTCGGCCATGATACCACCCAGGGCATCGATCTCCTTGACCAGCTGTCCCTTGGCGATCCCGCCGATAGCGGGGTTACAGGACATAAGTCCGATGGTGTCGAGTTGTATGGTGGTCAGGAGGGTACGACACCCCATCTTGGCGGCTGCATGGGCTGCCTCATAGCCGGCATGCCCGCCGCCGACAACAATGACATCATATCTGACCGGATAATCGAATGCAGACGTATGCGGCATCTTGTAGACCTCAAAAAATATTCTTTGTAGCATATTTTTCAAGCGCGGTAAATGCCGATAACGCCCGGAGCTTGTACAGCAGCGTTTGTTGCGGTACAATTTTTTGATCGCCACCGGGAAGACGGCTGTGCTATACTTTTTGCAGACACAAACATTCACCGCGTACCCCCATAGCCATGAGCACACCCGCTACAGATCCTTCCCTGCGTTTTTCATGCTCATCCGTTGCCGACTGCATGGCCCAGCGCGACAATTACGAGGCCCTGTTCAACAGTCTTTTTGAGGGGCTCGCCATTATCGGCGGTGACCAGACCGTCAAAATGTGCAATCGCTCATTCTTTGCCATAACCGGCCTCAGCAAAAAAGAAGTTATCGGCAAAGACATAACCGGGCTTTTCTGTAAAAACAGAACCTGCGGCCTGAACCAGGCCATCCTGAAAACCATCGCCAGCGGCACACCCGTCAGGGATGAACCCATGGATATCGAGCGCCGCGACGGCACCAAGGTGCCGGCTGTGTTTTCAACCTCGATACTGCGGGACAAACAGGGCAGTCCCACCGGCATTGTTGTCGTGTTCCGGGACGAATCCCGGGTTGAGGAACTGCAAAAAAAACTCAATGAACGCGGACACTTCCACCAACTCATCGGCGGCAACCGCCGCATGCAGGAGCTCTACCAGCTGATCGAAGACGTGGCGGCGACCGATGCGAGCGTACTCATACAGGGTGAAAGCGGCACCGGGAAGGAACTTGTAGCGGCCGCAATCCACCGGCACAGCCACCGCTCGAACGGGCCGTTCGTCAAACTCAGCTGTGCCGCCCTCAGTGAAACCCTGCTCGAGAGCGAACTGTTCGGACATATCAAAGGTGCATTCACCGGGGCCTATCGCGACAAAATCGGCCGTTTTGAGCAGGCCCACGGCGGAACCATGTTCCTCGATGAAATCGGTGAAATCGGCCCGGGTGTCCAGGTAAAACTCCTGCGGGTACTGCAGGAGCATGAAATAGAACGCGTCGGCGACACGGTATCAAGGGAAATAGATGTCCGCATCATAGCGGCCACCAACAAAGACTTGAAACAACTCGTGCGCGACCAGCGGTTCCGGGATGACCTGTATTACCGCCTTAAGGTCGTGGCGCTTGAAATACCGCCGCTGCGCTCCCGCAGGGAGGATATCCCGCCGCTGGCAGAACATTTCATAAAATGCTTCAATGAAAAATATAAAAAAAATATCCAGGGCCTGCATCGCAGGAGCCTGAACCTGCTCATGGAATACTGCTGGGACGGCAATGTGCGCGAGCTTGAAAACGCCATTGAGCACGCCTTTGTCAAAGCACGCTCCTTGCTGCTGATGCCGGCTGACCTGCCGCCGGAGGTGCAGCGCCCGTCATGGTCTCCGCCCGGGGCTCCGGGCGGCACAAAAGAGCTTGACCGCGAAAGCCTGGCTGCCGCCCTGCGCCAGGCGCATGGTAATAAAACAAAAGCAGCCCACGCGCTGGGCATTAATCGCGTAACCCTGTGGCGTAATCTCAAAAAACATAACCTTACGACAATCGAATAAACCCGCCCAAAGCCCTTATACATATGTTGCATGCAACAAAAATGTTGCAGCAAAAAATCAAGATAAAACAATTAATTAAAACAATAATGTTGCATATATTTATAAATGCAACACTTTAATGCCTGTCACTCCGCCGCCACAAACCCATAACATATTGTTTTTACTTGTTTTTATTAAATATTTTGTTTTGGCATGCGTTTCGCATTACTTATAAAACAGAGCGCGCATGCACACAATGGTTTATAAAAGCACTGAACACATGCGGACATGAGGGAGCGTTAAAACACTAAAACAGGGAGGACCAACCATGAAAAACTTTTCAAAAAAACTGGCATTTGCAACAATTGTGGGCTTTGCAGTGTCATTGATTCCCGTCTACGCAACAGCCGGCACAGCCAGCATTGCAGATCTGGAAAAAGCGGTTGCAGTCTGCCAGCAGAAAGTGCGGCAGCTGGAGATACGCTGCGTAGTGCCGACGCAGCCGTCAGAGCACCGCATTGCACAACCATCAGGGGATAAGGGTTACGACGGATTTGAGCGTGCAACCGGCTTCGGCGGACCGTACTGGGGATTCCAGCGTGATAATTAAAAAAACGCGCAAGCGAAGCGGAGCGTAAACAGCGGACTGTGCATGCATGGCTCCGCTGTTTTTTTATGCCCTGCTTGATTCCCGATACCGTTGTCTGGTATAAAACTGGCAACAATCGTACACGGGCCACACGGCATACTGCCGCGACGCCCCTGGCAAAAACTATACACGATCAGCGCATGAGGGGGAGGTGGTCTGTCGCCAGCCGCTCGTCAGCTCGCACACGGCCCGCCGCCGGCCCAACTGCATCAGAAAAAACACTATTTCCGGACACGCGAGGAGGCACCATGGCACACAAAAAAATTATCGTTATCGGCGGTTCGGCAGCAGGCCCGAAAGCCGCTGCGAAAGCCCGCAGACTTGACGAACATGCCGACATTACCATTATTCAAAAAGACGCAGACCTGTCGATGGCCTCATGCGGCTATCCCTACTATGTGGGCGGTGTTTTCGACGACCGCAACATGCTGCTGAGCACACCGACCGGGGTCGTCCGCGACCCGGTGTTCTTTATGAACGCCAAGAATATCACCGCCCGTACCGGCACAGAGGCGCTTGCGATCAACCGCAAGGCCAGAACCGTGCTGTGCAAAAACCTGCAGACAGGCGAAACCGATGAGCTTGCCTATGACACGCTGATTCTCGCAACCGGATCGGTGCCTTCCATACCGCCTGTGCCGGGTGCCGATCTTACAGGCATCACCACACTGCAAAGCATGAAAGACGCCGACTACCTGCGAAACATACGTGATGCAAAACAAATATCCCGGGCAGTCGTGATCGGCGGGGGCCTGATCGGCATAGAAACCTGCGAAGCCCTGCACCTGGCAGGTATCGAAATAACAATCGTGGAGATGCTGCCGCAGTTGCTGGCCTTCCTTGACCAGGAACTTGCGCAACTTGTTGGAAACCACATGCGGGCCAGGGGCGTCAATGTCATCACCGGCAACGGTATTGCAGCGTTTCTGGGTGAAAACGGCAGGCTGACCGGTATCAAACTTGCCAACGGCACCGAACTCGAGTGCGGGCTTGCCGTTGTCGCGGTCGGCGTACGTCCCAACGCAAACCTGGCGAGGGAAGCCGGCCTTGCAATCGGCCCGAAAGGCGGCGTCACGGTAAATCACTACATGCAGACCTCGGATGAACATATTTACGCGGTCGGTGACTGTGTTGAGATCGAACAGCTGATCACCGGTCAGCACATACACGCGCCCTATGGCGATCTTGCCAACCTTGAAGGCCGGGTTGCGGGCGAAAACGCGGTACTGGGCAACACGGTTTCTTTCCCCGGCACCATACAGACAGGGATCTGCAAAATATTCGACTTTGCCGCCGGGGCCACCGGGCTCAATGAGCGTGCCGCGCGCGCAGCCGGGCTTGATATCCGCACCGTTATCAATGCAAGCCCTGACAAGCCCGCCTTCATGGACGGCAAGCTGCTGGTCACCAAGCTTGTTGTCGAAAAATCCGGCGGCCGTGTACTCGGCGCACAATGTGTCGGGCCCGGCGATGTTGAGAAGCAGACGGCGCAATGGGCCCTGACGATCACGGGAAAACTGACCGTAGAGGATATCGTCAACGCCGACCTGCCGTACGCCCCGCCCTTTTCACTTGCCATCGATCATTTCATCGCAACCGCACACCTCATGCAGAACAAAATAAAAGACCGCCTTAAAGGCATATCTGCAGCAGAGGTGAAAAAAAAGGTCGATGCCGGAGAACCGTTCTTTGCACTTGACGCGCGCGGTCCTGACGAGTACGAAACAATGCGTCTGGGCATTGGCGAAACCCTTATACCGCTGGGCGCGCTTCGCCGGCGGCTTGGAGAGCTCCCCGCCGATAAAAACGCCGACATCATATGCTACTGCAAAATATCCCTGCGGGGCTACGAGGCAGCCCTGGTGCTCGAGGCCAACGGCTGGAAAAACGTACGGGTCATGGAGGGCGGCATCATGGCATGGCCCTATGCCCGGGAAAAATAGGCCCCGCACTCACCTGCGAAAGAGTAGGGCATAAAAAATTTCGATTGGCTTACATTTCAAAATATGTCATGTTGGGCAGCACGTATATTTCACCTGACCCGCAGCATGTTGCCGGCACCATGACGACGTAGCGCTTCAGCCTGGACGGTGAGTGCTCGCAGGAGTAGTCAATGACAGGGCCCGCATCCCGCGCAACCGACCGTCTCCTTAATATACTGCGCCCCGTCCCCGTCCGGATGCTGTCCTTCGGCGTGTCACTTATTGTATACGCGGCATGTATTTTTAACAGCGCAAACCTCCGCGGCACCGCTGCAGCGGCCATGTTTCCCGTTATAACCGCTGCCGTATGCTGGGGCTGGCGGGCCGGCCTCATCGCCGGCGCCTGTTCCTTTCCCGCAAACGCCCTGATACTTGCCGCGGTGGGGGCCGAGTGGCGCCCCGGCATGCTCAGCGCCATCGGCATCGTGGGCCATCTCCTCTTTGTACTCCAGGGAGCACTCATCGGATTCGTACGCGACCAGTATCTGCAGCGCCGCGCAGCTGAAAAACGCCTTAAGGACGAGATACAACAACGTTCAGAAGACCTGGAGCGCGTACGCGAAGCCGAGCAACGTCTCGAGTCCGTGCTCGAGCAGTCGGCTGATGCCGTATTCATCACCAAACGGGACAGCGAAAAAATACTGCTTGTCAATCGTGCCATGGCCGCGCTCGTCGGCATGACCCGGGACGAACTGGTCGGCAACAAGCCCTACTGCTTTATGCCCGACATCGGCACCACCTACCGCACAACGCTGGGTGAGGACATCACCATCGATGTAGACTATTA
>Ga0272441_10010407_pt1 | contig 14085 bp, 13 predicted proteins | sample SSMProp6N_FD_193582 | JGI IMG/M metagenome (GOLD analysis project Ga0272441, IMG submission 193582) | Marine sediment archaeal communities from Little Sippewissett salt marsh, Falmouth, MA, United States - SSM-Prop-6N | ecosystem: Environmental > Aquatic > Marine > Wetlands > Sediment ... | reverse complement strand
ACTTCACAAAGCTGTCATCGATGTCAATGAGAAGGGAAGCGAGGCCGCGGCGGCTACCGTAGTGGAAATGACAAAGTCAGCCCCGCCGGAGCCGGTTGAGTTCATCGTCGACCGGCCGTTCCTCTTCGCAATCAGCGACGACAGAACCGGGAGCATCCTCTTTCTGGGTAAGGTGGCCGAGCCGTAGAGTGCTGTCCCGGGAGAAGCGCTCAGTTGATGGTTTTTTCTTCCTCAGGATCTGAGGAAGCGGCCTGCGCATCGTCCGCGGGAGCTTCCGCTTCCTTGGGCGGGTGCTCCGCCGAACCGGCTACCTTGCCGGCAGTGGCCCCCGGCTGCTCGAACAGCCAGGACTTGGCATCCCGGATGATCCCGTTGAACAGGACAATTTGAATGTTCTTGCTGTTGGATTCGATCCGCCTGTCCCACTGCGCAGAGGTAAAACGCTGGGCCAGAGCCTTTCGATCCCCCTCCACCCGCTCGGCAAGCCGGGGATCTGTTCCCGCAAAAAAGGACAGGCTGTGCACGGCTAACAACTGGAGAACCGGATCGATCTTCGAATCAAGAAGCTCCTGGAGGGTCACCTTGGCCGCATCGAACTGCCGCTCCAGCAGCAGGGCGGAAGCGTAGCTCCAGCGCAGCCAATCCCGGTGCGGCACATTGGTCCCCTCCGCGGCTCTTCCGAAGTAGGTTTCCGCGGCCTTGGGCTCGTCTTTCATTTTCAGAAGGTAGGGAATACCGAACTGGAGGGCAAAGGTCCGCAGCAGCGTCGATTTTTTCTCCCGCAGGTGCGACTCCAGGGCGGATATCTTATCCACGTTGGAGGTAACCACGTAGGCGTTGATCAGCATCTTGATCGTGGCTTTGCGGCAGCGTCCTTTCTGGAACACCCTATACTCGAGCAGGTGAATCAACCCCCGCCAGTCCTCGCTTTCCAGAAGCCGAAATAGTTTCCAATTCCAGAGAAAATAGCCGTTAATAATGATGAGTGTTAGTAAAAAAAGGACACCGGCGATCCAGTTCTTCGAAACGAACAGGGCGAAGTAGTCGCTTCCCAACAGGAGAAGGGGCATCAAGAAGATAAAGCCGAAAGACAGAAGAATCACCGCGTTGAACAGGATGTAGATGGTTTTAAATTTCATAGATAGTACCTATAATACGAGTGTTCCCGGTTTGCGGGGCTTTTTCAAGGGGTAAAATTATGAAGGAAATTTCCGTACTGGAACTGAAGGAGGGCATTTATTTCGACTCCCCCGTGTACCTGGATGAGGCCTTCATCCTCGTCTCCCCGGATACGCCGCTTACAGATGAGTTGATTCACCGGCTGAAAAACTGGGGTTATGAAACAGTCATGAGTGACGGAGCGGTTTCAGAAGCACCGGCTTACATCAGCTCCGGCGCTGCAAACTCCGCTTCCTCGGTTCTGGATATGGATATCAAGGACAAGCAGGAAATAGTGGATGCGAAAAAGCTGTACTACGCCCTGGTCAACTTCACTTTGGAGTCCTTCAAGAGATACAAAGAGGACAACCACCTGAACATCTCTCGCATGAGCGAACGGATCAAGCAGCTGATCGATATGGTGAAATCCAGCCGGGATGCCATTTTGCGCTACCCGGAGTTCGTCTATCCATCCGAAAACTACATGTACGTCCACAGCGTAAACTCCGCGATCCTGGCGCTGGCAATCGGGGAGCTGATGAAACTGCCTCCGCACCGAATGATCGAGTTGGGCCTGGCGGCTCTGCTTCACGACATCGGCATGCTTAAGCTTCCCGATGCGGTGTATCTCAAAGAGGACGATCTGTCGGACAAGGAGTTTCAACTCATCCGCGCCCACACAACCCTGGGTTACAAAATCCTCAAGGGATTTTCGGTTTCCGAGGAAATCGCCCTGGCCGCGGAGGAGCACCACGAGCGCCTGGACGGATCCGGTTACCCCAAGGCCCTTAGCGGAGACAAAATCAGCCTCTATTCACGCATTGTCGCCGTCGTCTGCTCCTACGATGCCATTACCTCCAAACGGATGTTTAAAAAACAGAACAACGCCCACTCCGCCGTAATGGAGCTGCTCAAAGGCAGGAACAAGCGCTACGATGAGCAGGTCATCCGTTCTCTGATCGTCTGCGCCTCAGCCTACCCCCTGGGAAGCGTGGTCCTGCTCTCCGATGAGTCGATCGGCAGGGTAACGAAAACCAACCCGGAGAGCCCCCGTTTTCCCTTCGTGCAGGTTCTGATCGACAAGGATGGCAAACACGTCGAGGAACCGCTGCTGATCAAAACCGCTGAGGAGAACGGAGTATCGATCCAACGATGTTTCTCTCCGGATGAAGCGCAACACCTGGAACTGTAACCAGCACAGTAACCGATGAGTGTAACCGTACAGCTGCCCTCGGGTCAGAGCGTCAACTATCCCGCCGGAACACGGGTGGAGGAGATCTTACAACACGGCGAGTTCGCCGCGGTGCAACAGCAACCGGTGGTCGCGGCATTGGTGAATGGAGCACTGGTCAGCTTGACCTACCGCATCGAGGTGAACTCCAGCCTCCAGGCGGTGCTCTTGGACACCCGTCTTGGAGCAAAAGTCTACAGGCGCTCTCTCTGTTTTCTCCTCGCCATCGCGGCCAAACAGCTGTTTCCACAACGACGACTGGTAATCGGACACTCTCTAGGTCGGGGATACTTCTACTACTTCGAGGGCACCTCCGAAGTTGCCCCTGATGACATAGAAAAACTAAAGGCGCGGATGCAGGAGATCGTAACCCAGGGCTGTTCGATCCGGCGGAAGGCAATTTCCTACCCGGAGGCGGTGCAGTACTTCGAAAAGAACAACCAGCCGGATACGGTTCTTCTGCTGAAGAACCGAAATGACCAGAAGATCGCCGTATTCGCATGCGGCGAATTTCTGGATCTTGCCCATGCACCGCTGGTTCCGAATACCAGCATGCTCAACGTGTTCGATATCATCTCCTACCCTCCCGGCTTTCTGCTGCGCTATCCGCCGTGGAATCAACCGCAACAACTGGCTCCATTTCAGGAAAATCCCGTGCTGTTTGCCATCTATCGGGAGTACAAGGACTGGGGAAAAATACTGAACGTTCGTTGTGTCGGCCACCTCAATGATCTGGTTAGCAGCCGCAAAGTACGGCAATTCATCCAGGTGGCCGAGGCCCTGCATGACAAGAAGATCGCTCTGATTGCGGATAAGATTTGCGAACACCGAGACGAGGCCAAGCTGATTCTGATCGCCGGGCCCTCTTCCTCCGGAAAAACAACCTTTGCCAAGAAGCTTGCCGTCCAGCTCCAGGTCCTGGGACGGAATCCCTTTCCCATCTCTCTGGATGATTACTTCCTGCCCCGCGAGTATACACCGTTAGATGCAGAGGGCAACTACGATTTCGAAAACCTCAGGGCTATTGACGTAGAGCTGATGAACGCAGATCTGCTGCGCCTGATGCAGGGAGAGGAGGTTTTCCTGCCGCGCTTCGACTTCCACACCGGCACACGGCTTGCCGCTACACGGGCTGAAAAGCTCCCGGATAGAGCAATCATCATCCTGGAGGGAATCCACGGGCTCAACGACGAGCTTACCCCGGCAATCCCCCGGGAGCAGAAGTATAAGATCTACGTGTCGGCCCTGACCCAACTCAACCTGGACGATCATAATCGAATTTCGACAACGGAAAACCGCCTGCTGCGCAGGATTGTCCGGGATTCCCAATTCAGAGGACACAGCGCCCTGGAAACCCTGAGCATGTGGGATTCGGTACGGCGCGGGGAAAACATCAACATATTCCCCTTTCAAAACAGCGCCGATTCGGCTTTCAACTCGGCCCTGGATTACGAATTATCGGTGCTGAAGGTCTATGCCGAACCTCTCCTTAAGAGCGTGAAACCCACTCAAGAGGGTTTTCATGAGGCGGTACAGCTTCACTCGTTCCTCGCCAACTTCACGCCCATTCCCCCCAGCTGGGTACCGGAGTATTCCATTCTCAGGGAGTTCATCGGCGAAAGCTCCTTCAAATATTGAGTCCATTGAAGTGCCTGAAAAACTGTAGTATAGTAGAGGGGTGAATCCGCCAGTTCGTTCCGTCGGCTGGCACATCCTAGGAGGTACAGGATGAAAAAGTTGCTTCTGCTACTGGTACTCCTTGTTTTCGTAGCCACCGGTCTCTGGGCTCAGTTCTATACGACCCTTCCGAGGGAAGAACGAAAGACTCTGGCCGAGGCCTACTACCTGGTAGGACAGCAATATGAACAGAAGGGGGAAAATCAAAAGGCCCGGGATTTCAAGGATATGGCCCTCAATATCGATCCCGGACTCGATCCGTCGAATATCCAGCTTAAGGATCTTCCCACCGCAGCCGCGCTAATCCTCGCGGGAAAGGCAAAATTGGCGGCTGTGCCGCGGACCCGGGCCGAGGCAAACCAGGAACTGATCAAATCCAAGTTCCTGAGATGGATCTCGGCACTCTTGAGCGAAGATACGACTGGTATGCTGGACCTGATGGAGGGTTCGGTCTACGTCGCGGATCTGGGCACAGAGCTGACCCAGAGTCAGATCGAGTCGGAGCTGGACAGTTTTTTCGCCTCCACCGACCTGAGCGGCCTTGCACCGACTGAGGTTTATGACCTGGATAGCCTGAATGTCTCTCCGGTCACCGGCCCTTGGGGAGAGACCTACGCCCTTCAGGTACGGGCGAAAATGGATTTCTCTGCACAGGTGGGATTCTGGTCAGAGCAGCAGAAGTACCTGATGCACCAGTCCAAGGGCAGATGGCTGCTGTTCAGCATCGGGCAGAAACTTCCCCCGGCCAGCTGGAGACCGAAAGCGGCGCCTCAGGTCAGCCGGCCGGCCACCGCGGGATTGGAAGCCGGACCGCATTCTGAGATCGAGAACGCGCTTCTGTCCTGTCTGAATGCTTTTCTGGACAAAGATGTGGATTCCGCGGCTCGCTATTTCGCCGAGGAGGTGCGCATCATCCGGCTGGACACGACTTTGACCAGAGAGGAGATCGCCCAAACATTCATGGGCTACTTCGAGGGAGCTGATTTCAGTGACGTTTCCGGAGCAGACGTGGTGGATGCGGATAGTATCTTTGTCTCCCCCTCGGATCGCTTCCCCTCCCAATCGCCGGGAGAGGAGTACCTGCTTACGGTGAAGACCCGCCTGGATCTTTCCGATACGATTCCATTCTGGACACGTTTTCAGGACTACTACTTCGCCGACGAGATGGGCGCCTGGAAGATTTTCGCCATATTCTAAAGGTTTGGACGTAGCCGCAGGAATCCGGCAAAGAGGGATCGAACAACGCGGTAAGCAGGGTTACCTTTCTGCACTCTGAGCACACCTGGAAACGGCGCTCGTATACCGTACAGAGATTCGTGTTCGTGTCCAGGTAGCGGCAGGGTGCGTTTTTGTTGATAGCCAGACCCCGGAAACCGACCCGGCGTTCGTAGCAACACAACCCGCAGCGAAGGCAGATTGCATCCCACCTGGCCCTTCGCTTCGCTCGATTTGTCATGATAGAAACCGGCTATTCGGACAGGGGAGCAAAATAACCGCTGCGGGTTCGCCCGCTCTTTCTGTGGAATACAACCTCGGTCTGAAGGTCGATGTAATTCTTACCGAATCCTGATTCTGACGGAGATCTGAGTTCCAGCAAGTAGCTCGATCCCAACCGCCTGCTCATATCCTCGATCAGATTCGCCACCCCCTTCGCCGAGTAGAAGGGAGTCACCGAACCACCGGTCTGGGTCGAGATATACTGGAGCTCTCGATCCGCCTCTGGACCGAAGTACACAACGTACAGCGGGATCGAGTTGTTTTGCAGATAGTCGGTCACCTCGGCCAAGGTGTAATCGGAGAAGGAATCCCGGTTGATCGCTCCTGTTGTCAGCAGGATAACCGCTTTACGCGGGAAATACGCACTGCCGGAAATGAGCTGGGAGGTTGCCAGACGCAGGGATCTGTCCAGATGCCAACGCGGGCTCCAGGGACCGCTTAGGGCAGCCTCTCTGGACTCCAGGCGAGTGGCGCCTAATTCGGTCTCCACCACCGCCTGCTCGCCGGCGCTGAGAACCCTCCAGCTGCCGGACTCCTTTGATCCTTGTTGCTGCTCATGGAGAGATTCGACGGCCCCCGAAAGATCGGATAGATAGGCCTTCATCTGCGGAGATTTTTCTACAACCAGAGAAATCTCGAGCGGAGCCGGATCTCCAGGAGCATGGTGCATCCGGGCTGAGGGTATTTCCCTGTAGAACTCGCTGAAAATGAAGTTCTCCTCCTGCAATCCCACAACTGGACGCCCCTTCCTGTCCTCCACCGTAACCTGGACTAGAATTTCGGGAAAATCCAGTGAGTTAACCCGATCGACCTGCACAAACAAGCTGGTATACAGGGCGGCCATCTCGGAGAGGATGTAGACCTTGTTCTGGTCGAAATCCACGACATAGACCTCGCCGTTCGGGCTTACCGCCAGATGGGTCAGATGTCCGGCGAAAGAACCCATATCGCTGAGTGTGCTCCAGACTTCCTGACGCAGGTCGTACTCGAGCAGGCGGCCCTGGTCCAAGACCAGCAGGCGATTCGAGTCGAAAAAGGCTAACCCTTCAGGTCCATTCAACACCCCTTCGCCGAAGCTATACAGCGAGTTGCCGCTGGTATCGAAGGCAATGATCCTCTTCCTGCTGCTGTCAGCCACGAAAAGCCGTTGTTCCTGGAAGGCGATGCCGGTCGGCCCGCTTAGTTTCAAATTCGAGCCGCGGCCGATGGAAAGCACGAAATTCCCGTCGAAATCGTACTTGTTCACCCTTGCGTTGCCCCAGTCGCTCACGTACAGGTATCCCTGGCCGTCGGTGGCCAAATACTGAGGACCGAGCAGCTGCCCGGGAGCGCTTCCCTTGCCGCCGATGAGAAGCAGCCGCTCACCCCGGAGATTCATCTTGAGAATCTGATTTCTCCCGTATTCGGCGACAAACAGGATCCGCTGCGCGCTAGCCGGATCTTCCACTTCCAGACAATCGTAGGGCCGATCGAAACCTCGAATACCACCCTGAAATACCCTCTGTACGGCGTTGTTGATATCCAGGAGCAGTACTTCATTGGAGGCGAAGGCAACCACGTACACCGAACCGTCTTCGCGAATCCAGACGGAGGAAGGTCTTCGCATGGGATAGGAGGAACTGTCATTTCCATCGATTACGCTGGCAACGACAAAAGAACCGCGTTGTTCCAGCTGTTCCCCCAATCCGCGTCGGTAAGTCAGCACCTCTACGGTGTTGTCCACCACCGTGTTGCTCGGTTCCTGTTCCAGCAGGGTTCGCCACTCCCCCAGGGCGGCGTCCTCAAAACCGGCACGGTACAGGGCACCGGCCAGCCAATAGCGGGTTCTCGGATCCTGAGGTTTGCGGCTCAGGGATTTTTCGAGGGACAGGATCGAATCTTCGAAATTGCCGGAATGAAAGGCCCGCAATCCCCAGCGGAAATCCTCGAAAGCCTGCACGGCCTGCATATCGATTTCCTGTGCGGAGGTTAACGCGCAGACGAACAGCAAAAGAAAAACGAGGTTTCTCACCATCAAGGTACTATACACTGAATCAGGCAAAGGTATCTATACGATGGGTTTCCCCGTTGGGGACTTTGATTTTTCCCTTTACACCCAGATAGAGAATGCTCTTTATCTGGCGCAGATCAATAACCTCTTGCCCGCCCGTAGGTTGGATCGGCATTTCTGAAGGCTGTTGATTGGATGAAATACTCTCGACACTCATTTCTCGAGCTCCATGCAATCCCATGCATTACAGTTCTAGTATCGACCTGTTCCCGATACGAAATTACTCGGATTTCCAGGAAAAAAAGGCCTCCCGGTAGCGTTCCTCGACCTCATGATTTGCAGGATGAATCAGTATCGGTGAGAGCGAGGCGTATCCTGCCTCCACAGCAGCGAGATCTGAGCCCTCCTCCATCATGCCGCCGGGAATCTGCCCCCCGATGAAGCTGTACAGATCCCCCTGAGGAGAGGTGAAGCGAACAAGCTCATCCTCATAGATCCGCCTGGTGGGAATGGTGACTACAGGTTCGGCCGGTTCGTTCCGATTCGGAAAATTGATGTTGAGGAAATGGTCTTCGGCCCAAAGATCCCGTATGGTCTTGATGTTATCCGTCATGAACTTTACGGCGAAATCCAGATAGTAGGGGGGTTGATAGGTGCTGAGGGAACAGGCCACCGCCGGCTTGCCCAGGAAAGCGCCTTGACGGGCGGCGGCGGCGGTACCGGAATACACAATGTCGGTCCCCAGGTTCGGCCCCAGGTTGATGCCGGCTACCACCATATCGATCTCCACGGGAATCAACCCCAGACAGGCGTGGAGCACACAGTCCGCCGGTGTTCCCCCGGATGCGTACTCCCGCTCTGCGTGTTTTGAAAACTTCGTCGGATTTCCCAAAGTAATCGAGTGAGAGCTGCCGCTGCGATTGGAATCCGGGGCAACAACCCAAACCTCGTGCTCCTCTTGAAGAGTTTTATGCAATAACTGCAATCCCGGGCTTTCGATTCCGTCGTCGTTTGTAAGGAGTATATTCAATGTATGAGGCCTCTATCAGTTTTCGAAAGTGATCTGCGCCCCGTCGGCGGGTTGCACAAGGAACAGCTCAGGTTTGAAGCTGAATATTCGCTCGTAGGCTTCCAAGCGCGCCTTGTACTTGGGGATTGCTTTTTCCTCGATCAAAGTCACGGTGCAGCCGCCAAATCCGGCCCCGGTCATCCGGGATCCGTACACGCCATCGGTCTCCCAGGCACGTTTCACCAGCCAATCCAGCTCGGGGCAGGAGACCTCATACTGATCCCGCAGGCTCTCGTGGGAACGGTTCATGAGCTTTCCGAAGCTCCCGATATCGCCGCGGCGTAGACTCGCCTCCGCATCCCGCACCCGCTGATTCTCCTCCACCACGTGCAGGCATCGCTTGCGCGTGGTCTCCGGGATCAGCCCCAGGCTGTCCCGCAGATCCTCCGTCGTGTAGTCCCGAAGCGATCGTCCCGGTTTCCGGGGGCTCAGCAGGCTTACGCACTTCTCACATTCCCCACGACGTTGGTTGTACTCCGATTCCACGAGACTTCGCGGTACACTGGAATTGGTAATCAGTATTTTCACGCTTCGAAAAGCGATCGGTATGTGGCTGTGCTCCATGCTGCGGGTATCGATGAACATGGCCGCCCCTGACTTTGCCATGCGGGAGACAAACTGGTCCATGATCCCGCAATGCACACCCACAAAGCTGTTCTCCGCCTCCTGGGCAAGCCGAGCCAGCTCCGGCCCGGACAGCTCTATGGCCAGGAGCTTCTGGACCGCATAAGCGGTTGCCACCTCCAGGGCCGCGGAGGAAGACAGCCCCACCCCTACCGGGATATTGCCTGATACCGAAAAACTAAGCCCCCCGGTAGAGTATCCCCGGGTCTGCAGCACGCTGATTACACCCTTCAGATAGTTAGCCCAGCGGTCCTCCTTCTTGTAGCGTAGGTTGCTCAGGCTGGTACGCTTCCGGTCGTTGAAATCAGCCGAGTAGAAACGCAGATGCTGATCCTTTCGCCTGGATACCGCAACCCGGATGTAGTAATCGATAGCCATCGGAAGGACGAAGCCCTCGTTGTAGTCGGTATGTTCGCCGATCAGATTGACCCTGCCGGGTGCCTGTGCAATGATGTCTGGACTCTGGCCGTACTCTTCCTGATGGCTGCGAATCAGCTCGTCCATGAATGACTCCGCTGGAATGAAATTGAAAACGGTGCTATATTCTATGGGAAAAACTCAAACGTTGCAAGAAAATAGGGTGCTCTCATGATCGAAACAGACCTACAGTATGGTGAAAAGGTGAGGATTGAGCCGGGAACGAGTATCTACACCATCGGGGACCCCCTTTCCAACCATCCGATCTACTACGTGATTGCCGGTCTCATCCGCATCGGAATCCCACTGGCGGACGGATCGACCATTCCCGTCTATCAACACCCCGATTCGGTGTTCGGCGTAGTAGAGTCCCTTCTGGACTGCACACGGCTGACCACCGCCTACTGCATGGAAAACTCGATACTCTATCGTTGGGACAGGGAAGGTTTCGACGTGGCCTCGAGCGTCTCTTGGGAGTTGGCCCTGGAAACGATCACCGGGCTCACTCGCACCCTTCGTATCATGAACGCCGAGTTTGGCGATCGCATCCAAGCCGGTTGAAGCAACGGGGGGCAGATAGCATGTCGGACCAGAACTATGCAGAGATCATGAAGATCGCCTTCCAGGCTGAGGAGGCGATCAATGAGGGAATCATCGACAAGTTCGGGAGAAAATACGGGGACAAAACGGTTCTCATCAAGGAGGGAGACGTCCAGCAGGAGATCTTCTGGATTCTCTCGGGGGAAGTGTACATCACCCGAAAAATGGGGGACAAGTACAAAGTCATGGCCACCCTGGGCAAGGGGGAGCTGTTCGGAGAGATGAGCTTTTTCGACAAATCCGTGCGATCGGCAACCGTAATCACCAAGGGCCCGGTGGAAGCGCTGGTGTTCTCAAAGGAGAATTTTCAGGAGATCTTTGCGGCCAGCCCCCAGTGGACAAAACGACTACTGGTGTCCCTCTCCGGTCGCATTCGGCGGATGATCGAAAAACTTCAGGGAGCTTGAGCTTCTGAATCGGGACTCTCATTCGAAGTGCAATGAATACCGTCCCCCTCTGAGATTCAAAGTACAGCGATGCCCGAACAGTCGGGAGATCATTTCCTCTTTCAAGGTTTGTCGCCTCCCTCCACAGGCCAACACACGGCCCCCGTCGAGAATCAGAACCCCTTCATAAGCCCCCGTGATTTCCTCTACATGATGGGTCACCGTGATCACTGTCATGTTCGGCTTCTCGACGAACATCATTTGCAGGGAATCGAGAAACTCCTCCCGAGACAGGGGGTCCAGTCCCATGCACGGCTCGTCCAGAAGTAATATATCCGGCTCCGCCATCAGAGCGCGGGCAATCAGCACACGCTGGCGTTCACCGGTGGATAAGGTAGCGAAACGCCGGCCGATCAGCCGTTCCGCCCGTAAAGCCTCGAGACTGCTCGCGGCCCGCTCCCGCTGGGCGGGTGTGCACTGTTCGTAGAAAGAGAGGGCTCCCCTCTCACCGGCCAGCACGACCTCCAGGGCGTTCATAAACTCCGGGATCATGTTTCGCAGATCATAGTGAACCCAGCCGATTCGGGTACGGAGCTCCCTCAGATCCGTATGGCCGAACTCCCGGCCCAGCACGGTAAGCCGCCCGCTGGAGGGGAACAGATAACCGGTAATCAGCTTGAGCAAAGTGGTCTTGCCGCTGCCATTCGGTCCAAGCAGCACCCAACGACCGCCGGCGGCTACTTGCCAGTCGATACCCCGGAGAATAGGGGTGCCCCGCAGCTCAAAGGAAACTTCCTGCAATAGAATCGAGAGTTCTCCGCCCCGTGCCTTCATCGGGACAGAGTAGCTGAAATTCACTATTATGAATACAGGAAATGGCCAGCGCGATCCTTCGCTTTTACGAAGAGCTCAACGATTTTCTTCCCGAGGCTAGAAAAAAGCGGGAGTTCCGGGCCCGTTTTCACCCCGGGGACACTGTGAAAGCCCTGATCGAATCTCTCGGCATACCTCACACCGAGGTGGATCTGATCCTGGTAAACGGCCTTTCGGTGCCTTTCGAACAGAAGGTGAATCAGGGAGATCGGATCAGTGTGTATCCGGTATTCGAGTCGATGGAAATAGGCTCGGTTACCAAGGTGCGCCCGGAAGCCCTACGTCGCACCCGTTTCGTCCTGGACGTACATCTGGGAAGACTGGCCAAATTGCTGCGCATGCTGGGTTTCGATACTCTGTACTCCAACAGTTACGACGATGCCAGCCTCTCCCGCATTTCCCGCAACCATCGCAGGATCATCCTCACCCGGGATCGGGAACTGCTCAAGCGATCCATGATTACCCACGGATACTGCCTGCGCTCCGATCAGCCGATGGAGCAGCTTGTCGAGGTGCTGAAGCGTTTCGACCTGCGGGAAAAGATCAGGCCTTTCTGTCGCTGCCTGCGTTGTAACAGCCTTCTGCGGGAGATAGACAAAAAACAGGCCGCCGCCTCAGTGCCCGAGTACGTGGCCCAAACCTACCAGCGCTACAAGACCTGCCCCGAGTGCGGCAGGATCTACTGGCAGGGATCCCACTGGGAGCATATGAAAAGCGTACTGGAAGCTAATCTTTGATGTTGTACTTCTTCTTGAAGCGCTCGATCCGCCCGGCGGTGTCCACCAGTTTCTGCTTGCCTGTAAAAAAAGGATGGCAATTCGAGCAAATCTCAACTTTAATGTCTTTTGCAGTAGAGCGGATCTCCAACACGTTCCCACAGGCACAGGTCACCGTGGTGGGTTCATATTTCGGATGAATATCTTTCTTCATGGTTACCCTCACATATCGCCGTTCGTTGAGGTGTTCATCGACTTCAGGAACGCCTCATTATTCTTACTTTTTTTCATCCTGTCAATGAGCAACTCGATAATCTCCAGATCATCCATCGGCCCGATAACCTTTCGCAATACCCACAACTTGCTCAGAACATCCTCGGAAAGCAGCAGTTCCTCCTTACGAGTGCCGGATCGCTTGATGTTGATAGCCGGGAACAGGCGCCTGTCGGAAAGTCTGCGGTCCAGATTGATCTCCATGTTCCCCGTTCCCTTGAACTCCTCGAAGATAACCTCGTCCATACGGCTTCCCGTCTCGATCAGTGCAGTGGCTACGATCGTCAGGCTGCCTCCCTGTTCGATATTCCGGGCAGCCCCGAAGAAACGCTTTGGCTTGTGCAGGGCGTTGGAGTCGACGCCTCCGGAGAGGATTTTGCCCGAAGTGGGCACGGTCTGGTTATAGGCCCGGGCCAAGCGGGTTATCGAGTCCAGCAGAATAATCACGTCCCGCTTGTGCTCCACCAATCGTTTGGCCTTCTCGATGACCATCTCGGCAACCTGCACGTGCCGCGTGGCCTGCTCGTCGAAGGTCGAGGATACAACCTCTCCGTCGACGTTACGCTGCATATCCGTTACTTCTTCCGGGCGCTCGTCGATCAGAAGCACGATCACGAAGATCTCAGGGTGATTTTCCGTAATCGCATTGGCGATTTTCTGCATGATTATAGTTTTACCGGCCCGAGGTGGTGAAACGATCAACGCCCTCTGTCCCTTTCCAATCGGACAGAACAGGTTTATCAGCCGGGTGGAAACCTCCTCCCCCGCGGTCTCCATGTTGATGATTTCATCCGGATACAGGGGCGTGAGATTCTCGAAAGGAATCCTGCTCTGAGCCTCTTCCGGCTGATCGAAATTGACACTCTCCACGCGCAGCATGGCGAAGAAGCGCTCTCCCTCCTTCGGCGGACGGATCTGGCCGGAAACGGTGTCCCCGGTCTTCAGGTTAAACAACCGGATCTGGGAGGGGGATATATAGATGTCGTCGGGACCGGGCAGATAACTGTAGTGGGGGGAACGCAGAAAACCGTATCCGTCGGGAAGAATCTCCAGCGCTCCGGTAGCGTAGATCTGTCCGCTGCGCTCGGTGTGCATCTTGAGAATACTGAAGATGATCTCCTGCTTCTTCATGGAGATCAAATTCTCGTGATTCACCCCCATATCAGCCGCCATCTTGCGCAGTTCCCGCATATTCATGACTGTCAGGTCATTGATATTTAGCTTTTCGCGGCCTTCCACAGGAGGTTTTTTGTCCCTGCCCCCCTGTCTGTGACCGGATCTGTTGCTTCGTTGCGGATGAGGCGGCGGGGCTTTTTCTTCCTTGGCGGTCTGCGGTACAGCCTCGACCGTGTTGTTGGTGCTCTCCTGCACCTCGACCTCGGCACTCGACTCTTCCGCCTGGTCCCCCTCCTTTATCAGTTCGACTCGCAGCTTCTTCTTTTTGCTCCGCCTCGGGGGGTAAGTCGCTTTGGGGCTCACTCCCTCTGCCTTTGCGGTTTCTCCCGCAGGCGCTGCGGGCTCGGCAGGCCTAGCGGGCTCTTCCGTCGTATTTGCGGTTGCTTTCGCAGGCGCTG
>Ga0272441_10010406_pt1 | contig 14085 bp, 7 predicted proteins | sample SSMProp6N_FD_193582 | JGI IMG/M metagenome (GOLD analysis project Ga0272441, IMG submission 193582) | Marine sediment archaeal communities from Little Sippewissett salt marsh, Falmouth, MA, United States - SSM-Prop-6N | ecosystem: Environmental > Aquatic > Marine > Wetlands > Sediment ... | reverse complement strand
CCGATGCGGCGCTGGTCCATGAGGTCGCCGGGCACGTACCCGCCCGCACCCGTGTCCAGGTGATGCCAGTTGTGGAACGGGGCCTGCAACGCCCACGAGGGATCGCGGACGGGGTAAGCGATGCGTCCGCCGAGGCTGACCGCCCAGCCCTGGTCCATGACGCAGAAGCCGCCGAAGAAGTCGCCCTTGCCCCTCGGCCAACTCGTGCCGGGCGCGGGCTTGTGACCGGGGAAGCCGAGCAGGGCCGCGGGGCCGGCGTACCGACCGTCGAGCAGCGGGTCCACCTGGCCGGTGGCAAGGTTCAGCCGGCCGAAGAACGCGTTGCCGGAGGCGCTCAGGTGGATGTTCGCGTAGACGAGGTACGCCCAGCCGTGGGGCCCGACGGCGGGCGGGCTGGGCGTCGAGCCCCCGCCCTCCACCGCCGCCAGCGGCGCGATGAACTTCTGTCGGCCCGTGGCCGCGTCCAGGACGAACAGCCATTGCAGGTCCGGGTGCCGCTCGAAGTAAGCGCGCAGCCGCGGGAAGACGCCGTCCTCGACGAGCACATCGTCCGTCTTATGCGCCTCGATGAATGGCTGCATGACCTCCTTCTGCATCCGTCCCCAATGGGTCCGCAGGGGCACGGCGTGGTCGACGGTGGTGATGACGCATCCCGCGGCCGCCACGAGCCAGTACTCGCGCATGGCCGACCCGGGCAGTTTCTCGGAGACCCACCTGCGCTCGCCGGTGGCGGCGTCGAAGGCGTAGACCCGCATGTCGCCGACGCCGACGTACAGGACGCCGTCCGCATACGCCGGCGTATTCATGACGAGGCTGGGCACCTTGTTCCGCCACACGAACTCGCCGGTCTCGGCATCCAGGGCCGTGACCCAGCCGTCGCGGCCGGCGACGAAGACGTTGCCCTCCGCCACGACGGGCGAGGCCCAGAGCGGCGCGCCCGTCTCGAAGGTCCACGCCCGCTTGCCGTCGGCGGCGCGGACGGCGTGGCAGTGCCGGTCGCACGAGGTGACGTAGACGAGGTCGCCGGCCACGGCGGCCGTCCCGAAGATGGGCGCGCCGGTGCGGTACGTCCAGGCGGTCTCGCCGCCGGCGCGGTCGAGGGCGTAGAGGGTGCCCCGGCCCGTGCCGACGAAGACCCGCTCGCCCGCGACGACCGGCTGGGCGGCGGAGGCGGTCGGCTCCTCCAGGTCCCGCACCCACCGGACGGCGTACGGGGGACGCGGTTCGTCCGGCGTGTAGCCCGTGTGGCCGGGGCCGTTCTGGAGTTGCGGCCAGTCGGCGGCCAGGGTCGAGGCTGTGGTCAGCGTCGCGATGGCAGCGCCGATGATGAGCAGTCGCATCGTGATCGGCAGCCTCCTTGCACCCGGCGCGCGTGTGGCACGCTTTCGCGCCGCCCGGAAAGCGTGTTCTCGGCGCCGCGCGGGGCCTCGACCGTCATGGCCGCTCAGCCCTGCGCGAGCAGGCCCGTGTTCGCCGGCCCGCCCGCCACGCCAACGCCGGCGGGTAAACTTGCGGGCCGCGCGCCGTTCGCGACACACGGCCGGACAAAACCGGCCGGGCCACACACGAAGTGCCGCGGCACGCCGCGGCCTACATCCACCCGGCCGGGCCACCCGGCGCGGCCATTCACTCACCGTACGGCCAGGCCCGCGACGGGCGACGATGCCAGAGCAGGACGGCCCAGTCGGCGGACGGGTCGCGCGGCGGCGGGCCGAGGCGGACCTTCCCGCCGCCGGTCACCTTGGCCGGCGACGCCGCGAACGTCCCCGACCGCGGATCGTACCACCGGACCGTGAACGGGCCCGGGGCGCCCGCGAGGTCGAGGGTCGCCTCGCCGCCCCCGGGCAGATAGACGGCGTAGACCGACCCCTCCCCGGCGAAGACCTCGCCCGCGCCTTGGCACTCGAGCAGATCGTCCGCCGGCTCCATCTCCCAGAACGGCAGGTCCTGCATGAACTTTCGTGCATGCCACGTGTACCGCCAGATGGCCTCGAACGGCCGGAAGTCGTCGGTCCCCAGGCGCGTGGGCAGGATGAACTCCATCTGCCCGCCGGAGAGGAAGATGGGCCAGATGTGCGTCCGCCTCAGGGCCTCGAAACGGCCGTCGTCCGCCTTCGGGAACTCGTCCATGCAGATCGGCACGGGCCGGCCGGCCTTGGCCGCCAGGCGCCGCATCCGCTCCACCCACCGCACGTCGCTGTGCTGGATGGAGGTGATGCTGAACCGCGCATCGCCCAGGAACGGGCCCAGCGACTGCTCCAGGTTCCGGTTGCAGTTATGGACGGCAATCGGGTGGTGGTACGGGTCCACGCGATGGAGGTACCCGGCGAATTCCTTCATCCTGCCGGGCGTGAGTTTGAACTGGTGGTCGTACTCCTCCGAGAGGTTCCACTCCAGGGCCAGGTGGTGACCGAAGCGGGCGACCATCTCGCGGTAGAAAAGCCGGCGCTCCGGGCCGAGGCGGGCGTCGTCGAGTTCCTTCTTGTTCGGTCCCTCGGCCTCGTTCAGGACGACGTGCAGGAAGATGCCGCGCCGCTGGGCGTGGTCGAAAACGATCTCCCACTGCCGGAGTTTGCCCACGTCGTAATGCAGGTTATCGTTGGCGGGGGCGCCCTTGGGGTCGATGCGTCCGGCGAACGGCCAGACGTTCTTGCCGTCGCCGCCGACGTTCATCGGGAGGAAGTAGATGGAGTTGACGTGCTGCTCGGCCAGGTAGTTGAGGCAGCCGATGATGCCCTTGCCCCGGCCGTCGCCCCAGTCCGGATCGCCCGGCCGCCAGTCGCGCACGTGGGCGGCGAAGCGGTGCGTGGCCTGCGGCGTGCCCTCGAAGCCGGCGTACGCGAGGAAATCCTCCGGGCTGTCCGCCCCGCCCTTGATCCAGTACGGCCCGTGACGGAACTTCAGGTAATACCCGCCGACGTATTCGAGGCGGCCCCATTTGAGGAAACCGGGGGCGCGCGGATCGCGCGGACCCACGGCCAGCGCCCCGCCCGCGCCGTCGAAGGCCGCGGCTTTACCCGCCTTGGGGTCGAGGTCGACGGCCACCTTCGGGCCGCGGCGGAAGGAGGCCTTGTACGTCCACTTGCCCGGGGCGTCCGGGGTGAAGCGGACGCGCCACACGCGGCCCTCGGCGCCGCCCTCCCCGTCGCCGGCGAAGAAACCCGGCACCTCGTACGCCTGGCCGGACGGGCCCGTGAACGTCACCTGGAGGCGGTAGTCCAGGAACGGGTTCGGGCCGTCGTCGGCCTCGGCCGCCCGCGGGCCCGCGAAGGCGACCGTCACCGTGTGCCAGGCCTTCAGGTCACCCGATACGGCGGACTCCGCGGCACCGGCGGCGGCGAGCACGACGGCCAGGGCGAACGCCGCAACCCCGGCGAGGCGTCGGCGGATATCCATACGCGGTCTCCTGTCGCGCGGCAAGCCAGCAGGTTAAGCGCACGCACCGGCGGTTCGTTCCCCGGAAAAGGGAAAGGCCGGGGGCCAACGGGTGGCCCGCTCAGGCGGCGAGGAGTTCGTCGATCATCCCCTCCGGCACGCGGGCCGCATAGACGTGCGGGAACCCGCTCCGGTTCGAGTTGAAGATCACCCATTTCAGATCCGGCGTCAGGTACGCGTGGGGATGGGTGCGCTGGGAGCGGTCCGGCTGGGTCCCGGATTCGCAGACGACGGCGGTGCGGCCGGTGTGCGGCGACCCGAGGACGATCCGGTACGGCGGCCGCCAGTCGTCGCAGGAGAAGACCCGCCCGCATCGCGACACGCCCACGTGGTTGAAGCGGTACCCGGCGGCGGCGACCCTGGCCCGGCCGCCCGCCCGGACGGCGAGCAGGTTCCCGTTGTCGGGGGCGTAGTCGCCGCGGGCCGAGACGGTCAGGAGCATCTCGCCGGTCGTGCCGATCCAGGCCTCGTGGCCGGTGCACGACGTGGTGTGCGGTTTGCCGACGGGCAGTTCCGTCCGCGTCCCGCCGGGCGCGCTGAGGACGTAGAGGGTGGCCCCCTGCTCGCCGACGAGGCGCTCGAGTTTGCCGTCCGGCGTGAACGTGCCGCCGCGATTGTGCTGGATCATGAGCCGCTGCCGCGGGCCGGGGTCGAACTGCGGGTGCGGGTTCAGAATGAACGGGTCGCGGTCGATGACGCGTTCCGTGCCGTTGCGGAGGTCGACGAGGACGATACCGAACAGGGACCAGTCGTCGGCGGCCCTTACGCCGCCGGCGTACCAGCGGCCGTCGGGCGAGATGGTGCCGAGCGAGCGAATCCACCGCTCGTCCTTTCGGCGGTAGACGCGCTCGGGGGTGCCGTCCTCCAGATCCGCGCGCATGAGGTCCAGGTGCCCGTCGCCCGTGCGTTTCAGATAGTAGAAGACGCCGGCCGGCGAGATGGCCACGCCCCCGAGGCCGGTCGTCACGTCGAGCCGCTCCTGGCGCCACGTGCCCAACTCGACGGCCATGACTTCCGAACGGTTGCCCTTGAGGTTCGGATTCGACCGGACGTACACGAAGTATCGCGAGTGCCGCGAGCAGTACGGCACCTCGCAATAAATATTGGACTGATAATACTCCTCCGTCGTCACCTGGCGGATTTCGGCGCCGGCGTCCTTGGGTTCGACCGGGCCGCTCTTGGCAGCGGCGCCGGCGGCGAGGACCCACGGCGCCCGGCCAAGACCGACGGCGCCGGCCGCGCCGGCCGCCAGCCCGCCGAGCACCGTGCGACGGCTCACGGGACGGCCCCGGCCCGTCCGGTCGTTGGTCGTTGACATTCGATCGGCCTCCATGTGGATGCACCGGGCCCGCGACGGGCCGGCGGTCACTCCGTCAGACGATACAGCCGCACGTCGTCCACGTCGACCACGTCGGCGGAGGCGAGGCCGTCCACCGTCACGATCAGGAGGACCTTCGCCACCTTCCTGCCGTCGACGTCGGCGGGGACGTCGCCGGCGACGGCCATAGCGGTCCATCGGCCGGGCGGGCGACGAAGACTCGTCTGCAGCGCCCCCGAGAGGTTCCGCTCCTCGGCGTCGCGCGGGATGATCGAGAGCGTGACGGTCGCCCCCTCGGCAAGCGGTTTCGGGCACCGGACGAACGCGACGGCGGCGTGGCGGCCGGCCGTCACGGCGACGTTCTGATGCGGCCCGCCACGGGCCACGCCCGTGCACCGCATGCCGGCCTCGCCGGTGTGGGCGGCACCCGCCGTCCGCACCATAGACCCCGTGCCGCCCTTGACCCATCGGCCCCACCCGTCGGCATTGGGATCCTTGCCCGTTTCGAAACCGGGATTCGCCGAGAGGACCTTGCCGTCGCCGTCGGCGACGCGGAGGAGGAGGCGGGCGTGCTCACGGAGGAGGCCGGCGTCGGCGTCCTCGGCCATCGCCTCGAGCCGCTTGCGGGCCCGGCCGTCCGGATGGGCCTGGACCCATCCGAAGAGGCTCCACAAGGCGCCGGCGGCCCATCCCTCGCCGCGGAGCAGCCGGCCGTGCCGGCCCGCGATCGACGTCGGATGCTGGAGCACGGGGTCCTTCGGGAACACCTCCAGGGCGAGGCGGCGGCGCTTCTCGGCCATCGCCAGGCCGCGCGCCGCGCGCTCCAGGGCCGCCTGCGCCCCGGCCGCCTCCGTCGGCGCCGCCTGCGGACGCACGTCCGCCCGGTACGCCAGCGCCGACGCCTCGTAATACTCGAACGCCGCGAGCAGCAGACGGGCCCGGGCCTGGCGGTCCGGCGCGCGGGCCTTGGCGACGACCGCGTCAAGCAGACGGCGGCTTTCGGCAATTTCCTCCTCGTCCACGGCCGCCAGGTACTCCGGCCGGTAGAACGGCAGGTACTGGCCGCGGTCGGACCACCAGTCGGACTCCGGCGCCCGCCGCGTCCAGAACGCCTCCCAGTGGGCGTAGTACTGGGCGAGGAGCGGTGCGGCCTCGGGCCCGACGGCCCGCGTGTACCATTCGTCCAGGACCGCGTCGACGTCGCAGTCGGGGTCCCACAGGAGGCGGAGGAGGAGGTAGAGTTTCGGGCCCTCGCCCCAGTTGGGATACGCCTCGGAGTACCACGCCCGGACGCCGGCGTCGCGGGCCCATCGCACGTATCCGGCCTGATGATGGAAGTAGACGCGCGGCAGGCAATACGGCGTGCCGTAGATGTAGTCGTACCATCCGACGGTGGGGCTGGCCTCGCACCATGCCTGCGTGGCCTCGCGGCCGGCGTCGCGGATCGCGGGCTGCACCCACTTCATCCGGTCGTACGTCATGAACGGGACGATCGCGGGATGGACCTTCACGCGCCCCGGCGCCTGGGCCACCTCGCTGTACGCCAGGCACCCGAACCGCTTGCCGGGGTGCTTCTTCAGCACCCGCTCGACCACCGCGTTGCACCACGCGAAGTAGCGGTCCGAGACGTTGCGGCGGCCGAGGAAGTTCGGCGCCTCGGGGTCCAGGGCGCGGCAGGCCTCGCACTCGCAGTGGCCGGACGAATCGTTCACGCCCAGGGAGAACGAGTCGGCGTCCGGATGGGCGTCGAAGTACGCGATGATGTTGGCGGCGGCCTCGTCGACGAGCCCGTCGGCCGTGAAGCACGGCTGCCAGTGGGCGGTCTCGCCCGGCGGGGGGACGAACCGCTTGCCGCCGCGCATCGGATAGAAATCGGGATGTGTCTTCCCGTATTTCTTCGGCGGGATGACCCGCCACAGGTTGTGATGGAACGCGACGCGGCCGTGGAGGCGGTTCCGCCGGCCCCACGCCGACATCGCCGGACCGCGAAGGCCGCTGAACTGCCGGCTGAAGAACGCCGGCTCGCTGCGGATCGTGCCGGCGGGGACCATGAGCGTTCTCCGCTGCGGCACGTCATCCCCGCACTCGCCCGGCATGAGCCAGCGGACGCCGACGAACCGTTCCAGGAACTCGCACACGCCGAACTCGGTGCCCCACGGCGTGGGGCCGACGATGACGACGCGCGGGCCGTCGGCGTGGATGAGGAAGCCGTCGCCGTCGAGGCCCTCCAGGTCGGCCTTCAAGGCGTCGGCGGCAGGGGTTGGGCCGACGTGAATCTGCTCGGCCAACCGCGCCGCCTTGGCGCTGTCGGTATCCAACCGCGCCAAGTCCGCCCCCGTCGCCTCCTTGACGTACCGGCAGAGGAGGTCGGCCGCGGCGGCGGTCTGCGGGTCGGCGCCCGCCGGCACGATGATGGCCGCGTGGGGCCGGCCGTCCGTGACGATGGGCACATCGGCGCCGGCGGCGGCGGCAAGCACCAGGACGCAACCGGCGACGAGGACGGCGAGGCGCGGGGCGGTGTCCATGCGCGGTCTCCAAGCACGGGATGGGCCGGAAGATTAAGCGCACCGGAGGGGTCTTCGTTCCCCGGAAAAGAGGGGATGCGTTGGGCAACAGGTGCCACTGGCGGCTTGCCCGCCAGTGAGTGCTGCGGGTCGGTAAACACTGGCTGACAAGCAGCCAGTGGCACACGCGCGCACCACGCATTCCGACGAGGCCCGGCGGCTAAATGTAGCGCCGACGCCTCTACTGGCGCGGGTGCACGGCGTCGAGGTACTGGCGGTAGACGGCGGCCGCCTCGCTCGTGTCGCCGACCTCGCGGGCCAGGTCGATCATCTCGTGGGCGGCGCCCCACTCGCCGCACAGGCCGTGCAGGACCGCCAGCATGAACGTGGCGTCCTTGGCGAGGATGCCGTGGTGCCCGCTGCGGCGATACTGCTGGACGAGCCGGTCCAGCCGCTCGCGGAGGGCGTCGTCGACGGGCACGTGGGCGACGGCCTCCGGGTCGAGGCGGATGGCCCGCCGCATCGCCCAGGCGCCGCGGTCGAACTGCTCCAGCATCGCCAGCGACAGGGCGGCGCCGATCTTCGGCACGCCGGCGGCCCGGATCGCCTGGCCGATCTGGCTGAACGCCGTCAGCGCCTCCGCCGACCGGCCCCCGCGCAGCAGATCCCAGACGGGCTGGGTGGCGGCCGCCCCGTGATCGGTGGCGGCGGCGGCGAGCGCCTCCGGCGGGACCTCGATCCCGGGGTCCAGACGCGGGTCGGGAGCGACGCGGACCTGTGGCTCCACGCGACGTTCCGGCTCGGGGACCACCTCCACCCGCTCCTCCACCCACCCGGTGCCCGGCACGGTGTAGATGGTCCCGCTGTACGAGCGGTAGTACCCGCCCGGAACGCTGATGATGACGCTCCGGCCGTACGGGTACGGGTACGGCCGATACCATGGCAGGATCGTCCGGCCGTGCGGGTACCGGCCCTTGTGGTGGTCGCGGTCGCCGGGACGATGGTCGCGGTCGCCGGGACGGTGGTCGCGGTCGCCGGGACGGTGGTCGCGGTCGCCGGGACGATGGTCGCGGTCGCGGCGGCTGCCGATGGAATGACCGTGCTCGTCGCCGAAACGGAGCCGAAGGTGCGTGTCCCCGACGCCGGAGCGGCGAAGCAGGCTGCTGTGCGGCAAGGTGCGGAGCAGATTGCTGCTGGGCCGGCTGCGGAGCACGCTGTTGCTGGGCCGGCTGCGGAGCACGCTCGAGGAGTTCACCCGTTGCTGCCGGATCGCCTGCATCCGGCGGAAGGCATCGTTCTGGAGATGGGATTGGCCCACGGGGCTGCGACGGATGCCGGTGCTGCGGTGGGCACGTGTGCCGCGGCCGGTGCCGATGGGCACGGTGCCGTCGGCCCAAGCGGACGCCGCGAGGCCTCCAACGACGACTGCCACGAGCAGGGCGCCGGCGGCGGTCGGCACGGTGCGTCGCAGGAATCGGGTTGCGTGTGTGCGGGACATCGTCAACCCTCCTTCCTTCGGAAATGCCCCTTATCCTGAGACGCCCGGCGGGCGTCCCCATTCATTTCCTCCAGTAAATTATACGCACCAGGAAACAAAAAGCAAGGTGGTGGCAAAAAAGAAGTACCAGACGGGGGTCGCGACGGATGCCACTGGCTGCCTGTCCGCCAGTGTTCTCCGATCTCGCAGCGCCCTGGCGGGCAAGCCGCCAGTGGCACCCCCAGTCGGCCTTTACGCCTTGCCGAGTGTCTCAAGCAGGGCCTCGGCGCTGAAGCGGACGAACATGCCGAGCGGGCCCGTCTTCGCGTGCTCCGTCGCGAGGACCGCCCGGACGTCGCCTGCGGCGGGCCGGGCGGTCTCGCCCATCAGTTCCAGCGTCCGGCACGCCCGGAGGACGGCGCTCTGGCTGTCGCTCGCGAGTTCCTTCCGGAGCGCGGCGACCGCGTGCTTGGCGTGTCCGAGTGCCGCCAGCGCCCCGGCGGCCTCGATGCGAACCGGCGGCGAGGCGTCGTCCAGCGCCTTCCGCAGGTCGGCGACGGCCGGCTTGGCCTCCTCGCCGAGGCACCGCAGACCGATGACGGCCCAGAACCGGACGGCCGGGTCGGCGGCGGCGAGGTTCGCCACGAGCGCGTCGCGCTGCTCCGCCCCGCGGCCGACGAGGTCGGCGGCCTTCAGGATCGTCTCGAGCGGGTAGACGTGCGGGTCGCGGGCCATCTCGTACGGCGTGGTGCCGCGCGAGCGGCGCCAAATCTCGCACTCCGGCAGAAAGCCGACGTCGCGGGACGCGAGCACCCACCGCCGGTGCTCGGCGCGGAGACGGTCGAGCACCTTCGCATGCTTGGGGTCATCGATGAGGTTGTGGAGGTTCAACGGATCCTCGCGGCAGTCGTAGAGTTCCTCGGTCGGTTTCGTCGGCCCGGCGTAATGTTGCTGCGGCGGGGTGAGGTCGCCCCCGGCGGCGACGCGGGAGATTTCGGCCCGGATTTCGCCCTGCCCCGGCCACGCGCTCGGCTGGTGGTAGGAAATGTGCGGCATGTAGTTGCGAACGTACAGGTATCGCTCGTCGCGGACGGCGCGGGCGCAGTCGTACGCCTCGTCCACGCGGTCCCGATGGCCGTAGACGTACCGCCGCGGCTCGCCTTCGCTCGGACCGAGGAATGCCGATCCCTGCATGTAGTTCGGGGCGTCGATCCCGACGAGGCTCAGCACCGTGGCGGGGAAGTCCACGAAACTGACCAGGCGGTCGCACGTCCCGCCGGGGCCCGCGGGCGCGAGGTGGGAGTACTTCTTCGGGAACCGCACCAGCAGCGGCACCTTCAGGCCCGTCTCGAGGACCGCCCGCTTGTGCCGCGGCATCCCATTGCCGTGGTCGCCGTAGAAGAACACGATGGTGTCGTCGGCGAGGCCGTCCTCCTGGAGTTGATCGAGCAGCTGGCCGGCCTGCTTGTCGAGCGCGGTCACGCAGTCGTAGAAGCGGGCGACGACGCGGCGAATGAGCGGCGTGTCCGGATAGTACGGCGGGACGGGCGCCTCGGCCGGGTCGTGGATCTCGTCCTTCGTGAGTTGCGACTGGACCTCCTCCAGGAACTTCTTCCTCGGCCAGACCATCGTCCGCGACTGGTGGCTGACCATGTGGTTGAAGACCGCGAAGAACGGCTGGCCCGGTTTGCGTCCCCGCCAGTGGGCCTTGGCGGAGCAGACGTCCCACGCCTCGTCGATGAGTCGCGGCTCGTCGGACGTATTGTAATCCGTCTTGACGTTGTTCGTGGTGTAGTAGCCGGCCTCGCGGAGCGCGCCGGGCCAAGCCCGGACGAACGCGGGCAGCGGATACGCCGACCGCAGGTGCATCGTGCCGAGGCTGGAGGCGAAGACGCCCGTAATCAGGCACGACCGGGCGGGCGAGCAGATCGGGGCCGACGCGAACGCACCCGTATACCGCACGCCCTCGGCGGCTAACGCATCGAGGCGCGGCGTGTGGGCGTACGCGTCGCCGTAACAGCCGAGGACAGGGCTGATGTCCTCGGCCGTGATCCACAGGATGTTCGGCGTCTCGCCGGCCGCCGCGGCGCCTCGGCCGGCGGCGCTCGAACGGCATCCGGCTCCGGCACCAAGCAACCCCGCGCCGAGCGCGGCGGCGCCGGCGGTCTTCAGGAAGTCGCGGCGGGTGGACGTAGGGGTTCCGATTCGCATGGTGGTCCTCCTCCGATGCGCGGCGGGTCTGCGCGCGCGCCGCGCAACACCGTTCGTGGCGCCTCGAACATGCAGCAGGTCCTGCTGCCCCCCAGTTAACCAGACGCCGCCGCCGACCGCAACGCAAACATTCGGGGAGGCGGCATGCGCGCTTGCGGCCGCCCTCGGGGAGGCGTATCATCGCCATGGGGTTCGTGGGCCACGAAAGGACCTGCCGCCATGCCCCATCAGACCCGCCGCACCTTTCTCCGCCGGATGGCGTGGGCCGGTGCGCTGGCGGCCGCCGGCGCCGCCCGGGCCGCGGCGCTGCCACATCCGCTGAAACAGATCCGCATCACCCGGATCGAGGCGGCCTCCTTGCGCGGCACGCGGCCGAGGCTCGTGGGGCGAAACGCCCGCCTTGGCGTCCATGGCCGACACGGGAGCGACCCGGTCGTCCGCCTGCACACTGACGCGGGCCCGTGCGGCTGGGGCTGGTCGCGGGCGAAGAGGGACGCCAAGGCCACGCGCGACCTGCTCGGCAAACGCCTGGCCGACGTGTTCGATCCGGCCACCGGTACCCGCGATGCGTTCCTGGCGTTCGACTTTCCCCTGTGGGACCTCGCCGGACGGGTCCTGGGCCGGCCGGTCCACGCGATGCTCGGCGACGCCGGGCCCAACCCCGTGCCGGTGTACGACGGCTCGATCTACTTCGACGACCTCGACCCCGAGAGCGGCAAGGACCGCGGCATCGCGCCGGTGCTGGACGCCGTGGGGATGGGCCTGGCGCGCGGCTTCCGCGCCTTCAAGGTCAAGATCGGACGGGGCCACAAGTGGATGGAGAAAGAGGCGGGGTTTGCCCGCGACGTGGCGGTGCTCCGCGCCATCCGCGACCGCGTCGGCCCGAAGGTGCGCCTCCTGGTCGACGCGAACAACGGCTACACGCCCGACGGGGCCCGCAACCTCATGCGCCGCGCGCGGAACCTGAACCTCTCCTGGTTCGAGGAGCCGTTCCCGGAAGCGAAGGACACCTGCCTGGCCTTTCGCGCGTTCCTCCGCGAGGGCACGTACGGCACGCTGCTGGCCGACGGAGAGGGATCGAGGCGGAACGTGGAGGCGTTCACGGAAATCGTCCGGGCGGGCGGCATCGACGTCGTCCAGTTCGACCTGCGCGGCTTCACGCTCACGCGGTGGCGGGGCTACGCGCCGGTGCTGGAGGAAACGGGCACGGTCTCGTCGCCGCACAACTGGGGATCGCACCTGTCGGGGTTTTACATCGCCCAGTTCGCGCGCGGGTGCGGGCGGTTCGCCCTTGGCGAGGTCGACACGATGGCGATGCCCGAGGTCCTCGCGGCCGGCTACCGCCTCGCCGATGGCATGATGACCGTGCCGCATGCACCCGGCTTCGGCCTGGACCTGGACGAGGACCGTTTCGCCCGGCGGGTGAAGGAGGCCGGCTGGACCCTGGCGATGGAATAAGCCTCGCGGCCGGCGACGGGCCGGCCGTTCGAACGCGCCCTGCAAGCAGGGCGGCTAACTGTGGCGCCTCGCAACGGCCGTCACTTTTACTTCGGCGGCCGCTTCTTGACGCTCCCGTAATACGGATACGTGGCGAAGACGTCGCCCTTGCCCAGGGCCCGCGGGTCGCCGGTGGCCTTCAGTTCGTCCATGAGGCGGCGGGCGAGGTCGGCCCGGGCGTCGGCGTAGGCGGCCTCGCCGGCCACGTTGTGCAACTGGTCCGGGTCCTTCGCCAGGTCGTAGAGTTCCTCGGCCGGCCGCTTCGCGAACGCCAAGTCGTAAAACGGGCGGACCTTCGGGTCGTCCCGATGCTCCAGGATATAGGTTTTCGTGGGTCCGCCGTCGCAGTCGGCGTACCCCTGGCCGCGCGCGGACCCCTCCGGCACACCGGCCGGCCAGAGCTCCGGCTTGAAGTTACGGATGTAGAGATACCGGTCCGTCCGGAGGGCGCGGTGCGGGTACCCCTCCGTGCTCGGGTACGCCTGGGCCGGCGTGTGGCGTTCGCGGCCCGTGAGGACGTGGTCGCGCGTGGCATCAACACGGCCCTCCTTGCCGCTGCGCAAGAGCCCGAGTAGGCTCCGGCCCGTCATGACGTCCGGCACGGCGACCCGGGCGGCCTCGAGCAGCGTCGGGGCGAGGTCCGTGAACGAGACGAAGTCCGTCACGCGGCGGCCGCCCTTCACCTCGGCCCCCCATCGGATGGCGAGCGGCATCCGCACGCCGCTGTCGTACAGGTTGCACTTGTGGCGGGGGAACGGGAAGCCGTTGTCGCCGCTCATCACGACGATCGTGTTCTCGAGCTCGCCCGCCTCTTCGAGGAGGCGGACGGCCTTGCCGACGTCACCGTCCCAGCGCTGGACCTCGAAATAGTAGTCCGCCACGTCGTGGCGGACGGCCTCGGCGTCGGGCAGGTCGGCGGGCAGACGGATCTTGGTGATGTCGATGCCACTCTTCGCCCCGCTCTGCCACTTGTACGGCCGGTGCGGGTCGGACGTGCCCAGCCAGAAACAGAACGGTTTGCCCTCGGGCCGCTGCTTCAGGAAGTCGGCCAGCCCCTTGAACTGCGGCCCGGCGGGATGGCGCGTGCGCCCGAGGGCCTTCCAGTTGCCGGGCCCCCACGCCTTCCGCCAGTGGCCGACGGCGTACCCGGCGTCCTCCAACAGGAGCGGGAAGACGGGGTGCTTCGGATGGAGCGTGCTCCACAGGTTCGCCCCCTGCCCGAGGCGCCAGTGCCACTGGCCGGTCATGAGGGCGTTGCGGCACGGCGTGCAGGACGGGGCGGCGACGAAGGCGTGCTCGAACAGGACGCCCTCGCGGGCCAGCCGGTCGAATGTCGGCGTCTTGACGACCGGGTCGCCGTAGGCGCCGGCGTGCGGCCAAGCCCAGTCGTCGGCGAGGCAGAAGAGGATGTTCGGCCGGTCGTCGGCGGCGGGTGCGCCGCGGACGCCGCGGACGGAGAAGGCCGCCAGGGCGGCCGCGGACACGGCCGCGGTGTGCAGGAAATCGCGTCGGTTCATCGTGTGTACCCCTTATGTTTACGCGCCGAGTAAACTCGGCGGCTCAACCACCCCCGACTGAAAGTCGGGGGGATGAGGGGCGAGTGAAACTCGCAAAGGGCCACTGAAGTGGCGTCAACCTTCCCC
>Ga0272441_10010405_pt1 | contig 14086 bp, 13 predicted proteins | sample SSMProp6N_FD_193582 | JGI IMG/M metagenome (GOLD analysis project Ga0272441, IMG submission 193582) | Marine sediment archaeal communities from Little Sippewissett salt marsh, Falmouth, MA, United States - SSM-Prop-6N | ecosystem: Environmental > Aquatic > Marine > Wetlands > Sediment ... | reverse complement strand
TACGGCGCCTAGGTTCGTTTCACTCATAGATTCACAAGTGCGTGTTAACAATATAGCAGAGATGAGAAACTCGCTGCAAGATTCAGCGCAATGCAGCCGACAATCTGCGCTATGTCTTCTCTAATCGACGGGATCTCACGCGGTGATCATTGACACCATGTCTATACTGCTGGTGCCTGCTGGGAGCCCGCTGAGCCTGGAGGTTTTCGTGCCGAGGGAGAAGTACGAAGAACGCACCCAACATAGGGGAGCGGACGATCCGGCCGCAGCCGAGGCGGTCGCCGCGGCCGAGAGGTTGAAGGGGGCCCGCCTCTCGAAAGGGCCAGGATCTCGATCACGCCTCGGAGGATTGGTCTGCGACGATCTGGATCTGCTCATCCAGAAGGGCGCAAACACTAGGATGAGAATCTCGCCCTGGCCCATTATGCCAATGCAACCGATCAAACCAACGTCGTGGTCTACCCTAAAAAGCCCATTCGGTTTCGGACAAGGAAGGTTGATCTCCCAGAGCAAAGCTCGTCGCCCATGTTTACGAGATCGACCCCTTGATCGGCCCTCGGTGTTGTGCCCAAATGCGAGTCCTTGCCGGGGGCAGTCAACCGGAGGAGGTCCGCAAGATCCTACGCCACCTCGCGAAAATCGGCATGGAGCGCACGGCCGCTTGCCTCCACGGTTCGACCCGAGTTCGCTTGGTTCACAATGTGTCCATTTCCTGGCTGCTCCGGAGGGATCACCCCGCCCCTACGGCGCCCCCTAGGTTTCCAAAGCGCTATGCTTCGCTCTTGGAGTACCAGGCGTGGCACTCGGGAAATGCACTCGACACGGCATCTGCTCTGCGCTGGGCGAGGGCAAACCATGGAATCATGCAGTCCAGGATGCCGTTGTCATACCCGTCTTCTCAGGGTGAAGCCCGGAATCCCTCCCCGAATGCATCGCCCGCCTTGATCGAGCCGTGGTTGTGGTTCCGGCGGGTTGCCTGTGCAGCTCAGATCATGACTATCCCAGTCACTTCATTTAGCCTTCACTCAAATGCCTCGTGCCGCCGAATCCCAGATCGCCCACACTTGTCAGGCATATCGGCCGCTCATTGGAGGCTGATCTCAAGGGCTGAGCTTGTCGATCAGCTCTCCCAGGTAGGCCGGGATGTTCTCTATTTTTCCGCGGTCGATATCGATAGAGCCGCGAAGAGCGAAGCTAACGATGAGCCCCTTGGGCAGGGAGTAGAAGCCGATATAGGCAGCCAACCCTCTCGCGTGCCTTTTGTTGACCTTCTGGGCAGCCTTGCATTCGATGGGAATGCTCGTGCCGCGCCGCTTGACAACGAAGTCGATCTCGGTGCCGGCCGAGCTCTTCTTCCATCCGGATATCGTGCCGAACGACCTCTGCAGATCCACGGCGATCTGGTTCTCCAGCACTCCCCCCAATGGAGTCCGCGCGGCGGGCGAAATCGCGTCGAGCACGCTGATCGACGGCGCCGCGGATTCCTGCAAGTGACGCAATACGCCCGTATCGAAGAGATACCTCTTGGGAAGGTAGCCGTAGCTCGCCTGGGGAGAAGGTCCCCCCTGATCCGATCGAATGACCATGTGCCACGCCTCCAGCCGAGTGAAGATATCGTTGATCCTCGCATTGAGGGTCGTGGTGGGTGAAGGTATCACCGCTGTGTTCTTCGAAACGCTGCCCACCAAGTTGGCCACACTCCGAAGGCACCCTCTGACGATGTGCATAGACTCCTCGTCGGACAGGCGAATGAAGTCCTGCTCGTAGTCGGCGAGAATCTGAGCCCGCATCCTGCGATAGTCCTTGCCGTTGAAATAGGCCCATACGAGCATCGGCAAGCCGCCGATTTCCAGAAAAGCGTCCTATGAGGAGAGCAGAGTTCGATGCCGCGTCCCGCAGAATCCATCGGACGGCCGCAGAATCTCCTCTGCCAGGTGCTCCTTGGTCCCGGCTCTGAGGAATTCCGAAAACCTGAAGGGCCAGAGCACCAAGGTCTGGACCCGTCCAACGGGACAGCGGGTATCCCCACGAGACAATCGGGTCAGTGTCGAACCTGAGAGGATGACCGTGGCTTTGGGCCACCTTTCCTTCATGAAACGAACGTAGCGCCCCAGGACGCGGCTCTCCTGCGCTTCGTCAACGAACAGGATGCCGCCGCCTTTGTGCGAGAATCCCAGCCGATCTTCCAGCAAATCCTGGAACTCCGGGAACTCCCTGGTATCGTCCAGCTCTGCCCGGAGCAGCGAGTCATGCTCCAGATTCACCTCGAACGTCGGCTTGCCGGCGCGGCGAAGGGCATGCTCGACCAACCGGCTCTTTCCCACCTACCGCGCCCCTTCCACCAGAAGCACGGACTTGTGGGGTGTTTCATCCAGGATGAAACGTTCGAGGATTCGGTCTTCGTGGCGAACCACGTACGGAATAGTCATATTCTATGCGAACTATCGTTATAGAATAGGCATATTCTATCTTACGTTTCGACCATGGTCAGTAAAACGGAATCGAATACGCACAGACCCCGGCCAACCTACGGATGCCGCTGGAAGAGGATCCAACCTCCAGACCCCAATGCGCCCGGTTCGAGCCGCTAGCCAGGGCCGCGGCTCGAGACTATCCTGAGTCCCGCGTCGGCGGCGGCTTGCCCGCCCCGCTCAGATTATGACTCTCCCTATGACTTCGCCCTATGGACCGTACTTATACGGCGCGAGGAGCTCGGCCACAATGGCGTCGTCGGCCTTGGCGGTGTCGCCGTGCTTCTTCACGAACCCGCGGCTGTACTCCTTGAACTCCTCCAGGCTCACGGCCTTCTTCCGGATGGCCGAAAGGTAGGCCGCGCCGCAGATCGCGATGATGTCCCCCCCGAAGTGGATGTCGAGCTCCGGAGCCGTGTTCGCGTAGATGTGATCGATGAAGGTCTCGATCTCGTCGCACATGGAGATGCTCTCCCCGGCGAACTCCCGCAGCGGGAGCTCCGTGACCCCTCCGTTGTAGTGCCTCACGGTGATGTGCGGACCCCGGGTGCTCTCGATCACCCCTTGATCTCCCACGATCTGGATCTGGAATCGCCGGTCCTCCCTGGCCAGTCCGATGTGGGCGCCGCACCAGGTGGCCTCTATGTAGACCGTGAGCCAGGAGCCGGTGTCCGGGTCCTGGAAGAGCACCTTGACGCGGGCGTTGTCGTCGACCTCCATGATGTACGGCTCGTCCTCCAGCACCCTGTGCCGGTAGAGCACGTCGATGCTCACCGCATCCACCAGAACGGGCCGGTAGTTCCTGCCGATCACCGACCAGGTTCCTGCCATGCCGTGGGATCCATAGTCGAGGAGGCAGCCGCCGCCGTTCTCCATGGCGTTGGCCTGAGCCTTGAGCACCGTTTTGCCGTCCAGGGCGGAACCTCGGACCAGTGTCATGCTCTGCGGCTTGCCGATGATCCCCTGGCTGATCAGATCGGAGAGGGTCCGGTACTTCGGCTCGAAGACGTTGTCGTCGTTCAGTTGGAAGAGCACGCCCTTGCTGGCCGCCAGCCTGCGGGCCGCCCGGTCGGTCTCCGTCCAAGTCCGGGCCATGGGCTTCTCGGCCATGGCGTGGACGCCGTGCTCAAAGGCCGCAATGGCGGACGGCATGCGGCCTCGGGCGTGCGTGGCGATGTCCACCACGTCCACCTGCTCGAAGAGCGACTCCAGGCTGTCATGGACCTCGAGCTCGGAGATGTTCTCCTTGACGGCGTCGGCCGCCTCCGGATGCTCCTCTGTGTACTCCTGGAGGACAGTCCGCGCCTTCTCCAGGGCCTGCTCGGCTCGAGCTTTGTTCAGGTCGTAGAACCCCACCAGCCGGGCCTTGTGCAGGATCCGCGGATACGAGCGGATATGGGCCCACTGGAAGATCCTCCCGGTGCCGATGCCGCCGACTCTGAGGATCCCGTCTTTGCTCTTCATGGTCCTACCTCTTCCCGCGCGCGTGCACCGCGTTGGCCTGTTTCGCGAGCCGCTTCACCAGATCTTCGATGCGGAACCTGCGCCTGTCGATCAGATACGAGTGCACCGTGTCCTCGAAGCTGCGGTACCAGTGCTCCGTGATGCCTGCCCTTCCCACGAGGGCGCCGGCAATGCTGCCCGCAGTGGCTCCGGTGCAGTCGTTGTCCAGACCCATGGCCACCGTCTCACCGATGACCCTCGTGAAGTCCGCTCCGCCGATCGTCAGTCCCCAGATGGTGAGACAGGCGTTGTTGATGGTGTGCACCGAGTGCATGCCCCGGAATTTCTCGTCCACCGCCGACCGTGCCTGCCGGTAGTCCTTGATCTCGGGGGCGTTTTTCAGCGCCCACCGCACCGCCTCGGCAAGGGAGCACTCCGCCGGGATTTCGGTGAGGCCGATCTCCACGGCCTCCACCGCATCTTCCGTGGTGAAGGCCGCCGCGATCACGGCGGAGAAGAACATCTCGCCGTAGATCCCGTTCCTCCGGTGCGAGACGCAGGCGTCCCGGTAGGCCATGTCCGCCGCGTACTCCGGCCAGCCCGGCGCCATGTACCCCCATGGATCGGATCGGATGTCCGCCCCTATCCACTCGCAGAAAGGGTTGTCCTTCTCCGCCGCCTTGGCGGCAGGCATCCCGTTCCCGAGGTTTTCCAGAGCCACGGCTTCCGCCGTGCACGCGTAGGGAAGATACTTCAGCCACGACCGGCCGTTGTCCTCGACGGAGAAATCCGGGCCGTGGTCCTCCACGGTGAGAAGACCGAGAAGCGTGTAGGCCAGGTCGTCATCCACCGGGACCCCGTGCATACCGTCCCTCGTGTAGTCTTTGCGAAGGCTGAAGTCGTAGCGCTTCTCGTTGGGAGACGGCACGTAGGTCCAGTAGTCATCGGGCGGGAAGGGCTGACCGTTCTCCCGGGCCAGCATCTCCATCTTCTCCGGCGACCAGCCCTCCACCGGGGCTCCCAGGATGCAGCCGGCGAAGCGGCCGAGCAGGGCGCCCTCCAGCCTCTCGGCGTACACCGTGGAATCGAGCCTCCCCCATATCCGCCTCGGTCCCGGCGGTCGCAGCCGTCGGATGGCCTCCAGGGCATTGGGCTCCTTCTTCGCGAGCTCCCCGTCCACGGGAAGCTTCTTCAGGCGGGACAGGGCATCCTTCATCGCCTTCTCCGCATCTTTCAGGATGGGCTGGATGCCTTTCGCTCCGTACTCGTGCTTCAGCTGGCTGTAGAGCTCGAGCTCTTGCTGAAGGCTTCTGAACTCCGGCTGGTTCGGGTACATGGCTGCTCCTGCTGGTTCGGTCTCGGATTCTCTGCCGCGCAGACAGCGCTCGATGCACACGCTATGCGATAGGGCGAAAAACGTCAACAAGCTACCTGCGCCTGCCCTGGGCGCCGTTGCCACTTCGAGGTGGATGGGATAGATTCAGAGCCTATGCAGCGGCCCCGAACCCCGGACAATCCCGCAGGCCTGGTCGTCGCCCCCCTCAGGGTCGGTGTCATCGGGTGCGGCTTCATCAGCGCGATCTACATCGAGAGGATGTCCCACACCTTTCCGATCCTCGAAGTCGCGGCCTGCGCCGACAAGCTCCCCGACAGGGCCCAAGAGCGCGCGAAGCCGGCCGGCGCCCGCGCCCTGGACGTGGAGCAGCTCCTGGAAGACGAATCCATCGACATGGTCGTGAACCTGACCAACCCCAGGGCGCATGCCGAAGTGACCCTGGCCGCTCTAAACGCGGGCAAGCACGTCTACTCGGAAAAGCCTCTGGCCGTGACCCGGGAGGAAGCCAGGGCAATTCTCCAGAAAGCCGCAGAAACGGGCCTCCGGGTGGGTTGCGCGCCGGACACCTTCCTGGGCGCAGGGCTCCAGACCTGCCGGCGTGTTCTCGATCGCGGGAGCATCGGCGATCCGCTCGGGGCGAGCGCTCACCTGCTGGTTCCGGGCCAGGAGTACTGGCACCCCGAGCCGGAGTTCTACTACCAAAGCGGCGGCGGTCCCCTCCTCGACATGGGTCCATACTACCTCACGGCCCTGGTGGCTCTTTTGGGACCGATCCGAAGCGTCACGGCCAAGGCCAGAATCACCTACTCCGAGCGGGAGATACACCGGGGGCCGCGGAAGGGCGGCAGAATCCGCGTGGAGGTTCCCACGTTCGTGGCGGGAGCCCTGGAGTTCGAGAGAGGCATGATCGCCACCTTCCTGGCGAGCTATGACGTGTGGGCCACCGATCAGCCGCACATCGAGGTCTACGGAACGGAAGGCACGCTCATGGCGCCCGACCCCGACCGCTTCGAGGGACCCGTGAAGGTCAACAGGAGGCGCGGGGGATGGCGGCAGATGCACCTGAGCGGCGACTACGCCTCCGACCATCGGGGCGTGGGCGCGGCCGATATGGCCCATGCCCTCAGGTCAGGGAGGCCTCACCGGGCCGCCGCGGAGATGGCCTACCACGTGCTGGACGCGGCCCTGGCCCTGGAGGAGTCGGCGGGAAGCGGCCGGCACGTGAGCGTGGAGAGCCGCTGCGAGATTCCCGCGCCGCTGCCCGTGGACCTGCCGTACGGAGTCCTGGAGGGCTGACAGGATGGGAAAGGCTGAGAGGACGGGAGAAGCCGGCGGGCGGACTTACGAGCCCACGTGGAGCTCGCTCGCCCTGCACCCGGTCGCCCGGTGGTTTCGAGACGCCAAATTCGGCATCTACGCCCACTGGGGACCGTATTCCGTGCCGGCCTACGGATCCAATGGGACCTGGTATCCCCACAGGATGTATCGGCGGGGCACGGAAGAGAATCGCCATCACTTGAAGAACTACGGTCCTGTCTCGAGCTTCGGCTACAAGGATTTCATTCCCCTCTTCAAGGCCGAAAGGTTCGACCCGGACGAATGGGCCGAGCTGTTCCTGAGCTCCGGGGCGAGATTTGCCGGGCCCGTGGCGGAGCACCACGACGGCTTTTCCATGTGGGCGAGCCGGGTCAACCCGCGGAACGCCTCCCGGATGGGGCCGCAGCGTGACGTGGTGGGGGAGCTGGAGAAAGCCGTCCGGAAGCGGAGGATGCGGTTCCTCACGACCTTCCACCACGCGCACAACTGGTGGTTCTTTCCCACCTGGGACCCTGAGACCGACTGCTCCAACCCCGAATACGCCGGTCTCTACACCAGGCCCCACTCCGAAGAGGAGCGCCCCGACGAAGCGTTCCTCGCGCTCTGGAAGGCCAAGCTCGCCGAGGTCATCAACGGCTACCGGCCGGACATGCTCTTCTTCGACTTCGGCCTCGGCCAGATACGGGGGCGGAGCCGCAGGGAAGCCCCGGCCTTCTGCCTCAACAAGGCGGCGGAGTGGGGCGGAGAGGCCGTGGTGGCCTTCAAGGAGATGCCGGCGGCCTGGAAAAACCTTCCCCCGGGCGTAGGGGTGGCGGACCTGGAAGTTGGGAAGATGAACGAGCTCACCCACCACCTGTGGATGACCGACACGAGCATCGACTGCGGGGACAGGGGCACCTGGTCCCACGTGAAGAACGTGGGCTACAAGTCCCCCGAACGGCTCATTCACAACCTGGTGGACCGGGTCTCCAAGAACGGGTGCACTCTCCTGAACGTGGGACCCCGGGCGGACGGCACGATCCCCGAGCGGGCGCGGGAGATCCTCCTGGCCGTGGGACGGTGGCTCGCGATCAACGGGGAGGCGATCTACGGCACCACGCCATGGGTAACCCCCGGCGAAGGTCCCACCAGGGCCGAGGGTGGCGGGCATTTCAACGAGGCCGCCGAGACTCGGTTCACGGCTCAGGACATACGCTTCACCACGAAGGGCGGAGCCCTCTACGCGGTCTGTCTGGGCGTTCCCGGGGACGAGATCTCCGTGCGGACGCTGAAATGCCTCTATCCGGATGAGGTCCGCTCGGTGAGCATGCTCGGTGTGGAGGGCGGCCTGAGATACCGGCTGGACGAGCAAGGCCTGACCGTCGAGACGCCGCGGAAGCTTCCCGGCGAGCACGCCTTCTCGTTGAAGATATCGGGATGAAGCGGCTGTCGTGCGACTGGTCTGGAGGGACGGAGCGCTGATGCGACCACCCCAAGTGGTCGGCCTCGGGCTGGCCACGGTGGACATCGTCATCCGCCTCGAGAGCATGCCCCGCTGGGAACGCGCGGGGGGATTCAGCGACTTCGCGATCCAGGGCGGGGGCATGAGCGGCACCGCCATGGTCGCGGCCTCCCGCCTCGGGCTCTCGGCAGGCTGGGTCGGCACGGCCGGATCGGATCCCACGGCGGACATCAAGGTCCGCTCTCTGCGGGAGGAGGGCGTGGACGTGAGCCGGACCGTCCGCAGGCCGGGCAGGGAGCAGCAGATCATCCTGGTCTACGTGCACGAGAGCACCGGGGAGCGGGTCTTTTCCGGCATGAAGGGCATGGGTCGGGAGCCGCTTCGCCCCGATGAGCTGGACCGCGGCTACCTCACATCCGCCGACGCGCTGCTCGTCGACGGGTGCCACCAGGAGGCGGCGCTCCAGGCCGCCCGCTGGATGCGGCAGGCCGGCAGGCGGGTGGTGGTGGACGCCGGGGCGACGAGAGCCGCCCCTTCCGCCGACTTCCGGCGTTTACTCAAAGAGGCGCATGTCGTCATTTCCGGCTCCGGGTTCGCCGAAGCCGCTACGGGCTTCCGGGACCCCGCGAAGGCCGGCAGGGAGATCCTGCAGCAGGGACCGGAGGTCTTCGTCCAGACCGAAGGTGCGGACGGCTGCTTCACCGTTTCCGCGGACGGCTCCTTCCGCACCCCCGCCTTCACGGTGGAGGTCACCGACACCACAGGCGCCGGAGACACCTTCCACGGCGCCTACCTGGTGGGGCTCACCGAAGGCTGGCCCCTCGAGCAAACGGTGCTCTTCGCCTCCGCGGCGGCAGCCATGAGCTGCAGGGAGCTCGGGGGCAGGAGCGGGATACCCAAAAGGGAGGCTGTCTTCGCTTTCCTGGCGGAGAACGGCCACCCCATGGAGGGGTAAGGATACCATGACCGTAGAGAGGTCCCCATGCCGCTGACCTCGATTCTCCCCGAGCTCCGCAAGGCCCGCGACGCCGGCTACGCCGTTGCGCTCTTCGACGTCTTCGACGCGCTGGCCGCGGAGGGTGTATTCGCCGCCCTCGAGGAGAAGCGGTCCCCCGGAATCGCGGCGATCTACAGCAGCGCCATGGATGGCCCCGCGGCCGAGGCCTTCTCCGCGTTTCTCATCCGCATGGCCGAAAGGGCCTCGGTTCCGGTCTCGGTCATGCTGGACCACGGCAGGGATCTCGAGCAGTGCCGCAAGGCCCTGAACTGGGGATTCACCGACGTGATGTTCGACGGCTCCGCTCTGGACTTCGATCGGAACGTCGCCGTGAGCCGCCGGGTGGTGAAGGAGGCCCGTGGCTTCGGGGCCGGCGTCGAGGTGGAGCTGGGAACCATTGGGTCGGGCAGGGACTACCAGGACTACGGGGCCAGGGGCCGGGGCTTCACGGACCCCGACCAGGCGGAGCTCTTTCTCCGCCGCACGGGAGCCGACATCCTGGCCGTTGCGGTGGGCACGGCGCACGGGGCGTACCGCGGCAAGCCGAGGCTCGACTACGCTCGGATCGAGGAGATCCGCCGGCGCGTCGACGCCCCCCTGGTGCTCCACGGCGGGAGCGGCCTCTCGGCGTCCCAGTTCCAGGCGGCCATCCGGCGCGGCATCGCCAAGGTCAACGTGGCCACCAATCTGGTCAAATCCGCCGGTGAGGCCATGGCGGCCGCCGCCCGGCGGGACAAGGCCTCGTACTTCGCCCTGACCCGGACGCTGCGGGAGAGCTACCGCACCGAAGGCTCCCGCTACCTGCAGATCTTCGGCTCCGCGGGGAGGGGATAGGATCATGACTCATACAGGCGACGGTGAGGCGCGGTGGATTCTCAAAGGCGGCCAGGCGGTTACACCCGATGCCGTTCTGCAGACGGACGTGGTGCTGGAGAAGGGCGCCGTGCGTCTGGGAGCAGCGGCGCCCCCTGCGGGGGCGGACGCGGCCGATCACGTCGTGGATGTGTCCGGCAAGTACATCCTCCCCGGCTTCGTGGACATCCACTTCCACGGCTACCGCCTCTTCGATTTCACCGTGGGCATGTACGACCCGAAATCCCGCTCCTTCGACTCCTCGGCAGACGCCTACCGGGAGGGATTCGCCCTGCTGGAGGGCCTCCTCCCCTCCTTCGGCGTGACGGGTCTGTTCGTGGCCACCTTCGCGTATCCGATCGGGGAGCTCCGCCGCTGCCTCGGCCGCCTGCGGGAGCACATGAACGACCACCCGCCTCTGAGCGGACCGGCGGATGCGCCGGCCGCGGGGACCCGCATCCACGGCGGCCTTCTGGAAGGCACCTTCCTCAATCCGGGAATGGCGGGGGCGCAGAACCCGGAGCACGTCTTCCCCCCGTCTCTCGCGACCTTCGACGCCCTGGAGGATGGGGGCTCGCTCCGCCTGGTCAACGTGGTCCCCGACTTCGGCGAGAAGAGCTTCCAGCTGACCCGCCGCCTTACGGAGCGGGGAATCGTGGTGGGAGCCGGCCACACGGACGCCACCGCCCGGCAGGTGCGTGAAGCGGTCCAGGCCGGCTTGCGGTACGTCATCCATTTCACCAACGGCCCCACCGGCGGCTCCTACAAGCCCTTCGAGGGCGGCGGCGCCGTGGAGGGAATCCTGCGCTCGGACGAGCTCTTCGCGGAGCTCATTGCAGACGGCTATCACGTGAACCCCGCCTACGTGCGCGACATCATCGCGCGCAAGGGAGCGGGAAGAATCATCGCCGTGACCGACGCCATCTACGCCAGCGGCTCCGATCTCAGAGAGCTCGACATCGGCGGCGTCAAAGGTCGGGTCAGCGAGGACGGGCGGGTCTTCTCCGTGGTGGGAAAGAAGAATACGCTCTTCTCCAGCAACCTCAACATGATCCAGGCCTTTCAGAATCTCCTGAACTGGCAGACGGTGGAGCTCGAGGGCATCTGGCATCGGCGCCATCCCGCCCTGCCGCTGGAGGAGGCCCTGCTGCGGACCGCCGGCATGTGCGCGGCCAATCCGTGCCGTCTCGCCGGACTGGCCGAGGAGGGATTCGGCCGAGTGGCAGACGGCATGCGGCCGGATCTCGTTGTCCTGGATGTCCGCGGTGAGCCGGGGAGCTTCGAAGTCGAGGTCGACATGACCCTGGTGGACGGCCGCCCAGTGTATGCGCGGGATGGCGAGGCCGCAAGCAGGCGGTCTAGGGCTTGATTTCCACGTTGGAGAAGGCGGTGTAGCCCTCGGTGCTCAGGACGGCCGCCGCCCCCTCCGTGAGGGGCCGCTCCCGATCTTCGACTTCGAAGAGGGTTTCGCCGTCCACGGACGCGGTCAGGAGGCTTGCCGCGACTCTGAGCCGAAAGACGTGGGCCGCATCCGGATCGCCCTTGAGATCGGCCTCCGCCAAAACCCGGGTTCCGTCCAGCTCCTTGATGAGGCGAACCTTGCCGGCGCGCTCGCCCATGAGCGCGTAGTAGCGCCGCATCCCCTGGACCCTGACCCCGATTCCGCCAGCGGTCGCCCGGCTCGAGTCCAGAATCGCGGACAGCTCGTAGTCTTTCCACTCCCGGCAGCCGGTGATCAGGAGGCCGGTCCCCTCGTTCTGCGACACCGCGCATGGGTCCTTCCAGGTCACGAACTTCGACACCCCGTTCACCCAGGCCTTCTGCCACGGCTCCATGTTCTTGGCCTCGCCTGTCAGTGGTGTCTCGGGCGTTCCGTCCCACCGCAGATAGTCGACGTAGAGGCTTCCCGAGGCTCCCGCTCCTGAGGAGAGCTCGAACCCCACTTCTGAGATCGGCGCCCCGTCGGTGAGCGGCACGGTCCATGCGAAATCGTGCCATGCTCCGGGAGCCGCCGCCGCCGAAGGTCCGCGGACCAGCATCCGGCCGCCCCCGCGCTGGTAGATCTTGAGGTAGAGCGTGCAGATGATCGGGGCGGCGTTCTTCGGATCGCCGAGCACCGAAGCCGATATCCTCTGTCCGCTGTACACGGAGGGGCTTGCCATGAGCGCATACCCGCCCATGTTCTCCGCGTCCGGCGGGATGAAGGTGTCCACCCCGACCCGGGCGCTGCGGCCCGGCGCAACGTGGTGGTAGCGGATAGCCAGCGAGCGTTTCCCGCTGCGGCTCCCGCCCTTCACGTTCTCGAGCACGGCCGTTGCCCGGCACTCGGCGCTGTCCTCGACGCGGAAGCCCTGTATCGACCCCGGCAACTCGAAATGGTACCGGGCGCCGTTCTTCGGCGCTTCCGGCGGCTTGCCCTCCAGGGCACGTCCGGCGTTGACGAGCCGGTACGCTTCCGTCACCGCGTCGGTAACGGCCCGCCCTCCGTCCGCCGTGGGCAGAAAGAGGCGGTCCGCCACCGGCCCGCGCCAGTCCGGTCCGGCGTCGATCCCCGCGAGTCCGTTCTTGATACCCATGATGCAGCCCACGTTCCCCGAGTTGCAGTCGGTGTCCCAGCCTCCGGTGTTGACGACCATGAGGGTTTTTTGAAAGCTGTCCTCCCCGTACAGGAGGCTGAAGATGATGAGCCCGTGATTGGGCACCATGTGACAGTTGCCGCCGTATTTGTCGTATCCGTAGCTGCCCGCCAGGTTCCGCCGCGCCTTGTGCCAGTCTTTCTCCTTTGCGTGCCACTCCCTGATGTCGGCGATCATTCTGTAGATCACCGACTCCTTGGGAATGTACGTCACGGCCCGGTCGATCAGCTTGTCGATGTCGGATTCCACGAAGGCCAGAGACTCGATGGCCGCCACCACCTGAGCTCCGTAGACGCCCTCTCCGTCATGGCTCACGGAGGCCGCTCTGCGGGCCAGCTCCGCAGCCCGATCCGGCTCCCCCGGAGAAACCATGGCCCACCCGTCAATGAAGATCTGCCCTCCGATCTGCTCGGCCACGACCCGGCTGTTCATCTGGGTGGAGCCGCTTCGGGGCGCAGCGATCCCCTGCTTCAGCCTGAGATACGCCGTGTGCTCGGTGGAGTTGCCCATGCCGCCCCACCAGAGCACCGTGCGCTGCTCTATCAGGTAGTTCAGCCAGGTCTGACCGATCTGAGCCGCCGTGATCGCCGGATCGTACCCGTAGTCTTCCAGGGCCCGGATAAAGGTCAGGGTCCCGCTGATGTCGTCATCGGTGACGATGAGAGGCTTTTCGAGACGCTCGTGGACGTAGTACCTCACCTCCCCCAGGGTCGCCATGATCTTCTCGTAGGTCCACCCTTCGAACGGACGACCGAGATACACGCCTATGATCTTGCCCAGCACGCCGGCGTAGACGCGCTCTGCGTAGTCTTTCGTTGCGGCCATATCAGTGGTCGCACGGGTTGGCGCCGGAGGAGAGGTTGCCCTCCAGATAGCGGCTCACCAGCTGGGCGGGATCGGAGCCGCTCAAGCCCAGAATGACCTCAATTCCCTGTTGGGAGAACAGGGACTGGGCTCTTCTTCCCATGCCGCCCGATATCACGACGTCCACCCCCTGCTGCTTGAGCCACTGGGGGAACGCCCCGGGCTCGTGGGGCGGCGGAGTGAGTTGGGCGCTGTTTCGGACCTCTCCATCCTGCACTTCGTACAGGGCGAAGCGCTCGCAGTGACCGAAATGGGAGGCCACGCTCCCCCCGGCCATGGGTACGGCTATCTTCATTGAATTCCTCCTTCAGCGAGCCGCTAGCGGTTATGAGGATATTCTCATCATGGGGTAAAGTCAAATTAGCAAACCCGACTCAACTTGTCAACAACCACCCTCGAAGTGGGCAGCCGCTGCGACGATCCGCCGGAAGGCCACTCCAGGATGTGAGGGTAGCTGCCGCCCATGTGGAGCCGCCGTTGAGGATTCCAGCCCGAGACTATCTCCACCTTGTCGGCCGCAGAGCCGCCGACGTGCTCCACGACCCGCCTGATTACCGTCTCCGGGAACAGACATCGGCCGCGGCGTTCGGCACCGTGGCCACTCTGCACCTTGCAGCCGAGACGCGCGAGCGCTGCGAGCAGCCCGCCATGGTCGATCCGTGCGCTCACCCCTGGATCCTACCACGCCTCGCGGACGAAAAAAGGCGGCGACGCCCGCGCCCGATGCCG
>Ga0272441_10010404_pt1 | contig 14086 bp, 16 predicted proteins | sample SSMProp6N_FD_193582 | JGI IMG/M metagenome (GOLD analysis project Ga0272441, IMG submission 193582) | Marine sediment archaeal communities from Little Sippewissett salt marsh, Falmouth, MA, United States - SSM-Prop-6N | ecosystem: Environmental > Aquatic > Marine > Wetlands > Sediment ... | reverse complement strand
TTGCGAGTGATCTGGGCCCCCTCGACCGCCGGGATCATGCGCTCCACCACCAGGGCGCCGCTGGTAAAGATCACCAAGGTCAACGGAAAATCCGCTGCCTCAACTAACAGGTCATCCAGACGGGTTCTGGTCCTGGAAACGATCCTGGTGATCGATGTGAACAGAAGTTTTTTTAAAAAAATCAGAATCGTAACCCAGACCAAATAAACCAAGGGCATGGCAATCCATAAAGGAACCTGGACTCCCCAGAACGCTATCTCGGTCATACAACCTCCTTAAATTAAGCGATAAAACGAAATCCTGTCAGAAGACCTTGAAGAGATTGCCTTCGATGACTCTTGTCTCAATCCGGTTCAAAACCCTTTTGAGGGCCGAGGAAATTAATTTGATCTCAATGATCATTGAATCGATCGACCGGGACGTCTCGGACAAGGACCGAGCCGCATCCCCAAAGGTTTCAGCCAGATTCTGGACGTCCAACGGGTCCTCTCCGATAATCACCTGGCTCAAGTCCGCCCGGTATACCGAAGGATCGGTCGTGATCTCAACGATCTTTTCTCCCAGGACTCCCTGGGTAATGATCGCGATCTGTGTACTTTTATGCAACTGCTTGCGATACTTCTCGTACAAACTCAACTCGACTTTCACCGAGCGGCCTTCAACATCCTTTTCCAGGAAATCAATGTCCGAGACCGTCCCGACGGTCACACCCGACAGACGAACCGGCGCGCCCATGGTTAATCCGCCAACCTCATTGAACAGGGCCGTCATCTTAAATTTGGGTTCGGTAAAACCTTTCTCAACGCCGATGACAAAGATCGTACCGATAATCATGGCGATACACGTCAAGAAAAAGAAACCCGCAAAAAATTTTTTCAAGACATCTTTAGTTCCCATGGTCCGTTCCAAAAATAAAATTTATAATATTATAACGTATCTACTCAAAATCACCAGCCCTTTCCTCGAACTCTTCTGAGGCCAGGGCAGACTGAATAAATTCCCGGATAAAGGGATCAGCCGATTCCCGGATTTGTTGGGGAGTGCCCCGGGTGCGAATCGACCCTTCATGAATCAAAACAATCTGATCCGCGATCCGCAACGTATTGGGAATATCATGAGAAGTAACAACCGTCGTGCATTGCATCTGATGACTCACCTCGCGAATGCGGTCCGAGATATCGCGGCTGCGGATCGGATCCAGGCCCGATGTAGGCTCATCGCATAAAAGGATCTTGGAATCCAGGATAATGGATCGTGCCAAGGCGCAACGTTTTTTCATCCCGCCGCTCAATTCCGAAGGATATTTATTTTTTGCCTCATCAAGTCCCAGCCTCTTGAGACTCTCCATGACCTTGGCTGTGATCTCTTTCTTCTTAAGCCGGGTATGTTCCCTAAGCGGGAAGGCCACGTTTTCGAAAACCGTCATAAAGTCATACAATGCGCCCTCTTGAAAAAGATAACCGATGTTCTTTCGGATCTTCAGTAACCGGGATTCGGACTGACGCGTGATGTCGGTACCGTCGATGACGATGCTGCCCCGATCAGGCTTAAGGATGCCGATCAGGTGTTGCAGAAACACGCTCTTACCCGACCCGCTTTGCCCCAGGATTACCAGAAACTGCCCGTCCGGGATTGTCAGATGGATATTCTGTAAAACGGGTTGCTTGTTAAAAGATTTAAAAACGTTCTCAACCTGGATCATTACGGCATTTTCTTGCGGTACATCCGGAATTTATTACGATCAAATTTGGTAAAAAGCGCTTTATAAGGACGGACATCGGCTTTTTCCACAAAAAATTGAATCCCCTTATGTTCCCCGACCAGATAAACCTCCTGGTCCAGCAGCACCTCGATCGCGTCCTGAGGATACCAGAATTCGCCTTCAAACTCGATCGGTTGCCCCTCGCGAATCCATGCCGCTTCCCGTTCCGGGACTTGAAAAATCGGCATCTTTCCAATATTGCCTTTGGTCTGAGAGCACCCTCCGAAGGCCAAGATAGTCCAACCGATCAATAAAAAATATAGGTTTCTTCGATTCATCTTCCGTTACCCCCAGAAAGTTAAAATAAGTTTGGTTAAAACCGTGTTCGAGAGCACAACGATAATATAAGAAAGCGCGACCGCCTTGGTCGTATAACGCCCAACCCCCAACGATCCCCCCCGGGTATGGAAACCCTGAAAACAGCAAATCCAGCTAATTAAAAAAGCAAAGAAAAAGGTCTTAATAAAACCGCTGAAGAAGTCCACATAATTGATCGACTTCAGGGTTTGCTGAAGATATGTGGCGCTGGGGATATTGGCGTCCAGAACACCCACGGTATAGCCCCCCAGAATGCCGATAATCTCGGAAAAAACCACCAGGCCCGGCAAGACCAACAAACAGGCGACCATGCGGGGGATGACGAGAAACTCAATTGGATCAACCCCCAAGGTCCGCGTGGCCAGGATCTGGTCGTTAACATTCATGGTACCGAGTTCGGCCGCGATCCGCGCCCCGGACTTACCCGAAAACACAAAAGAACTGAAGACCGGTGAAAGTTCCCGGACCAAGGATAAAGCCACCAAATGGGCGACATATTCCTTCGCGCCAAAACGGCTCAGCATAACATATCCCTGCAGGGCCAAGACCGCACCTGAGGCAAAGGAAGCCAATCCGATGATGAGCACGGACTGCACACCCTGGTCATAAATCTGCTTGAATACCTCGCCCCACCGAATCCGTCCGCGCAACAAATTAATCACAATGTCCTTCAGGAAAAAAAGGGCTTCTCCTGTCCCGGTAAAAAAGTCAACGATAAACCGTAAAATCGTATTCATCAATACTGTCCCGTTTCAATTCCTATGCTTCAGCCAGATCCCCTTCATCTCGCGGTTGATCTCATGCTCAAGAATGCGCGAAATGTCCTTGCCCGATCCGCGTTTCGAGCGATTAGCTCCGGGCTTATCCTGTTGAGGCTTTGGGGGTGACATCCGGGCTAAAAATTCCTCAACCGCCATAATCTCTGCTCCCAAGGCCCGGACGTGATGACGAATATCTCGGTCATCGGTCACGACGATTTGATTCTTTTTATTCTGCGCCTTTTGGACCAATTGCTTGATCCTGTCGTCCGCGGAACCCCCTTGGGTAAAAATAATATGAACCAAAGAATTAATCGGAGCATGTAAAACATTCGGTTTGCCGTCAAATACGATCGTAACCCGATTCCGGACACTCCCCTGAGGACGGCGAATCTCGATCCATCGTATCAAGCGGCGCCGACCGTCCAAAAGCGAGCCGCGCATCAGATCCGAATTCTGTTGAATGATATTATAACCGTCTAAGATATAATGGACCGCCATAGAAAGATTAATCCAATAGCTCCGTCTTCAATCCGTCTTTAATCGCGATGGCCTTGTCTTCTTTGGAAAAACGCGTTAGCACAAAAAAGATTGCCCCAGCGATACCGACCATCACAGAGAAAAAGTAAATGATCAGGCTAATGCTGACAGAAATACCCAAGGTCATCCCGGCCTTGGCAAAAAGGAATGCGGTGCTGGCCTCGCGCACGCCCAGTCCGCCGATCGAAGGCAGAGCGGTGGCCACGCAGATCAAAGGCGAAAAAATCAAACAATAGATCACAGAAACTTCCTGATGCAGCGCGCGGGCCAAGAGGTAATAGACCACCGCCAGGGTGATTTGCGCCACACAGGAATAGGCAAAAGTCAGATACATCGCATGCATGCGGTCTTTCAGAAGAGCGATATCATAATGCATCTCGATGACCTTTTCCTTGATCTTGGGAAACGGGCTGAAGATCTGACAGCAGAAGGTGTACGTCTTTTCATGAAACAGGACTCCGACTATGATCGCTGAAAAGAAAGTTAAGGCCGCGATCGATGAGACCAAAGAAAAATCCCGAATCAGATGGAACCCGCCGGCAAAAGCCATCGCGGCTACAAAGATCATCGCAATAAACCCGACCAAACGGTCCAGCAGGACCGATCCGACCACCTTGGATTTTTCTTCGGTATAGGCGCACAATCCGATGAGTTTAACAAGATCCCCCCCGATGCCCGTCGGCAGTATCGGATTAAAAAACAAACCGAAAAAATGAAACCGGACAATCTGGATGAGCGGGACCTCCAAATTCATGGCGCGGATAAAGGTTAACCATCTCAGGAGGATGACGCCGAAAATCAGGATATATATCCCGAAGGCAAACAGGATGAACTCACCTTTGGAAGCCAGGAGAACCTCCTTGGTTTGTTCGATATCGATCCGATGATACAGAAAGGCCAATAGGCCGATACTAAAAGCAATACGAAAAATGATGGAAAGAAATTTGCCAGTCTTTTTTCTCAAACGATACCGCCTTCCTTAAAGCGCCTTCATCGTTCTTTTAGTAGATAACCCATCGGTTTGTCGGTGCGCCCGATATCCCTCTTCGGCCATGAACGAGCTTCGAACAAGCGGACCCGCGACAACATAGCGCAAACCTCGGTCATAAGCCAACTTACGATAACGCTCAAAATCCTCAGGGGACACGTAGCATTGAACCGGGACATGGCGCTGGCTTTGGGTCGGGGCCAAATACTGACCGATGGTCAGCATCGAACACCCGCTCTTGCTCAAATCAAAAATCAAATCCTTAATCTGAGATTCGGTTTCTCCCAGACCGACCATGAATCCGGATTTGATAATGATATTACCGCCCGGTTGGCTTAAATATTTTAACACTGCTAACGACTGCTGGTAGTCGGCCTGGGGCCGGACCAAGGGATATAACGAAGAAACCGTCTCGACATTATGACCGATAACATCGGGACGGCATTCCAGGATATGGTTAAGGCTCTGGTGATTCAAGCGGAAGTCCGGGATCAACAATTCGATCTTAATGCCGGGGTTCATCCGTCGAATCATCCGACAGGTCTCGGCGTAATGTCCGGCCCCTCCGTCGGGAAGATCATCCCGCGTAACCGAGGTGATGACCGCGTAACGCAATCCCAAGCTCCTGATGGACTGCGCGATCAGGCGGGGTTCCTCAGGATTGATATCATCGGGCCGTCCGGAAGATACAGCGCAAAAACGGCAACATCGGGTACAGGTGTCACCCAGAATCATAAAAGTGGCCGTTCCCTTCTGCCAGCAATACCCGATATTAGGGCAACGGGCTTCCTGGCACACCGTATGCAATCCGGTCCGTTCAATCAACGATCGCACCTGGCGTATTTTCAAAGGGTCCGGGATGGGTTGCCGAAACCACGGCGGCAAAACCCGTCTGCGCCGAGTGGCATTGTTTGAGGCAAGAATCATAGACTACAGAACAACCTGTCTGTGCTGTCGCATGGTGTTGAGGGCTTTTCTTAAATGCAACCTTTGAAGCAGATTGGCATAATCCGAGATCAGTTTCCCGTTGAGATGATCCGTTTCATGCAGAATAACGCGAGCCAGTAAGTCCTGAAACTCCCGCTTCACGGTCTGATTGTCGGCATCTTGATACTGAACCACAATCGTCCGGGCGCGTTTGACATCGACCGAGATACCCGGCAGACTGAGACAGCCTTCTTCCATCACGTCCTGCCCCGAAACTTTAAGGATCTTGGGATTGACGATCACCAGCGGTCCTTCGCCGATATCCGCAACAAAAAACCGCTGATTAATACCGACCTGAGGGGCGGCCAAACCGATCCCGTTGTTGGCATACATGGTCTCAAGCATGGCCTGGAATAAAAGACGCTGCGAAGGACCGACCCCGTCAACCGGGTCCGATTTCTTCCGCAGACACTCATCGCCGTAGATCCGCAATTTCATCGTTGGGTTTTTCATATCGTTTTGCCGGATGGACCTGATCATTTTTTTGCAAGACGGTTATGATCCTTTAAAACAATCTTTTGAGCTTTAAATTGTTCCGCTTCCTCCGGATTCATGAGCGCATAGCTGAGAATGATAATGCGGTCACCCGGGTAACCCTGGCGGGCCGCCGGACCATTTAAACAGATCTCACCAGAGCCCTTTTGGCCGCGAATCGCGTAAGTTTCAAGCCGGCTGCCATTATTAAGGTTTAAGACTTCAACCCGTTCCCCGGCGTGAATCCCGGCCGCCTCAAGGATGTCGGCATCAACCGTAATACTGCCTTCATAATACAATTCGGCCCGAGTTACCTGGACATTACTAACTTTCGATTTTAAAACAGTTAATAACATAGCCGTTTACGATAATGCCTGATTGACTTTGTTCAGGATTTGATCCTTCGGCAAAGCCCCGATCATCTGATCAATGACCTTGCCATCCTTAAAAAGGAACATAGCCGGGATAGACATAATCTTATATTGAGCGGCTAATTGCTGATTCTCATCTACATTAATTTTCGCCACTTTGATTTTCCCTTGCATTTCTACGGCAATCTCTTCCAGCACAGGCCCGACCATCCGGCATGGCCCGCACCATTCCGCCCCAAAATCCACCAAAACCGGGATTGGTGACTGTAGAACTTCCTGCTCAAAGTTTGTGTCAGTGACCTGAATACCACCCATAAGACATCTCCTTCCTGATTATTTTTTAATTTTGTCGAGAAAAGCAATTAAAAACTTACATCTTTTCTTTAAATACTAATATAAAAACACGTATATTATACGCAGTACACCCTACAGATACAAGGAGATTTTACTGTCAAAACAATTTTCTATTGCTCCCGGAGCACAGCACCTGTATCGGCACTGGTGACAAAAGCAGCATACCGTTTAAGCCATCCGCCTTTTACTTTTAGCTTAAATGCCGGTTTCTTTTTGAGCCGGGAACGAATCTCCTTGGAGGAAAGTTTTACATTTATTCTGCGTTTGAAAACATCGATCACAATCCGGTCGCCGTTCCTTAAGATGCCGATCTCTCCACCGGCCGCAGCTTCGGGCGCTACATGCCCGATGCATAATCCACGGGTTCCACCGGAAAAGCGGCCGTCGGTGATCAGGGCCGCCCGGATGCCGGCACCCCGGATCGCCGCCGTCGGGGAAAGCATCTCCTGCATGCCCGGCCCGCCCTTGGGGCCTTCGTACCGGATCACGACCACATCCCCGTCTTTGACTTTACCCTTGAGGATGCCGGCCAATGCGTCTTCCTGGGATTCAAAGATCCGTGCCGGGCCTTGGAACGTCAGCATATCAGGATCCACGCCAGCGGTCTTCAGCACCGCTCCCTTGCGGGCGATGTTGCCGTAAAGGATCGTCAGCCCGCCCTGTTGGGAGAACGCTTTATTCGCAGGCCGGATAATCTCTCCGTCAGGCCTGGGGGATTTGCAAACGTAATTGGCGAGCGTCCCGTAAACGGTTTTGGTATCGAGCTTTAAATATTTATGTCCCGCTTCATAAACCGCACGCAGGATCGCGCCCATACCGCCGACTTGATGAACATGCTCAATATGCACCTCCGGACGCGAAGGGGCGATCTTGATGACATTCGGGGTTTTCTGCGACAGCATATCAATACGTTTCAGGTCATAGGGGATGCCAGCCTCATGCGCCAGGGCCATGACGTGCAGGACCGTATTGGTTGATCCGCCCATGGCCATGTCCAGAATAAACGCATTGTCAATCGACTGCCGCGTCAAAATGTCCAGCGGCCGGATATTCTTTTTCATCAAATTAATCAATGTCCGGGCAGCGTTGCGGGCCAGGGTCAACCGTTTAGGATTGAGACGAAACTGGCGAACCTTACCCTTGATGCGGCTGGTGGCCGTAACGGTGCCGTTCCCGGGCAAAGCAAAACCCAGAACTTCTCCCAGGCAATTCATGGAATTAGCCGTGAACATGCCTGCGCAACTGCCGTATCCGGGACAGGCCGAACAGGTGATGCTCTCCAGCCGGCTGCGGCTCAACTTACCCACGCTGTATTTACCGACCCCTTCGAAAACCGAAATCAAATCGGTGTTGCGCGAGCCAGCCAGCATCGGGCCACCGCTTAAATAGATAGCGGGGATGTTAATCCGCACCATGGCATTGTACATGGCCGGAACGATCTTATCACAGTTCCCGATCCCGATCCAAGCATCACAGGGATGGGCGCCAATGATCGTCTCGATCTGGTCCGCAATCAATTCGCGCGAGGCCAGGGAATACTTCATGCCGAAATGACCCATGGCGATTCCGTCACAGATCGCCCCGCCGATATTGGTAACCCAGACATTGACACCGGCTTTCTCCAGCTCCCTTTTCACAACCTCACCGAGGATCTGCAAATGGGCGTGGCCAGGGATCTGGGTGGTATGTGAATTAATAATCGTGACAAAGGGCCGTTTCAGTTCTTTGAGGTTCCGGATAACCCCTTCGGCCAGCATCAGGGAAACATTAGGCAACATGTGCATGCCCTCGCGGAAAATGCCGCTGCCTTTCAATCGAACATTGCGGATGCCTTCATTAACAACAGGTCTTGGCATAATACGCCTCCGAGCTTGGTTATTTTTTTCGTTATTAAAAAAAATATTCTACAACTTTTACTGCAAATGAACAAGAGAATATCTCATCCCGAACTGGAATCTCTTTGGGAAGGCTCATGATCACTACCGTCATTATGTTAAGGATAAAGACAGGCCGGAATGAGTCGGTTTAAAACCATTACACCTTGAAATAGTCTAGGATATGGCGGATATCATCCAAAAGCCCTTTAATGGCATCGCGTTCATGCGGGGACAGGACATATCCTTTTTCTTCGAGAAAATAAAAAAGCGATTGACAGGCGTTCTTCAGCTCCAAATGACGGGAGCGGAGTTTGTTGGTCATCAGGTTGAGACTATGGGCGAGCCCCTGCAATTGATCACTTTCGCGAATAATGAAATTGCGTACCAAATCACCGTCTTTCATCAGATCGATTTCGCGCTGGAGACGGTAGATCGGCCCGATGATCTGATGAGACGAATAAAGCGTCAACAGCAGGGCGACTAAGGCGGCCACGATCGTAACCCCCAAAAATGTTAACGACAGGATCGGCAGGATAAAATCCGAGGTCGGCTTAACCGTAACCTTCGTGTTCTCAATAGCTACCGTAGTTGACTGAGACGTCAGGTGGATAATAATAGCTCCAGCCAATATCGATGATACAATAACCACCAGACAGAATCTAAAAATAAACCGGCCCTGAAACGAAGGTTCGATGAAGTATCTCTTGCGCTTATAATTCTTTTTTTGCATGCCTGCCTCCTGGTTCGCATGACCGACCTTTGTCAGACCGGGGCTCTTACTCGGAACGTTGTTGTCTGGGCTGCAGGATCCCTAACCGGTCGTAATCGATCGCGATATCCGCATCGGCTTTTAAAGACTCCACCCAGGCCGATACAAGCCGTCGCTGTTTCTCCCGGCTGAGGGTCCATTTGATCTGCTGATGGACATCAGCCAGTTTCATATTGGCAAACTCGGCATCTTTGAATTGATTGTAATAATCGTGAATCTCTTTATCCGTAACCGCAATCTGGGCCAACATTTCTTGACTGCGGTACTCAAGCATTAAACGCATCAGGGCCTGCTCCCAATAATTCTGGATCTCCTGTAGAAAGTCGGGTTCCTTATCCAAATCCCGGCGCAGGGCTTCTTTAAGGATCAATTTATTAGCTATGAATTCATCAATAAATTGTTTGCGTCCCTCAGCCCCCATCTCGGCGAAACGCGAATTCCGAAAGGCCCGGATGAATTCGCTGGAAGAAAACGCGATGCCGTCAATCGTCACCGCGGGATGAGGCCGCCGGCCGCAAGACACAAAAACCAGTACGGTTATCACAAGTACCCATTTCAAAAAAGGGCGCATCAATGAACCCTCCTCCTAAGAGCCATCAGTAATATAGAAAAATGTAACGAAAAACATTTAATAATAGGAATTTGTTTCATTATAACTGATTTCGGGAGGGGCTCAACAATAAAAAACAGGAAGATTACTTCTCCCTGTTTAAACGCCTGCCAAGCGTCATGGACGGCAAAAAGGCGACTCCTGGTCCCGTTACAATTCAGTCATTCACACATTCCCTATAACGGACATCCCGGTGCATATCACCTAAAAGTTCATTGACCTCCCTTTTTAACTGAAGAATCTCATCCTCTCTTTCAACATAGATGTCATTCAAACGTCTTAACAGGTCGATCTTCTTCACGAGCAGGTCCCGCTCAAAAAACCACCGACGAAACTTATTATCACGAACCGCATTTTTGTCCCGGACCGCAAAAGCGCGTTCGATCGTCTGCAACAATTCCTCTATTTGAAAAGGCTTCATCACATAATCTAAAACCCCGCAACGGAGCGCCCGGATCACGTTCTCCATTGAGCCGTAGGCGGTCATAACCAGGTAAACCGCGTCGGGCCATTTCTTTTTCAAATGACAAACAAGATTAAGGCCCTCATCATCCGGAAGCCGGATATCAACCAACACGACGTCTTGTTCTTGTTGATCAGGGACGGATATGGCCTCCTGCCCGCATCCCGCGGTTGTCACCCACATCTGATGATCCCGCAAGACCGCCGCCAATTCTTGACGAAGCAGGACATCATCATCAACGATCAAAATATTTCTTTTCATAACGACCCCCGTGGCTATCGGATTTCTATTTTTTTTCGACAATCGGCAAGGTTAAGCTAACGGTCGTGCCTTCGCCTTTCTGACTGGCAATATCAAGGCGCCCGCTATGCAGATTCACCAATTGATTGCAAATCGACAGGCCCAAGCCGGTCCCCCTGGTTCGTGTGGTATAAAAAGGATCGAAGATATGCGGGATCGCATCCCGGGCAATCCCCTCTCCATTATCCTGAAAATCTATCTGACAAGTATTTTCTTTTTTTAAAAACACGATGTTAATCTTTATCATTCCCTCTTGCCCGGGAAATGCCTGAAAGGCATTATCCAGGATGTTGACAAAAAGCTCATTAACATGAACCCGGTCAGCTTCGATAGCAGCGTCTTTGCGCATGTGTCGGCGGTTGACGGTTATCTTAATATGATGATCGGGATAACGCTGGCGGCATAGTTCCAAGGCCTCATTGAGTGCTTTTAAAAGAACCACCTTTTCATAGCGGGGTATCTTGATCTGAGCGAAATTCAGCAATTCGCGAATGATCTTTTCGCTCTCGCTGATTTTTTTATCAATGTTCGCGACATGTTTATCGATGGCTTCGCTCTGGCGCTTTTGCCGGATATTGTAAAGCGCGGTCCGGATCACGCCCAAGGGATTCCTCAATTCATGGGCGACCATGGCCGCTAAGGCGCCGATCTCGGATAACCGCCGGGCATCTTCGAGTTGCTTGCGGGTCGTCTCTAAAACCTCCTGGGTTTTGCCCACAATCTGTTCCAAGCCGGTCTTATCCCGGCGCAGGCTTTCCTCCACCAGCTTGAGGGAAGTGATATCCCGAAAGATCCCGATAATGATCTTTCGGCCGTTGATCTCACACAATCCGCCGCTGATGTGAACCGGGATCTTGCGGCCACTGTGGTGCAGGACAAATCCCGTTTCCTTGAAATCCGGATTGACACCAGTATGAATAGAGAAAATCTGCTTATAATATTGACTCTCACCCCGGGGATGGAGTTCCGTGAAATGCATCCCGATGATTTTCTTAACCGGAAGACCGATCAACTCCGAAGCCTTCTTATTGGCATCAATCAAATACCCGGTCTCCACATCGGCAAGGAAGATCGCATCACCGGCGGATTCAACCAATGTCCGGTACTTTTCTTCCGATTCCCGCAAGGCCTCTTCAGCCTGCTTTTTTGTCGTAATATCTTCGTATGTTCCCAGGACCCCAATAACCTCGCCGCGCGCATTGTGCAGGGGAACCTTATTGGTTAAAAGCCAGATATCACCCCGCTTGGCCGTGCGCTGGCTTTCATGAATATAAAGCTCGGGCTGATCGTTCTCCATAACCCGCCGGTCGATATCGCGGTAGAAATCCGCTTCTTCTTTTTTCCAGGGCAGGTCGTAATCATTCATGCCGACAATGAGTTCAGGATCTTGGATCCCGGCGTCTTCGGCAAAGGTTTTATTGCATCCCAGATAAACGCTCTGACGGTCTTTCCAAAAAATCCGTTGCGGAATATTATCCAAGACCAATCGAAGCATCTGGCGAGAAGCATAAAGTTCTTCCTGGTCCTTACTCCATGCGGTGATGTCACGAACAGTACATATAAAAGATGAGATTCTGCCTTCATAATCGGTAAGAGGCGATATCTTCATATTCGCCAGAAACCGGCTCCCGTCTTTTCTTTTATTAAAATGGACCCCTTCCCATACGCGCCGCTGCGAAACGGTTTTATAGATATTTTTCTGGATCTGCCCGGCTAGGGGCTCGGCATTAAGAAAATCCGGTGTTTGCCCCATCAACTCATCCCGGTCAAATCCATACAACCTTACCGTTGCCTGATTGACAAATACGATCCGGTAATCCCGATCCGTTACAATGATCGCATCCGATACCTGTTCGGTGACCGAACTCAAAAAATGCGAGTCCTGTGCCAGACTTGGGGATCGGCTTTCCGCACGCGCTGAACTGGATTCAAGACCGGAGTGCATGTTCTTTTTTGAAAAAGGTTTGCATATATTTCTTTAATTTTTCGACATCCAGAGGTTTCGGAAAATAACGTTTCACCCCACATTGTTTGATGCGGGCCACTTCCTCTTCTGAGGTCATGCTGGTAATTGCCACAACCGGAACAGAACGCATTTCCTTTTCGTTTTTCAAAATACGGCAAACCTGAAAACCGTCGATGCCGGGCATCTTAAAATCCAATAAGATCATATCGGGTTTTTTCTGATAGATCTTACGCCCGGCTTCAAATCCGTTAAGCGCGCAATCAATCGTATATCCGTTACCGGCTAAGGCTTCACGAATCTCTTCCAAAAATTCAATATCATCATCCACGATCAATACCCGCGCACTCTCTTTGTTCAGGTTCTCCGGGATCGGGATCTTATACCGGATCATAAAATCATGCAGCTCATCTTCCAGAACCCGGCGGTGGCCGCCCGGGGTCGTATAGCCTGATAATCGGCCTTCGTTAATCCAATTGATAACGGTTGTATGATGCACCTTACACAAATTAGCGATTTGATAGGTAGAAAGAGCTTTTTGCGCCATAAAAAACTCCTTTCGAATAAATCTAAGAATTATAATCTAAATTATTTTATTTAAGGTAACGACTCTTGTCAAGATAAATCTGGCAGGTGAAAAGGAATAAATCTTTGAAATTTAAGGAAAAATTTAAAAAACCGGAGATTTGTGCAGGATTGTAAATCAATACAATACAATATTTTAAAAATTATTTTGTGAGTTGAAGAACCTGTGTTCTTAAATTTTCCGTAATAGCCCCATAATCATCAAGATCCGAAACAGCATCTTTTTTTGATAAAAATTCCGCCTCCAATAGCTCCCCGAAATGAGCTTTAACCGGCCTAAAGATACGCGGCCAAGCTCGGGTTCTCGGCCAGACATCCCCGGTTCCTTTTAAATGAACCGGAACAACACGGGTATTCAATTCTTTTATGATGATCCCCGTTCCCTTTTTAAAAGCCTTGACCTGATCATGCAGGGATCGTTGACCTTCGGGAAAAATACAGACAATCTTATTCTGTCGCAATAAATAAGCAACCACCTGCATGGCACCGATAAAATTCGTATTGGTATCGATCGGGACAAGCCTGGCCAAACGATTACCCCAACGGATGGAGGGGTGCTCAAAAATTCTGCTCCAGCCAACAAAATAAGTGTTGACCGCGACCGACAAGGGCAATCCGCAAAATACAATGAATCCATCCAGGTAACTGGCATGGTTCGGAGTTATCAAATAGGGGCCCTGCCCGGGAAGCCGGGCTTGCTTTCGGATATTTAAAAACCATAAAATTCTGAAAAGAAAATTGAAGAATATCCATAAAAATCCGGTCATGATCCAATCCCCAAATCCAGGATTCAGATTGATTTTATTCTTCAAGGCTTCCGGGGGCTCCTGATTCAAAATCTCTCGCCAGGGGGCCTTCAGGATCTGCCGGTCAAAGGACGCTGTCGTTTCTGCTATCTGAGAACGCCGGCAGACATCCTCGACCACAGCCCTGACCGTTTGCAATTGAATCAGAGATTCTTCAGGCA
>Ga0272441_10010403_pt1 | contig 14086 bp, 13 predicted proteins | sample SSMProp6N_FD_193582 | JGI IMG/M metagenome (GOLD analysis project Ga0272441, IMG submission 193582) | Marine sediment archaeal communities from Little Sippewissett salt marsh, Falmouth, MA, United States - SSM-Prop-6N | ecosystem: Environmental > Aquatic > Marine > Wetlands > Sediment ... | reverse complement strand
TGACCAACCTGCGGTTTTTCTTCAGGACCTATGAAAACAGTCAGATACGAATGATTACGATGGCGGACTTCCTGGCGGGCAACCACTCGGAGCCAGTGCTGTTCGATCGAGGCGGCGAGGAGGTATTCGAAAATATCGCAGACACCGCAAAACCAGTGAAATGATCATCGATGTTCATCGCCCGGCGCGGGACGGTGAACATTGCCGCGGTGGAAAAGGCCTTGAACGGCTGTCAAGCACCGGCGATTCGAAAGATGTACTGAAATAAAAACGCAAACGAACCCATCAATCCAAAAAGGAGAAAAAAATGGCTATTTTAAAGAATGAACCCGTATTTGAATTCAAGGATGGAGACTATTGCAAGCCCCGTCACATTATCGTCGAGGGCTCCTACGAGGAGATCGGCTACGACCTGGGGAGACTCGCCCGCGAAGAGTATGGCGCGAAGCTCCGCAAGTACCGTGATCCGGTCTATGCCGAGGCGAAGCGTGACTACCTCGAACGGAACTGGCCGGAAAGGCTCGCCGAGTCAAAGGGCGTCCTTCGCGCCTACGGTCTTGCCGAGGACGACAACACTTTCGACCCTACCAATTTGACGTACGACCTCTACGGCGAAGGTGAAGGTGGCAGGGTCAATTTCGGGGCCTGTACTGGACTGGTGCTTCCGCACGAGAAGACCGACACCGGTGCGCCGTTTGTTTCGCGCAACGCGGAAATGGTGAAGATGATCCTCTTCGACGAAATGTATGGAAAGAAACCGCCTGCCGGTGCGCACATGAGCTTCACACGCGACATCGTCGTTGAAAAACGGCCCACCGGGGGCGGGTACCGGAACATCGTTCATGGCGGGCATGACCTGCTCAATCCTATGATCGATGCAATCAATGAAAAGGGGCTTTTCATGGCCACCTTCCATGACCCGTCCACCTACGGTGCCGAGGGAGCGCCGACCTCCGGCTACGTATGGTCCGGGGTATCGCTGATCCAGCTCATGAACCAGGTCATGGACCAGTGCGCGACGGTCGAAGAGGCGAAACGTCTCATTCTCAGGAGCCATCTTTATCAGTCGATATTTGTGTTGCACCTGATGATGGCCGATGCCGAAGGGAACGCGACGGTCTTCGAAATCGACGGTACCTCGGGCGCCTATCTCTTCACCGATCGGGTCGAGGGGCAGCCGCTCTTCCAGACCAATCACCCGCTGCACACCTATCCGACGCCGGACACCTATCCCGACGTGAATATGGAAGCCGAGCACAACACCTTCACGCGTCAGGTCATCCTGAGGGAGAAATACCAGGAACTCGAGATGCCTTTGAAGCGCAGCAATGCCACAGACCTGACGGACGCCGTTCACGTCGCCTTTCAGAACCCTGAGATAGCGGAATCGTCGTCGACGATGCGCACCATATTCAACTGCAATGCGGACCTGTCGAAGCCCGAAATCAGTATACGCTGGCATCTGGGTGACGAAGGGCCGATTGCCGGAACCAACCATCTCAAGACCAGGGAGAGTGACTTTTATACGTTCGGGTTTTGAGGTCGTGGTGAATCGGCCAACGACAGACCCGATGCAATCTTCTCGTAATTTAAATGACAAGATTAACTAAGTAGCTAAAGGAGAAATACTATGTTTTGCTGCCACCATCACGAACACGAACCTTTCGAGTCCAAGGTGGACTCGTCCCACGATCACGTCACCCTGTTCCGAAACGTCAAAGTCTTCGACGGCAAGAGCGACGCCCTGGCCGAGGACCTCGAGGTGCTCGTCGAAGGAAACTTGATCAAAGCCGTGGGCCCGAAGCTCGAGGCCGGTGAAGGCGCCAGGATCATCGAGGGCGGTGGACGCACGCTCACGCCGGGCTTCATGTCCATGCATGAGCATATCATCAGCTGCGAGTCGTTCGATGACATGCTCATCCGACCGTACTGGGACGAGATCGGCGCCAAGATGCTGATCCGGGCGCAGGACCTCTTCAACATGGGCTTCACCACCGTTCGGGACGGCGGCGCCTGGTGTCTGGGACTCAAGCGGGCCATCGACGACGGCACCGCGGTCGGACCCCGGCTCCTGTCTCCGGGCTCGGCACTCACGCAGACAGGCGGCCATGGTGACTTCCGTCTACCGTATCAGAACAATCCCTTTTTCTCTCCGTCTTCCGAGCACCCGGAGCACTCCATGCTACAGTTCCTAGGAGCGGTTGTACGGGCAGATGGTGAACCTGAGGTTCGGAGAGCGGCCCGCGCCAACCTGTCTTCAGGTGCACATTTCATCAAGGTGCTGGGTGGCGGTGGAGTTGCGAGTCCTTTTGATCCGCTTACTTCCTTTCAGTACTCAAAGAAGGAGCTGGAGGCGGCTGCGGAAGAAGCAAGAAACTTCGGGACGTACGCAACGATCCACGTGCATTTGGACGCTGCCGTCAACCGGGCCATGGATGCCGGATTCAAGATGGTCGAGCACGCAACCGTCTTGAAGGAAGACACGGTCAAGCGCTTGGCTGACGAGGGTGTCACCTGGTCGGCGCAATGCGCGCTGTTCCTCTCCGATCCCGACACGAGCCCGGCGTACTCCAACGAGACTCAGCGCGAAAAGGCGCGGATCGTCTACAAAGGCATGATGCAGACGACCGAGTGGGCCAAGAAGTACGGGGTCAAAACGCTCTGGGGGACCGACCTCATCGGACCGCGCAAGGCATACCTTGAGCTCTTCCCGACGGAGTGGACGCTTCGCGACAAGGTCTTCACCCCGGCAGAGAATCTGCAGCAAGCCACAAAGAATGGCGGCGAAGCGGTCGCTTTGTCTGGAATCAAGAACCCCTATCCCGACGGACCGCTCGGAGTGATCGAGCCCGGCGCCTATGCCGACATCCTGCTGGTGAACGGCAACCCGCTCAAGGACATCTCGATCCTGACGCGCTACGAGGAGACGATCAATCTGATCATGAAGGACGGTTTGGTCTACAAGGACTGCATTTCAACGAGCGGAGGTCATAATGTGTAGCTCATTTCGCGTTAAAACCAGTGACGGCCATGTATTTTTTGTTTTTAACTTTGAACTTGGTGGAATACCCGACACAAAAGTGGTCTTCTACCCCAAGAGCACAGATTTTTCTGCCAGTGCACCCGAAGGAAGGACGGGAGCAAGTTGGTCTTCCAAATACGCAGTTACCGGGATGGGTTGGTTTGATCAACCTATGCTCGGCGGAGGCGTCAACGAGCACGGACTGGCATGTGCAAACTTGAACCTTCCCAATTACACCGGGTACCAGACGGCCGATGAGAAGGATGATGGCAAGATAATCGCAGCGTGGGATGTTCCCACCTACTTCCTGACACAGTGCAAGTCGGTAGAGGAAGTCAAGGCCGCGATACCCAAGATCAAGGTCGTTATGCAACTGTGGCATGTTTCGACCGCGATGGGTAAGGATGTCCCTGTCGAGTTTCACTATACCTTTCATGATCAAAGTGGGGCTTCAATGGTTCTCGAGTATATCGATGGAGAACCGAAAATCTACGACAACGAACTTGGAGTTCTTACAAACTCGCCCGATTTCGAATGGCAACGCGTCAACTTGAACAATTACATCCATTTGACGGCGGAGGGTGAAGCCTCAAAGCAAGTCGCCGACGTGCACCTGATTGCGACGGGCTCCGGAACCGGTATGCTCGGCTTGCCGGGTGACTACACGCCCCCTTCCCGTTTCGTTCGCACAACAGCCCTGAGCCAAACAGTCCTGCCATCCAAGAGCCACGCAGAGGGTCTGCAATCGGCTTTACGTCTATCGAACACCATTTCCTTCCCAGAGGGAATATCTCGTGAGGTCATGGGAGAATCTGTTTACGTAGGGAAGACCGATTTCCAAATGGTCGCAGACACTTCGAAGAAAGTAATGTATTTTAAGCATTACACCTATCCGAACTGGCGATCCTTAGACGTGCATGCCTTGGCACAAGACAACAAAATCCCGCTAATCCTTGATCCGGGCAAAGGACCAGCCATACCAAGTGCGGAAACGCAGTTAGAGCCAAAGGAGTAGGTGTTACCTGATCATGAAGGACGGCAAGGCATACAAGAACGCACTTTAAAGCAGTGAGGCTCTGTGCCCTCGAAGATGCGCAGGGTGCAGAGCATCATAAGGAGGAATACGCAATGACTGAATCGACACCTGCCGAAAACACCGACAGGGCCAACCCGCAGGTAACGTTTGAAACCGGCTTGGGGCGGATCGTCATCGAGGTGTACGAAGACCGGGCCCCGAAGAATTCCGCCTACTTTCTGGAACTCGTCGGCAACGGCGACTACGACGGCGGAAGCTTCTACCGCGCCGGAGCGTCGGTCGCCGCAGACGCGCACCCGTCCCCAATCATCCAGGGCGGCTTCCTGTTTGACGCTGCGACCGGAGAGTTTTCACTAGAGCGGAACGGCTCTCCCGTGAAAACGCTTCCGGAGTTCGACACCACGGACGACTCCGGCATCACGCACGGTAACGGCACGGTGTCCCTGGCCCGCAATATCCTGGCCAGCGGCGACGGGATCCCGGAGTTTTTCATCTGCACCGGGGACTCACCCGTGTTTGACGTCAACGGTCGAACCGAGCCGGATACCCGGGGGTTTCCGGCCTTCGGCAACGTCATCGAAGGGATGGACGTGGTGGAAAAAATAGCTGCGCGGGAGACGGACGGGATCACCAAGACTGACGCCGTAAAAGGTCAGATCCTGACGGCGCCCGTACCCATTGAAAAGGCATATTGCCGCTAATGAACAGATCGTGGGTCGAGAAACGACTTCGATCACAAATAATGGAGGAGTAACAAAATGAGCGAACTAAAGATCTATACCGCCAAACGTATTTTGACCATGGACCAGGGTCGGCCTTTCGCCACGGCGATCGCCGTCAAGGGCGACCGCATCGTCTCCACCGGCACGATGGAAACCCTCAAACCCTATATGGATCGCCACTCCTACGAGGTGGACGACACCTTCAAGGACAACATCCTGATGCCCGGCTTCATCGATACCCACACCCATCTGCTCATGTCCGGCATGTTCATGGGGTTCTACTACGTCGGGCCGATCCCCTCCTACGGCGCCAAGGGCGACACCAACGACCCGTGTCACTCGCGAGAAGACGTTCTGCAACGGATACGCGATATCGTCAGCAAGGTAGGGGACTCCAAGGAGCCTATCGTCTGTTGGGGTTACGACCGGGCGAAATATGGCGAGGATCCCGACCGCGACATGCTGGACAAGATATCGGACACCATCCCCATTGTGATCATCAACTATGCACCGCATGTCAGCTATGCCAACTCGCCCTTTCTCAAGGCGGCCGGGATGGATGAAAGTACGGAGGTCAAGGGTATGGGTCGCTATCCCGATGGCCGGCTCAACGGCTGGTTTGTCGAGCAGGCTGCCTTTAACAAGATGTTGGGCGGATTGAAGGACCTGGTCATTCCCGAGGATTTCTTCGAAAGATCCGTGAGTCTGCACGCCGAAGCCTGTATCCACAATGGCGTGACCGCCGTCGCCGACATGGCCTGGGGGCTGTTCGACTTCGATCGTGAGTGGGCCACGCACGAAAAATTATTGGACGATTCCTTTCCCATTCGCGTCTCCATGGTCCCCTACGAACCCAACCTGTCCCATAAATTCGGTGACAAACGTTTCGACTATCTCGACAAGATGAGAGCCAAGAATACCGACCGCCTCCAGGCGCATGGGATCAAGTTCCAGAATGACGGCTCCTTTCCGGCGACGACGTCCATAATCGGCTACCCCGGTTACCTGGATGAAGACACCGGTGCGACGGGCGACACCAAGTGGGAAGAGAATGTCGAATGGTTCTGGCCGTACTGGGAGCGCGGCATCCGCATCCACAGCCACGCCAACGGCGATGCCACCCTGGAAATGACGCTGGATTGCCTTGAAGAGCTTCAGAAGCGCAAGCCCCGCTTCGACCACCGTTTCACCATCGAACACTATGCCATGTCGAACCCTGAGCAAGCATACCGGCTTGCCGCCCTGGGTGGTGCTGCCAGCGTCAACATCTATTTCACCCACTACCGGGCGCTGCTGCATTCCAATTACGCCTATGGGCCTGACCGGGCCGAAGCGACCGCACGTGTGGGCTCGCTGGCACGGGCAGGGGCGCGATTCTGCCTTCATGCCGACTTCAACATGGTGGTGGTCCCGATGAAGCCCCTGGAGGGTGCCTGGATCGCCGTGAACCGTTTGGCCGAAGACGACAAGACCGTCGTGGCGCCGGGCGAGCGCATCTCGGTCGAGCAGGCCCTGCGGGGTATCACCATCGACGGCGCCTGGATGATCGACCGGGAGAAAGACCTGGGCTCGCTGGAGCCGGGGAAACTGGCCGACATGGCCATCCTGGCGGAAGACCCGCTCGAAGTGGATCCCATGAAACTGAGAGACATCGAGGTGCTGGGCACGATCTCGGGCGGCGTCATACACAAAGCCAATAAATAGTGAGGAAATATGAATAGACCGAAGACAGATCCCGAATCACTTTCGAAGGCTGTAGCGGAGTGGACGATGCTCGCCACGGTGTTTCAGAGCATGATGGCGACACCAAACGCTGAACCTAAAAGTGACGGGCAGAAGTTGGTTCCGGTGACCATCCTTTCGGGGTTTTTAGGGGCGGGTAAAACCACCGTCCTGAAACGGTTGCTGACCGGCGCACATGGATTGCGGATTTCAGCCATCGTCAATGATTTCGGTGCGATCAACCTGGATGCGCAGGATATCGAGCAGGTGCACGACGATGTGATCGAACTGTCCAACGGGTGCAGTTGCTGCCAGGTCGGTGCGGATTTCTCGAAATCCCTTACCCGGGTGGCATCTGCCGAAACACCCCCGGACCATATCGTTGTGGAGGCAAGCGGGGTCTCGGAACCCTTTTCCTTGGGGCTCATCGCGTCGATGTGCCCCGAAACAAACATAGAGGGGATTGTCACTTTGGTGGATGTCGAGGCATTTGCTGCCTACCATTCCGCACTGCGTTCCGACGAACTGTTTCGACGCCAGATCGAAGTGGCCCATGTGATTGTGCTGACCAAGACCGACCGGTTGCCGGGCGATCGTATTCCCGGGGTTATCAGTGCCCTGGAAACGTTCGCTCCCGGCAGGATGATTGTCGACTCCTCGAGCGATGATCTGACGCATCTGATCCTGGATGGCGCAGGAAAATTGGGGGCGCGGCCCGAACCCGGAAAGGTGCATCATGACGTGCACCAGTTTGAGACGAGCGCTGTCGTGGTCCGCAGAGGTGTGTCCCAGGGCGATCTGGAAAAGCGCCTCGAAGGAATTCCGGATGGCCTGCTGCGTTTGAAGGGCCGCATTCCCGCAGCCGGGGGCGGCACCCTGGATGTTCAATGTGTCGACAAACGCTGGACTATCTCGGTCGAGGAAGACGAGATCAAAGAAGGGTATCTCGTCGCAATCGGTAGACGCGAAGGCGGCGAGGACTGGCTGCGGTGGACGTCGGATCTTTTTGCATGGCTGCAGGGGCAATCCGATACGGCATTTGTCAACATGCTGGATCGCCGAGGTCAAGATGACTGAAGAAACTGAGTATAGATACTCTATCAATCCAACATCCCAGGTTGAGGAAAAAGGAACCAATTGAGTGCGTTGTTAACCTGTTACAAACGTTGAAATTTGAAATAGAAGGAGACCAAATTATGATGAACAAAATTGATAAATTAGGAAAAAAGCTGCACACAAAGCTGGATGCCGGCGTTGACCATCTGAAAACGATTAAAGCCCATCTGGAGGCTGCTCCCGGAGAGGCCGAGGCTGCAATTCAAAGCAAGCTTGATGCTGCAAAAGCCACGCTGGCAACACAGAAAGAGGAGGCTGCCGCGGCCAAGGCCAGGTTACGGGAATTGGTTGAGGAAAAAAAGGAGGATACCAAAGACTTGGTTGCCGAGTGGAAGGCAAAACACGACCGTAAAAAGCTGGAAAAAAGAGCGGAGCGCGCTGAAAAATATGCTGAAACGCTTGTCGATGTGACTCTCTATTCCGCGCTGGAATCCGAAAAGGCCATTTTAGATGCCATTGCTGCACGGAAAGATGCTGATGACGCAAATCAATCTGAAATCTAACACTTAAATCCTAAACAAGGAGGACAGTATGAGTGACTTGGTAGTCATTGGTTTCGACAATGAACACGCCGCGTTTGAAATGCGCGCGGCACTGGTAAAACTTCAAAAAGAGTACCTCATCGATATGGAAGACGTGGTGGTGGTCACCAAAGACGACAAGGGCAAGGTCAAGCTGCACCAGGCCGTCAACCTCACTGCTGCCGGCGCTGTGGGCGGTAGCTTCTGGGGGATGCTCATCGGGCTGATCTTTTTGAATCCGCTATTGGGTGCCGGTTTTGGGGCGGGCGCTGGGGCACTGTCCGGCAAGTTGTCTGATATCGGTATCAACGACACCTTCATGAAGGAACTCGGTGAGACCATTCATCCCGGGACCTCGGCGCTTTTTATCCTGGTCCGCAAAGTCACGCCGGATAAGGTGCTGGATCAGCTGAAAGAATTCAAAGGCAAGGTGCTGAAAACATCATTGACGGCTGACAAGGAAGAGGCGTTGCGGAAAGTACTGGAGCAATCCTGAAGGTGTTCATCGAATAATAAGGAGAATAACTATGAAAACAAGAACGACTTTTTTTACCGTTGCATTGAGTCTCATGATTTTTCTGACGCTGCAGATTCCATCGCCTGTGAATGCCCAGGGAGTTGAGCTGGGTGACGGTGTGGTGATTACCGCCGAAGTGGTGGCCATAGATCGGGTGGACCGGGTCGTGACGCTTCTCGGGCCCGAGGGCAATGTTGTGGACATCGAGGTGGGGCACGCGGCCCGGAATTTCGATCAGGTTGAGATCGGCGACCAGCTGAAGGTCGAGTACTACGAATCAGTGGCCCTGTATATAGGCAAGAAGGGAGAAAAACCCGATGCCGCCGCCGGCATGATTACCGCGAGATCGGCAAAAGGCGAGAAACCGGCCGGCGTTGCCGTTGAGGCGGTTGACGTTTCCGCAACCATTGCCGCCATCGACAAGAAAAAACGGACGGTGACCCTCGAGATGCCTGATGGCCGCAAGGTCAACACTAAAGTCGACAAGTCGGTCAAGGCATTCGAGACCCTGCAAAAAGGGGATTCGGTTCACGCACGCTACACGGAAGCCATCGCGATTTCAGTTGAAAAACCGTGAATCAGGTGCCAGGTTTTAGTTTCCAGGAACTGGGATATTCATTTCTGAACAATAATCATGCAGGATAAAATCGGAGGACGACATGACTGACTACACCAAAATTGAAAAGGAAGTGGACGCCATCGAAGAGAAGATTTGGGACGTGGCGTCAAAGATATGGGAGTTCGCAGAGCTTGGCTACCATGAGGTCGATAGCTCAGCTTACGCCAGCGCGGCCCTGGAGTCTGAGGGATTCAAGATCAGCGATCGTGGGATCGGAGGTATCGACACCTCATGGATCGCCACGTGGGGCAGCGGCTCCCCGACCCTGGGCATCATGGTCGAGTTCGACGCACTGCCCGGCCTCGGCAACGACACGAAGCCGACCCAGACGCCGGCTCCGAGCGGCAACACCAACGGCCATGGCTGTGGCCACAACCTGATCTGCTCGACCTCCGTGGGCGCCGCGATCGCCCTCAAAAATCACATGGAGAAGGAGAAGATTGCCGGCACGCTGAAGGTCTTTGGCTGCCCGGCCGAAGAGTTGCTCAACGGCAAGAACTACATGGCCGCCGCCGGGGCGTTCGATGGCCTCGACGTATGCCTCCATAACCACCCCATGATGGAAAACGCTGTGTGGAACTTCCACTCGTCCGCGGCCATGGATCTCTGGGTCGAATGGCATGGCACGACGGCCCACGCCGCTCAAACACCCTGGGAGGGCCGCAGCGCCTTGCATGCTGCGGAGATCTTCCTGGTGGCCGCCAACATGATGCGGGAGCAGATGGTGCCTGCGGCGCGGCTGCACTACCAGATTCTCGAAGGAGGACTGGCCGTCAATGTGATCCCCGATTATGCCAAAATACTCGTCCGTTACCGCGGCCCAAGCGTTGAAAATGTGTTGAAGTATAAAGCTTGGCTTATAGACATGGCCAAAGGCGCTGCACTATCCACCCAGACCAAGGAGACCGTCACCAACCTCGGCGGGATCTACGACTGTCTGCCGAATGATGTTTTGGCGGAACGCATGACCAAGCACATGAACCGTTACTTCCCGATTGAATGGACCGATGAGGAGCAGGCCTACGCCAAGTCCATTCAAAAGGAGATGGGCAAACCCGAAGACGGCATGGCCACGGATGTGAAGCCCGTTCCCACCGGCGTCGAGATGGGCGGCTCGTCGGACGTCGGTGATGTCAGCTGGCAGATACCGACCATGGGTGCGGTCTATAGTGCCTGGCCGCGGTATATCCCGCCGCATCAGTGGGGCTGCACCGCCTGCCACGGGATGAGCATTGGGCGCAAGGCGACGCATCATGCGGCAAAGGTATTGGCGACGACCGGGCTCGACCTGTTGACCGATCCAAGCTTTCTGAAAGACGTCAAGGATGAGTTCACCAAGAAGCTCGACGGCAGGAAGTACAAGACTCTGAATGATTCCGAGAAGAACCCATTGGGCAAAATGGATGTCGCTGATATGAAGCTCTACGACTGCTCGATCCACACGGCGATGGAGCACTTCGGGATCAAGGAGCATCAATAGAAAGAACCAAATCCACAAGGAGGAAGTAAGAGTGGTACACATGAGACAAGAAAGCTTGTCCGTTAATCATCTGGTCGCGAGATTGTTCGTATGTTTTTTGACAATTTCTCTGTTTAATATGCATGGTTCAACCTTGGCGGCCGAATCCAAGACGGTCGTTTCTTCAGAAGAGGTCCTAACCGCCGTTGAGAAGGTTTCCCCGATAATTGAAGAAGTCAGCATGAAATTATGGGAACTCTCAGAGGTGTCCTTATTGGAAGTAGCGTCATCGAAATACCTCAAAGATGAGCTCAAAGAAAATGGCTTTAAGATGACCAGTGAAGGCACTTCGGGCGTTCCCACAGCCTTTGTCGCCGAGTTCGGTTCAGGCAAGCCCGTCCTTGGTGTCATGCTGGAATACGATGCCTTGCCCGGATTGGGCAATGAGGCCGTTCCGCACAAGGAGTCGCGTAAAGACGGCGTGACTGCCGGTCATGGGTGCGGCCACAACCTGATCGGCGCCGGCGCTCTGGGCGCCGCCCTGGCCATCAAAGACCTGATGCAGGACAAAAACATTGCCGGGACGCTGAGAGTTTATGGCGGTGCCGCAGAGGAAACCGAAGGGGCCAAAGTCTACATGGCCCGTGACGGGGTGTTTGACGATGTGGATGCCATGCTGCATTGGCACCCGTTGAACGCCGCTGCGGTGATGAACGTCCGCACCGCAGCCCAAAGCCAGATGTACATCGAGTTTATCGGCAAGACGGCCCATGCCGGATTTACCCCCTGGCTTGGCCGCAGCGCACTCGATGCAGTGGAGATGTTTCTGGCTGGCGTCAACATGATGCGAGAGCACGTCCGACCCACGGCACGCATCCACTACATCATCAAGAACGGTGGTGTGGCGCCCAACGTGGTGCCGGAAAAGGCGTCGGTTCTGCTGACCTACCGTGACGCATCCCGCGCCTTTGTGGAAGAAGGTGTGGCCTGGCTGAAGGAGATAGCCAAAGGGGCGGCCCTGGCGACGCAAACTAAAGCGTTGGCGGTCGATTATTACGGCATGTACGATCTGCTGCCCAACACACCTCTGGCAAAGCGGATGCAGGATTATCTCGAGATGGTGGGACTGCCTCAATATACCGAGGAAGAAATCGCCTTTGCCAAAAATCTTCAAAAGGCGGCGGGCGTCGAGCCGACCGGGATGACCGACAAGATCCAGCCTCTGCCCGACGAGCCCACCGTCGGCGGCAGCACGGATGTAGGAGATGTCAGTTGGCAAACGCCGACCATGGGTGTACTGATGCCCGCTGAGCCGGAGGGAATTGGGGTCCACACCTGGATGGCAACAGCCAGCCATGGCACAAGCATCGGGGTGAAATCGGCTGTTGGGGCGGCAAAGGTTCTGGCCCTGGCCGGCATGGACATTTTGGGTGATCGTGCTTTTTTGGAAGAGTTTAAGAAAGATTTTGAAAAAAGAACCGAAGGGTTTGAATACAAATCGCCCATAGACCCAAAGATTAAAGAGCCGGTAGCCCTGCCGGACGACATGCGTTCCCATGGAAGTGTTCTGGACCTGAAGGAAAGTTTCCACAAACAGGCTGAAGATGATCAGTTTTATAAAAACAGTAACGACTAATATCCTATCCAGAATACATTTGCGTATCCTGGATAGTCATCAGCCTAACCCATAATTTCAGCAGAGGGCGTGGGTAAACCAATGCCGGAAAGAAAACCCCGTTCAGGCATGATTTTGGATTTTGGACCTGCCCGCCGTCTCTCTGGCTGGTTGCGAATTTCGGGTTCAAAAAAGAAAGCTATTTCCAATACGTTTAATACTTTCGAGTAAAACTGGGGGATCAGATTTAGAGATTTTCGTTCATGCATGAACGAAGTATCGCGCAACCGAATGAAAACGTCAGGGGAGGAATGATCATGGCACCTGCAAGCGAGCCGCTCACCACCAGCATATTGGCGATCATGTATTTCGGCGATGTGGTGTTCGCCGTCAGCGGCGCGCTGACTGCGGCTCGCTACCGCATGGACGTCCTGGGTTTTGTGCTGATCGGCACCATTACCGGAATCGGCGGCGGCACCACCCGGGATCTGCTCCTGGGCCGCACGGTCTGGTGGACCCAGGACCCGTTCGAGCTGAGCCTGTGCGTGGCGGCATCCCTTGTAACCTTCTTTTTCATCACAAGCGACATCACCCGCCGCAAGGGCATGATCTGGGCCGACGCTTTGGGCTTGGCCGCCTTCGGAGTGGTAGGCTGCTACGTGGCGCACGATTTCGGGGCGCCCTTTGGCATCGCGGTGTTCATGGGGATGGTGACCGCTACCGGGGGCGGCGTCATTCGCGACGTTCTCACACAGAACACGCCAATGATCATGAGGGGTCAATTGTACGCGACGGCTGCACTGCTCGGTTCCTTGAGCTACGCCGGCCTGCGCTACCTGGGCGTTCATGAAATCGCTGCTGAAGTTATGGCGTTTCTGGCGGCATTTTCGCTGCGGGCTTCGGCCATTATCTTTAACATCCGAATGGGACCGCCGGGCGAGTTCATCCGTATCGGCAAGAAAGACACCTAGTACCCGGGCATCGAATCGGGATCTAAGAATTGAAAGCTTATTGAAGATCGGCAGTTAAAGATATGAATGACATTTCAGATCGTACCGGGCGTGATCCCGTTAATCTTCTGGCCAATGGACGCACTATCATGGCCAACGAGAGAACGCTGCTCGCTTTCTTAAGGACTTTTATAGCGTTTTTCATAGCGGGAATCGGTCTGATTAAATACCTGGATCACCCGGCACTAGAGGCTATGGGGTGTATTTTTGTCGTATTTGCGGGAGTATTATTGATCTGGGGCGTGCACCGGTACAGACTTGGCAGAAAAGTATTGAGGGAAGTAACGCCGGAGAATCAACAATCCGGCAAAAGAGAAATGGGTCTATGAAAATGGGATCATATTACCGTAAAGACTGGTGGCGTTTGACGTTGGCGATTCTCTGCCTGGTTCTGTTTGCGTTATCCGGCTGCGCCACGGTGGGTCCGAAGTCTATCAGCATGGGACGGGCGGATTACAACGAAGCCATCAACAAGACCGAAGACAAGCAGATGCTGATGTCGATCGTTAAGGGTCGCTATGGGGAAACATTTTCTCTCCTCGCTGTAAGTGGGGTGACGGCAAACATACGCTTCAGTACCAATGCCGGTGTCCAGGCCGGAATCGGCCCTGATGACAGCTTTGCGGGAAACCTGGTTCCCTTCAGCGCCGGCCTGGCCTATGAGGAAAATCCCACGATCAGTTATGCGCCGGTTCAGGGTGAAAAGTATCTTCGAGAGTTGATGTCG
>Ga0272441_10010401_pt1 | contig 14089 bp, 8 predicted proteins | sample SSMProp6N_FD_193582 | JGI IMG/M metagenome (GOLD analysis project Ga0272441, IMG submission 193582) | Marine sediment archaeal communities from Little Sippewissett salt marsh, Falmouth, MA, United States - SSM-Prop-6N | ecosystem: Environmental > Aquatic > Marine > Wetlands > Sediment ... | reverse complement strand
CGACTACCGCCGGAGCTGGCGCTGTTTTGATGAGATTTCGGCCGCCGGAGCCGGTGGTCTGTTTCAGGACATCGGCCACACGGTAGACCGCCTTGCCTCTCAACCCTACGCGGTGAATCAGCTCCCCTTCTGGGAGCTCTTCTCCGGAGCGTCCCAGCAGGCGTTCAGCGGCGCGGCGGGCAGTGCCGGACCGGAGCTGCGGGAGGCCCTCTACGAGCCGCGCTTCGGGCTGACCTTCAGCCGCAACATACGGACCCACTGGAGCAGCCTGCTGCTGCCCACCCGCATCGATGCCGGCGTGGGCAAGTCCATGGAGAGAACGGCCGACCTGATCCGCTTCCTCTCCACCTTCGACACGAGCTGGGCGTGGAACGTCGTGAATCTCTTCGGCCGCCTCGGCGCTTATCCAGTGTTTCCGGCGTACGACATCGATGAGATTTCCACGCTGCTCAACGCGGAGATCGGCTGGCAAAACGGCGTCGTGGACGCGCAGAGCTACACCCTGGGCAACACGCTGATCTTCGAGAGAGAGGAAACGGGGGAGCTCATCCTGGATCACAGCCTTCGTCTAGGCCGGGAATCCGAGTGGCGCCTGGAAGACGAAACACTCCTCACCTTCGACTGGAGCGTCCGGCCGGAGAAGCCCCTGGTTCTGCCGCTGGTCTCCCCCGAGCTCACGGGAGAGGCCTATTTCTCTCACCGGGAGAGCTTCTCGCTGGAGGCGCGCAGCCGGCGGGAGGAGGCGGCTGCGCACGTGCTCACGCTCACCCTGGGACACGAGACGAGCCTGAATCTGCCGGATCTGGGCGCCGTGCGGGCCGGGCTGACCCTGGGCTACGACTGGGAGCGGGTGCCGGTGGACGGAGACTTCGAGAGCTGGCACCGCTTCGTGGGGGAGCTGCGGCTGGAGGGGCGGTTCCGGTTCTGAGCGCCGCAGCGGCTCGCCTATCGGTAGCCGCCGACGATCCAGACCGTGCCGTCCCGCGCGACCACCGCGGTCTGCCATTCGCCCGCGGCCAGCGCGACCACTCCGCTGAGACCCGTGATCTGAGCGGGTGTAGTCGGCGGGATGGAGCCGCGGTCGCCCAGCTGGCCCGAGCCGCTCTGACCCCAGCCCCACACCGTGGCGTCTTCGGCCAGCGCCACGGTGTGCTTGCCCTGTGCGGAAGCGGCGCTCAAGGCGACGATTCGCGGAAGACCCTTCAGCTGCACCGGCCGGGGATTCTTCGGCGGGTATCCGCTCTCGTCCTCGTACGTGTTGCCCCAGGTCCAGACCGTGCCGTCCGCTTTCACCGCCGCGGTGTGGGAGAATCCGGCGCACACAGCGACGACACCGGAGATGCCGGGGACACGGATCGGCTTGTGGTGGTCCGTGCTCGTCCCGTCACCCAGCTGGCCGTACAGGTTTTCCCCCCATGCCCAGACGCTCCCGTCTTCCGCGACGGCCACGCTGTGGGAGAATCCCGCGCTTACGGCAGTCGCCGGCGGGAGCCCGCGGACCCGAATCGGCGATCGGCTATGGGTTCGCGTGCCGTCGCCCAGCTGCCCCTGGTAATTGTAGCCCCAGGTCCAGACGGACCCGTCTTCGTCGAGGGCCATGTGTTTGCTCACGGCGATGACACCGGAGAGCCCGGGGACCTGAACCGGCGCGCACGAGTCGGTGGTTCCGCCGTCTGCGAGCTGGCCGCTCCAGTTGCCGCCCCACGTCCAGACCGTGCCGTCTCTCCTGAGGGCCACGGAGTGGTAGTTGCCGGCGGCCACCGCGACGACGTCTGTAAGACCGCGAACCTGCACCGGGGCCAGACGTTCCGTGGTGGTGCCGTCCCCGAGCTCGCCGTACTGGTTTACGCCCCAGGACCAGACCGTGCCGTCCTCCCCGAGGGCCAGGGTGTGTCGTCCGCCGATCGCCAGCGCCGTGACTCCCGAAAGGCCCGGCACCTTCCACTGCGTGCCCGGCTCGGACTGCCCGGTGGCCATTTCCACGCGGAAGGCCAGCGGCGTCGGATCCGCCGCCAGGCGGATGTCCCGGGTCATTTCGGAGGGTCCCAGCCGCGCCTCGAGGCGGGTCAGGCGGGTGCCGGTGTCCGGCGGGAACGGTTCCTCCATGAGACCCTCCAACGCCGCTCGGAGATCCACCGGCGACTGATGCTGCAGCCACTCGCCCACACCGCCCAGGCCGGACGAGTTTTCCACCATCCGCAGATCCTGAGGTGCCTGATGCTTTCCCTTCAACAGAACGACCAGGCCCGGCTCGCCGCCAGCGCCGCTTCCCGCGGTCTCGCGGATGCAGTCCTCCACGTAGGCCTCGGCGTCCATGTTCCAGGGGATCGACTCCCTGAACGCGAGCGGAGTGGTCGGAAGGTTCGACGCGGATACGGTGCTCTCGGCGATCACGTAGAGGGTGATCCTGACCGTGTCCACCGTGCTCACGGAGGAGATCCGGAGCGGGAAAACGAGCCTGTGGTCGCGGTAGCGGATGGTGAGGGGCGGCAGGAACTCGTTCTCGTATCGCCTCCTCTCGCCCGGGTTGAGCCTGGCGGCGGCGAAAGCCCAGCCTTCCTCTATGTAGGCGTCCAGAACCCTCTCCGCCACGGGGTCCACCGCGTAGCCGTTGCGCGCGAGCCAGCTCAGCAGCGGAGAGGCCGCCGCCGCTCCGAGGATGCTCACCTGGTAGTGCTCCAGCGTGACCTGTCCGTAGACCGTGACCAGGCTTTCGGGTGTCGCCGGCTCCTCCTTCCCCCCCTTGTTGTGGACCAGGATCCCCTGCCGATGCACCGCATAGTTGTGGAGCCCTTCCACCTGGAGGTTGTAGACCTCCACGTCTTCATCCCGGCTCGAGACTGCTGCCACCACCGGACCCCGGCCGCCCTTGTCCAGGAGCACGTCGCCTTCCTGGAGGTCCCGCGCTTCCACCCAGCGGCCCCGTTGCGCGGCTCCCTGCTCGGCTTCCGGCACGTCCCGGGGCAGGGGTCGCGAGGCCAGATCGTCTCCCCGCTCAACGAAGAACGGATGATTCCCCGTGGCGCGGATCACGGCCGAGCCGAGGCGGATGGTGACGATGTCTCCGGTGTAGCGGTGGGTGTGCCGCCGGACGACGTTCTTGAGGACCCATCTGCCCAGCGAAGGATCGAAGGAGTGCACCTCCGCTCCCGGCCCAATCGTTTCGATGGGGCGGGGTCCCTCCGCCGTCAGCACCTCCGTGCCGGCCGGGAAGCAGCCGCTTCTCCTGGTATACACGGGGGCGGTGTGCCGGTCGAGGAGCTCGAAGGCCCTCTCCCCGTCCTCACCGGCTTCCCTGACGTCCTCCAAGGCGGGCGGGACCGGCACGGGGATTATCCAGCTGAAGTCGTCGCCTTGGCCGGTGTAGCCGGTGGAATAGGTAATGCTGATCTCGCGGCCGTTCTGGATGATAATGGCCCGCTGGTCCGCGCTGACCGCCACCGACTCGCTCGTAGTGAAATAGCCGCCGTCCGCCCCGGCCGGCGAAGCCGAAACCCAGACGAACAGGATCGTCGGGACCAGAATCAGGACTGGTGTGTGCCTGCTGCCGCTTCTCACGCCTTCCTCCTACGCGGGACGCCGCCGTCCAGCGCGGATCTCCGGGTCATCTTACGGCGTTCTGGTGCCGTGTGCAAACCCGGTCAGCAGTTGTGGCCGTTCGGTTTGGAGGGCCGGCGGATGGCCCCGCGCTTGAGGCCGGAGGAGGAGCCCTTTCGCATCCTTTCAAACCTTCCATATCCCTTGAAAGGAGGATATCGTTTGTGGTGAGCGAGAAAGTGGAGAAGCCGATGCATAGGAGGTAGTAATGAAGCGAGATCCCCTGGAAACGATCAGAAGGCTGGACCCCGAGTTCTGCGATTCCATCTCACGAGCCGCGGCAGACGCGTTCGAGGACGGCGTGCTGAGCGCGAAGGTCAAGTACCTGATCGCCATGGCGCTCGACGCGGCCCATGGAGCTGCGGGAGGAGTCACGTCCCTGGGTCGTCAGGCCATAAAGCATGGTGCGAGCCGAGCAGAGATCATGGAGGCGCTGCGCGTCGCCAACTACGTGAGCGGCGTTGGAGCGGTGTATACCGCTTCCTTGGCACTCGCAGTCGTATTCGAGTAGCAGCTTCAGAACCCGCGATGTGTAGACGGCCAAAAGAGAAGATGCGCGAGATGCCTACTGGAGCGACGTCCGTATGATGTCTTCTCGAATGAATCCCCGCTCTGCCAATCGGTCGAGGATCCGGAGATAGGTCTCCTCCTCCAGGGTCGGCTTTCGGGAGAGGACCCAGAGAGTCTCCCTGTCCGGTGTCGTAACCACAGCCCACCGGTAGTCGGCGTCCAGCTCGATGATCAGATAGTCGGCGTCGAAGAGACGATAGAACCGCACCTTGAGCCAGGAGTTCGCTTCGTCGATCGGGCGGGCAAAGGCTCGGACGGTCTGCTTTCGTTTGCCCCCCACCTCGTCGGCCCAGCAGTCGTTCCTGACCTCGATGCGCCCGTCATCCAGCAGGGTGTACCTGGCGGTGGAAAGACGGCACTCCTTCCTCTGGAAGAAGTGGGGATATCGCGCGACCTGGTACCAGAGACCCGTGTACCGCTCGAGATCCACCGAAGCCACCGTGTCGGGAGCGTCCGCCGCCTTGCCGGCGGACACACATCCGCAGAGAATCACCAAACCCCAAACGCAGAGAAGCACACACAGGATTTTCTTCATGGCAACCATCCTCGCGGTCATACTACGCGGCTCACGGTCATGCTACATCAGTTCGCGGCCATACTACACCGACGATCCGGTTTGGCAAAGCGGCGGCGATGCCAGTCGCTTCCGCTCGGCCCGGTCGCTCGATTCGGTTGCGCCGGATGCCTTCCGCATTTTCTGGAACTTTTTTTCCTTTCGGTCTATACTTTAGATAGATCAAGGAGGAGGTCACCATGAATGGGTTTCGCTCGCGATCCCGGATCTCTGGCTGGGTCGTCCCGGCAGCATGTGCGCTGCTTCTCGCCGCGCTTCCCCTGTCCGCCGAGGAGGAGAACGGAGGATTCGATTTCGGCCTGGATCTGGCGCTCGGCGTGGAGTCCTTCAACGACATCACCTATCAGACGGTAGGCCTGTCGCCGGACATAGCGATCGGCAAGTTCGGCCTCGGGCTGGACGTCACGATCCACTACCGGTTCCAGAACAACAAGCTCGAGATCCTGCCCGCCGACTGGGTCCCGGATCCCGTGAGCTTCAGCAGCATCATGAGCCTCTATCTCGGCAAGCTCAAGTACGTGCGGTACGGCACCAAGGGCGATCCCTTCTACGCGAAATTCGGCTCCATCGAGGACGGTACGCTGGGCAACGGCTTCATCCTGGGCAGCTATGCGAATACCCTCTTCCTGCCGGAGAGAAGGATCTTCGGACTGGGACTCGACGTGGATGGAGCGCTCTTCAACTTCCCGATAGTCGGGCTCGAGACGTTCGTGGCCGACCTTTCGGCGTTCGACGTCTTCGGCGGCCGGCTGTACGTCAGGCCGCTGGTGTACACGAGCATCCCCCTGCTCAAGCATCTGCAGATCGGGGGCACGGTGGCAGTGGATCTCGATCCCTTCCGCTACGTAGACGCGGCCGATCTGCCGACCTGGCAGGCGCTCGGGTTGGACACCGCCAACGCCCGGGTCTTCGCCGCAGGTGTGGATTTCCGGCAGCCCATCCTGGACAGCGCCGTGGTCAGCCTGGCCGCCTTTGGCGACCTGGCCACCATGCAGGGGAAGTCTCTGGGCGGCATGCTGGGATTCGGCGGACGTCTGGTCAACATATTCACCTACGGCGCGCAGCTGCGGATCCTGGGGGAGAACTTCGTGCCGGTGTTCTTCGACGCCTCCTACGACATCAGCCGGGCCTACCGCTACGCCCTGATCGACCCGGCCGTGGGAAGCCCCGCTTTCACGGGATGGTTCGCCAGCCTGGGCACGAGCCTGCTGGACGACGCCCTGGTCTTCTTCGTGAACCTGGACGGCCCCTTCAAGAAGCTCGACAGCAACCCGGACAACTACCTGAACTATCCCCACCTGGTGGGGGTTCTGTCCGTGGCGGAGGGGCTGATTCCGGGCTTCTCCTTCGATTTCACTTACGACAAGAGCCTGATCCGCACCTTTGCCGATCTCATCGGACCGGAGGGCGCCCTGATACGGGCCCAGCTCAACTACCACGCCGGCGCGGCGGTGATCTCGTTCTTCTACCAGATACGCTACGCGGAAAACGACTGGGGGGCAGAACCGGAGATAACCTCGGGTCTGGAAACCTCCATAGAGCTCTTTTGACGGGGGAGGAAGTGCATGAAAAAGCTCAGATGCTTCATGATCATATCGGTTCTGATTTTCTGCGCCGCTGTGCTGTTCGCTCAGAACCAGAAGGTCGTCCTTGCGTTCTTCGAGGATGCGAGCGGTGATTTCCGGATCGTGAGCGCCGACGGCGCGGACGAGCGCTACGGCGATCAGCTCGAATTCGGCTCCGAGATTCCCGTGGGATGGACCGTTGTCACGGGAAACGGCGATTCCGCGGAGCTGCAGCTGGAGCCGACCAAGACCATCATCAGGGTCGCGGAAAACACCAACTTCCACATAGACGGCCTGCAGGGCCTGGCCGGAGCGGAGGAGAGCCGATTCTCCCTCGGGTTCGGCAAGATACGCTGCGTTGCCGGCAAGATCGTTGGAGACGAGAAATACGTGTTCAACGGGCAGGCCGCTGCGTGCGGAGTCCGCGGCACGGACTGGCAGCAGTGGATCGGTCAGGCCATAGACGGAACGGCCTTCGAAGAGGTCCTGGTTTTCGCAGGCCAGATCGAATACAGCCTCCTGGCCGACCCCCTCAAGAAGATCCTGGTCAAGGCCGGAGAGTTCGCCAACGCGCTGGCCGACTCCTTCGAGTCCCTGATAGCGTCCGCTCAGAAGATCGCGGATGCCAAGAAGGAGATGCTCTTCCAGGAGCTGGACCCGGAGAAGGTGCCCAAGCTGGAGACCGGGGTCGAACCCAAAACGCCGGCTCCGGAGGAAGTGACTGAGTTGGAGAAGCAGCCGCCTGAGGAGGGGATCAAGGAGCCGGGGCAGGAGCCCAAGGGCTATCTCACTCAGATGCTGCAGGACATAATCGGCTTCGAGATAGGCTCCATTACCATCGGCAACGAGACGTACGCCAAGGCGGTGGCCACCCCGACGTTCAGTGTCGGCAAGCTCGCGATGTCCCTGTACCTGCCGATCATCTACAGCCAGAACCTCCTGGATCCCGACGACTGGTATAAACCCAACGGCAACAGCGAATGGTCGTTCGGCTTCGATCAGGGAGGAGACTGGTGGGCCTTTACAAAGGACTTCGCATACGACCTCTTCCTCAAGATCAAATACGTCCAGTGGGGCGACATCCGGGACCCGTTCTTCTTCAAAGTCGGCAACCTGAACAGCTTCACCGTGGGTCACGGACTCATCATGCGCAACTACGCGAATGACGACGAGTTTCCCGCCATCCGCCGTATCGGCGTCAATTTCGGCCTCGATCTGGGAGGATTCGGATTCGAGACGGTCGTCAACGACCTGGCGGATCCGCTGGTCTTCGGCGGCCGCGTGTACGTAAGGCCGTTCGCCGGCTCCTTTCCCCTGGCCCTGGGGTTGAGCAGTGTCGTGGACATAGGTCCTGCGGTCCTGCAGAACCCGGACATTGCGTTCAGCGACTTCGGAAGCCCGGTGATCATCAGCGCCGGACTGGACCTGGATTTCCCGATCGTCGAGCGCGATCTGCTCTCCATTATCCTCTTCGGCGACGTCGCCGGCATGATACCCTACTTCACGACTGACGGGCTGGATCCCGCCATAACGCGAGGGCTGGCCTGGCAGACGCTCTTCGACACGTCGGACGGGTTCAAGATCAGGAACATCGGAGCGGTGGCCGGTCTGTTCGGCAACATGGGGCCCGTGGACTGGCGGCTGGAGTTCCGCTGGTACAACGGCGCTTTCGAGCCGGCCATGTTCGACAGCCAGTACGAGAGGCACCGTGTCACCATGACTCAGGAGACCGCGGCCTATGCCGCCGATCCTGGTGCCGTGACCACGACCAACATGGGCATACATGGGCGGGCCGGCTGGGGCATTCCGGATATCTTCACCCTGAAGGCCGGCTACACGTGGCCTTGGATCTACGAAGGAGGGAAGCTCTCCACCGCCGAGGAAGACGAAGTGTTTCTCAGCGCCGTTCTCGAGCGGGGGGTCATTCCCGCCGTGGACATAGGAGCGGAAGTCTCCTACGAACGCAGCTACTTCATCCCGTGGCTCTTCGAGGGCGCCACCGCCTCCGGGTACGATCTGAAGTTCTTCGACGCCTACACGGGGCTGAAGACCAAGGTGACCTACGGCGTTTCCGAGAACATCGATCTGCTTCTGTTCATCACCACGACGCTGCAGCGTAATCCGGACGGCACGGTCTATTTCGACCCGGCGACGTACCTGCCGAAGCTGGTCAATTCCTTCAGCTTCGAGACCCAGGTGCACTTCTAGAGGAGTCCGCCGACTTGGAGGAACCCGCCCCGCAGACGGTCCCGGAGGAGCCTGCGGGGAGCGTGGAGAGAGCCCGACGTCGACAATCACGGGAGGGGCACAAGGGAAAGTGGATGGAAAAGACAGTCCTCGGGGGACCGGTCCTAAACGGATCCGCGTCCTCCGGGAGGATGTTTCACGCAAGATAGCGGCCGGCGAGGTCATCGACCGGCCGTTTTCTGTGGTACGGGAGCTGCTGGACAACGCCCTGGATGCGGAAGCGAGCGAAGTCGTGCTCTCGATCCATGAGGGCGGGCTCGCCCGCATCAGCGTCACAGACAACGGCTTCGGCATGGCGGAGGAGGACCTTAGGCTTTGCTATCTCTCGCACAGCACCTCCAAGGTCCAGGCGGAAGCCGACCTGTACCGGATAACGACCCTGGGCTTCAGAGGCGAAGCGCTGGCCAGCATCGGCACATGTGCCCGCGTGGAGATACAGAGCAAGGCGGCGGAATCCCCCACCGCCTCTCGAATCACGGTTCAGGACGGCGCCCTGGTCGGCCTGGAGCCCGCCTCGGGGCCGCGGGGCACCGCGGTTCACGTCTCAGAGCTCTTCGCCCACATGCCGGCGCGGCGGGCCTTCCTGAAGAGCCGCTCCGCCGAGTCGGCGGCCTGCCGGACTGCCTTTCTGGACAAGGCGCTGCCCCACCCCTCGGTGGCCTTCCGCTTCCTGGCGGACGACGCGCTCAAGGCCTTCTTTCCCCGGCAGAGCCTTCAGGATCGCGTCGCGGCGGCACATGCCCGGCAGATCCCCCCTGCGGCTTTCGAGACGGTGGAGCTGCGCGATTCCGGCTTCACCGCGCGGGCGGTTCTCGCCAGACCCGAGATCACGAACCGCGACCGTAGACTGCTGCAGATCTACATCAACCGCCGCCGGATCGCCAGCTACGCGCTGAGCCAGGCCGTGGAGTACGCCTATTCAGCGTACATGCCCGGCGGGAGCTTTCCCGCGGCCTTTGTCTTTCTGGACATCGACCCGGAGCTGGTCGATTTCAACGTCCACCCCGCCAAGAAGGAAGCCCGGATCAAGGACCAGGCCCGTATCCACAGGGCCCTGGCCGCCGGGATCCGGGAGCATCTCTCGCGATTCGCCGTGACCGTGGAAGCCGGCCCCGGCCGGGAGGTATGGCCCGGTGCCGGCGGCCGCGCTGGAGCCGCCGGTCGCGGCGCGGCCCGGTCGGGCGGCGCTCCAGCGGTTGGCGCTCCGCCGGCCCGGGCGAGGTCGGGCGACCTGCCGCTGGACGGCTCGGGGGCGCCTCCTCGGGCTTCCGCCCTCCGGTCTACCGAATGGATCGGTGCGCTGGAGGGCGCGGATGCGCTCCCCGTGCCCACGGATGCGTGCGCTGCCGGCCCGTACCGCTACCACGGTCAGATATTCCGCCTCTTCCTCCTGGTGGAGGGGCCGGAGAGCCTCTACATCGTCGATCAGCACGCCGCCCACGAACGGATCATTTTCGAGGAGCTTCGACACGGGAGAGAGACCCCGCAGGAGCTGCTCTTTCCCGTGTGCTTCGATGTGTCTGATCGGGAGGAGGAGGAGCTGCTCGAGCGCCTGCCGCGATTCGCCGAAATGGGCATAGAGCTCGAGCGCGTGGCGTCCCGCAGCTTCGAGATCACCGCACTGGCGCCGGCGTACTCCTCTCTGGAAGAAGGTGCCCTGGTAGAGCTGCTCAAAGCCGCGGACACCGCTCTGGAAAGGATCGAGGAGCAGCTGTACACAATGGCGGCCTGCCGCACCGCGATCAAGGACGGTGAGGAGCTGGATGCGCTCACCGCGGGGGAGCTCATCCGGAAGACGCTGGGTCTGCGGGACGCCCGCTGCCCCCACGGCCGCCCGATCTGGCACCGTGTGACGCGCGAGGAGCTCTTCCGTCTCGTGAAACGTACTTGATGGGGCGAGAGCGCGGGATACCGCGGGAGCACGTAGTGCGAGGCGGGAGCGCGGAGCTCAGCTCAGAGTTGGGAGAGCAGCTTGTCCACCTCGTCCCGGCGCTCGTAGTCGGGCTTCTTGGAGAGCAGGGTCTCCAGAAAGCTCTTGGCCGTGGTTTTGTCGCCTTCTTTGATCAACAGCTTGGCCAGCTGGAAGTACGCGTCCCAGTAGTTCGGATCTCTCTTGATGAGCTCCGTGAAGACCACCTTGGCGTCGGAATCCCGACCCGTCTCCAGATAGGCCAATCCCAGGTTGTATCGGGCCTCGGTGGCCCCCGGCCGCAGTGCAATGGCGTTCTTGAGGTAGGTGATGCTCTCCTCGTACAGCCCCTTGTGGGCGTAGACGTTGCCCAGGTTATTGTTGACCAGGTAGTTGCCCGGGGCAAGCTGGTATGCCCGCACCAGCAGCGGCTGCGCCTTGTCGTAGAGGCCCTTGCTGTCGTAGATCCCGCCCAGATTGATCAGGGGCTCGGGGTAGTCCTGCTTCAGGACAACGGCCTGGCTGTAGTGGTTGATCGCCATGTCCGTGTTGCCACTGCTCTCGTAGGCGTAGCCGAGCTGGAACTGGTACAGCGCCGAGTTGGGCTCCAGATCCACGGCCTTGACCGCATACGGCACGGCCTCGCCGTAGCGTTCCTGCATCACCAGGGCTTGGGCGAGATTGGCATTCGTGGGAGCGCTGGTCGGATCCAGGGCCAGGGCCCGGCGAAAGGAGCTCTCCGCCTCCCGGTAGCGCCCGGCGGAGAAAAGCACGTCCGCGAGCCGCAGGTGATAGGCCTTCTGCTCGGGCGCATAGCTCACGGCCCTGGCGTAGTTGTCCGCGGCGGCGGTGTAGTCTCCCCGGCTGCGGTAGATCTCACCGATCTCGAAGTAGCCTGCGCTGTTGTCCTTCCTGATCTCCACGGATTTTCTGAAAGCCGCCAGCGCCTTGTCGGTCTCGCCGAGCTGCATCAGGGTTTTGCCCCTCCGGTAGCGGGAGGCGTAGAAGTTGCCGTTCAGGTGTATGGAGCTCTCGAATGAGATCAAGGCGTCGGAATAACGCCGTCCGTTGTACTGCACCTTGCCCAGGGTGTAGAGCAGCATGTAGTCGTCCGGTTTGAGCCTCGCCGCCTCGCTGTACTCCTGGATGGCGTTGTCCCAGTTCTTGCGATCCTCGTATATCTGACCCAGCGTGTTGTGCGGTATCCAGAGATCAGGGTCCTTCTCTATGGCCTTGTTGGAGTTGTAGACGGCCTGGTCCACGGACTGGGTGTCGTTCGGGTCCTCCAGGTAGTGGGATTCTCCGATCCGGGCATACGCCTCGCCGGAATCCGGATCGAGCTTCAGCACCTCATCGAAGCTCTCCCGGGCGCCGTCGTAGTCCCGGGCGTTCAGCCGCTGCAGGCCCGTGGCCATGAGGCTCCGGATCTTCTCCCGCCTGTCGCGCTCCGCCTTGTCGACCGCCTCCCGGGCCTTCTCTTCCGCGGACGGCCCGGCTGGCGCTGCCGCAACGGCCGGGGCGGGGGCCGGGGTCTGGATCTTCTCCTCGATCTTGTCGACCAGCTCCTCGATCTCTTCCTTTTCCCTCTCCGCTTCCTGCTCTCTGATCCGCTCTTCCTCGGTTTTCCTCTGCTCCTCCGCCTCCCTGCGCTTCTGCAGCACCTGCTCCTGAAGCGCCAGGGCCTCCCGGTCTTCGGGATCCTTCAACAGCAGCGATTCCAGAAGGTCAAGGGCCCGTTCGTATTCGCCCTTCTCTACGTAGCGCTCGACGAGCTTCAGCGTGTTGACCCGCTCCGAATCCTCCCGCCCGCCGCCCCGCAACACGCCGAACGCAGCCAGCAGCGCGATCACGATGATTACGAGCAGCAGCACCCCGCCGGCGATGAAGATGACTCTTCTGTCCATGTCAATCCTCGATGTCGATCTCTTCGATTTCCTCTTCCACGATGCCCTCCGACCCGGCCGAGAGATTCTGAGCGTTCTCCGAGGCGTTCTTGAGAAGGTTCAGCACTTCGTTCATAAGCGCCTTCTCCTGCGCCTCCCTCTCTCTGGCATCCCTGTCCTGCGCCTCGAGGAAAGCCCTGAGCAGCTCGATCATCCGTTCGACCTCCAGCCGCTGCTCGGCGGTCGGTTTGAGTCGCAGATACACCGTGTAGTCGTTCAGGGCCGCCCTGTAGTCCTCCAGCTTCAGCCGCGCATTGGCTCGGTTCAAGTAGGGCTCGGCAAAGCCGCTGCGCACCCCAATGGCTTTGGTGTACATTTCGGCTGCGGCGGTGTTCTCGCCCTGGCGGAAGAAGCTGTTGCCGATGTTGTGGTACAGGATGTGCTGGTACTCGCCGGCCAGCTCGACGCCTCTCCGCATGATGGAAACGGCACGATCGCCTTGTCCGAGCTGTTCGTAGACGATGCCCAGATACATGTAGACCTTTTCCTCCGCCGGATCCGCGTTCAACGCCTGCTCGAAAAAGACGAGAGCCTCTGCGGGCCTGTTCTCCATGAGCAGCTTCTCACCCTCTTCCAGCGGAGAGAAAGCCCACGCCGGGGCCGGTGTGAAGAACGGGCAAGCCAGGAAAAACAGGACGAACAGGAAAACCGTCTTCTTCATCAAAAGCTCGAAACCGCCTCTCTTGACCAAGAATTTCAAGCCGCCACCTTTGGCGGCGGTTACGGTCAAAAGGCTCTGCCTTAAGCATTTTGCCACCGTCTGCGCAACAAGCCACCTGCTTCGCAGGCGGTTGTTGACAGTGACAGTATACCGTGTTTCCTCCCCCTCACCAATCGCCGAAAAAGGTTTTGACACGTGGATGCAAAGAAAATAGTCTTTAGCACGGAGGATTCGCCGACTCATGGCCGCTTTCATGGTTCCCATCTTTATCGTCGGTGCCGCGGTGGTGCTCTTTACCGTTTTCTACCTAAGGGGAGCGTTCGGCCCCAGACGAGTTGAAGGCATCGACAGACTTCTCACGCAGGGCAAGCCTGCCGCGGCAATACAGGCGGCCAAACGGCTGCTTTCCCGGGATCCGAAGAACGTGGATGCCCACTTCCTTCTCGGAAAGGCCTACATGGCGGACGAAAAGCCCGAGCTGGCGCTCATGGAGCTCAGGGCCGTCAATCAGATCGGCCACTTCGACGGATACTGCACGGAGAGAGCCTTTCGGAAGATCGCCGCCGAGCTCTACTCCCGCTTCAACCAGGTGGAGGAGGCTCTCAAGGAGTACGTGCTGCTGGCCAAGCTCGAGCCGTCCGAGGCCGGCCATCTCTACCGCATCGGTGATCTCTTCGAACGGAAAGCGAACGCGAAGCAGGCGTTCGTCTACTTCGCCAAGACCCTGAAGCTGGACGGCAGGCATTCCATGGCACGCTACCGCCTGGGCGTGCTGTACTACCGGGCCAAGAAGCTCATGGAATCCCGGGATCAGCTCACGGCGGCGCTCAAGATCGACCAGGAGAACCATCACGCCCACTACTACCTCGGCAAGGTGCTCAAGGAGCTCGGGGACTCCTCCTCCGCCCTGCGCTGCTTCGAGAAAGCTCAGAAGCTGCCCGATCTCAGGGTCAGGAGCCTCGTGGAGCGCGGCGGCTGCTACATGAAGCTTCAGGACTACGAGCGGGGCATTTCCGAGCTCTC